>PDWJ01001264.1_pt1 | contig 31966 bp, 24 predicted proteins | sample 1430881 | NCBI WGS metagenome assembly PDWJ01 (sample SAMN01162460, study PRJNA174530) | Oral metagenome, whole genome shotgun sequencing project. | biome: Marine environment; feature: Marine mammal; material: Swab sample of the gingival sulcus; isolation source: swab sample of gingival sulcus...
TTCCTCCTGTATTGTTTTTGTCGTAGAAACATAATAACAGAGTTTCATGGGACTTTTTTTAGCCCCCATAGGGGTGACAGTTAATATTAACATTCGGGTAACTTTTGAAATTTCCTTATTTTACTTGCCTATATTTCTTTTTTGGATTTACAATGGATAGATATGAATGAGTTAAAATGGTTTTTCCCTTCTACTGAAAAAGATTGTATTAAGATGCTGGATGAAGGATACAGGCCTCACGGAGGCGGTACCTACCTGATAAAAACTTCATTAAAGATTAAAGGCCTTTTTTCATTACCCGATGACGGTGTATTTAAAACATGCACAGATGATTCAGAAAATATAATAATCGGCAGTGCAGTTACCTACGCTGATGCTGCAAATTATTTATCAGAATTAAGACCTGATAATCTTCTATCAAAGGCTCTTTCAAATGCTGCTTCAACACCGCTTAGAAACAGAATTACATTAGGAGGGAGTATTGCCGCTGCTCCTAAATGGTCTGATATTACAGGACCTCTTACAGCATGCGGTGCAAAACTCAGGCTTTCAGGTGATAAAAATATTATAGATTATACCGATTATGCTTCAAACCGGAAAATTGGGAAAAGACCTCTTATCTCAAGCATAATAATCCCAAAAAACTCAGTTAAAGGCGGATACTTCAGATGCACTCTGACAAGCTTTGACTATCCTGTTTTTTCAATTTCACTGTCTGCCGCGTCTAAAAACCTCAGATGTGCTGTCACAGGTACATCATCCGGAATAATATGCCTAGGCGGAGGCCCTTCAGAAATAATTGACGCGTATAATAATACTATTTCATTTTCTTCTGAACGGTGCTTCAGCGGTGAATACCTCAAAGAGAGGGGTTTGACCGAACTTCAGCGCCTTATTAACGGAGTATCATATGAATAGCCTTATAACCAGAGAATATACTGTAAACAACTGCCATAAAAGCTTTACCTTTGATTCAAGGGCAAGCCTGCTTAGGGTTTTAAGAGATAACGGCTACACCGAGGTTCATAACGGCTGCGAAACAGGAGACTGCGGGGCATGCGTTATTATACTCAACGGAAAACCTGTTAACTCATGCATGGTTATAGCTGCCAGCGAAGCCGGCGGTGAGATAATTACGGTAAAGGCCCTCGGTGATGTTCATAATCCCCACCCCATTCAGCGGGCTTTTGCGGAAAGCGGAGCTGTTCAATGCGGATTCTGTACTCCGGGACAAATAATGAGCACATATGCGCTTCTTCTCAAAAACCCGGAACCGGACGATGATGAGATTAAAAAGGCATTAGACGGTAATCTATGCAGATGTACCGGCTATAAAAAGATAATTGAGGCCGTACACCTTGCCGCACAATTGATGAGGAGGGTAAGTGATGAAACATAATCTTAAATCAGCAGGCAAAGCCCGCCTTAAATTTGATTCACTTGCCCTTGCATGCGGAACTGAAAAATTTACTGATGACTTTAAGACTGACTCACCTCTTTATATTGCATTCAGATACTCCGAGGTACCATTTGGAATAATAAAAAACATTGATGTATCAGAGGCTGAAAAGGCCGAGGGGGTAAGCCTCGTTCTGACCTATAAAAATACACCAGATACCCTTCATACAACCGCCGGACAGGGCTTTCCGGAGCCTTCGCCCTATGACTGCAGAATGTTTGACTCAAAGCTGAGATTCGCAGGTGACAGGATAGCGGCAGTTGCGGCAGATACATATCAAAATGCACAGGCCGCTCTTAAACTTATAAGGGTTGATATTGAAGAAAGGCCCGCTCTATTTGATATTGAACATGCAATGGATAAGGATGCCCCCATTATACACTCTGATGATGAGTATCCAGCGATACCGGTAACATATAAGCCCGAAAACAATATAGCCGCTGAGATTATAACCGGTTTCGGCGATACCGAAAAAGGATTTGCCGAGGCAGACAAAATAATTGAAGACTCATACAGCATGCAGTATGCATCCCACTGTGCAACAGAGCCCCACGCCGTTCAGGTATATTTTGATGAACGCGGCCGGATGGTTATAGTTACGGCCACACAGGTTCCATTTCATGTCAGAAGAATTGTAAGCAGGGTATGCGGAATAGAGATAAAGAATATCCGTGTGATCAAACCCCGTGTCGGTGGCGGCTTCGGCGGTAAGCAGGAGGTCTTTCTCGAACAGGTTGCGGCATTTGCGGCATGGAAATTAAAGAAAAATGTAAAGATTGTTTTAAGCAGAAAAGAGGTCTTTATAAACGCCCGTACAAGACATGCCATGCGCAGCAGGATTAAGATGGGCGTAAAAAAAGACGGAACAATAACCGCCCTTGAGGTGGATGATCTAATGAATGCCGGCGCCTACGGCCCGCACGCACTGACAGTTCTATCCAATGCGGGAGCAAAGGTGCTTCCTTTATTTAACAAGATTGAAAATATCAGTTTTACAGGACGAAGCGTTTACACAAACCTCCCCGTAGGGGGCGCATACCGGGGCTACGGCGCTACACAGGGTTATTTTGCGCTTAACCAGCATATTGACAAGGCCGCAAGATACTGTGGAATTGACTTCTGTGAATATGTAAAAAAACAGCATATTAAAAGCGGTGAGACATCGGCTGTTTTTGAAGCCCTTGGTGAAGGTAAGGAGGGTGTAAGCCAATACGTTAAATCGTGCGGCCTGACAGAATCTATTGAAAAGGCCTCGGAAGCAATAGAATGGAAAAAACTCCGCGGGAAAAGGCTCAAAAACGGAAGCCGGATAAGGGGTGTTGGAGGCGCTGTACTGATGCAGGGTTCAGGTATACCTGAAATAGATATGGCAAGCTGTCATATCAAGATGAATGAGGACGGCTCATTCAATCTTACAACCGGAGCAACCGATATAGGCACCGGAAGCGACACCATCCTTGCCCAGATTGCAGCTGAAGCATTGAAGACAGGCTATGACAAGATGATTGTACTTTCTTCAGACACCGATATAACACCATTTGATACCGGTGCCTATGCCTCTTCTACAACATATATAACAGGCAATGCCGTAAAAAAATGCGCCCTGCAGGTTTATGAACAGATAATTGAGGCAGCTTCAGAAATGCTGTCTACAGAGAGGGAAAAGCTAATTGCAGTTGATGGTACTGTATCATCATCCGACGGCAAAAAAAGCCTGTCATACGGTGAAATATGTGCTTACAGGCTTTATACAAGCGGTCAAATACAGATTCAGTCTTCAGCCTCATTTGTGGCACATGAATCGCCGCCTCCGTTTTCTGCCCAGTTTGTTGATTTGGAGGTGGACATCGAAACCGGAGAGATCTTTTTAAACCGTATTGCAGCTGCAGTTGACTGCGGCATGCCGCTTAATCCTCTGCTTGCCGAAGGTCAGGTAGAAGGTGCTGTTCTGAACGGAATATCATATGCTCTTACTGAAGAATATATTTTCAACAAAAGAGGAAGGATGACAAATCCTGATTTCGGAAGATACAAGATATTCTCTGCAATTGATACCCCTGAAATAATCACGATTCTTGCTGACACCTATGAGGAGACTGGTCCATATGGGGCAAAAAGCGTTGGAGAGATTGCTCTCAACGGTCCTGCTCCGGCAATAGCGAATGCTGTTTTTGATGCCGTAGGTATAAGACTGAACCATACACCCTTTACACCTGAAAAGGTCTGGAAGTTACTTAATGAAAAAAAACAGTAACAACTATTATCTATATAACTGCACACTTATCTCGTCAGGAAAATTTATTAAAAATGCAGTTATAAAGATTGAAAACGGCATCATAACATCAGTAGACGAAACCTCAGATAATGAAACCACAGATAATAAAATGACAACTCCTGAACGGAAAGGATTAATCTCCTACGACCTTGGAGGAAGATTGGTAATGCCGGGCTTTGTTAATCCCCACAGCCATCTATATTCATCACTTGCGGCAGGGCTTTCGCCCAAGGCCCCTTATACTGATTTTCAGGGGGTTCTTGATAACCTGTGGTGGGCCCTTGATTCCGCGCTTGATGAAGAATCTGTTTACTACAGTGCTGTCTCAGGTATTTTGAATGCGGTAAAGCACGGGGTAACCTGCATCTTTGACCATCATGCTTCGATGAATTATGTTACCGGCAGCCTTTCCACAATTGAGAAGGCATTCAATCTTGCAGGAATAAAGGGTGTGCTGTGCTTTGAAACCTCTGACAGAAAAAGCATTGCGGACCCCGCGGAACATATAAGAGAGAATATTGATTTCATAAATACCCATGCCGATCATAAAAGTATAAGGGGAATGTTGGGGCTTCACGCAAATTTCACCCTCTCTGAAAAAACACTCTCGGCGGCAGCCGAGGCTGTGCAAAGCTCAGGCTCCCCTGCCCCTACCCATGTTCACTGCGGCGAAGCAGTTTCTGATCTTGAGTTCTGTCAATCAGAGGGTTTTAAGGGACCAATTGACAGGCTTAACAACTTCGGCCTTGTTCAGGAAAACAGTATCCTTGCCCACTGCATCCATATATCCGGCCATGATTACGGTATCTTAAATGAAATACAACCCAATATAGTCTGTAACGCAGAATCAAATGCCAATAACAGGGCCGGCAAACCAGACCGAAGCAGATTCACCGACTACCTCATTGGAACAGACGGTATGAGCTTTGATATGGTTTCATCCCTTAGATCACAATATCTGCTTGGCGAGGGGCAGCTTGAAGACTTTTCACGTCTTAAAAAAGCATTCATAGACAATACAGCCTCTCTTGCCGGGGAGTTCTTCAATAAAACCGGAAAGATTGAGCCGGGATACGATGCGGATATTGCTGTTCTTGATTACATACCTGAAACACCCATTTCAGAAGATAACATCATCGGCCATCTGATATTCGGTGTAAGGGGCGGAAAGGCCTATATGACAATATCGAACGGGAAAATTCTATATTACGATGGTAATATAACATTCACCTATGAGTCATCATTAAAAGAGCAGATAAAAAAATCAGCGGCCAAGCTGCACAGGAGGTATTATGGCTGACTTGAGTTCAAAGGTCTTCGGTATTAATTTCAGAAATCCGGTAATGCCCGCAGCCGGCCCAAATGTAAAGAGTTCAAGCCTGATGATAAAATCAGCTGAACTTGGGGCCGGTGCAGTTGTATCAAAGACCTTTTCTGTAAAAGCGGCAAATGATCCAAGACCCACAATGAAAAAGACACTTGCAGGCGGACTTTTAAACTGTGAGACATGGCTTGAAGACAGCTATGAAAATTTCTTTCAAGAACTTGCCAGGGTAAAAAACAGCATTGGCCGGGACAAAAATAAAGATGTTCCGCTAATTGTATCCATAGGCTATAGTGCAGAGGATGTTGATTTTCTTGGAAGACTGCTTGAAGAAAAAATAAGGCCTGATGCAATAGAGTTTTCAACCCATTATACCGGTCATGAGATTTCCCCCCTGATTTCTGTTGCAAAATCACTTAAAAGCGCGGTTGATGTACCCGTATTAATGAAGCTTTCACCGGGCTTTCCGAATATTGAAGAGCTGGCCCTCGCGGCAGAACCTCATGTAGACGGCTTTGTGGCCGTTAATTCATACGGTCCGGCCCTCGATTTTGACCCTAAACAATGCAAAAAAGCACTTGGTTCTGACTGGGGACAGGGTTGGATGTCAGGCCCGCCGCTTTTCCCGATTGCGCTTGGCATAGTCTGCCGGCTTGCAAGGGTTTTATCAAAGCCGATAATAGGTGTAGGCGGAATAACCAGCGGAGAAGAGGCTGTTAAATTAATCATGGCCGGCGCATCGCTTGTTCAGCTATGTACCTCAGCCATATTCGAAGGCCCTGGAGCATACGGGAGGATAGCCGCAGAAATTTCTGCATGGCTTGATGAAAACGGTTATAATAATATCTCTGAGATTCAGGGAAAATATCTAAATACATTAGGATGAAAAAATGAACGAAAAAAAAGAAATAATCGAGAAGATCAAAAAACTTTCAGAAGAATACCGCTCATATACAGCAAAAACACTATCAGAGATAGTAAGAATTTCAAGCTTCAGCGGCCAGGAAGAGAATGTAATAAAGAAACTCCAGCTTCTTTGCGGAAATGCGGGTTTTGATGAAATCTATGTTGACGGCCTTGGAAACCTGATAGGAAGGATAGGCAATGGGCCCCAGAAAATAGCATTTGATGCACATATAGACACTGTAACAATCGGCGATCCCCGGCAGTGGAAAACCGATCCGTTTTCCGGTGAAATAACCGATACATTGGTTCTTGGAAGGGGTTCAACCGATCAAAAGGGCGGTGCCGCGGCAATGATAACCGCAGGCCGGATACTGAAGGAATTGGACTACGATGGTAAATTTACAGTTTATTTTACATTCACAATAATGGAAGAAGACTGTGACGGAATGTGCTGGAAATACATCATTGAAGAAGAAAAACTTGTTCCCGATTTTTTTGTCAGTACTGAACCCTCTTCTTGTAATCTTTACAGGGGACATAGAGGAAGAATGGAGATGGAGGTCAGCTTCAAGGGTGTCTCATGTCATGGTTCAGCTCCTGAAAGGGGCGAAAGTGCCGCCTACAAGGCTGCAAGAGGCGCTCTTGCTATTGAAAAACTCAATGAAGAGCTCAAACCCGATGAGGATAACTTTCTCGGAAAGGGAACCATTGTAGTATCACAGATGTCTGCCGAAGGCCCCTCTCAATGTGCTGTACCCGATACAGCACGTCTCTATCTTGACCGGAGACTTACCTGGGGAGAAACCGAAGAGTTTGCAGTAAAACAGGTGAAGGACGTCATACCTGAATGTGAGGATGTTGTAGTCCCCTACTACGACAAGATCAGCTGGAAAGGAACTGAATACGGCCAGCCGCTGTATTTTCCTACATGGAAGATAGACCGTAACCACCCGCTTGTTACGTCAGGAGAAAAGGCTTACAGCCAGCTTTACGGCAAGAATGTAAAGGTAGATAAGTGGACATTCTCAACAAACGCGGTATCCGTATGCGGAAGATACCAGATTCCGACAATTGGATTCGGCCCCGGCGACGAAAATCAGGCCCACGCCCCGAATGAAGAAAACCGTATTGAAGATCTCATGATATGCAGTGCGTTTTACGCCTCATTAGTATACAGTTTGGAGGAAACACTATGAAATTTTATTACCGATGTACAGAATGCGGACTCACCTTTGATATAAAACCTGATGTAACCCTATGCCCATCATGCAAGTCATCTCAAAAACCCAACAGGCCTCTTCGAGGTGTGTTAGAAACTATCTGCGAGGGAAAACCTCAGATAGACCCCAAAGATAACCCTAACAAGTTTATCCATTGCCTTCTTCCGGTAGAACAGCGGTACTTTCCCTCAATACCGGTTGGAAACACGCCCCTCTGGGAACCGGAAAACCTTAGAAAGGAACTATCTCTTCCGAACCTTTTCATAAAGGATGATACCCTCAACCCCACAGGCTCACTGAAGGACAGGGCCTCCTACCTTGTTGCGGCATTTGCGCGAAAGTATAAGATAAAGGATGTTGTGGTAGCCTCAACCGGCAATGCTGCTTCATCAATGGCCGGTGTAGGAGCCGCAGCCGGTCTCAATGTAAGAATATTCATGCCGGCCTTTGCCCCGCAGGCAAAGATGGTACAGGCTGAACAGTTCGGGGCTGAGGTTAACCTTGTTGATGGAACATATGATCAGGCCTTTGAGGGATCCATAAAATTCACCGAAAGACAGGGCGGACTTAACCGCAACACAGCCTATAACCCGCTCACGCTTGAGGGTAAGAAGACAGCAGCTCTTGAAATTTTTACAAAGACAGGCACCGCTCCCGATCATGTCTTTGTGCCGGTTGGGGACGGAGTAATACTGGGCGGACTATACCGCGGATTCTACGATCTGCTTGAGAAGGGATATATCGAAAAGATGCCTGTTATACATTCTGTTCAGGCAGAGGGTTCCTCAGCAATAAACCGTGCACTAATAGAAGGAGATTTTTCCGATCCCGTTGAATCCAATACCGTTGCGGACTCAATATCGGTAGATGTACCAAGTAATGGATACTTTGCCGTCAATATGCTTAAAAAATATTCAGGTGCCGGAGTAACAGTAAGCGACAGAGAAATACTCAAGGCACAGAAGAAGCTTGCTTCTTCAACGGGACTCTTTGCTGAACCATCATCAGCATCTGTTCTTGCGGGCCTAATAAAGAGCCGTGAGAATATAAAAGATAATGAAAGCGTTTGCCTTTTAGTAACAGGCAGCGGTTTGAAGGATGTGGATGGAGCAATGAAGGCTCTTCAAATGTAAGGAGATTAAGTTTGCATAAAATCAGTAATGCTGTAAAACGCGATGACGCCATTGATAAGTCTTCAGGCAAAACTCAATATTTAGCTGATATGGCATTACCTGATATGTTATACATGGCTTTCAGGACAGCTGAAATACAACATGGCATCATAAATAAGATTGCTGTACCTGAAATGCCTGAAAACTATACTATAGTTGATGCCTCTGACTTTAAGGGACAGAACCGGGCTGCAATTGTTGCAGAGGATTGGCCTTTCTTTGCCGAAGATGAGGTTCTTTATTTTGGCCAGCCTGTTCTTGCAATAAGCGGCCCGTCACTTGAAACATGCAGAAGACTATGCGCGGAAACAACCATAAGCTATGAAGAAAAACCTGCTGTTTCTGTAATTGAAGAAGCCGAAGAGTTTTTTAATGACTATACAATAGTAAAGGGCAAGCCTGATGAAGCATTTGATGAGGCATCACGGATTTTTAAGCACAGCTACCGTACAGGAATTCAGGAGCAGGCATATATGGAAACCCAATCAATGCTTGCCCAATACAAAGACGGACAACTAACAGTATACGGTTCAATGCAGTGCCCCTATTACATAAAAAATTCGCTGATTAAAGCCTTAGCGCTTGATCCTGAAAAAGTCAGGGTTGTACAGGCATCAACCGGCGGGGCATTCGGCGGGAAGGAGGACTTTCCCACCATCCTGGCCGGTCAGGCTGCCGCCGCGGCCGTAAAAACCGGGCATCCGGTAAAAATAGTTCTGGACCGGCATCAGGACATGCTTCTGACACCGAAGCGGCATCCGTCACTAATTGAGATAAAAACAGCAGTTGATCCGCGCGGCAATATAAGAGCGATGGATATAGACTGCAGACTTGATGCCGGGGCATACCAGACCCTTTCAGGGGTTGTTCTTGAACGGGCCGTTTTCATCTGCACAGGCGCTTATAATATAGAAAATGTACGGGTACGCGGCCGAACAATGAAAACTAATCATGTTCCCTCCGGAGCCTTCAGAGGCTTTGGCGGCCCTCAGGCACTCTTTGCTGCAGAGATGAATATGGACTTTATTGCTGAAAAACTGAAAACCCCGCCCCTGAATCTGAAAAAAAAGTATCTTTATAAACAGGGTGATTATTCAGTCACAAACGGGCTTTTCAGGGATGAAGTCAAACTTGATGAAATGATCAAAAAGATTGAAATACTTTCAGACTACAGCTATAAATGGAAAAAATACAATTCAGATAAATCCAACAGAGGTATCGGCATATCATTTGCCGCCCATGGTGGAGGCTTCACCGGAAGCGGCGAGCAGGATATCATAAAAGGCATTGTAAGATTATCTGCCTGCCTCTGCGGCAATAAAGAAGAGCAAATAAGGATTCTTGTTTCAAATGTCGAAATGGGTCAGGGAGCGTCAATGACCCTTCGCAAGATTGCCGCGCAGGCGATGGAGCTTCCGCTTGAAAGTGTGATCTATGAAACGCCTGATACTGATATTGTCCCTGATTCAGGCCCTACCGTTGCCTCAAGAACAATCATGGTAGTAGGCAAACTGCTGAAAGATGCGGCATCTGAGCTGAAAGCAAAACTTGACGCCGGAAACAAGCCCGAAAAAGATCTTCCCGTAACTGTAACCAAACAATATGTCCACCCTGAAGAGTTTAAATGGGATGAGAAAACATTCAACGGAGACGCCTACCCGGGCTATTCATGGTCGGTAAACGTTGTAGAGGTTGAACTTGATCCTGTTACATACGCTATTGAGGTTACAGGCTCATGGGCTGTTTACGATGTAGGAACACCTATTGATATCAAAATCCTCAAGGGGCAGATGCAGGGAGGAACAACCCAGAGCCTAGCGTATTCAGGAATAGAAGTTATGGAGATTTCAAACGGAAAACCGGCCCAGGCATCCTTTACAGATTATATAATACCTACCGCATTGGATTTTCCCGATACAGTCTGCGAATTTGTTGACAACCCTTATAAATACGGTCCATTCGGTGCTAAAGCCGCCGGGGAACTTCCCAATGAGGGCCCCGCAGCAGCCTTTGCATCCGCTGTATCACAGGCCGCAGGCAGGCTTATAACAGAAATCCCAATCACACCGGAAAAACTGGAGGCACTGCTGAGATGAAATCCGGAGATAACTTCAGACTTGTATTTGAGCTTGACGGAAAAGAGATCGACATCGAAACCGGATCTGACCGGCGCCTGCTTGATATTATCCGTGAAGACGCCGGCATAACCGGTGTCCGCGAGGGCTGCGGTGAGGGAGAATGCGGTGCCTGCAGTGTTTTTCTAAACGGTAGGCTTGTTAATTCATGCTGTGTTCCGGCTGTTAATGTCAACGGATGCAGGGTAACAACAATTGAAGGATTCTCCAAAACAAGAGAATACAGCATCATTGCGGATGCCTACTCTGAGGCCGGTGCAGTTCAATGCGGGTTCTGTACACCCGGCTTTATTATGGCCACCGCGGCCCTGCTTAGAAATAACCCGGAACCCGATGAAGCTCAGATTAAGACAGGACTGTCCGGTAACCTCTGCCGATGCACCGGATATACAATGATAATAGAGGCTGTAAAACTTGCCGCTGATGAGCTTGCCGCAGATAATATTTATAAGGACAAAAAAAATGAAGCTGCTGAATCCTGAAACAATTGAACAGGCTGCTGAACTGATGCAGCAGGGCTTTGTTCCTGTCAGCGGGGGCACCGATCTTATAGTACGCCGGCATGCTTTATCACTAAAACCCGTATCCGGCAGCGGGCCCGTGCCGGGAGTGTTCAGCTGCCTTAATATTGAAGGCACAAACAGTATTTCTGTTAAAGACGGCAGAATAAACATAGGCAGCAGCATGAGCCTTGCAGATATAATAGAACACCAGGGCTGCCCAGAATTACTCAGAAAAGCGCTTGCCTCTATTGCGGCCCCGGGAATCAGAAATGCGGCAACCCTTGCGGGCAATATATGCAACGCAAGCCCCGCTGCGGATTCTCTGCCGGCGCTGTATGTCCTGAACGCTGAGATTACAGCTTCAAGACCCGGCCTTTCACGCAGGATCGCCATAGAAGACTTTATTACAGGCCCCGGAAAAAACGCACTTGAAGCTGATGAGCTTGTTACCTCAATAAGCTGTGATTCAGATATCTCAAATAACGCCCAAACAATAGACTTCTTTCAAAAGGTAGGAACACGCGCGGCAAATGCTCTTTCAAAGCTCTCTGTTGCGGCAATCTACAGCTTAACATCAGAAAACGGGAAACAATCTGAAATTGCAGATTTCAGACTTGCTGTGGGGGCCTGTGCTCCAACAGTAATCAGAAGCAAAGAGGCTGAAAAAATAATAATTGCTGCGCTCAACAAAAATTCAGGGTTTGACGACGCGGTTAAAATTTATGAAAGCCTTCTTAAGCCGATTGATGATCAAAGAAGCACAGCCGAATACCGCAGGAATACGGCACTCAGAATTATCAAAAACCTTCTAACCGAAATTAACGGGCAGCATAGCGAAATAAACGGCAGAGCAGCCGGTGGAGAAACGAAATGATAATCCTGAAAAACTGTTTTTGTGTCTACGATGGAGAGCAAAGGCTTTATAACAAGAATATTATAATAGATAAAAACAAGATCATCGGAATAACTGATGCAAGCGGTTTTGATTATACAGAGGCAGGAAAAAATGCAATCGAAGAGATAGACTGCTCATCACATATTGTAATTCCCGGCCTGATAAATACACATCATCACTTTTACCAGATCCTGACAAGGAATCTGCCGGCTGTACAGAATGCCGAACTATTTGACTGGCTGCTGTATCTTTATGAAATATGGAAAAATATTGATGCTGAGGCAGTTTACTATTCAAGCCTTTCAGCCATAGGCGAGCTTATGAAAACAGGCTGCACATGCACATCGGATCATCACTATCTATACCCCTCTGGTTTTGACGGCGATATAATGTCAATCCAGTTTGAAGCGGCAGAACAGCTCGGGATAAGATTTTCCCCAACCCGGGGCTCGATGTCGCGAAGTAAAAAGGACGGCGGACTGCCGCCGGATTCTGTTGTACAGACAGAGGATGTAATCCTCGAAGACAGTGAACGGGTTATAAAAGAATTTCATGACCCTGCCCCCTTTTCAATGCGCAGGATTGTACTGGCCCCCTGCAGCCCCTTTTCGGTTACAAAGCAGCTGATGAAAGACAGCGCAAAGCTTGCCCGTGCCAACGGGGTAAGGCTTCATACACATCTTGCAGAGACCCTTGATGAGAATGATTCATGCTCAAGCCTCTACGGATGCAGACCGCTTGATCTGATGCGTGAGTGTGATTTCACAGGGCCTGATGTTTTCTTTGCTCACGGGATACATTTCAACGATCATGAACTTAAAATCCTTAAAGAAGACGGCTGCGGCATCAGCCACTGCCCATCTTCCAACATGCGTCTGGGATCAGGCATAGCCCGAATCAGGGAAATGCTTGAGCTCGGTATTAAGGTTTCACTTGCCGTTGACGGCTCGGCATCCAACGACAGCTCCGACATGCTCGGTGAAGCCCGTAACGCGATGCTCCTTCAGCGTGTAGCCGGCGGAGCGTCCGCAATGACAGCCGAAGCCGCCATAGGGATAGCCTCAGCCGGAGGTGCCGCAGTACTGGGCTTTCCTGAATGCGGCTTTATCAAAGCCGGTTTCGCGGCCGATCTGGCTGTTTTCAACCTTGACAGCCTCGGTTACGCCGGCTCTAAAATGGATCCGCTTGCGGCTCTCCTGTTCTGCGGATTCAGCCATCAAACCGATTACACAATCGTCAACGGCAGAATCACAGTACGTAACGGCATGCTTACCGGTTTTGATGAACAAAAACTGGCAGGCAGGGTCAACAAGATAGCAGAAAAACTCTTTGAGTTTTAAAATTCCCTCAACCAATATATTTTTACCGGAGGTTTATTAATGAATAACAACAAGATTAAAGAGCTGATAAAGGCAATAGAACAGCTTGATACATCGGCTATGACAAAGAAGGATTTTTTTCTAAGCTGGGAACAGACTGATGATGAGATATCCGCGGTTTTTAAAACTGCAGATGCACTAAAACTTCTGCGTGACTCAGGAATCTCACCCAGACTATTTGACACAGGACTTGCGGTATCAATTTTCAGAGATAACTCCACCCGTACCCGCTTCTCTTATGCAAGTGCTGCCGGCATGCTTGGACTAAACGTTCAGGAGCTTGATGAAAAGAAATCACAGATAGCCCATGGAGAGACGGTTCGGGAGACAGCATGCATGATTTCATTTCTTACAGAGGCAATAGGAATCCGGGATGATATGTATATTGGAGAGGGTCATACATATATGAAGGAGGTTGCCGATGCACTTGATCATGATTTTGCAGAGGGAATACTTCCATCAAGGCCTGCAATGGTTAACCTTCAATGCGATCTTGATCACCCCACTCAGGTAATGGCAGACACACTTCATCTTATAAACCATTTTGGAGGCGTTGAAAACCTTAAGGGCAAGAAGGTAGCTATGAGCTGGGCATATTCACCTTCGTATGGAAAACCTCTATCCGTTCCCCAGGGAGTAATAGCCCTTATGAGCAGATTCGGTATGGACGTAACCCTCGCCCACCCTGAGGGATACAGTCTTATTCCGGAAACAGAAGAGATAGCGTCAAAGTTCTGCTCAGAGTCCGGGGGTAAATTCACAAAAACCAATTCAATTGAAGAGGCCTTTGAAGATGCTGATATTGTATATCCCAAAAGCTGGGCTCCATACAGTGTTATGCAGAAACGTACAGAGCTGTTAAAAAATAGCGATGAGGCTGGTTTAATTGAGCTTGAAAAACAATGCCTAAATCAAAACGCTGATTTCAAGGATTGGGAATGTACCGAAGAGCTTATGAAAAAGACCAAAAACGGTTCGGCATTATACCTGCACTGTCTGCCTGCTGATATTACCGGTGTTAGCTGTCCCGCGGGGGAGGTTTCCGCTTCAGTATTTGACCGATACCGTAAACTCACATATACCGAGGCCGGATATAAACCCTATATAATTGCAGCAATGATCATGCTTGCAAAAATTAAAGATCCGGCAGAGAGACTTCAGAGATTTTTATCAGAATCAAATAAAAGGATTCTATAAACTGAAGAAAGGTTTATAACAAAAATTATTTCAAAATACCTAAAATTTAAAAAGGCTGCCCTTTTGGACAGCCCTTTTTATAGTGTAATCACACTGTAATTTAATTGGTTTAGAATACAGCGCCCTGATCGAGCATTGAGTCAGCAACCTTTTTGAAGGCAGCAATGTTAGCACCGTTAACATAGTTACCCGGTGTATTGTATTCAGCAGCTGCTTCAGCACAATTATTGTGGATATTAACCATAATGGTGTGAAGTTTTTCATCAACCTCTTCTTTTGACCAGTTAAATCTCATGCTGTTCTGAGACATCTCAAGTCCTGATGTTGCAACACCACCGGCGTTAACAGCCTTACCAGGACCAAAAGGAATCTTGTTGCCAAGGAATACCTCAACAGCTTCAGGAGTTGAAGGCATATTAGCACCTTCAGCAACTGCGATTAAGCCGTTTTCAACAAGAGCCTTTGCGTCATCACCTGCAAGTTCATTCTGAGTTGCGCAAGGAAGAGCTACATCAGCCTTTGCAAGACCCCAAGGTCTCTTTCCTTCATAGTATTTTACGCCGAATTCATCAGCATATTCTTTGATTCTGCCGCGCTTGTTGTTCTTGAGATCCATGAGGAAATCCCATCTTTCGCCTGAAATACCTTTTTCATCAATGATTGAACCGGCACTGTCTGACATTGAAATAACTGTTCCGCCGAGCTGGCTAACCTTCTGGGCAGCGTACTGGGCAACGTTACCGGAACCGGAGATCATTACCTTCTTGCCTGCAAAGTCAGTTCCGTTTGCTTTGAGCATTTCTTCTGCAAAGTAAACAGCACCATAACCTGTTGCTTGAGGTCTAACCAGCGAACCGCCCCAGTTAAGGCCTTTACCTGTAAGAACACCCTCAAACCTGTTCACGATTCTCTTGTACTGTCCGAACATAAAACCAATTTCACGTCCGCCTACACCGATATCTCCGGCAGGAACATCAGTGTTAGGACCAATATGTCTGTAAAGCTCAGTCATAAGACTCTGACAGAATCTCATTACTTCAGCATCACTTTTTCCTTTCGGGTCGAAGTCAGATCCGCCCTTACCGCCGCCCATTGGAAGGCCTGTAAGACTGTTCTTGAAAATTTGCTCGAATCCAAGGAATTTCAAAATGCCCTGATTTACTGAGGGGTGAAATCTCATTCCGCCCTTGTAAGGACCTATTGCAGAATTAAACTCAATTCTATAACCTGAGTTTACCTGGATATTACCTTTGTCATCCAGCCAGGGAATCTTAAAAGATACAATTCTTTCTGGTTCAACAATTCTTTCAAGAATACCAGCTGACTTATATTTAGGCTCTCTTTCAACTACCGGAGCAAGAGATTCCAGAACTTCTGCTGCTGCCTGTAAAAATTCTTTTTCCCAGTAATACTTTTTCTTTAGATTTTCAAGTACACCGGATACATAATCATTCATGTAAAGACCTCCATCAAGCCCGTTCATTCCGGGCATTTTATCTAAACTATAGGTTAGGACTCAAATGTTGTCAATAAAAAGCTTCTAATTTTACAGTAATCATTTTCTGATACATCACTTACATATCAATGATCTGCGGTTTTTCCCGTCCATGATCACATTAAACGGCTTATCACTCACGACATGGGTAAAGTAATCATATTCTTTTTCAGCCTTGAGACTTTTTATATAATCCCAATCGATGAATGATTTCTTTTTCTTTTTATAAGGTACATTGAAATAGCCTATATTCAATGCTACTACATTATGAAAGAAATGGGTTCCCTGAGAAGGTTCTATCTCAAAATTCTCCAGACCTACCTCAACTATGATTTTTGCCTTACTGATCTGGGACCAAAGTACAGGGATTCCCAGAAAACGGTCTTTTGTTCCCCACCGTCCCGGTCCGATAAGAACATACTCACGGTTTTGCTCCTTCATAATTGTGTTTATCTTATCTATTTCAGCACACATTTCAATAGTCATTGTTTTATCAAATTTTTCAGGATCAATATATACAATATCGTATATATCATCGATCTTACCGTTGCCGAGCCCCTCTTCGGTATACAGAAGCATTTCTTCATCTTTGATATTATCCATATCAATCATTAAATCTTCAGAGTTAACTGTCATCGGCCTTACCTGAAGAAGATAAAATGTCGGGATTCTGTCTTCAGCCTCATTTTTTGTCAAATCAACTGCAAATTCAATCTCAACAGGAATACCCAAAGCAATCTGTGCCATATTGAGAACTCTTTTGATAATTTCTGCAAGCGGGAAAACCTCATGTTTGAGTATGTTCGCAAAGTTAACAACTCTTGATCCGGGAGTTCCAAGACCGTCAACTATTCTATGATTATCATGATCCCATACGGAGGCAAGATGGTACAGATTTCCATGTTTTTCTGCCTTTGAAATATTCAGCCTGGCGAGGGTTTCAAACTCACCTTTCAGAATATCCGCATTTTTCTTACCCAGATCTACAGCATAGAATTCAGTCTGTGTTGATTTCAGTATCTCATCATCGGACAAATAGTTAACAGTTGGATGAGCCGGACAGAAGCGGTAGTTTTTTTCACCCTCAACAACAGCCTGCCCCAAACCTACGGCGATTGAAGCAACACCATCCTGATTCTGCATATTAGCTGTTGGATAAAAATTAAAAGACTGAGCAACTCCTGAAAGATGCGGATAATAATAGTTATCATAGTTATTACCTACAACCTCCTGAATCACAACAGCCATACTCTCCTCTTCAATGATATAACTCAAATTTTCTATATACTTTCTAGTATCAGTCAGAAAAACGGAAGAGTACACAAGCTTGACTGCACAAACAAGCTGCTCGAACCTTTTTTCGATATCCTCTTCGGTATTTGCAAGCATATAGGTCTGATAAACACCGGCAAAAGGCTGTGACTGTGAGTCTTCAAGAAGTCCTGAAGAACGTACTGCAATGGGGCCTTTAACCCCCTCAAGATAAATGCGAAGCCTGTCACGTATTTTCTGAGATAGTTTACCCGCAATAAAACGCTTTTTAATTTCCTCATCATCCTCACAATCTCTTAAATCAAAAAGATTATTATCGCTTACAAACTCATTAAAACCATTAGTCCCAATTATCGCGGTATGAGGAACCTTGATCTTCACCCCTTTAAACCTTGTTTCAAACTCGGTAGTTACAAGAAAAGAGTTAAAAAAAGCCAGCCCCCGGCCTTTACCTCCCAATGAGCCTGAAGCAATCCTTGTTACAACACCATCCTGCCTGAGGGTTTCAGGGTTTAATGTTAAGATCTTTCCTCTGTTTCGCGTTTTACGAATCTCACGGAATTGTCCTATAAGATATTCTTTATAGTCTTCATAACTTCCAAAATCTTCAGGCTCTATGGTTTTTATATTCTTTGCAAAAAGCATCTCTCCATGCGCAACAAGCCAGGAAGAAAAATCTTTTTGCCTTGTATGATTTATCAAAACATCTTCAGGAAGATCCGCTATTATCTTTTCAAAGTCAAATAACTTCTTTGCCCGGACAATCTCCTTTCCATCTTTATTTCTGAAAATAAGATCACCAAAGCCAAGTTTTTCAACTATAAAATTTCGTAGATCCTTAAGCAGAAACTGGGACTGTTTATGAAGAAATGTAACACCAAGACTTTCAGCCTTTTCCCTGTTTTGAAGCTCTGATGACTGAAGAAGACATACCATATCAGGATCTTTCTGCTTAATAGCCTTAAGAAAATTAATTCCGGCTTCAGAATCAAGCTTATCATTCCTGTAAAACTCCATATCGGACATTACACAAAGAAGATGCTCTTTGTATTTTTCTGCGAGACATAAGCCCTCTTCATAATTATTAGCTACAAGTACCTTGGGACGCTTACGCATCCTGTTGTATTTCTGATTATCATTCAGAGCACTGGAAATAAGACGCTGGGTCTGCTCCATTACTTCGGTATACAGCAGCGGAAGGTATATCGACATAAAGTTTATTGAATCCTCAACAAGGAGTATTACCTTAACTAAACCGTTCTCAGTATCATAGGGAGCATTTTTCTTATCTTCAACATATTTAATCATTGCAAGGATCAGCTTTGAATCACCGTTCCACAGGAAAATATTCTCTATGTTTTCAAGTCTGTCCCTGTTTCTTTTTATAATTGAAATATCAGATTTAACAGTAAGCATAAGAATTATAGGGATATTGGGCTGAAGAGCCTTTATGTGAGCTGATAATTCAAATGGATTAAGATCACCTGTACGCATTGTAGTAATAACAAGATCAAAATGTTTTTCTTTTAAAAGATTAATAGCATCTTCACCGGTGGGAACAGATGTTATCCTCGGGACTGTGGTAAGATTAAGATGGTGATACTCTCCTACTATCTGTTCAGACATTAATGAATCATGCTCAAATATATAGGCATCATAAAAAGTTGAAATAAGTAAAATCTCCTTAACCCTGTACTGCATTAGATTATGAAAATTATCTTCGCCATATTTAAATTTTTCATAATACTGTCTTAATTCCTTAAACTTCATTTTAACTCCTGGAAATTTGCTTTATATTATTTTATAGCAGAGGAAAAGTCCATTATTTTAGTCATAAATTAGCATACCATGGATTGTATTAATAATTTTATTGCCAAATAATTTTTTTTCTGTTAAAATGTTTACGTAAACGTAATCAAAGATAACAAAACCCAAATACACAGTTATCTTTACACCCGGCATGTTTTGCCCGGAAATACTATACAGAGGAGAAATTATAATGGCGACCTACAAATGTAGTCTGGAAAGGATGACAGACAAAATCAAAACATTCAGCAAGTTTGGCGACGCCGGTCACGGTGGTATCACAAGATACACACTCTCACCGGAAGACAAACTTGCAAGAGAAGAATTCACAAAGAGGATGGAAGCAATAGGGGCAATAATCGAGGTTGATGATGTTGCAAATATGTACGCAACCCTTCCCGGAAGCGATCCTAACGCAAAAAGAATCGTTATGGCATCTCACTCGGACTCCGTCAAAAACGGCGGTAACTATGACGGTATTCTTGGTGTAATGTCTGCAATGGAAGTTCTTGAGACAGTTGCGGAACAGAATATACCCCACAAACATCCATTAACAGCAATGATCTGGACAAACGAAGAAGGTTCACTATATCCGCCTGCAATGATGGTTTCTGGAATTGTATGCTGGGATTATCTTCCTGAAGATATCAAAGGCAAATTCAAATATGATGATATGATGAAATCAAAGAGCGTTCTTGATGATCAGGAAACATTCGGCGAAGCTCTTGATAATTCAGGCTACAAGGGCGATAAAAAATACCGATTCAGCAGAGAAAACTATAAATACATGTTTGAAGCACATATTGAACAGGGTCCAATCCTTGAGGATGCAGGTCTTGACGTAGGTGTTGTAGACTGTGTTATTGGTATGTTCAACTACAGATTCAGACTGTATGGCCAAACTGTACACGCCGGAACATTCCCGATGAACAAGAGACAGGATGCCCTCTGGGGAGCTGCTCAGATTATCAACTATCTGCATGAAGAGATTGATAAACTTGGACACCCTGAACTCGTTTATACAACAGGTGAAATTGTGTGTCATCCAAACGTACATACATGTGTACCTGATTTCATTGATTTCTCAATTGACTGCCGACATGAATCAGCTGAACTCCGTGATAAGGTTCTTGATATTGTTAAGAGCTGTGCAGACAGAGAATGGGCAGGATGTAAATGTGAAGTTGAAAAACAGTGGAACAGAGATACAGTTTACTGGGATAAAAAGCTTGTAGGTTTTGTAAAAGAAGCTGCTGAAGAAACAGGCGTTTCACACCAGGTACTTCACTCAGGTGCCGGTCATGATGCACAGTTTGCTTCATATGTAGTTCCTACAACAATGATTTTTGTTCAGTCAAAAGACGGACTTTCACATTGTGAACCTGAATACTCTACACCTGAACATTGTACAGCAGGAGCAACAGTTCTCCTCAACGCTGTTCTTAAAGCTGACGCTGAATAGTTTAGGATTTTGCAGTTTGAAGCATGGCTTCAAACTGCAGCCTTTTAAATCCCATCCATGAAAATCTAATAATAGGGGAATTATTAATGTTGTTTGATGATCTAAGGATCAACAAAGCAAGATTACAGAATACACTTGAGGAATCTGCCCGTATAGGCAAGACCGATAAAAACGGACTCATAAGATGTGCTGTTACCGATGAAGATAAGATCGGCCGCGACCTTCTTGTAAAATGGTATAAGGAATGCGGCTGTGAAGTAATCATTGATGAAATGGGTAATATCTTCGCAAAGAGGCCGGGTAAAAATCCGTCTCTCGGCGCTGTTCTATCAGGATCACATTTTGACACCCAAAAACCCGGCGGCAGGTTTGACGGTATACTCGGCGTTCTTGGTGCCCTTGAGGTAATGAGAACAATAAACGAAAACGGCATTGAACTTGAAAGAGATTTTATAATAGTTGACTGGACCAATGAAGAAGGCGGCTGGTTTGCGCCGGCATGTATGGGCTCAGGTGTTTGGGCAGGGAACCATACAAAGGAATGGGCCTATGCAAGAAAAGACCGTGATGGTTACGCGGTTTTCGGTGAAGAATTAGAGCGAATCGGATATAAGGGCAGTTTTCCCGCGTCACATAAGGAATGGAATATTTACGCGGCCTATGAGCTTCATATCGAACAGGGTCCGCAGCTTTGGAAGGAGAACATCCAGATAGGTGCCCCAAAGGGAATACTCTGTCTGCACTGGTATGACATATGGCTTGAGGGAACAGCTAACCAGGTTGGCCCTACACCAATGGCCGGCCGTAATGATGCCCTGCTTGCATTCTCCGAGATGAATATTGTAGTAAATAATGTTGCCCATCAGATGGGTAATATGGTTGGAACCGTAGGAGAAATACAAAACTACCCCAACTCAAGAAATATTATTCCGGATAAGGTTCATTTTACTGTTGATGTCCGCTCATGGGATGATGACCATGCTCTCAAAGCATGGGAAATGATGAAGAAGGAATTCGAAATTATTGCCGAAAGACGCGGATGTATTTTAAGAACCGAAGAAACATGGAAGGTGGCGCACGCACCATTTGATCGGGAACTTTATAACAGAGTGGTTGAAATATCTGAACAGCTTAATTACAGCTGCAAAAGAATGGTTTCCGGAGCCGGCCATGATATGAGCGAGATAAATCAGGTTACACGCGGGGCAATGATCTTTGTTCCGTCAGTTGAAGGCAGAAGTCATGTTGAGGTTGAAGAAACTCCTTACGAAGACTGTGAACGCGGAACAAATGTTCTTCTGCATTGTATCCTGAAAACAGCCAATGAAGTATAACCTCACATTTTGTTGACAGGATTCACAATAAAATATTAATATTAATCACTAATTAAGAGAGGCCCAAGGGAGTATTATATGAATTTGAACCCGGTAGAAATGAAGGATTGGGAGATTGCCGAGCTTTCCGAAAAAAATATGAAAACAATAAGAACCCTTGCTGATGAGCTGGGTCTTAAAGAGGAAGAGTATTTTCCCTACGGTCACTATATCGGCAAGCTTGATTACCGTGCCATTCTGGATCGGCTTAAAAATAAGCCCGATGGAAAATACGTTGAGGTTACCGCTATTAACCCTACCCCGCTTGGTGAAGGAAAAACAACCACCACGATGGGGCTTGTTCAGGGTCTTGGTAAAATAGGCAAAACTGTTACCGGAGCAATAAGGCAGCCATCCGGAGGCCCTACCTTCAATATAAAGGGTTCTGCAGCCGGAGGAGGCCTTGCTCAGTGCATTCCGCTGACCGAATTCAGTCTCGGCCTTACCGGTGATAATGATGCAATCACAAATGCCCATAATCTGGCAATGGTAGCCCTTACAAGCAGAGTTCAGCATGAATTCAATTATGGTGATCAAACACTGGAAAAGAAAAATCTTAAAAGACTTGATATTGATCCCAGAAATCCCGCGATAGGCTGGGCAATTGATTTTTCAGCTCAGGCCCTGCGTGAAATACTGATAGGCCTCGGCGGCAAGATGGACGGATTTATGATGAAAAGCGGTTTTCAGATTACCGTTTCGTCCGAGATTATGGCAATACTTGCCGTGGCTAAGGATCTCAAGGATATGCGTGAGCGAATCGGCCGGATGATAGTTGCATATGATAAAAAGGGAAATCCTGTAACAACAGCGGATCTTGAGGTAGACGGAGCAATGACCGCAATAATGGCAAAGGCAATAAACCCCAACCTTATGCAGACAATAGAGGGCCAGCCTGTATTGGTACATGCCGGACCATTTGCGAACATAGCAATAGGCCAGTCATCAATAATTGCAGACCGCCTTGGACTCAAACTTGCTGATTACCATGTAACAGAAAGCGGTTTTGGCGCAGACATAGGCTTTGAAAAATTCTGGAACCTGAAATGCAGGTTCTCAGGTCTTACTCCAAACTGTTCAGTTATAGTCTGCACAATCAGGGCACTTAAGATGCACGGCGGCGGTCCCAAGGTAACCCCCGGAAAACCTCTTGACAAGGCCTATACAGAAGAAAACATTGAGCTCGTCAAAAAAGGTCTTGAAAACCTGCTTAAGCATATTGAAACAGTAAGAAAAAGCGGAGTTCCGGCAGTTGTATGTATTAATCATTTTTATACAGATACTGAAAACGAAATTCAGGTAATAAAAGATGCCTGTAAAAAGGCCGGTGCAAGGGCCGCAGTCTCAAAGCATTGGGAAAAGGGAGGCGAAGGTGCTGTAGAATTAGCTGAGGCCGTTGTTGAAGCATGCAGTGAAAAACCTGATTTTAAATTCCTCTATGAAGATGATACACCGCTTGCCCAGCGGATTGATTTGATCGCAAAAGAGGTCTATGGAGCAGAGGGCGTAAGCTACACAGCCGATGCCCTTAAAAAGCTTGAAGAAATACAGGAAGACAGTTCACTTAAGGGCCTTGGAACATGTATGGTAAAAACTCACCTGAGTCTTTCACATGACCCTTCTGTTAAGGGCCGACCCAGAGGCTGGACCCTTCCGATAAGAGATATACTGATATATCAGGGGGCCGGTTTCATCGTTCCGGTTGCCGGAGACATCAAACTCATGCCCGGCACAGCCTCGGATCCGGCTTATAGAAGAATTGATGTTGATGTAGAAACCGGTAAGGTTAAGGGATTGTTTTAATTACAACAGCCCAAGGCTGTACTTAAACGATTTCATTGTATTTTTCATAAGCATTGTAATCGTCATGGGCCCTACCCCGCCGGGCACCGGGGTTATCCAGCCTGCCCGCATTGAGGCAGGCTCGAAATCTACATCACCCCTAAGAACAGCAATCTTTTTGCCTGTTTTTTCACTTATCTTTTCGCCGACGCGGTTAACGCCTACATCAATTACGCATGCGCCGGGTTTAATCCATTCGGGTTTTACCAGCCCGGGAACGCCCGCGGCAACTATCAGAATATCCGCCCGCAGACAGTGATCGGCAAGATCCTTTGTCCCTGTATGAACAACGGTTACAGTAGCATTTGCCCCATGCCCCTTCTGCATCATCATGTTTGCAACAGGCTTTCCAACAATGTTGGAACGTCCCACAACAACAACCTCGGCACCGGATGTTTCAACCCCCGCGCGGACAATCATCTCCTGAATAGCAGCGGGGGTACATGGCGGAAATTTAACCTCATCACCGCCAATCATAAGACGCCCGACATTGACAGGATGGAAACCATCCACATCCTTGTCTGGATCGATTGCATTTATAACTTTTTTTTCATCGATATGCTCAGGCAGAGGCAGCTGAACAAGTATTCCATTAATACTGTCATCCGTATTATACTTTTCAATCAGTGAAAGCAGGTTTTCTTCAGTAATATCAGCAGGCTGATTGTCCTGGATCTCATTATACCCAAGACTGTTTGCTGTTTTAACCTTTAAGGTAACATAGGAAACCGAGGCAGGATTTTCTCCAACCAGAATGGTTACAAGCCCCGGAACCTTTCCGTATTCTGCTTTAAGCTCTTCGGTTTCAGCTTTCAGCTCTGCAAGAATTTCTTCACGGATTACACTGCCTCTAATAAGTTCTGCTGACATTTTAACCCCGAATTATACGCCCAATGCTTTTTTCAGCTCTTCAACCATCTCAGCCTTCATATTAAAGCTGTGCTCAACAGCAGGGAATTTCTCAGACTTTATATCAGAAATAAATTCAGTGACTGCATCCTTCTGGGCTGTATACATATCAGCATATACCTTTACAAACTTTGGAGTAAATCTTTTAAATAAACCTAGCATGTCATGCAGAACCAGAACCTGTCCGGAACATTCAGGCCCCGCACCAATACCGACAGTACAGATATCAAGCTTTTCAGTAATGATGGCAGCAAGCTGCTGAGGAATTGCCTCTAAAATAATAGCGAAGGCACCGGCATCCTGCATTGCAAGAGCATCATCAAGTACGGCCTTTGCCGCGTCAAGAGATTTTCCCTGAACCTTGAACCCGCCCATCATCGCAGCGGTTTGAGGGGTAAGACCGATATGCGCGAAAAAAGGTATTCCGGCACGGGTAATTGCACTGGCAACATTGGCGTAATCCTGGCCGCCCTCGAATTTTACAGAATCAGCCCCGCCGTCCTTATAAAGGATACCTGCGTTTGTAACTGCCTGTTCTGTGGATATATTGTAAGACATGAATGGAAGATCTCCTACAACATGCGCCCGTTTTACTGCGCGGGTAACAGCCTTTGTATGCATAAGCATTTCACCCATTGTTACAGGAACCGTATCTTCATAACCTAATTCAACCATTCCTAATGAATCACCAACAAGAATGATATCAATACCAGCCTGGTCAACTATCATACCCTGTGGATAGGAATATGCCGTTATCATTGAAATTTTTTCGCCTTCAGCTCTCATTTTTAAGAGATCTGCTGATAATAATTTTTTTGTTGCTTCAGGATGTGAACTCATAATTAAATCTCCTTAATTCCGAAAATATGCTTTTTTTTATAATAATACTATACCCTATTTTTTGATACCGGAGAAAGGCCTAAATATATTTTTTACAATATTATTAGGCTGCTTTAACTGTTCCCGGCCTAATTGTTCATTTTTTACTCCGGTTTTACTCATATCAACATCCTTCAGTTTACCTGCAAAAAAACTGGTTTCGAACTCCCATATACAAAATTCTATATTGCTTCTACGATCAAAAATGGGTGTGCATATAAGTGCGGATTCCTGAGGAAAACTCCAGAAGGTTTTCTGCTTTTCCATATAGTTAAGTACCTCATTTATATTTATATCGGAGCGTATATCACAAATATTGTTTATGTCATTCAGATCTTTTTCTTTGATTATGCTGTTTTTAAGTTTAGCACTCATCATTATAGAATCTCCGCTTATATCTGTAACCATCACTGGAGCAGAATAGTCCTCAATTATCATCGATATAAGATTGTTAAGAGCAGAAATCCTGTCCGCTCTGAGCATTGAAATATCATTTTCGACTTTAAGCATATTCTTGATTTCATCCCCTAGCTCCCCCAGTTCATTGAAGACTCTTCCGGCATGAGAACCTCTTAGATTTTCAATCTTTGAAATCCTCTTTAGAAGATTAATAACTCTACGGTGACTTAGTATTAGAGAAACGCCTATAAAAAGCTGAAAGATAAGTATTACAAATCCCCAAAAAAAATAATTCTGAGCATCAGGTTTTAAAGCCCAGCCTTTACCTCCGTATATTATTATTCCACAGACAAAAAGAAGAGCTGTTGAAGCAAATATAAGAATAAGAGAGATTAATACGCGTCTATATCTTATTACTATCATATTATATATCCATACTCTTCTGAAAAGACTCAAGACTTTCTTCAGTTCCTACAAGAATAAGAACATCGTCTTTCTGAAGCTTGTCATCCTGCTCAGGAAAAAGGAGGCTTTCAGTTCTAATAGCAGCTCCATCAGGATTCAGCTCAGTCTTTGTTCTTCGTACACCGCTTAACCTCAAATTAAACCTCCCCATCAGATCGAGGCTTTTTACGGTACTGTTATTCAGACCTTCAGGAAGATACATCTCAGCAAGCAGAGTATTATCAGAAAGAATTACCTTGTCCATTACGGAAGGCGCTATCAGATTAAGAGCAATTCTTGTTCCCTCATCTTCTTCAATATTTATAACCTGATCAGCACCTATGCGCTTTAATACCTGATAATGTGTTTTATTTACAGCCCTGGCAATTATATATGGAACCCCTGTTTGTTTAAGAAGATTGGTTGTAAGAATACTGGCTTCAATATTATCACCAATTGCCACTATAGCAGCATCAACATTTTCAAATGGGGCTTCACTTATTGATTCTTCATCAGTTGAGTCAAGAAGTATGGCCTGAGTTACTGTATCCCTCACCTTATTTATTTGTTCAGGACGATTATCAAGGGCAATTACCTGCCCGCCCTTTTCCATAAGTACCTGACAGACTTTAAGACCGAACATTCCTAAACCTATAACAGCAAATGTTTTTTCCATGGGTCAACACCTCATAATTAAAATATTATCAACCTAGCCTATCATCAGCGAAGCCTCAGGATAGGTTATTTTTGACCGTTTTTCCCTTCCTGCCGATGCGGTAAGAAGGGTTAAAGGCCCGATTCTGCCTATAAACATCAAACATATAATACAAATCTTACCAATAATACTCAAATAAGGAGTTATTCCTGTAGAAAGCCCTACTGTTGCAAATGCCGAAACCGTTTCAAACATTATTTCAATTGGCGCCATATCTTCTGTAAGTATTAAAATGAAAGATGTACCCCCAATTAGTACAAAGGCGAAAGCAATTATTGTAAAAGCCTGAAGTACAATTTTTTGTGATATCTGGTGTTTAAAAATAAGGACTTCATCTCTCTCCCTTCTGAACGAATTTATATATGCCCAGACAACACCCAGGGTATTTACTTTGATTCCGCCGGCAGTACTTCCGGATGCACCGCCAATAATCATTACCATTATCATCAGCATAAGTGTTCCATTAGTGAGGGACTCAAACGCGATTGAATTAAATCCGGCAGTTCTAAGTGTTACCGCCTGAAAAAATGATGCAAGATACTGCCGCCCTATTCCCATACCATAAAGGGCATTATTATGTTCAAGTTTATAGATAAACAGTATCGACAATAGCAAAATCCCGCCTGTTACCCTCAGAACAACCTTAGTATTTATTGATAAGCGGTGTTTTTTTCCTGCAAAAATATTTCTTATTCCTGAGGCGGTATCTATCATTACAGCAAAACTTATTCCTCCTAGAATTATTAATGTTGCTATAACAAAATTTATAAAAATATTTCCCTGAAACCTTAAAAGGCTGTCAGAAAAGAGCGAAAATCCGGCATTACAGAAGGCACTTATTGAATGAAAGATTGAATAATAAGCCGAGCTTCCAAGAGATAGACCTGAGCATATAAATGCGGGAAAAAGAAGCAAGGCACCCGATGCTTCGATTAAAAATGTAAGAAAAATTATTCGTTTGACACTATTCTTTATAGAAGTTAAATCATTTTTATCAAGCATAAAACTCAAAACACTTCTGCCCTTGAGGCTTACCCCCCTTCTAAAGACAAGAAGCATGAAAGAGGATAACAGCATAATTCCCAATCCGCCTATCTGAATAAGGATCATGATAACGGTCTTGCCCCAAATTGTGTAATGAGAAGCGGTATCAACAACGATAAGACCTGTAACACAAACTGCCGATGTAGCGGTAAAAAGTGCATCTAAAAAATATGTCTGTTTATCTTCACTCATAAAAGGAAGCAACAAAAGTAAGGTTCCTACCATAATTACTATAAAAAAACTTAAAACAACGGTCTGGGCAGGTTTTGATGCAATGGAATTAATATAATTTGTAAACTTCTTCAATCTTCCATACATTTTAAGGATTATCAGAATGTTTCTTACGGTAATAAAGAAAAAGTTAAGACCTAATGTTGTTTCAGAGTTAATCATTATACTTAATTTATTTACTATAAAAAACAAACTATACATCACAAGAAAAATAAGGGATGACACATGAGTTTTTAAATATGCAGTTTTAAAAGGCGATTTTATATAAGAGTATACAGTTTCGCTTATAATATAAATAAACAGGATATAATCTATAAGCGATAATACCCACGGGAAATTTGAGGTAACAGCAGGCTGAAATTCAAGATATAAACCGACAATACCAAGAATAAGTAGCAAAAATATCAGAAACTTACTCATATTCGTGATTATGAGCATTATCGCAAAACATATCAATATAAATTTACAATATTTATAAGATACAAAATATTTTTGTTTTTTGTTTCTATTATGCTTGTAATCTATTGTTTTAATGTTTCAATAAGTATGATACAATATTGAAAATTATCGATTAGCAAAATTTTCCTATAGATTTGCTTTTATTTAGGTAATAAAATATTTAAAACAAAGAGGATCAAATGCTTAATTCAATATGTGATGTGCCCGGAATAAAGGTCGGACACGCCCAAAATTTTGATGCCGGAACCGGATGTACAGCAATTGTTGCGGAAAAAGGCGCCGTAGCAGCCGCTAAAAGTATGGGCGGAGCTCCGGGAACAAGAGAACTTTCATGCCTGAAACCTGAAAATCTAATCAGCCATATCCATGCGGTCTATCTTGGCGGAGGAAGCGCCTTTGGACTGGCAGGAGCAAGCGGGGTAATGAAATATCTTGAAGAAAAGAAGATAGGCTTTGATACAGGCTTCAGCATTGTACCAATAGTACCCGGAGCCATACTCTTCGATCTGATACCCGGATCCTCATCCGTAAGACCTGATCTGAATATGGGGTACGAGGCCTGCCGTAACATGAGTGATACCAATGCAGAGAGAGGCTGCATTGGCGCAGGAACCGGTGCATCAATCGGGATAGCCGCCGGCCCCTCTAAAATAATGAAGGGCGGAATAGGAACCGTCAGCATAAAGACAGGCGAACTAATCGTAGGGGTTATAATAGCAGTTAACAGCCTTGGTGATATTGTAGATCCAAAAACAGGAGAAATAATTGCCGGCGCAATTGATAATGATGATAATTTCCTTTCCGTCAACAAACTCATGCGCGATAACTGGAATAATTATTCAGATCAGCTTATCAAAAATACGACAATTGGGGTTGTGGCAACTAATGCGGATTTAACCAAGGCCGAAGCAAAGCGTGTTGCAACCGTAGCCCATGACGGAATGGCAAGAGTAATTAACCCCTCGCATACTCCTGCTGACGGCGATACCCTCTTTTGCATGTCAACCGGAGTGGTAAAGGCCTCCCTTGATGCAGTATGCGTACTTGCAGCCGACGCTGTATCTCTTGCGATCATAGATGCCGTCAAAAACGCCGAATCAATGTACGGCATAAAAAGCTATTCGGAGATTAATAAATGAAGATATCTGTAATAGGTGCCGGGGCCATGGGCTCACTTTTCGGAGGGAAGCTTTCCGAATCAGGTAATGAGGTTGTACTATATGATATAAATAAGGCCCATGTCGATGCAGTAAATAATAATGGACTCCTCATAGAAACACTAGCAAGCGGAGAGAAGAATACCGTACATCCCTCAGCTTCTTCAGATATATCCGATATCGAAGGCTCTGACATTTTTATAGTCTTTGTAAAATCAACAGCTACAGATATTGTTGCAAATAATATTAAAACAGCAGCAAGAAAAGATACAATCGTAGTTACCCTTCAAAACGGCTATGGTAATGAGGAAATACTGAAAAATCACTTCGGCGAATCAAATACAGCAGCCGGAGTTACATCACAGGGAGCAACCTTTGCAGGCCCGGGCCATATTAAGCATGCGGGCAGCGGCCCTACACACATATGCATGTCAGATAAAAAAAACGATAAGATTAAACCATTTATACAGGCCCTAAATGATGCAGGTCTTGAAGCAGACATTGAGAATAATATCGAAAGCCTTGTATGGAGCAAACTTGTAATAAATGTAGGTATTAATGCTCTTACAGCACTTACAGGCTTAAAAAACGGAATGCTTCTTGACTTTGAAGAAACACGAGCAATAATGAAGGATCTTGTTGACGAGGCCGTTCTTGTTTGTGAGAAATCAGGAATAAAACTCACCTATGACAACCCCCTTGAAACAGTATATTCCGTTTCTGAAAAAACCGGACAAAACCGGTCATCAATGCTTCAGGACTTTGACCGCGGAAGCATTACCGAAATTGACTTTATAAATAATGCTATAGTAAAGGCCGCTGATAAACTAGGTATAGACGTTCCTGTAAACAGGACAATAGCTGGTCTTGTAAAAACCATTGATTTAAACCGCTAATCAATAAAAAAGGTAGGAGGTTTTTATGCTTACAACGGATGAAAAAAAATTATTGGAGCTTGCAGACAGGCAGGAATTAATAGATTTAACCCAAACTCTTGTAAAAATAGATTCTGTAATAAGGCCTGAAACGGGAGGTACCGAAAGGGATGTTGTAGCCTTTATAGCCGGCTGGATTGAAAAAGAGATAGGTATAAAGCCCCAAATTGATGAGGTTGAACCCGGCCGTCAAAATATAATTCTAACGATAGACTCTGGACGTCCCGGCCCCACGCTGATGTATGAGGGACACACCGATGTTGTATCAGAAGGTGATCCTGCAGAATGGAAATACGGACCATTCAGCGGCCATGTTGAAGGAAACAAACTCTACGGCCGCGGAAGCTGTGATATGAAGGCAGGATTAGCAATAAACCTTCTTACTGTCAGAACAATTCTTAAAAGTAAAATAAAATTCAATGGAAAACTGAAACTATGCATAGTCTGTGATGAAGAAGGCATGATGATAGGAATCAAGGATTTCATAAACCGCGGCCATGCGGACGGCGTTGACGCATGTCTGGTATCCGAGCCTCTTGATAACGAGCTTTGCCTTAATATGAAGGGAGCAATAAGGGCTGTTGTATCAGTTACCGGCAAAATGGCACACGGCTGCACACCCCTTTATGGAATAAACCCAAACACCAGAATGGCAAGAATAATTCTCGCCTTTGAAGAATATGAAAAAAAACAAAAAGAAACCTACGGTAAGGACGAGTTTCTTGGCTGGCCATCCATCACATTTACTGTTGTTCAGGCCCCGCCTGAGGGTGAAACACCGCAGCTTAATGTAATGCCGCGTGATGCCGTAGGCTATGTAGACATACGTACAATTCCCGGACAGGATCATGATAAAATACGTGCAGATCTTAAAAAAATACTGGTAAAACTTGCCGAAGATGATCCTGACTTCAAAGCTGAGGTTGAATACATTGAAGACAGACCTGTGGTATTTATGGAAAAAGACGAAAGGATCGTTACTGTTTCTTATGATGCCTACAAGGACGTAACCGGAAAAACAGCCACATACAACGGAGTACCGGGTGCTACCGACGGGACATTTTTATCAGCATGGGCAG
>PDWJ01002827.1_pt1 | contig 31963 bp, 34 predicted proteins | sample 1430881 | NCBI WGS metagenome assembly PDWJ01 (sample SAMN01162460, study PRJNA174530) | Oral metagenome, whole genome shotgun sequencing project. | biome: Marine environment; feature: Marine mammal; material: Swab sample of the gingival sulcus; isolation source: swab sample of gingival sulcus...
TCAGTTTGGTGCGCTCGACCATGTGTCTGATCCTCCTTGCATCCGACATGAGGCGTGGTTTTGCCGCTCTATCAAGACAAACATGGAGGACCGGGTGGCGGTGAGGCACAGAGTGGCGCAAAGGGCCCGACCTTTGCGCCACCCCTTGTTTTATTGACGACCCGGCGCCGGCTGGAGCGGTTGCCGGTCAAAATCATTCTGAGCACCGGCTCCCGACGGGCATAAAACGATACAAAAAAGCCAGTTCCAGTGACCTGGAACACGCCGGATTTGTAAATCTTCAACAAATTCAATGGGTGGCAGGGGTGTCATGCCGGGTGCCACCCCCTCTTTGCCCACCAATGCCGGTAAATCGCCTGTAAATCCGGCTGTTTGCAGATGTTTACGGCTTTGGACCGCGCTTGGCGTCCGCCACGACCCCGCGCCACGCGGTGGCGCGTCGTCCCGCCTGACCCTCAAAACTCTGAAAAACCCAATGAAACAAGGGGTGGCACAAAGAGAGCCGCCTTTGCGCCACTTTGCGCCTCGCCGCCACCCCTTCGCCTCTGCGCTCACTGAGCCCTGCAAACGTCCCCCGGCGCAACCGGTCGCGGGACCAGAACACAGGGAGCCCCCAATGCCGCATCTCGGATCAATGCCCACTCCAAAGGAAAAGCCCCGCACGCTGCTGGTCGGCTGGATCAGCCGTCTGGACCTTGCACTTGAACTCGGCGTTTCAGTCGACACGCTGCGCCGCTGGGAATGCAGGACTGGCTGGAGGATCAGGAGCAAACCGCCCCGCGCCGTCGCCGGGTCGGAGGGCGCCGGTGATGGGCAAGTCAACATGGCCCGCTGATCGACTTGAAGAGGCCCGCGCCGTGATCGCTGATGTCGCCCATCATTCCGATCCTCTGATCCGACTGGCCTGCAATGTGCTCGTTCAGCACAGCGAGACGGAACAGGAGCGCAGGGATGCACGCGCCCTGCTGCTGATGCTCGATGCAAAACATCCTGCGCGGGACAAGCACCGCCTGAACCGGAGGCCCGCGCCATGAGCCATGACGCCACCAACTGGGCCATCAAACAGCGCGGGTTGAAACCCACCGGCAAGATCGTGCTCTGGCATCTCTGCGACCGGTTCAACCCGGATTACGGCTGCTTCCCCTCGCAGCCGACACGCTACATTCTGGGGTTCGAGCCGGGCTTTACACCAAATGATCCAACACCGTGTCCGGAAACCGGACATGGGCTACTTGATGCCGAAGTTCCTATCGCAGAGACCGACGATCCGGCAGATGACCACCTTGCCGCGTCCGAACCGTGTCTGAATTCCGGACACGGAGAGGAGGCAGGAACCGTGTCCGATTTTGACCCCGACCCGTGTCCGGAAATTGGCCCGACCCGTGTCCGGAATCCGGACACTAACCTTGTAAGGGAACCACTAAGTAAACCAGTAAAGGAGGAGGAGGACGCGCAGGCGCGCGATGCCGATTTTGATCGGTTCTTTGCAGAGCTGCTCTCGGCGTTGGGATTTGCCGCCAACGCCAGACTGCCCGGCTGGTGGCAGGGAGAACCAGCCAGAACCCATGTCCGCCGCTGGATGGATGATCTCGGGCTTTCCGAAGATCGCATCGTCGAAGTTGCCCGCAGTACCCGTGACGATCACCCGAACCCGCCCGATGGCCCCAAGGCGCTGGATCGGTTCATGGAGCGCGCAGCACGTCGCGATGCGCAGCCCGCTGCCAATCCCGTCAATGCCAGGCGTGGCCGCAAAACCAAAGACAAGCCACCGCCCAGCCTGGATGAACTGGCGGCGTTCTATGCGGCCAGGGTGAACTCCGACGAATATCTGCCCGCCAGCATGATCAGCAACACCATGTGCGCCGCGATGCTGGCACGCGGCCTCGTCACGCCCGAACGCCTTCGGATGCGGGGGGTGCTGTGAATGGCATGGTGTCACGTCCCCGGCACGGATTGTCCCTCTGCGCAGGCGGCGGAGGACTGGATCTGGGCCTCATGCTCGCCGAGCCCGGATATCACAGCCGCGCCTTTGTCGAATGGGAAGGCTGGCCCCGCGCCGTTCTCATCGCCGCCCAGCGCGCGGGGTATTTTGCCCCTGCCCCGATCTGGGACGATTTGCGCAGCTTCGATGCCCGGCCGTTTCGCGGTGCCTTCGACACGGTACTGGCCGGATATCCCTGCCAGCCCTTCAGCGCGGCAGGCAAGCGCGGCGGCACCGATGATCCCCGCCACCTCTGGCCAGAGGTCGCCCGCGTTATCGGCGAATGTCGCCCCGAATGGGTCTTCCTCGAGAACGTTCCCGGGCACATCACCCTCGGGCTGGAAACCGTGCTGCGAGAGCTTTGGGGCATGGGTTACACACCTGCGGCAGGCCTGTTCAGCGCGGCAGAAGTGGGCGCGCCGCACCAGCGGATGCGGATCTTCATCCTGGCCCACACCGATGAGCCTGCATCCCGGCACCGACCGCTACAACCCGGCCGGGAACAGCGATTTCACCCGCAAGGCGGAAGCTCTGGCGCGGAGCATCCCCGGCTGGTCGACCCCGAAGGCAACGGATGGATCGAAGGGCAGTCCGGGCCAAAGCTATGGGTCGGGCGGGACGCCGCCCCTGCCAGCGCAGGCGGCGCAATGGCCAACCCCGGCGGCGCAGAACTGGAAGGGCAGCAGCCCCAACAGCATCACCCGGGCCGATGGCAAATCCCGGATGGATATCCTGCATTACCGGGCGGAGCAGGGCTTCACCCGCCCGGCCCCGGCGATCACGCCGCATGGGCAGCGGTCCTTGCCGCACGCCCCGATCTCGCGCCCGCTCTGGGCTTCTCTGATTGCCTCGCATGGGCGGGCCGTCTCGCGGCGGCTCCTGAGAGCCCGGGCACGGCGTCGGCTGAACCCGCTCTTCGTCGGATGGCTGATGGGCTGGCCCATCGGGCACGCGCTCTGCGCCTGCTCGGCAACGGAGTTCACCCACTGGCAGCGGCGTATGCGTGGCGCTCTCTCGCAGCTGCCCATGGCCTCGGGCCCGTGGATCTGGCGGCCGAACGATGGGCCGGAAAGCCCGGCGCAGATGGATCTCTTTGAAGGATTGCAGTCATGAGCATGCAGGGACGGATCGGACGCACAGGCGGGACAAGGATGAAACGCGCGCTGGGCGTGCAGGCAGCGCTGGAATGGGCGTTCCGGGTGGAGAAAGCCCGGCTTGAACTGCCTGAACCGCAAGACATGACCCGGGAACGTTCCGGCTTCGGGCTGGAATATGTCCTGATGCAACGCGCGGCGCTGGGCTGCAGGATCGACGGCGGCCAGCACAAGAGGAGCAGCTACACCCACGCCGATGCCGAGGTGATCGCCGCCACCGTCGCCGGGTTGCCTGACAGCCTCGGCGGCATCCGCATGGCGATCCGCGTGGCCGAACTGGCGCGCGCCGGGCTGACGCCGGACTGGATGCCCGGTGTTGTGCCACGCTGCGTGCCGGTCGAAACGCGGCGTAATCAGCATGGCGAGCGAGCGGTGACGGAGGTTGTGGGCTCTGAGCGAATACTCTCACGCGGACGCTGGCGCACGGTGGATGTTCTGGCCTGCCCGGTCACCTGGCGGCCACATCCAGAGCAGATCGCCGCCGCCCGGCGCGGCTATCACGATTGGTGGCTGGCTTTGGATTGGGTGCGGGGCGGGCTGATCGCGGGCGGGATGTTGCGTGAGGTCGAGGTGACGGCGGTGATGCCGAAAGCGAAGCCATGGGACCCAGACGCCAGAAAACCGCAGTGAGTTGATGGAATGTTCTTGCCTGAAGGGAGTCATTACGCCATTTTGTCAAAAAAATTCCCAGGACCCGCGCAAAGATGACTGAATTCGACAAACTGCTGATGAAAGCCGGTTACACGGTATCGGAAGCCGCAGCAGTGCTGGGTTACTCCGAAGGTCATATCTACCGCTTCAAGCGAGGGGAAGAGATACCGCGCGAAAGTGTTATGGAATTGCTCCGCATGAAAATTGCGGCACGCATGACCGGGGAAACGGCATCCCCGTCGTTCACCTTCATTGACCTCTTCGCCGGGATAGGCGGGCTCAGGAAGGCAATGGAAGCTGCCGGTGGCCGATGTGTGTTCACTTCGGAATGGGATCGGTTTGCCCAACAGACTTACCTTGCCAATTTCCCGGACAACCGCCCGATCGCCGGTGACATACGGGATGTAGATGAATCCGAGATACCTGAACACGATGTTCTGGTGGCAGGATTCCCGTGTCAGCCGTTTTCGATTGCCGGTGTGTCCAAGAAAAATGCGCTGGGCAGATTGCATGGGTTTCAGGATGAAACACAGGGGACATTGTTCTTTGACGTCCTGCGCATCCTGAAAGGCCGTCGCCCGGCTGCTTTTCTTCTTGAAAACGTGAAAAACCTGAAGAGCCATGACAAGGGCAGGACATTCGAAGTCATTCAGCGCAAACTGAAGGTTGAGCTTGGCTACACGCTCCACACCATGATCATAGACGCGGCCCATTTCGTACCACAGCATCGTGAGCGCATCGTGATGGTCGGCTTCCGTGAGGACACGGGGTTCTCATGGGACGATCTTAACCTGCCGGTCCGCGGCCACCGCCGCATGAAAGACATTCTCCACCCTGAGGATGGTTCTGAGGACAAGGAAGGGCACTTCACACTCGGAGCGAAAGCTGTGGTGAACGACAAGTACACACTTTCGGATAAGCTCTGGAACTACCTGCAAGGCTATGCAGCCAAGCATAAAGCAAAGGGCAACGGGTTCGGCTTCGGTCTCGTCGAAGGTGACAGTATCGCGCGGACCCTGTCGGCCAGATACTACAAGGACGGGTCTGAAATCCTGGTCAGCCGGGGTGCCGGAAAAAACCCGCGCCGCCTGACACCCCGCGAATGCGCGCGTCTGATGGGGTATGACGAGGATTTCCGGATCCCGGTCTCCGACACCCAGGCTTATAAGCAGTTCGGCAACTCGGTCGCCGTTCCGGTCTTTGCGGAAGTTGCCCGGCTCATGCAGCCTCATGTTGCGCAATTGATCAGGCAATCCGACAAGGAGACGGTCCGGCAGGTTGGCTGACGTCCATGACAAGCAGACCCGCAGCCACAACATGGCTGCAATCCGGGGCAAAGACACAAAGCCGGAACTTGTGATACGGCGCGGCCTGCATGCGCGCGGGTTTCGATATCGTCTGCATGACCGCAAGCTGCCCGGGCGTCCTGATCTCGTGTTTCCGAAGTATGGCGCTGTGCTGTTCGTGAACGGTTGCTTCTGGCACGGCCATGACTGCGCAATGTTCCGCTGGCCGAAGACCCGGCCGGAATTCTGGCGCGGGAAGATCAGCGGAAATATCAGCCGGGATATCCGCAATGAGGATGCGCTCATGGCGCTGGGCTGGCGCGTCGGCGTGATCTGGGAATGCGCCCTGAAGGGACCACAACGGCTTGCTTACAGCGATATGATTGACAGTCTGTGCGCATATCTTGAGAGTTCGGACATCCACTTTTCCGTCCAGGGGCAGCCGGTTGATCGATTCTCTGACCAGTCTTTTCGGCCTGATGCAGGTGCAGGGAGCGATCCGCTTCTACGCAAAACGCCTCTCCCCGAACGATAACTCCAAAAACCAGATCTATCTGGGGGGTGGCTTCGGCGCGCTGAACATCCTGCCGCATGCATCAGTCACGAGCGATGAGACCATGCGCGCCGGAAGTGTTCGCCGTCGTGACAAAGCAGATCTGCAATTCTTCTGGGCAGATGAGGCCGGGCTTTCTCCGGCACCGGATGCCCAACTGATCCTGTATCCGAAATACCCCGAAGTCAGGATGTCAGGATTCCTGCGTGGGGCAGAGAGAGCACCGTCGGACCTGATGCGGTCCAGAGACGAGGGTCGCATCCTGTTTCTGGGAGTCGCCGCTGATGGCCGGATTTTCGGATATGCAACCAGTGCAGATGATCCGGTGTCGCGGGATCTGGCCGCAGCCGGACCAATCGAACAGACCGGCGTTTTCCTGGACCTGACCCCGCTTCGCGCTGGCACCGGCAATTCAAGGGATGCTCTGATTGCGGCTCTCCGAGCCATCCATCTGAAGGGCTGGATCCCTTCGCAAAAGCTCGGCCGGGATGGACTGCCACACCCCTACGCTGCCAGAAACGGCGGCGGATACACGCTTGAGGCTGGGCTTGGCATCTCACCGAACGGGTATTCAGAACCCGACTATCTGGGGTGGGAGGTCAAGCAGTTCGGCGTGTCTGACTTCACGAACTATCGCGCCAAATACCCCGTCACCCTGATGACGCCCGAACCGACCGGCGGCATTTACCGGGATGAGGGCGTTGAGGTATTTCTGCGCCGGTACGGATACCCGGACAAGTCAGGCAGAACAGGCCGGATCAACTTCGGAGGGATTTATCGCGCTGGCGGAGTTCACCACGCTGACACCGGTCTGGCGATGCGGATTTCCGGGTTCGACGCGAACACCGGCAGGATCACCGATCTTGATGGCGGAATTGCAATGGTCGACAATAGTGACCGGGTTGCTGCCTTCTGGGAGTTTCGCGGCCTCATGGGGCACTGGAACCGGAAGCACGCCAAGGCAGTGTACGTCCCCTCCCTCGCGCGAAATCCGCCACCTGAGTATTTCTACGGAAACCGGCCAAAGCTCTGCGAAGGAACAGACTTTATGCTTCTGATCCGGGCCATGGCGTCCGGCGCAGTTTATCTTGACCCGGCTGTGAAAATGGAAAAAGCTGACACTGAACGGCCAACCATAAAACGACGCAATCAGTTCAGAGTGGCACATGCCGCGCTTGGCGATCTTTATCAGCATACAACATACGAAACGCTGACCTGACTTCCTCTCCGGTCACGTCCAGAACAGCCTTGCCGCCGTCCGGGGGAATGGTCTTCTGGTCCGCTGCACCCCCGGCACGCCTTTTATCAAGATGAACCGCGCCCCCCGAGATCATCCGTCCAAGCCGGAGTATAAAAGGCCATAAGAGCCGCACCAATAAAGGCCGGGGATGTCACAGGCATTCGCATATCGCAAACTCCTCAGTGTTCGACGAGGACGAATGGTGCGTAGTCCCAATAGCTCCAGTCTTCGTTGATGGCCCAGATCCGGGTTTCTCTCAGAGCGTGGTTGAGAGCACGCCCTCGGCGCCCGCATCCTGACCCAGGGCCGTGTCGCAGGCGGACATGACCACAAGGTCAGTTCCGGCCATGGAGAGCCGCGCCACTTCGGCTCCGGTCAGGATGCCGTCGTTGGCCGCGACGATGACAGGGCCCGTGTCTTCGGACTGGGTTGCGCCGTAGAGGGCCAGTCCGACATTGTTCAGCCCGTCACCCTGATACCCGGCCAGTTCCACACCGCCATGGGTCGCCAGGTGGACAAAGCGCGCGTCAGGCATGGCAGCCGTAACTGCGGGCTCCGTCGCGTCGGCGTCCAGCAGAGAGGTGGCAGGGTCGCCCCCGAAGAGGCCGCTGATCCGGCGCACCTCATTCACTGCATTGGGCAGCGGGCACAGCCCGCCTTCGGCCTTGATGGAGCGGTTGCGGGTGCAGAGTTCGGGGTCGTAGGGCCCGAAATCCGTCAGACCGACACCGAGAAAGGCCGTCTGGAGCGCGGGGCGCTGCCTGTCCCGGACCGGTTGCAGCAGGCTGCGTCCGCTGGGAAGGGTTCGCACGGGCAGGCCTTCGCCGAGCGTTGCCCAGGGCGCAGACGGATCCTGCAATGTGGCGAAGTTGATCCGCGTCAGGATGCCGTCAGGCGAGATGGTCACCGACGCCGCATCGCGAAGCCAAGGTGTGACCGGCTCGAGCAAAGCCGTCGTCAGAGTCGCATGATCTGCAAATACCCTGCCCTGCCAGGCGCGCCAGTCTGCGTCAGACAGGGTCGCATCTGCGCGCGGGCCTGCGTCGGTGGTGGAGAGGATGGCGGGCTGGATGGCGCTCACGGGGCCGAGGTCGAACAGGGCCACCTCGTGGCCGCTGCGATAGGCCGCCAGCAGGATGCGGGGCGCGCCGGCGTTTCCGGTGTCAAAATCCACCGGCCGGAAGATACCGTAATCAAGTAACGTCTCCCCCGGTGCCAGCGCCTCAGTGATGGCTTGCGGGGTGATGGCTTCGGGCCGGAAAGCCAGCGGCGAGTCGATCCGGGAGAAGAGCTCTGCCCGGGCGGCATCGCGTGCCCTGAGGGCGGCCTGAATGCGTTCAGGGTCATTGGTCTGGAAGCTGGCAGACAGCGCGCCTTCGGCAACACGCAGGGCATCGGCCGCCTCGCGCACCTCTAGCCGGGGGTCGCTGGCCGCCAGCCTTGACAGGGCGGCATCGGTCTCACCCGCGAGGCCCTTGGTCATCAGCAGGGCGCGGGCACCAAGGCTACCATGCTCAGGAAAAGCCAGTGCCGCCGAGACCGCAATGGCGCGCAAGTCGCTGTCTCTGGCCAGATCATTGCGCAGGCCTTCTCCTGCTCCGGCGCGCAATTGCTCCCCCACCCGGTTGGTCCAGGCCCCGAGCGCCTGATCCAGATCCCCCACCGCTGCGGCAACGGCTTCCGGTCGCTCGCCCGCCAGACGCAGGATCGCGAGGTTGTTAAGAAATGTAAGGGTATTGGGATGCTCTGGCCCCAGAACCCGCTCGCTGGTCACCAGCACGCGCTGATGGAGCCGCTCTGCATCGGCATAGCGACCGGTGGCATGGTACAAACCCGCGAGGTTGTTGACGCTGCCGAGCGTTCGGGGATGCTCTGGTCCTAGCACCCGTTCGCTTGCCTCCAGTGCGCGCAGGTAGAGCGGCTCCGCCTCGGCATGGCGACCGGCGGCATCGTACAAAGATGCGAGGTTGTTGACGCTGCCGAGCGTATCGGGATGCTCAGGCCCCAGCACCCGCTCGCGGACCTCCAGTGCGCGCAGGTAGAGCGGCTCCGCCTCGGCATGGCGACCTGTGGCATCGTACAAAGATGCGAGGTTGTTGACGCTGCCGAGCGTATCGGGATGCTCAGGCCCCAGCACCCGCCAGCGGACCTCCAGTGCGCGCAGGTAGAGCGGCTCCGCTTCGTCATAGCGACCGGTGGCCTGATACAAAAGTGCGAGGTTGTTGACGCTGCCGAGCGTATCGGGATGCTCAGGCCCCAGCACCCGCTCGCGGGCCTCCAGTGCGCGCAGGTAGAGCGGCTCCGCCTCGGCATGGCGACCGGTGGCATCGTACAAAAATGCGAGGTTGTTGACGCTGGTGAGCGTTTGGGGATGCTCCGGACCCAGCACCCGCCAGCGGACCTCCAGTGCGCGCAGGTAGAGCGGCTCCGCCTCGGCATAACGACCGGTGGCCTGATACAAAAGTGCGAGATTGTTGACGCTGTCGAGCGTATCGGGATGCTCAGGCCCCAGCACCCGCTCGCTTACCTCCAGCGCGCGCAGGTAGAGCGGCTCCGCCTCGGCATAGCGACCGGCTGCCCGGTACAAGCCTGCAAGGTTATTGACGCTGGTGAGCGTATCGGGATGCTCCGGGCCCAGCACCCGCTCGAAGGCCTCCAACGCGCGCTGATAGAGCGGCTCCGCCTCGGCATAGCGACCGGTGGCCCGATACAAGCCCGCGAGGTTGTTGGCGCTGGTGAGCGTATCGGGATGTTCCGGACCCAGCACCCGGTCGCTTGCCTCCAGCGCGCGCAGATAGAGCGGCTCCGCCTCAGCATAACGACCGGTGGCCTGATACAAGCCCGCGAGGTTGTTGACGCTGGTGAGCGTATCGGGATGCTCCGGGCCCAGTACCCGCTCGCGGGCCTTCAGCGCGCGCTGATAGAGCGGCTCCGCCTCGGCATAACGACCGGTGGCCTGATGCAAGCCCGCGAGGTTATTGAGGATTGCGAGCGATTCGGGGTCATCCTCGGACCATGATCGCCGGGTCAAGGCGTAGGCCTGTTCCAAGTGGCTGACGGCCTGCCTGTAGTCACCCGCCCCATAGGCTTCAAAACCGGCTTGGTTAAGGCGGGACAGCTCGGAACGCTCTGCCGCTGTTTGGGCCTGAGTTGCGAAGGGCAGCATCAGAAATGCACAGACAAGAAGAATAAGGTTCATGGGACTCGTCCTTCACAAAAACAGCCTAGCATTCTCCGCCGCTGGGTTGGCGCAGGCGCAGGTAGATGATCGCATCATTGGGGATAAAAACGGTGGCATAGCGGCCTCCGACAGCATTCATACGCACAAGCCAAAGCCCGTCCGCCGCCTTGAACAGCAGACGATGGCACAGGTTTTCGTTGAACGATGCGGCTAGGCGCTCACCAAGACTTTCCTCCAGGTTCGGACGAAACCTGATGTGAACCTCTGACAGGCTGGAGAGCCGGTCCTGAGATATCTGGCTCAGTTCAGCATGCGCAACCTTTTCGGCCAATGAATCGCTGCTGAACCAAGGCAGCAAGAAGGCGACCAGACACAGACCGGCCATAGAACCTTTGGCCAGATTGAAGTGGACGATGCACCAGGCGCCCGCAGACACCAAGCCAATCCACAGCAAGGCCAGCCACCAGAAGTGCAGGACGACAAGTCGACCGTATTCAAACAGGATGCCCGGCCCCAGACCGAGACTGGCGTAAGGCACATCCCAAGCCGCAAACCAGTGCCAGGCAAAGCTCCAGCCCAGGCTGAGAAGCAACGCGCCAAGTGCCCCGCCGATCGCAAGGATTGGCGCGATGGCTTGTGTTAAACGGGCGGGCAGCGTTTCCGGAGATGAATTGGGAGTCAGCGTGACTTCAACCTTCTGCACCGGGTCGGAGGATTTGGGTTCACTCATCTCAATGCACCATTAATCGCGGATAATCGATGAGCTTCGGTCAAAAACAGATGGGCATAGCCCATTTCCAGCCTCTTGTCGCCCGAGAACAAACTCTTCAGGAAAGGACGCGACCTCGCCCCACTCACCGTCGACCGAAAAATCATAGCAAGTGATTTCAGGCTGGTCGGGCCTCAGATCGCACCAGCGCTGCATCTGGTCAGCGGGATCAATGTTAAGTTCGGGAGCAGTAGCATCCAGCCAGATACATCCTATATTTTCCTCCCCGAGATCATCCGCCCAAGCCGGAGTATAAAAGGCCATAAGAGCCGCACCAATAAAGGCCGGGGATATCACAGGCATTCGCATATCGCATTCTCATCAATTCACGATTTCAAGTAATCCTATCCTGAACACAAATCTGTTCCAATGGATTTCGAGTTTCGCACCCTTCCTCAGTGTTCGACGAGGACGAATGGTGCGTAGTCCCAATAGCTCCAGTCTTCGTTGATGGCCCAGATCCGGGTTTCTCTCAGAGCGTGGTTGAGAGCGAGACCAGACGCCCTCGGCGCCTGCATCCTGACCCAGGGCCGTGTCACAGGCGGACATGACCACAAGCTCGGTTCCCGGCATGGAGAGCCGCGCCACTTCGGCTCCGGTAAGGATGCCGTCGTTGGCCGCGGCGATGGTTGGGCCCGTGTTTTTAGTCTGGCCAGCGCCGTGGAGGGCCAGTCCGACATTGTTCAGCCCGTCGCCCTGATACCCGGCCAGCTCCACACCACCATGGGTCGCCAGATGGACAAAGCGTGCGCCAGGCATGGCAGCCGTAACAGCGGGCTCCGTGGCGTCGGCTTCCAGCAGGTCGGTGGCAGGGTCGCCCCCGAAGAGGCCGCGGATCTGGCGGACCTCTTTCACCGCATTGGGCAGCGGGCACAGCCCGCCTTCGGCCCTGACGGAGCGGTTGCGGGTGCAGAGTTCGGGGTCGTAGGGGCCGAAATCCGTCAGACCGACACCGAGGAAGGCCGTCCGGAGTGCGGGGTGCTGCCTGTCCTGCCGGACCGGTTGCAGCAGGCTGCGTCCGCTGGGAAGGGTGCGCACGGGCAGGCGTTCGCTGAGCGTTGCCCAGGGGGCAGACGGGTCTTGCAATGTGGCGAAGTTGACCCGCGTCAGGATGCCGTCGGGCGAGATTGTCACCGACGCCGCATCGCGAAGCCAAGGTGTGACCTGCCCGAGCAAAGCCGTCGTCAGAGCCGCATGATCAGCAAGCACCCGGTGCTGCCAGGCGCGCCAGTCTGCGTCAGACAGGGTTGCATCTGTGCGCGGGCCTGCGTCGGTGGTGGAGAGAATGGCAGGCAGGATGGCGCCCACGGGGCCGAGATCGAACAGGGCCACCTCATGGCCGCTGCGATAGGCCGCCAGCAGGATGCGGGGCGCGCCGGCGTTTCCGGTGTCAAAATCCGCCGGCTGGAAAATACCGTAATCGAGGAACATCTCCCCCGGTGCGAGCGCCTCGGTGATGACTTGCGGGGTGGTGGCTTCGGGCCGGAAAACCAGCGGCGGGTCGATCAGGGAGAAGAGCACTGCCCGGGCTGCATCGCGTGCCCTGCGGGCGGCCTGAATGCGTTCAGGGTCATTGGTCTGGAAGCTGGCAAACAGCGCGCCTTCGGCAACACGCAGGGCATCGGCCGTCTCGCGCACCTCAGGCCGGGGGGCGCTGGCCACCAGCCGTGACAGGGCGGCATCGGTCTCACCCGCGATGCCCTTGGTCATCAGCAGGGCGCGGGCGCCAAGGCTGCCATGTTCGGGAAAGGCCAGTGCTGCCGAGGCTGCAACATCGCGCAGACTACTGTTTCTTGCCAGATCATCGCGCAGACCTTCCCCCGCTCCGGCGCGCAATTGCTCCCCCACCCGGTTGGTCCAGGCCCCGAGCGCCTGATCCAGATCCCCCACCGCTACGGCAACGGCATCCGGTCGCTCGCCCGCCAGACGCAGCATGGCGAGGTTGTTGACGCTGGTGAGCGTATCGGGATGCTCCGGCCCCAGCAGCCGCTTGAAGGCCTCCAGCGCGCGCTCCAAGAGCGGCTCGGCCTCAGCGTAGCGACCCGTGGCCCAATACAAACCCGCGAGGTTGTTGACGCTGATGAGCGTATCGGGATGCTCCGGGCCCAGAACCCGCTCGCTGGCCTCCAGCGCGCGCAGATAGAGCGGCTCGGCCTCAGCATAGCGGCCGGTATCATCGTACAAACCCGCGAGGTTGTTGACGCTGGTGAGCGTATCGGGATGCTCCGGGCCCAGCACCCGCTCGCGGACCTCCAGCGCGCGCAGATAGAGCGGCTCCGCCTCGGCATAACGACCGGTGGCCTGATACAAGCCCGCGAGGTTGTTGACGCTGGTAAGCGTATAAGGATGCTCTGGTCCCAGCACCTGCTCGCTGGCCTCCAGTGCGCGCAGATAGAGGGGCTCCGCCTCGGCATAACGACCGGTGGCTAGGTACAATTCCGCGAGGTTGTTGGCGCTGAGAAGCGTATAAGGATGCTCTGGTCCCAGCACCCGCTCACTGGCCTCCAGCACGCGCAGATAAAGCGGCTCCGCCTCGGCATAACGACCGGTGGCCCAGTACAAGCCCGCAAGGTTGTTGACGCTTTGAAGCGTATCGGGATGCTCCAGACCCAGTACCCGCTCGCGGACTTCCAGTGCGCTCAGATAGAGCGGCTCCGCGTCAATATAACGACCAGCGGCACGATACAATTCCGCTAGGTTGTTGACGGTGGTGAGCGTATCGGGGTGCTCCGGGCCCAGCACCCGTTCGAAGGCTTCCAGCGCGCGCTGATAGAGCGGCTCCGCCTCGGCATAGCGACCGGTGGCATCGTACAAAATCGCAAGGTTGTTGACGCTGCCGAGCGTATCGGGATGCTCCGGCCCCAGTACCCGCTCGCGGACCTCCAGCGCGCGCAGATAGAGCGGCTCCGCATCGGCATAGCGACCGGTATCTTTGTACAAAATCGCAAGGTTGTTTACGCTGGCGAGCGTAACGGGATGCTCCGGACCCAGCACCCGCTCGCTGGCCTCCAGCGCGCGCTGATAGAGCGGCTCGGCCTCGGCATAACGACCGGTGGCGTCGTACAATAATGCAAGGTTATTGACGCTGGTGAGCGTATCGGGGTGCTCCGGGCCCAGCACCCGCTCGCGGGCCTCCAGCGCGCGCTGATAGAGCGGCTCCGCCTCGGCATAGCGACCGGTGGTCCGATACAACTCCGCGATGTTGTTGAGGATTGTGAGTGCTTCGGGGTCATCCTCGGGCCATGATCGCCGGGTCAAGGCATAGGCCTGCTCAAAGTGGCTGACAGCCTGCCCATAGTCACCCGCCCCATAGGCCTCAACACCGGCTTGGTTAAGCCGGGACAGCTCGGAACGCTCTGCCGCTGTCTGGGCCACTGCGGAGAGTGGAAGGAGCATGGCAATCAGAGCAAGAATGCGTAACATGATTCCCCCAATACATTGAACACAGAATGCCCACAGCGAAACAGGTTGTCGATAGCCATTCGGCAGGTAGGTATCGGGGCCTGTTGCGCTTAAGCCCTGATATGGCGCGATTTGCCAATGAGCGCTTTCGAGAAACTGCACCGCAATGCCACCGATCTCATCCGATGCTCGCCAGGGGCCGAAACCATCCCCCACCCATGGTTCCTCCCCGCCCTCAAACGTATACGGGGGGGCGCAGCGCGACGTTTCGCCAGCGACAGGCACTTTCACCGGGGAATCCAGGCGGAAGCCACCTGTCACCCGGCACCAAGAAAAAGCGACTCATTATCAAAGACTTGTGGGACCGCGCCCCTGGCTTCCCTGGATTCTTTTGCGGAATCCAGGGAAGCCACTTTGCGGAAGCCACCAGACCAACAATCAGCCAGAGGAAGCCACCTGTCGGGAAGCCATTGAATCCGCATGTGTTTTTTGTTTGACAAAGCTGCCCCCCTTGACCTATCCCTTGATCATCGAAGAATAGCGCCCGCAGGTATCTCCCTCGCGGGCGCTTTCGGTTTCCACCACATCGCATATCCCGATTCTGCCGCTGCCGGTTCCGGCAGCGCACATCAGCTTGCCCGCTCTCCTCCGCCAAATGAGCCCCCCATGGACCTTGTCTTCGCGCCAGGCGAGATCGAGACGTGGCCGATTGACCGGCTGCGCCCCTATGCCCGCAATGCCAAAATGCACAGCGACGACCAGGTGGCGAAGATCGCCGCCAGCATGGCGAAGTTCGGCTGGACCGTGCCCTGCATGGTCGCCGATGACGGCGAGCTGATCGCGGGCCATGGCCGGGTGCTGGCAGCAGGAATGCTGGGGCTGACCGACGTGCCGGTGATCCGGCTCAGCCATCTCGACGAGGCCGAGCGCCGCGCCTACCGCATCGCCGACAACAAGTTGACCGAGCTGGGCGACTGGGATGAGGCCATGCTGCGCGACGAGATCGCAGGGCTGCTGGCCGAGGATTTCGATCTGTCGCTGTTGGGGATCACCGACGAAGATCTGGAGGCTCTGCTGCAAGATCCGGATGCGCTGGGCGGTGACGGGCCGGTCGAGGGCGAGAATGACATTCCGGAACCGCCTGTCACGCCGGTGTCGGTTGCGGGCGATCTCTGGCAGCTCGGATCACACCGGCTGATCTGCGGCGACAGCACCTCCGCCGATGTGGTCGGGCGATTGCTGGGCGACGTAACGCCGCTGCTGATGGTGACCGACCCGCCCTATGGCGTGGAGTATGACCCGTCCTGGCGCAATCAGGCGGGCGCAGCCAAGACCCGGCGCACGGGCAAGGTGTTGAATGACGACCGGGCCGACTGGCGCGAGGCCTGGGCGCTGTTTCCGGGCGATGTCGCCTATGTCTGGCACGGCGCGCTGCATTCCCCGACCGTGGCCGAAAGCCTGATGGCGGCGGGTTTTGCCATCCGGTCGCAGATCATCTGGGCCAAGGATCGCCTGGTGCTGAGCCGCGGCGATTATCACTGGCAGCATGAACCCTGCTGGTACGCGGTAAAAAAGACCGGCAAGGGCCACTGGGCCGGGGATCGCAAGCAGACGACGCTGTGGCAGATCGCCAACAAGGGTCAGGATGCTGAAACAGTCCACGGAACCCAGAAGCCGGTGGAATGCATGCGCCGCCCGATCCTGAACAACTCCAGCCCCGGTCAGGCGGTGTATGAACCCTTCATGGGATCCGGCACCACGCTGATCGCGGCGGAAACCACCGGTCGCGTGTGCTTCGGCATCGAATTGAACCCGGCCTACGTCGATGTAGCCATCGAGCGCTGGCAGCACTTCACCGGCGCCAATGCCGTGCTGGCTGACACCGGCGAGAGTTTCGCCGACATAAAGGCCAAGAGGCTGGCCACATGAATGTCTGCTATGCGGACAAAGTTGCCATTCACCGGTTTCTGATCAGGTCAGCCAATCCGATACACGCGCCCCCGGCCCTGCTCATTCATCGAGCGGACGTCCAGCCCCAGCTTCTTGCGTAACGTTCCGGACATCGCCCCTCTTGCGCTATGCGCCTGCCAGCCGGTGGCCGCCACGATCTGATCCATCGTGGCCCCCTCCGACCGCTGCAGCATTTCGATCAGCATCGCCTGCTTGGTCCCGGCACGCGGTTTCGGCGGCTTGGGAGCAGGCGGTTGCGCGGCATGTTGACGGATCGCGGCGATGGTCCTGATCACCACCGGCTCAACCCCGATGGCCTCCAGCCCGGCCCCGGTGGCGATCAGCGTGGTGCCGTGTCCATCGCCGGTTTCGCGCCAGAGCGGCTCCTTCTTGCGCAGATCGGCATCGACCTCTTCGAGCCAGCCGCGCTCAATCATCAGGCTGACGACCTTTTTTGCAGCAGCGCCATGCAGCCCCTTGGGCAACGGCATAGCGAGATTTCCTGCGCGCTGGGCGGCGGCGCTGAGAATAGCGGTTTGCGTATTGGTGAGTTTGGGCATCTGGATCTCCGGCCTGATCGGTCTGTCACGTCCGCATCCTCATTGCTGCTTTTCGATCATGGCGAGAATTGCGCTGGCCATCCCGCCGAGGAATTCGCTGCGGCGGAAGATGATCTGGTCGATCTCATCTGCGGTGGTGATTGCGGGGTCGACCGCGAGGCTTGTCGCCATATGCGGCAACAGGCGGGCGGCTTCGGCGTTAAAGCGTTGGGCGATGGTCATGGCGTCGTCTCCGGGGTTGAGTTGCATCGTTTTCCTGTGCCCAGAGTCGCTCTGTACGGGAGTGTAATCAACTGAATAAGACCCCGTATTCTTGTTTTGTTACAATGCATTGAGGTAAAATCAATCATCATGGAAGGTATGTCCGAACGCGCGTATTCCGCCCATTCCGGCCTGTCACGCGGGGCGATCCAGAAGGCGCGCAAGGCCGGGAGGCTGGTGGTTTACAGCGACGGCTCGATCAACGCCGCAGCCTCCGACAGGCGCCGGGCGGCGATGACCGACCCGGACCAGCAGCGACGCAGCACCGGCGGCGAAATCGGGGTTTCAGGACCAGCCGACAGCGCATCCTACCTGAAAGCCCGCACCGCGCTGACCGTCTATCAGGCACAGGAACGCCAGTTGGCGATCCAGAAGAAGAAAGGCATGCTGGTTGACCGGGCGCGCGCCGAGACGCTGGTGTTTCGCCTCGCCCGGCAGGAACGCGACGCCTGGATCACCTGGCCATCCCGGGTCGCGGCGCTGATGGCCGCTGAGATCACTGCAGAGGTGGAAAAACAATCGGGCAACCCGGTGCGACCGGAGCAACCGGCGATCATCGAGGCGGCGATCCTGCAGAGGGTGCTGGAAACCCATGTCAGAGCGCAACTCGACGCCCTCGCCGACCTCCGGGTCGACCTCGGACAGGGATGACCTGACCACCGATCCCAACCCCGGGTTTGACGGCGCCGGGGACATCCTGCGTGCCTGGCGTCGCGGTATGCGCCCTGATCCGGACCTGACGGTGTCCGAATGGGCGGATGCGCATCGCAAACTGTCCTCACGGGCCTCGGCCGAACCGGGCCAGTACCGCACATCGCGCACGCCCTATCTGCGCGAGATCATGGATGCGCTGTCGCCGGGCCACCCGGCACAGCGGATCAGCTTCATGAAGGCCGCACAGGTGGGAGCGACCGAGGCGGGCAACAACTGGATCGGGTTTGTGATCCACCACGCGCCGGGCCCGATGCTGGCAGTGCTGCCCACAGTGGAAATGGCCAAGCGCACCTCGCGCGGACGGATCGACCCGCTGATCGAGGACAGCCCGGCACTCAAGGAGCGTGTGCAGCCCGCCAGGTCACGCGACGCAGGCAATTCGATGCTTTCCAAGGAATTCCCTGGCGGCATTCTGGTGCTGACCGGGGCCAACTCGGCCACCGGCCTGCGCTCAATGCCCGCGCGCTACATCTTTCTCGATGAGGTCGATGCCTATCCGGCCTCGGCCGACGAGGAAGGCGATCCGGTGACGCTGGCCGAAGCGCGGACGACCACTTTCTCGTATCGCCGGAAGGTGTTCATGGTCTCGACCCCGACGATCCGAGGCCTGTCGCGGATCGAGCGGGAGTTCGAAGCCTCGGACCAGCGCCGGTTCTTCGTGCCGTGCCCGCATTGTGCCCACATGCAATGGCTGCAGTTTGAGCGCCTGCGCTGGGACAAGGGGCAGCCCGACACGGCCGCCTACACCTGCGAAGCCTGCGAGACACCCATCGCCGAGCATCACAAGACGCAGATGCTGGAGCGCGGCGAATGGCGGGCCACTGCTGTATCCGCCGATCCGCATTCCATCGGCTTTCACCTCTCGGCGCTCTATTCGCCGCTGGGCTGGAAAAGCTGGGCGCAGATCGCGCGGGACTGGCTCGCCGCGCAGGGCTCGGAAGAGATGCTGCGCGCCGCACGCAACACACTGTTGGGCGAGACATGGGTGGAGTCTGGCGATGCGCCGGAATGGCAGCGGCTTGCGGAACGCCGTGAAGCTTATGCAGGCGTGCAGATCCCTGTGGGCGGGTTGTTCCTGACCGCTGGCGTTGATGTCCAGAAGGACCGGATCGAGGTCGACGTCTGGGCCTGGGGCCGTGGCCTGGAGTCTTGGCTGGTCGATCACATCGTCATTGCCGGTGGCCCCGATGATCCCGCCTGCTGGGACAAGCTGACGGCGCTTTTGGGCCGCACATGGACCTGTGCCAACGGCGCGGTGATGGTGATCGGAAAGCTCGCCATCGACACCGGCTACGAGTCTGCAGCCGTTTATGCATGGGCGCGAGCGCAGGGGTTCAATCAGGTCGCGCCAGTAAAAGGCCTTGAGGGCTTCAACCGCGCGACACCAGTGTCGGGTCCAACCTTCGTCGACGCCACCATCGGCGGCAAACGCCTGCGGCGGGGCGCGCGGCTCTGGTCCGTGGCCACGGCGACGTTCAAGACCGAAACCTACCGCTTCCTGCGGCTGGAGCGGCCGAGTGATGAAGATCGGGCGCTGGGCGTCGGCGACGCCCCCGGCACCGTGCATTTGCCTGACTGGATCGACACCGAATGGCTCAAACAGCTGGTGGCCGAACAACTGGTCACGGTGCGCAACAAGCGTGGCTATGCCCACCCGGAATGGCAGAAGATGCGCGAGAGGAACGAGGCGCTGGACTGCCGGGTCTATGCCCGTGCGGCGGCGTGGATCATGGGTGCGGATCGCTGGGATGAGGCCACATGGCGGCGGCTTGAAGAACAGGCCGGGGTGGAAACCCGACCGCCTGTCGACCCAGCTACTGACGAAGGGGTGGCCTCGGAACCGACAACGCCTGCCCCGCCAAAGGCAGGCACACCAACAACACCACGGCGTAAACGCCGGGTCTACACACCGAACTTCATGAGGGACTGAGATGGATCTGGAACGGATGCGCGCGTTGCTGACCACATTGCAGGAAGCACGCTTCGCGGGTGTCCGCGCGGTCAGCTATGACGGCAAAACCATCACCTATGGCTCGGATACGGAACTCGCGAACGCCATCAATGACCTCGAAACTCGGATTTCCACCTCGGGCACCTCGCGTCGCCGTCGCTGGGGCACCGTCGCCACAAAGGGCCTGTGACCGATGGCGTTTGATGCGTTTCGCCAGCGGCTGGGGTCGCTCATCGGTGGGTTTGACGCGGCCCAAGCCCACCGGCGGCTAAGAGGATTCCGGGCCAGCCGCGCGCATGTGAACACGCTGATTGCTGCCTCGGGTGACACGATCACCGCCCGGGCGCGCTGGCTTGTGCGCAACAATGGCTATGCCGCCAATGCGGTCGAGAGCTTCGCCAGCAATGTGGTGGGTGATGGCATCAAGCCGTCGTCGACCATTGCAGACGCGGCAAAGAAAGAAGAGTTGCAGGCACTGTGGCTGGCCTGGACCGATGATGCCGACGCCGAAGGGCTGACCGATTTCTACGGGCTGCAGCGCCGGGCCGCGCGGGAGGTGTTCCTGGCAGGTGAGGTGTTTGTCCGCCTCCGGCCGCGCCGGGCTGAGGATGGCTTGAGCGTTCCCCTGCAATTGCAGATGCTGCCCGCCGAAATGCTGCCGCTGGATATGAACCGCACCTTGCCGGGCGCGGGCGTGATCCGGCAGGGCATCGAATTTGACGGCATTGGCCGCCGCGTCGCCTATCATTTCCTGCGCCGCCATCCGGGTGACATGACCGATCCGGGGCTGGCGGGCGAGACAACACGCGTGCCCGCCTCGGAAGTGATCCATGTGGTTGATCCGGTCGAGGCCGGTCAGCTGCGCGGCGTGTCAAGATTCACACCCGCCATCGTCAAATTGTTCACGCTGGATCTCTACGACGATGCGGAGCTGGAGCGCAAAAAGATCGCTGCGATGTTTGCGATGTTCATCACCTCCCCCGCGCCGGAAACCCCGCTGGACCCCACGGACGAGGATCTGGAGGTCGCGCCCGGCCAGGTGGTGCGGCTGGATCCCGGTGAGGATGTCTCCACCCCGGCCACGCCCGACTCGGGCAGCACCTACGAGCCGTTCCAGTATCGCACACTGCTGCAAATCGCGGCGGCGCTGGGCATTCCCTACGGCTATCTCACCAATGACACCGCCAAGGGGAACTTCTCCAACACCCGGATCTCGCTGGTGGATTTCCGGCGCCGGGTGTCGGCGTTCCAGCATGGGGTGCTGGTATTCCAGCTGTGCCGCGCGGTTTGGCTGCGCTGGATGGACACCGCCGTGCTGTCGGACGCGCTGGATCTGCCAGACTATGACAACCAGCAGCGACAATATCAGGCCTGCGCCTGGCTGCCGACAAAATGGGACTGGATCGACCCGATGAAGGACACCTCGGCGGAGATCATGCAGATCGAAGCGGGCCTCAAATCCCGCACGCAGGCGATCTCGGAGCGCGGCTATGATGCCGAACAGATCGACCGCGAGATTGCCGCCGAGCGCAAACGCGAATTGGCGCTGGGCCTCGACTTCCGCCGCCCGGGATCGCCCGCGCAGGGGCCGGGCAATGATGAAGAAGAACCACACGACGCAGAGGACACCGACGCCAAACCCTCACCGGATAAGAAACTCTGATGCGTTCAGGTTTCGAGAAGCTCCACCCCTGCGATACGGGCGGCCTTTCTGTCGAAGGTCACCAGCGGTACCGCATCCATGCGGCGGGCAGCGGCGGCAATCATCAGGTCGGCAAAGCCGAAACCGCCCTCGCGGTACTGAAAGACGGCCCGTCCGACATCGTCGGCCACTTCGACCTCGAGCTCCGTAACCGACAGCAAACCCTCGAGCGCACCAGCGATCTCGGCGCGGCTGAAGCCGTAGGCCCGCTCCAGCACCCAGACAAGTTCGACCATGACCTCACGGCTGATGAAGCCGGGATCACTCTCGCAGAGCCCGTTCATGAAGCCGGTAGCGGCACGGGCCTGATCGGGATCATCCTGAGTCAGGAAGCGCACCAGCACATTGGTGTCCACAGCGATCACGAGGAGGGCTCCCCGGCAGCCCCACGGGCGATGGCCTCGTCCATCTCATCAAGGCTGACCGGTTTCCGGCCCGGGCGGGCAAGCATACCGGCGAGCCCGCTGACAGGCTGAACCTTCAGCAGACGGATTTCACCATCGAGAATGACATAGCGCACCCGGTCACCACCGCTGAGACCGAGCGCCTGTCGCACATCCCTGGGCAGGGTCGTCTGCCCCTTCGTCGTCACCGTCGATTCATACACGTGCAGCACTCCTTACTTATTCGACGCGTTCCTTACAGTAGCCCGCTTCGGGCGGAGCAATCAAGACGTGGCACAGTATAGCTGACGGGAGTGGATTTTGATCCAAAATCTACGAAGCATCAGCGCAAAATCAGAGACGAATAGCCAAAAGGCACAATCAGAATTGTGTCGTTTGGCTATAACTGCCGTGGAGAATGATTTGACAATGCATCATGCCCAGATCGCACAGCGCGCCTTCAATACGCCGCTGATGGTGGACCCGGCCAAGGCGCTGGCGTTCCTGTCCGGGCTGGGTCCGCGCATCACCGGGCAGGACATTACCTTTCAGGGCGTGGAGGCCGATGCCACTGATCAGGCGGCCGCCGCCCTGCCCACCCGGGCATCGCTGTTCGGCAATGACCTCGTCCGGCATCACCAGCAAAACGGCCGCCAGCCCTTCGCGGTGGTGGATGGCATCGCGGTGATCAAAATCGTGGGCACACTTGTACACCGGGGGGCCTGGATCGGCCAATCCTCGGGGCTGACATCTTACGAGGGGATTGCCGCCCAGATCGACGCGGCCCTCACGGATCCGGGCGTGCAGGGCATTGCGCTGGATATCGACAGTTTCGGCGGCGAGGTCGCCGGGGCTTTCGATCTGGCCGATCGCATCCGGGCGGCAAGGGCGCAAAAACCGGTGCAGGCCTTCGTCGCCGAACATGCCCTGTCCGCAGGCTACGCCCTCGCCTCTCAGGCCGACCGGATCATCCTGCCCCGCACCGGCGCGGTCGGCAGCATCGGCGTGGTGGCGCTGCACACGGATATGAGCGGGGCGCTGGATCAGAAGGGCATCGCCGTCACACTGATCCATGCAGGATCGCACAAGATTGACGCCAACCCCTGCCAGCCGCTGCCCGAGGCCGTGCATGATCAGATGCAGCATGAGCTGGAGGTGGTGCGCTTCCTGTTCGCGGAAACCGTCGCCGCCGGGCGCGGGGACCGGCTGTCCCATGCCGCAGCTCTGGCCACAGAGGCCGCTGTGTTCCGCGGCGCCGAGGCGCTCACCGCCGGGCTGGCCGATGAGATCGCCGACCCGGCCACCGCTTTCCGCGCTTTCGCCGCCGCTCCCCGGAGTATCACGCCCCCCAGCAGAAAGGGTCCACAGATGACCACCACACCCGACGACACTCCCAACCCGGCCGCAACAGGCATTCCGCCCGAGGACGCCACCGCACCGATCACGACGGAGCCGCCGGTCGCAGCCACCGCGCCTGCGACAGACACTCCGGAACCTGCGGCACCGACACAGGAAGCACCGGCCATGGACGCCGGGGCCATTCGTGCCGAAGCCGCCGAAGTGGCGCAGGTCTGCGCGCAGGCCGCCCGGCTGGGAGTGACCATCGATGCCGCCGACGCCGTTGCGCGCGGGCTGAAGCCCGAAGCGTTGCGCTCTCGTGTGCTGGAAAATCTGGCCGCACGCAGTGATGCGGCAGGCATCATCGCCACTGCTCCGGCAGCAGCTGCAGCCAAGGACAGCCCGATCATCGCCGCCGCAAAGAAAGCGGCTGCAACCCCACGCTGAACCGCCTGCCATGCCCCCAAACCATGGAGACTGACCAATGCCCGTCCTGACGAAACAGCCCCGCATGGGCGATGTCCTCAAATATGAAGTCAACCCGAACTACACCCGCGAGGTAATCACCCTGCTTGCCGGAATGCCCTATCCGGTCGGCGCGGTGCTCGGCAAAATCACCGCCAGCGGCAAATACAAGCTGGCCACCAGCGGCGGCAGCGACGGGGCACAAACCGCAGTCGCGGTGTTGCTCTGTGCTGTCGATGCCACGCTGGCGGATGCCACCGGCACTGTCATCGCCCGTGGCCCCTCGATCGTTTCGCGCGCGGGCCTCACCTATGACGCCAGTGTCGATGACAGCGCCAAGATCACCACCAAACTCGGGCAGCTGGCCGCTGTCGGCATCATCGCCCGCGATGCTGTGTGACGCCACTTTCCCCCTCATTCCCCGGAGCCCCCATGACCCTTGTCCGCAATCCCTTTGACGCTGGCGGTTACTCGCTGGCCGAGATGACGCAGGCCATCAATATCCTGCCCGATCTCTACACCCGTCTCGGCCAGATTGGCCTGTTCCGATTTGAGGGCGTCAGCCAGCGCTCTGTCATCATCGAGCAGCATGAAGGCGTGCTGAACCTGCTGCCCTCGGTACCGCTGGGTGGCCCCGCCACGGTCGGCACCCGCGAAGGGCGTTCGATGCGCAGCTTTGCCCTGCCGTGGATCCCGCATGACGATGTGATCCTGCCCGGCGACATTCAGGGCCAACCGGCGCTGGGCACCTTTGACGGCGCCGACCCGCTGGTCGGGGTGATGAACCGCAAGCTGCAACTGATGCGCCGCAAGCATGCCCAGACCCGCGAATACATGGAGATGAACGCCCTGCGTGGCATCGTGAAGGACGGTGCGGGCACCACGCTCTACAATTACTTCACCGAGTTTGGCCTCACGCAGATCTCGGTGGACTTCACTCTCGGTACGGCGGGCACCAATGTGCAGGGCAAGGTGCGCGAGGTGCTGCGCGCCATCGAGGACAACCTGCTGGGCGAAAGCATGTCGCAGGTGCATGCCCTCGTCAGCCGCGAATTCTTTGACAAGCTGATCGCGCATCCCAGGACCGAGGAAGCCTACAAGTTCTACGCCGCCACCGGCGCACAGCCCCTGCGCCAGGACGTGCGGCGCAACTTCCCCTTCGCAGGCATCGTGTTCGAGGAATATGCAGGCACCGTCACGCTTTCCACCCAGACCTCCGAACGGCTTGTCCCCGCAAACGAGGGCATCGCTTTCCCGCTCGGCACCATGGACACCTTCACCACCTATGGCGGCCCGGCCAATCTGCTGGAGGCAGCCAATACCATCGGCCTGCCACTGTATGCCCGCCAACATCTCGACCCGAAAGGCCGCTGGATCGACCTGATGACCGAGGCTTCGATCCTGCCGGTGAACAAGCGGCCGCGCATCGCAATCCGCCTGCACAGCTCGAACTGACCCTGCCATGAACATCTTCGCCGCGTCCATGGAACGCGTTTTTGCCAATCCGTCCATGGCGGAGGCTGCGATCTGGATTTCCGCTTCAACCTCGGAGGAACGCCCGATCCGGGTTATCCGCCGCGCGCCGGACAGCATCACCGACTTCGGCTCCGGACGCTTTGTCAGCGATACAACGATGGTGGATGTGTGCGTGGCCGATCTGCCAGATCCCCGCCCCGGCGATCTGATCGTGATCGGGGCGGACAGCTTCACCATCCAGGGCGAGCCGACACGCGACCGCGAACGGCTGGTCTGGACACTGGACCTGCTGCCGTCATGAGGTTGAAAGTCGCGTTCGACCCGGATCTCGTTGCACTGATGCGGGCAGAAATCGCCGCCGGGGAAAAGGCGGTCTCTGCTGCGATGCGCGACGCTGGCAGCAGCCTGAAATCCGACTGGCGGGCACAGATCACCGGCGCGGGTCTGGGGCGACGGCTGGCCAATTCCATTCGCAGCCAGACGTTCCCGAAATCCGGCAGCAGCCTGAATGCCGCCGCGTTGGTCTGGTCCAAAGCACCAGTCATCATCGGCGCGCATGAAACCGGCCCGCTGATCCGCTCCAGAAATGGGTTCTGGCTGGCCATCCCGACCGACGCTGCTGGCCGAGGGCTGCGCGGCCGCCGGATCACCCCCGCTGAATGGGAGCAACGGCGCGGTCTGCGCCTGCGCTTCGTCTATCGTCGCCGGGGGCCAAGCCTGCTGGTCGCCGAGGGTCGGCTGAACACAAAGGGGCGCGCGGTGGCGAGCAGGTCCAAGACCGGACGCGGGCTGACCACCGTGCCGATCTTCCTGCTGGTGCCGCAGGTGAAATTACCCAAGCGATTAGCTCTGGCACGGGATGCAGAGCGCGCGGTGGATGGCCTGCCGGGGCAGATCGTGGCGAATTGGGTGGAGGAAAGGGTGTGAGGATCAGGCCGGTGCTTCGTTCCGGTGTGTGCCGGGTGTGGAGCCACGTCGACGGCGAGGCTTGTCGGTGTCGCCGAGCCCCTCAAGGGCGACGGGTGCTTTCCCTGGGAACTCGACCATCAGCCTGAGATCCCCGCCCATGGCCGCCACATAGCTTCTGAGCGTCGAGAGCAGAAGATCGCTCTGGCGCTCGTATTTGGCCACCGTGGCCTGCTGGATGCCGAGGGTCTGGGCGAGTTGCACCTGGGTCAGTTCCTTCGCCTTGCGCAGTTCCTGTAGGGTCAGATACTCGGCGTGCAGACGATCGGCTTCGGCCTCGATACGCGTACGGCGCGCCGGGTCGAGGGTCGCGAGCTTGTCCTTGAGGCTTCTGGCCATGGGTGTCATCCTTTCATTTCTGCCAGATGGCGGTCGAACCGCTCATCGGCCCGGGCAATCAGCTGCTTGTAAAAACGCTTTTCACTGCCGCCCGACTTGTCGCCGCCGACAAGCAGGATCGCCTGCCGGTCCGGATCAAATGCGAAGGCGATGCGCCAGACACCACCAGCGGCAGTGCAGCGCAATTCCTTCATGTTTGCATGCTTCGACCCGGTCAGGGTGTCGGCATGGGGGCACCCGAGCGACGGCCCCTCGCGTTCGAGCAGCAGCACTCGGGCGAGGATCGCGTCCTGCACTTGCTCGTCGAGCTCATCGAACTCCGGCTCGAATGCGTCGGCAAAGGATACGGTCCAGGGCATGCGGTCCTCATGTCTTTGAAGCTATATAGCCTCAAGGCACTAAAGATGCAATAACGTCGCCAGATTGTTCACACATGCCCACCACCCGCGAAACCGTCCTCGCCGCCCTGCACGCGCGGCTCTCGGCGCTGCCCGCTACGGCCCTGCGCGGCGACTACCACCAGCGCCATCCCGGGCTGACCCTATTGAATCGGATCAAGGTAAAGCTGTGATCGCCCCGGTCGGATCACCCAACACTCACCCGCACATCCGCCATCGGGATAAAGACACGGTGCGGGTTATCAGGGTCGCCCAGCGGCTGGAAGCCGAGGTTGGCATAGAACTTACAGCGGCGCTCGAAGTGCGCATCGTCAAGCACATCAAGAACGATGGCCGCCGCGCCCATCTGATCGGCGATCCCCACGCAACGCTTCATGGCGTCCACCAGCAGGGCAGCACCAAGGCCTTTGCCCTGCATGTCCGTTCGCACCGCAACGGCGCGGATGTAGATCACCGGAATATCCGGCACCCCGGCGCGCCGCCATTTCGAGGGTCCGAGGCTGGCCCGGACTGCCATGGCGCCAAGGGTGTAAAACCCCAGAACCGCGGGGTCCCCCTCGGCGGTGGCAATCCATGCGCTCACCATGTCGGCCCTGATCTGACCTGAGAGCGAGGATTTCAGGAAGTTGTCGATTGGCCCGAAACCACAAGCAAAAGCACTGCGGTCGTGCAGCACCTTGTCAAATCTGGCGATGGTCAGGGCGGGGGCCACCGCCGTGGTTTCAGTCGGCATCCCTGAGCAGGCCCTTTGACGCTTCGACCGCCTGCGCCAGACCCGGCACCACCTTTCCGGGGGCCTCGATGGCGGCATGAAATGCCTCGAAGGCGTCAGTGGGCAGGATGGACAGAGACATACGCTGCTCCACCTCCTGCGCACGCGCGAGAGCGGCCTGACGGATAAAGTCGGCTTCCTGCAGACCAGTGGCCGCCGCTGCGGCCCTGATCCGCTCTTCATCGGCGCGATGCAGGCGCAACTCCTTGCGCGCTTCCATCTTGCCCGCTGTGGGGGACGCTGCCGGGATAGCAAACATGACGGGTCTCCTTTGTTGAGGCATGTACGGCATAACGCCGTACATGTCAAGATTTGAGCCTGCCGGGCGAACGATACCCACCCACAGATCATGCCTGAAATGCGATTCACGTCACAAGGCGCATCATGCCCACCACCCGCGAAACCGTCCTCGCCGCCCTGCACGCGCGGCTGCTTTCACTGGCCGCCCCTGTTTTGCGTGATGCGGTCCTGCCCGAGCGGATCCCGGCGGCGGGACTGATCATCCTGCGCGACGGCGAACCGGGGGAGCCGGAGGTCACGCTGTCACCGCTGCGCTATCATTATCAGCACCGTGCGGAACTGGAGGTTGTCGTTCAGACCCCGAATGACCGGGCGAGCGCCTTCGGCAGCCTGATCACCGCCATCGGCGCGGCGCTGGATGCTGACCGCACGCTGGGCGGCCTGTGCGACTGGGTTGAACCCGAGGCCCCGGCGTCGGTTGACCTGCCGGTCGAGGGCGCGGCGGCGCTGAAGGCGGCGGTGATCACGCTCAACCTGCACTACACCACCACCGGCCCTTTGGCCTGACACCCCAAACATTGAGGAGACCCCCATGGCACGTGCGCAAGGCGCGCGGGCGCAGATGGCGCTTGCGTTCGAGACGACCTATGGCACGCCGCCAGCAGGCGGCTTCACGAAGATGCCCTTCGCCAGCACGACGCTCGGCGCGGAGCAGCCGCTCCTGAACTCTGAGCTGCTCGGCTACGGCCGCGATCCGCTCGCACCGATCAAGGATGCGGTGACGGCCGATGGCGATGTTGTCGTGCCACTCGACGCCTCAGGCTTCGGCTTCTGGCTGAAGGCGGCCTTCGGCGCGCCGACAACGACGGGCACCGGCCCCTGGACGCATGAGTTCCAGTCTGGCGCGTGGACGCTGCCCAGCTTCTCCATTGAGACCGGTCACGACCACCAGCGCGGGCACGCCTGCCGCGCTGGAGCTGAAGCGGTTCGGACACTTCAACGGATCGATCACCCGCAACGGCTCGGCCCTCGGCAATGTGGTCTCGGCCGACATCACCTATGCCAACAACCTCGACCGGATCGAGACCATCCGCAGCGATGGCAGGATCGACGGCGCAGATCCGTCCATCGCCGCGCTGACCGGCTCCATCGAGGTCCGTTTCGCCGACAGCACGCTGGTCAGTCAGGCACTCAACGGCGATCCCTGCGAGATCAGCTTCGCCTACCTCCTGCCCTCGGGCGAGAGTTTCACCTTCACCGTGCATGCCGTCTACCTGCCCCGCCCCCGGATCGAGATTTCCGGGCCGCAGGGCGTGCAGGCGAGTTTCGACTGGCAGGCGGCCCGCGACAGCACCGTTGGCCGGATATGCACCGCAACCCTTGTCAACGACATCGAGGAATACTGATGATCCGACTGAACCTGACCGCCACGCCCGAGTGGCTGGACCTTGCCCCCGGCCTGCGCCTGAAGGTCGCCCCGCTGACCACCGCGCTGATGGTATCGGCCCGCGCCGATGCAGCGCTTGAGGCCCTGCCTGACGATGCCAGCAAGGAGGAACTGGCGCTGGTCATGGCCAAATCCGTGGCACGGCATGCGGTGCTGGACAGGGAGGGCGTCGGGGACGAGACGGGAAGCATCATTCCCGTCACCCCCGATGGCATTGATGCCCTGCTGGATATCTGGCCCTTCTTTGAAGCGTTCCAGACCCGGTATGTCGCACGCGGCCTGCTGCTGGACGCGGAAAAAAACGTCTCTGCGCCCTCGCCGAGTGGTCCTTCGGCGGGGGCGAAACCTACTGCGCAGTCTGCACCGGGCCCTGCCCGGACTGCCCGGCCAGACTGAACCAGCCACAAACACAGGATGGCTGGCAGATCTGGGATCTGGTCGGGCGTCTTGGCGGGCAGTTGCGCGTCTCTCCCGGCGCGGTGCTGGGCTGGGACCTGGGGGCCGCCATCGCTCTGGCACAGGCACTGGGCATCAGCCCCCTGATCGCCGCCGAACTGCTGCCCGGGATCGAGGCGGTGATGGTGCGCAAACTCAACGAACAAATGGAAGGACGCCGCGATGGCTGAGAAACGGGTCTCTGTCCGCCTTGTGGCCGAGGGCGGTCGCCAGGTGCGGGCCGAACTGGAGGGGGTGGGAGCTGCCGGTGCCCGGGGCTTTGGCCGTCTGTCGCGCGAGATGGATCTCGCCAATGCACGCGTGGCGGCCTTTGCCCGTCGTGCCACACTGGCTGCGGCAGCGGCCACCGCAGCGCTGACCGCTGCCGGGGCTGCGATGATCCGCTCGGGGCTGCAAACCGTGGATGCGCAGGCCAAGCTGGCGCAATCGCTCGGCACAACCGTGGCCAGCATTCAGGTGCTGGAACGCGCGGGCGACCTGGCGGGCGTGTCGATGGGGCAGATCGAACAGGCGACCCTTCAGCTGACGCGGCGGCTGTCACAGGCGGCAGCCGGAACCGGCCCGGCGGTGGAGGCCCTGCGCCGCCTGCGCCTGTCTGCCGAAGAGCTGCAACATCTGCCACTCGACCAACGCATCGCGGCCGTTCAGGAGGCGCTGGGCCGGTTTGTTCCCGCAGCCGAACACGCCGCCATCGCCTCGCAGCTCTTTGGCGACCGTGCCGCACTGGTGTTTACCCGCATCGATACGGCCAGCTTGCGACAGGCGACCGAGGATGTGCGCGCCTTCGGGGTGGTGGCCTCTGAGCAGGACGCCGATCAGATCGAGCGCACGAACGACGCGATCTCGCGCCTTGGCCTGATCTGGCGCGGGGTGTCGAACCAGCTCGCGGTTGCGGCAGCCCCGGCGCTGGAAGCCGTTGCAGACACCATGGCGGCGGTCGCCAGCCGCACCGGGCCGCTGGGCATGGCGATCCGTGGCCTCTTTGACAACATCGGCCGCCTGACCAGCTATGCCGGTACGTTCGCGGGCATTATCGCCGGGCGCTGGGTGCCAGGCATGGCGGCCGCTGCCCTCTCGGTGCGTGGCCTCGCCACCGCACTGGTGGTGATGCGCGGCGCGCTGATCCGCACCGGCATCGGGGCGCTGATCGTCGGTGCGGGTGAGCTGGTCTATCAGTTCACCCGGCTGGTCACCGGCGCGGGCAGTGTCGGCGCGGCATTCCGCCTGCTGGGCAATCTGGCCACAGAGGTCTGGTCACGCATCGGCCTGGCGCTGGACGAAGGGCTGGCGCGCATGGCAGCCGTCTGGGAGGACGTGAAGGCCGCCGGGCTCTTGGCACTGGAGGACATGATCGCAGGCGTGGTCGGTTTCGGCGACCGGACGGCGGCGATCTTTCAGGGGGCCTGTGATGCCGCTGTGGCGATCTGGAGCACCCTGCCCGGCGCCATCGGCGACTTTGCGTTCCGGGCGGCAAACGGCCTGATCTCCGGCGTCGAGGCGATGCTGAACGGTGTCGTCACCCGCATCAATACCTTCATCAACGGACTGAATGCGGCACTGGCTCTGCTGCCCGACTGGGCGACCGGCGAAGAAGGCATTCAGATCGGCACGCTGGATCCCGTGGATCTGGCGCGGCTCGGCAATCCGTTCGAGGGCGCCGCAACTGCTGCCGGTGCCGCCGCAGCCGATGCTTTCTCTGCTGCTCTGTCACGCCGCTATCTGGAGCCGCCCGACACCGGGCTCGGCGCGATGGCCGGGGATGCGCAGAGCCGCGCCGATGGCTACCGCGAGGCCGCAGACATGCTTGCGGATGCCGCCACCCGGCCCCTGACCAGCTGGCAGGCATTGCAGGATGCCGTGACAGAAACCGGATCCGACGCAGATGCGGCACTCACAGACGCAACCACCGCAGCCGATGTTCTGACAGCCGGGCTTGATGACACGGCGGATGCCGCCCGTGGTGCCGGTGCCGCAGCAGCTGCCAGCGCGGACACAGCCATCACCGGCTGGCAGGCGGTCACGGCGGCTTTGTCGGACTACGCCAGCAAGGCGCGCGAGAACGGTGGCGATATCGGCCAGAGCCTCGTCGGCGCCTTCCGGTCGGCAGAGAATGCGGTGGGGGAGTTCGTCAAATCCGGCAAGCTGGACTTCCGTGACCTCGTTACCTCGCTTATCGCCGACCTCGCCAAACTCGCGGCGCGGCGCTTCATCCTTGGGCCGATTGCCAATGCTCTCGGCGGCATTCTGGGCGGAGCCGGTGGGTTGTTTGCCAACGTCCTGCACGCGGGTGGCATGGTCGGGGCCGCAGGGCCGTCGCGCATGGTCCCG
>PDWJ01003253.1_pt1 | contig 31908 bp, 23 predicted proteins | sample 1430881 | NCBI WGS metagenome assembly PDWJ01 (sample SAMN01162460, study PRJNA174530) | Oral metagenome, whole genome shotgun sequencing project. | biome: Marine environment; feature: Marine mammal; material: Swab sample of the gingival sulcus; isolation source: swab sample of gingival sulcus...
CCGTCATTGGCCAGCCAGGATTTCCCCACGGCTGCCATCAATTTTTCTGTTGTGGCCTCATCCAATGCCATCAACGCTTTGGGCATCCCCTGGTCCAGCTCAAATTCCAGGGTACGGGACAGGTGCTTCATGAGAATGGAAATTGAAGATTGTGTGGCCTTATCCAGAACAGCAAGCGCCTTTTCCATGCCCATCTGGTGCTGGACCTCATTGAACCAGAGGCCGTAATGGACAACAATACGGGTGAACATGTCAACGAGCAAAGACTTTTGCATTTCAGAGGTAAGGTCCTGGGCCTGGAACGGAGTGGAATCTTGCATGAATCGTCTCCCTGTTTTACGTTTGCCACAAACTATCCAAAGTTGCCTTCTGTGTCAAGCTCCTTTCCTTGTCTGAGAGCCTGTTTGATAATTGATGAATCGGCTGCAATCCCATGAAAATGGCTACAGTTCCCTCAGATTTTATGTCAATAGTCCCGCTATTAACAACAAAATTTGTGAAAGTTGGTTCTCATTTTCATGAGATTTCACTTCGATTTCCTAATTATCAAACAGGCTCTGAAATCAGACAATAAGAAAATAATGATCATTTGACCATTATTTTCTTGACAGCGCAATTCAGCAGTTTTATATTATGATCAAATGATCATAACTAACAGGACGAACATCCCTGATACGCGATCATGAAGTGATAAAATTAACATAATAAGGAGAACATACGATGCCAGGATTTAATCAAAGAGGACCACAAGGATCAGGACCCATGACCGGAAGAGGCCAGGGGGTATGCAGAAACCGGAACATGGCCGGGGATGACTACGCAAACAGGTATGGCGGCCGGGGATGCGGTCGGGGATTTGGCGGACGCGGCCGGGGTATGGGGCGCGGCATGGGCCGCGGGTTTGGCCCCGCTCCGGTATCTGTGCTCAGAACCACGAATCAAACCACATCCCAGGACAAGTAATCATTGCGCACAGATTGCTTAGGAATTAAGGAAAGTCCCCCCCAAAAAAAAATCAGCCGTCGGGTGGCAAGTCCGTCGGCTGATTTCTTGAAGGATAATAAGGAGGTTATGCAGCCAGTTTTTTGTATTCAAAAAATGGCGTTAAGTACAACCTACCATAATTTTATCGTTTGTCAACAAAAAAGTTTCTAAGACATAACTTTATTTAATTTTGCCAAAATACGGGATCCCCATTTGGCATCCCCCAGACGGCCTGAAATGCTGGTGCCTAACTGGGACAATGCATCAGTGGTCAAGGCGTTGAGCTCGGCATCTTCATATACAGCAGCCGCATTTTCGGCATCCTGGGCGTCCACCAGAAAGGATTCAGCCAAAAAGAGCTGATCGCTGAATTCGGTCAGTTTTTGACGACCCAGGCTCAACAGTTCTGAAAGGATCGCCTTATCCCCGGTCTGCTGTTTAACCAACGCCACCAGACCGGCATAATCCTGTTTGGTTTGGCAAAGACCTTCAGCGGATTTATACAATGCCAACGCACCGTCCCTGTCATTGAGCAGGTTCAGGGTAGCACTGCCGGCAAAGGTGAAGTCGTAAACGGTTCTGGCCTTACCGGCTGCTATACCCACCAGTTTTTCGGCCCATTCCTTGTCATTGAATTTATCAATGGCCACAGCGGCAAGCTTCATGAGATCGCCGTTGCCCTTAGCCTTTGTCTCCAGACCTGTATAGATCTTTTTAATCCAGTCACTGTCCCCAAGGGTATCCTGGATGGCAGTGGTCAGGGTATTGTAATCGCCAAAGCTTTTGCATTTGTCCAAAAGCGCCGTATAGATCCCTTTGATCCATTCCGCATCATTGAGATCGGCATGGATAGCGGCAGCAAGTTTGATGAAATCACTGAAATACTGGGTAAGGTCTTCGGATTTTTTGTACAGTTTGGCTGCGTAGAAATTATCACCGGTTTCTTTAACCACTTCACCGGCCAGGATACGCATGGGGGCGCAATTGGTAATTTCATTTTCCCTAAGGGCAAAATCATTGTAGAGTTTGCCGAACTCTTCACGTTTGGCTTTCTGGAAAGCAATGGCGTCGGTCCATGCTTTATCATCCTTGGCCACCTCAAGGATGGCATCCGCAGTTTTAAGGAAATCATCATTATTTTTTACAGCAGCCTGGGCCTGTTTTAATACGGGCAGGGCAGCATCGGTATCACCCAGGTCATTGGCCATGGCCAGCGCAAGGGAAACCAGTTGTGCACAGTCAGGATTGGTGGCCGCCGCTTTCTGGTACACGCCCGAGGCAAATGCCTTATCGCCGGTACTTTCAAAACTTGCTTTGGCCAGCTTCAGGTAATCGGCAAACTCTGAATACAGCGCTTCGGCTTTTTTCAGAACAGACAGGGTAAAATCATTGTCATCAAGCTGTTCTTTGACAATGCCGGCAAATTTGAGCAGTTCATCCCCTTTTTCCAGTGAATCAACCGCTTTTTCATAAATGGTCCGGGCAAAATCCTTATCATCCAGATCTTTGATGGCGCCTGCGGCAAGGGCGTTGAAACCGTCTGCCGTGGTGGCGGCAGCGATCCCTTTTTCATAAATATCCTTGGCTTGATCCTTATCCTTGGTGCTGTCCAGGATGGATTTGGCAAAGGAGACAAAATCTTCCGGTTTGGTACATTTTTCAAAGGCTTTGTCCATAACCTGTTTGGCCATATCCGGATCAGTTTTGGCCAGCTCATTGCTCAGATTAAGGAAATCGCTGAGCTTGGTGCATTTACCCATGGCCGCCTCATTCATCTCCTTGGCCATATCATCCAGACCAAGTTTGCCCGCAGCAGCACCAAGGTTGATAAAATCAGCAGCGTTCATGCAAAACATTTTGGCATTGGAAATAAAATTGCTCACCACATCATCGTCACCGATAATCTCTTTGGCGGCTTCGGCATACACCACAACCTCATCATAGGTCTGGGCCCATTCGGCACCCTCTTCCATGAGCTCAACCGCCCAATCCTTGTCATCCAGGCCCGTTACGATCTCCTTGGCCACACCAATGTACTCTTCCGGCGCATCACAGCTTTCCGCTTTTTCTTCCAGTTCTTCTTTGAGTCCCATAATCTCTCCTTATTTATTTTGTTGAATAATTTAAATGTATTATCCATCAATTAATTATTTTCAACGGGAAGCGCCCGTTAACACGCAATCATTCCATGGGGTAACCAGCAATATACACGTTCACGACTCTAATAACATACTGATATAAAAACAGACAATGGGGATTTTGAATAAAGTGAATTTTTTTTTAACGTATTGAAAAAATAGCACCCATCACTTATAAGCCTTCCATGCGCTCTGATGTTTCTTACTTTGCAACCCCGCACAGACCTTTCTTTAAAGGGTTTCTACCCATTTTTTTTATTATGGCCGGTATTGCATGGGGCCTTTGTTTTACCGCACCCGTCACCGCCCAGGCCACCCCCTTTACCCGGAAAAAGACAACAGATGTGCCCCAACACCAGGATGATGCTTTGGCGCCGGCGCCGACCGTTGCCAAAGTCCCCGTGCCGGACTCCGGTACCACGGGGAACACTGTTATGACACGGATCACTCATCTTCAGATGAAAATCAAGGAAAAGATGACTGCCCTGATCAGGCAGGCAAAAACAACCGGGGAAATTGGCCCCCTTTTGTGGGTTCTGGCAGCGGCTTTTATATATGGTATGGTGCACGCTGCCGGTCCAGGCCACGGCAAGGCCCTTGCCCTGTCCTATATCGTCTCCATTCAGCCCACGCGGTCCAAAGCCCTTGCCTTTGGCAATCTTCTGGCGATCAGCCATGGGATGTCCGGGGCGGCCCTGATTTTTTGCGTCAAGTTTCTGTTGCAGGCATCTATTTCAGGCACCCTGGCTTCGGTCACACGAACCACCCAGATTGCCAGTTATTTAATGATTATTGCCCTGGGTCTGTTTCTTTTTCTGTGCAAACTGCCGGTGTGGAAAAATAGTAAACCGGCTAAGGCGTCCTCTGGTGAAAGTCCCGGAGCGACCATGGATGCCCAATCCATTCTAGCGGGTGTTGTCATAGGGATGATTCCCTGCTCCGGGGTGGTGTTGGCCGTTTTGTTCTGTCTGTCTTTAGGATTGCCCGGATTAGGCATGATGCTGGCCTGTGCCATCACCCTTGGCATGGCATCAACACTGTCTGTGGTCGTGCTCACTGCCATGGCCGGGAAAGCCGCCCTTCTTGCCCCCCTGCCCCGGCGTTTCTCTTTTGCAGACAATGCAGGAGATCTCCTTGAAGCCCTGGCAGGTTTAATTCTTTGCACCATGTCTCTTATGCTTCTTCTTTCAGTCTTCAATCCATAAAGACGCACTCCTGAGATATGGGGCCATTGGCCTGCCTTGATGGCGACTTAAAATCCGGCGTATCTGTGGCAGATTTAATTGTGACCATGGATCTAAATTTGCCTTGCGCTTTACCATCTCTTTTGGCAGTATTACTCTGTTATTTAGACGCTTCATTAATAATGAATAAGGCTGATCTTAATGAAAATTTTCGATCCTGTTTTGGCCCCGCAAAATCCGGCACCTCAGCCCGAAGTCCCCACACTGCTGCCCCTGGCCCAGCAGCCTGGCTCTGTTATGCTTGCCCCCATCCCTGTACCCCAGGACACCTATACTCCCTTGGAATTTGCTGCGATTACCATCTGCCTTGCTTCTGCCGCCACCATCGGCGCCAACATGGTGGATGTGCAGAACGGAACCATGAGTAAAACCCAGGCGGTGGTCAATGGTCTGGCCAAAGGGGCTGCGGCCTCGGTTATTCTGTCGTTGACTGACAAAAAAAGCCTGGTGGATATCGGCATCACAGCTGCAGCCCTGGCCGGGACCGGATATGCCATTGATAAATTAATGAAAAAAGGCCTGGATGTTCTGTGTGACCTCCGGGAAACGGAAGCCCCATGACTGCTTGTATACGTAGTTCCGTTACCATTGTCAGTGACCTGCCTAACCGGATGCGGCTGAAAGGACGATTCCTGCGGGACCCGGATTTGGATCCCGATTACCTGGAAGCTATTCTGGAAACCATTCCAGGGGTTGAATCCGCACGTTTGAACGGCAGAGCCTCTTCGACTGTTGTCATATATGACGGCCGGACAGAGACACGGGCTTCCGTATTAGGGTGTATCCAGGACCTGCCTTTGGATGTGTTCAATGGGAAAAACAACAGAAAAGGGCCACCCTCGCTTTTAAATCTGTCGGTTAAAGGTGCGTTGTCCATTGCCTGTTTTTTTCTGCCTGCATCATTTGCCGCACCCATAGCCCTGGCACTGTCCGCACCTGTGATTCTGGACGGCCTGGCCTGCCTTTGGGAACGAAAGCTTAAAGTGGAGGTCCTGGACGCCGCAGCCGTGTCGTTTTCCCTGTGGCGGTTGGATTATTTTACAGCCGCTACCATTGTGGCCCTGCTCGCCCTGGGTGAATATTTTGAAAAGATCAGTGAAACAAAAGCCACGGGACTGCTTAAAAGCCTGCTAAAACCCCAGACCGATAAAATATGGATCGAAAAGGATGGCCAGGAGATCCAGATTCCCTTTGAAGACGCGGGGATCGGTGACCGGGTGGTTTGCGGGCCTGGTGAATTGATTCCCCTGGACGGCCGGGTCGTGGAAGGAGAGGCTGCAATTAATCAAAGCTCCGTAACAGGTGAATCTGTCCCCGTCCATGTCAAACCGGGGGATGAGGTTATTTCAGGTTCCGTCATTGAGGATGGCCGTATTATTTTTGAGGCCGTTAATGTGGGTGCCCAAACCTCTGTTGCAAGGATTTCAAAATTCCTGGAAGACTCGTTGCGGTATGAATCAGATTCCCAGAAGAAAAGTGATGAACTGGCAGATAAGCTGGTGCCCGTTACCTTTGGCTTGGGTGTTGGATTGTTTGCCCTGACCCGGGATCTTCAAAAAGCGGCAGCCGTGCTTACCGTGGATTACTCCTGTGTGATTAAACTGTCCAGCCCTGTTGCCGTGCGCGTAGCCATGCACACCGCAGCCCTCCAGGGTGTGCTGCTTAAAGGTGCCCAGACCGTGGACAGTCTGGCCAGGGTGGACACCCTTGTATTTGATAAAACCGGAACCCTGACCCGGGGTGAACTCCAGGTGACGGACATATTCAGCGCACAGGATCTGGATGATGACCAGCTTCTTGGGCTGGCCGCCTCTGCGGAAGAGCATTATGCCCACCCCGTGGCTGCTGCCGTGATCGGGGCTGCGCGGGAAAAGGGGCTTTCGCTTTCCCCCACCAGCCAGGTGGATTTTATTGTGGCCCATGGGGTGTCTGCCTATATTGACGATCTCAATGTTCTGGTGGGCAGCCGGCATTTTATAGAGGAAGACGAAGGGATTGACTGCTCAGGCGCGGATGGGGCGGCACTGGCCTTTCAAAGGGATGGGAAAAGCCTGCTCTATGTGGCCCGGGACGGGAAGCTTGAAGGTGTCCTGGGGCTGCGCGATGAGCTTCGGCCTGAAGCGTCAGCCGTGCTTGCAGGCCTTAAGGCTTCGGGCATTAAGAAAATTATCATCCTCACCGGAGACACGGAACGTACAGCCAAAGCCCTGGCCGCGTCCCTGCCGGATGTGGACGAGGTGCATGCCGAATTGCGACCCGAGGATAAAGCCGAGATTGTAAACCGACTCAAGGATGAAGGCTGTATACTGGGCTTTACCGGTGACGGGGTGAATGATGCGCCGGCCCTGGTGTCTGCTGATGTGGGAATCTGTCTGCCCTCCGGTGCGGATCTGGCCAAGGAGTCTGCCCAGGTGATTCTGCTCAAAGAGGATTTGAACAACCTGCTTACTGCCCGGCTGATTGCCATGCGCTGCCAGGAAACCATAAAGCAGTCCTTTGTTTCTGCTGTCTGCCTTAATTCCTCCTTTTTATTGCTGGCCTCCCTGGGATGGCTTCGTCCTGTGGCTTCCGCAATCCTGCATAACGTATCTACGGTGGGAATTATAGGATATGCCGGCATGAGGGAAAAACAGCTCATTGACAACACCCCCAAAATGATTGAAGCGGGTGAGGAGTCCTGATATTAAACCCACGGAAACCACGGAAGGACACGAAAATGAGTTTGCTTTTTGAACAATTTGTTTTCATTAGGATTATTGAACATTTCGCGTTCAAATTTTCACTGGTTTCCGTGTCCTTCCGTGGTTATAAAAGAAAGAGGGAAAAATGTATTCGTCATTACTTGATGCACCGGTAAATACAGAACTTGTAGTGCTCCAGGTCACCAATCCTGTCCTGGAAAAATGGATGCAGCGCATGGGGTTGTTTACCGGGGGGCACATTATCCGGCATGACGATGAGTTTAATTTTGATTCTGTTCGTGTGAATGGAGAAAATGGGGACGTAGTTATTCCGGCAGGCTTGGTGATGAAGCTGTATATCCATCTGGAATCCGGGGAAAAGATACCTTTGAACGAGATGAAAAAAGGCCAGGAAGGCCATGTAGAAATTCATTCCGGGGGCCGGTTTATTGAACAAGCGCTGGCGCGGTTAGGGATTCCAGTGGACGGCAATATCCGGTTTATCCGTTCGTTGCCCCATATGGATTATCAGGTCTTGATCAACCAGAGGGAAAGAACCCGGCTCTCCGAAGGTGAAACCGCAAGGATATGGGGGCATTATCCAGGAAAAGAATCCACCCAGTTCTACTTTGCCAAAAAAGGTCTTGATTTTGAGGTTACGGAAGTGATGGGGGGGCCAAGGGGGGTTAAACATTTAAGAACCCACGGCGTAGATGTTGGTGTAAAGCTGACCCTGGAATCCATTGAGCAGGCCAACTCTTTGCAGGGCCACGGCCCGGGAAGCACACCTGTTACCATATCCAGCCCGGGCGGACTGCGCCTTTTTCTTACACCTGAAAAGGCCGGCGCAGTCATAGTCCGGACAGCAATATGATTTTTGTCTTAACTTGATGCTGTGTTGGCCTCTGCCCTTGCCTCTGCCCACAGCGTACCGTATTTCTCTTTTGCCTTTCCCAGACATTCGGAAACTTCTTTCTGGGTTTTATAAGCCGCTTTCATGGTCCCTTTGATAACCCGGTCAGACAGACTGGTTTTGGCAATTTCCTCTTCTGTTTTCTTGCCGGCTTTTTTGCCTGCTTTATAGGTAAAATAGCCTGCGGCACCAAGAACAATCCATCCCAGAGGATGTGCGACAACTGGTACACTCATTATTTTTCTCCTTTCACTGTTGTTGCTGCTTTATCCGCTTTACCCGGAACATCCGTAATCTGGGAAGCGGCAGCCTCGTCCTGTCCTTTTTTCTTGCCTGCTCTATAAAGGGCATATCCGCCCACACCCAGTATGACCCAGCCAAGGGGGGATGCTGTTAATGGTAGATAAAACATAAGACGCTCCTTAATATTGTGATTTTATATTAACAGGAAAATATTCATATATATCCTCCATTTTTTTATCATAATTCCGAAAAGTTTAGTTGTCAACTATTTAAATTTATTATATTTTTTAACGAAAGCCAACTTCACATACAAAAAAATCAATGTTTGTAGGCACTAGATCTATTTTATATGAAAAAAACTAAGTTAACCAATTAGTTTCTTTCACGATTTGTTGTGGGCAAACCTCGGTGAAAGACCAGGTCGACCCATGACCGTTCGACAGACTGTTACAGAATGTTAATTTCCCCAATTTCTTCATTGAAAAATAAATTTGAGCCTTAGAGCCTGTTTGATAATTAGGGGATTGCAGCCGATTCATCAATTATCAAACAGGCTCTTAAGCATACTGCACCAAAGTATGCGCAGCATATTTTTCTTTAAGTTGCGGCCATAATTCTTCCAGCGCATCGACTATAAAATCGGCGGTAATGTTACTTTCAGTAAAGTAGAAAAAGGGTTCATGCGTTGCTGGTAATGATATACTAAAAAGTTTCAGGACGGTTTCTGGTTCAAAATCGTGATCACAAGCTCTCAGGCCGTATCGATTATATCCACCTCTGGAAAACGGATCTACTTTTATCGCTGCTTTGGCATGCGACCTGCCGGCGAATCACTGATCAAAGGAAGGGTAAATACATAGTAGATCTTTTACCATTTAGTGGTAAAAGATCTACCTAAATTTTGCATGTTTTATACAGTGGTATTATATCTCAGTCAGGGAGGATCCCACTCAGTCTTTGGTGTACTATCAGAATCGTCTTCAGGTTCTTGTAATTTTATCGTATATACTGTACAATCATTGTCATAGATGAAATTTCCATAAGTCGAGCATGGACCGACCAGGTCTTTCACCAAGGCCTGCCCACAACAAATCCTGAAAAAAAAATAATCGGTTAGATAGTTCTTTCACATAAAAACAGCCATGGGCAAATCTGTTCCATCATCGCCCTGACTCAACGCACAACGAAACAAGAAATTCATTTAACAACTTATTTGAACTTTCATATTACGGCCCGTGGCCGTCCATAGTAAATTTAGGAGCGATTATGCTTAGAAATGTAAAAATCAAGACCAAAATCATACTCCTTTCTGCCTTGATTTTCATCCTTCTGATGGGGGCGTCTTCATTGATCAGCACAAAGATTTCTTTTGGAATTCTCCTTGACAGGATTGTAACCAAGGAAGCCCCCGTAAATACGAAATACATTGCCGAGGTCTTTGAGAAAAAAATTGCAAAAGCCATCACCCTTGGGAAAATTATTGGAGACAATCCATTTATCCACAAATGGATCCAAAAGGAACGATCAGAGAAAGCTACAAAAAAGATTACAGCGTATTTTAAGACATTCATGGAAGAGGGATTGTCTATGACTTTCCTAGTCTCGAATACAACCCTGGACTTTTACACGCAAGATGGATTTTTCAAAACCCTGAGCAAGGATGTTGAAAGAGATTCATGGTATTTCGACACCCTGGCTTCTGGGAAAAAAGTTGGCATAAACATCCAACATTCCGAAACCAATGGAGACCTGACTGCGTATGTCAATGTAATCATGGGGACCTTGAGTTATCCCATTGGGGTTGCCGGTGTGGGAATCAGTCTTACACAAGTGTCAAAAGATTTGAAGAATTTCCAGGTAAGTGACTCCTCTGTTGCCTATCTGATTAGTGAAGACGGAGGGATCAAGGCCCATCCAGATAAATCATATGTATCTGAAATAAAAAACATAAAAAATATCCCGGATCAAAATTACAAAAAGAATGCAGTTCATGAGCTGTTAAACAATACATCTGGAATGGTTACATATGAGGACATTAGCGGGTGCGAAAAATTGATCGCTTTTTCCAGCATTCCGTCCACGGGATGGAAAATTGTCATTGAGGCCCCCAAAAAAGAATTTGGAAAAGGTCTTGACAAAATCATTAGAACCAATGCCATGGTGCTTGTTGTATTTATTATCCTTCTTATCGTTATTCTTAATGCCACAATGCAGACGATTCTCAAGCCCATTAATGAAACCATCGTCACCCTTGAGGATATTTCCGAAGGAGAAGGAGATCTTACAAAGCGGCTCAAAGTGAGTTCAAGTGATGAAGCGAGTTTGCTTTCGCTGAACATCAACAAATTTATGGACAAATTGCAGCAGATGATCAAACGCATTGCAGAACATACTGACTATGTAAACGATTCTTCCAGTGGCCTGGAAAAGATTGCCACAACACTTGCTCAAAATTCCCATGAAACATATGAAAATTCGGGGAAAGTGACCACTGCCGCACAAGATATGACACATAATATAAATATGATATCAAACACCTTGCAAACTGCTTCTGAAAATGTAACTCAGGTTGCCGCTGCCACAGAGGAGATGAAAGTCTCCATTACCGAAATCGCATCACGATCATCAAATGCAAGTGAAATAACAGGAGAAGCCGTTATGCTGGGCGAAGAATCTTTTGAGCAGATTCAGACACTTGGAAAATCGGCGCTAAATATTGCAAATGTGGTTTCTACCATAACAGATATTTCCGAACAGACAAATCTTCTTGCGCTGAACGCAACCATAGAAGCCGCCAGGGCAGGAGTGGTTGGAAAGGGCTTTGCTGTGGTGGCAAATGAGATTAAAGCGCTGTCCACTCAAACCAATGAAGCAACAGAAGACATCAAATCAAGCATCAAAGGGATACGGAAGACCGCTGATGTGACGATTTCCTATATTGAAAGAGTCTCCCAGATTATCAACACGATTAATGACATTGTTTCAAGCATCGCTGCCGCAGTGGAGGAACAATCCGCAACAACTGGAGAATTATCTGAAACTATTTCAAATATTTCTTTAAATTTGAATGGGATCAATGGAAATGTTACTGAAATTGCTACGGTTTCTGAAAAAATGACCAGTGATATTGACGGAATAAACAAAAGTGCCTCCCATGTATCAGATAACAGCATGGATGTTTTGAAAAATTCCGAAGGATTAAAAGAACTTTCCTTGCATCTCAAAGCAGTTGTTGATCAGTTCAAGGTATAAGGAACCCGGAAAACCTCACTGTAACCGATAGGAAGTTGCTTTTTGCCAAGCAAGGTATTACAAAAGTTGAAAAGATGCTTAAGGCCCATGATCAAAATAAAATCGCCCATCTGCTTGTCTTTTAATCCGGCGCAGCTGTGGTAGATTTAATTTTGACCATGGACCTCTAAAGGAGTATTCAAATGACAACCTTTCAGCCTGCCTATATTGAAACCAAAAAGCAAGGGCTGCTCCGGGATAAAATCAGTACGGCAAGAAGTCTGTTAAAATCCTGTACGATTTGTCCTCGATCGTGTAACGTTGACCGTCTTTCCGAGCAGCTGGGGGAATGCGCCACCGGTGGAGACGCGGTTGTTTCGAGTTTTAACGCCCATTTTGGGGAAGAACCTGCCTTGGTCGGGGTGTTTGGTTCCGGTACCATTTTTTTTACCCACTGCAACCTGAAATGTAATTTTTGCCAGAATTACGATACCAGTCATGGGGGGGATGGAGAAGAGTGTGGGCTTGGGCAGTTGGCCGGCACGATGTTGATCCTGCAGCATAACGGTTGCCATAACATTAATTTGGTGACCCCTACCCATGTGGTGCCACAGATTCTGTCTGCCCTTGATATGGCCATTGATGGGGGGTTAAGGATTCCTCTGGTATACAACTCCAGTGGATACGACAAGGTGGAGACCTTAGAACTGCTGGAGGGGGTGGTCGATATTTATATGCCGGATTTTAAATTCTGGGATCCGGCGATTGCCCAACAGACCTGTAATGCCCCGGATTATCCCGAAGTCGCTGCAAAAGCTGTTGTGGAAATGCATCGGCAGGTTGGTGATCTGCAGTTTGATGAGAACGGTATTGCCACACGGGGATTGCTTCTCAGGCACCTGGTGATGCCTTCCGGGCTTGCCGGGACCGGGGAGGTGATGTCATTTATTGCCAACCATGTTTCAAAAAACACCTTTGTTAATATCATGGATCAATACCGGCCATGTGGAAAGGCACACCTTGTGGAAGAATTAGCAAGGCCCGTCTCCCGGGCTGAGTTCGACAAAGCTGTGGCAGAGGCAAAAAACGCCGGAATCACCCGGTTTGCGGCGTTGTAGAGATTTGTAAACAGGCGTTGAGTCTGCCCGGGTGATTTCAGGGTACACGGATGGAAACGCTCTCCCGTGGATGAAACCATGAACAAGGAGATGGATAAAATGAAAGCGGACAAGATGTCCATGTGGCAACGGCCCTCAGATGTCGAGATCAAAAAAAAGCTCACCCCTATGCAGTATAACATCACCCAGGATCAAGGTACGGAGCCCCCCTTCCAGAATGCATTCTGGGACAATAAAAAAGAGGGCATTTATGTGGATATCGTATCCGGTGAACCCTTGTTCTCCTCAACGGACAAATTCAATTCCGGTACAGGCTGGCCCAGTTTCACCCGGCCCTTGGAACCAGAACATATCGTTGAAAAGACGGACAAAAGTCTGTTCATGACCCGCACTGAGGTCAGAAGCAAGATCGCCGACTCCCACCTAGGTCATGTGTTTGATGATGGCCCGCCGCCCACAGGTCTGCGGTACTGCATCAATTCAGGGGCCTTGAGGTTCATCCCTATAGACAAACTGGTCGAAGAGGGATATGAAAAGTACGTAATACTCTTCTAAGCCGGCTCTTTAAAGAGGTCCTTTATCCGGTTTTCAGACGCTGATTTTGGTCTTGGCCCAAGCTGTTTTCCCCCTAATTTTTAAACAGGATCTAACATCTCTGCTTGGATCAGGGGGCAGGAAAAAATTATCTGTTCCGTAACAGCCTGTCGATCATGAAGTTTTAAGATCAAAATAAAACTTTACGGCAAGGGACAGTGACGCCAGTTTTGACCGTATCGAATCCCCCCTTGACGTCAGAATCAAGGGCATGTCGCCACACAGAATAACCCCGGCAAGGGCTGCGCCGGACTGGGTCGTCAGGGTCTTCCATAAAATGTTGCCCGAATCAATATCCGGCAGAATCAGCACATCGGCATTGCCCTGGATCCGGCCCGAGTAATGCTTTTCTTCGGCAATGCCAAGATCCATGGCTACATCCAAGGACAAAGGGCCTTCCACAATGCAGTCGTCCCTGTCTGCAAAACGCGCAGCAATCCGTTCCGCCTCTATGGAGCTGTCCACACTGCGGTTTACGCTTTCAACGGCAGAGATCACTGCCACCTTGGGCACTTTTATATTCAGGTTGTGCACCACTTTTAATGCATTTTCAAGGATGGCCATACGTTTTTGTTCATCCGGATAGGTATTTAACGCACCGTCTGAAAATGCCAGTAATTTGTTCCGGGTGGGGATATCCACAATGGCGGTGTGGCTTATGACCTGACCTTTGGGAAGCCGTCCAACGGATTTCAGGTATTTGAAAACGCCTCTGAGAATATCTTCGGTATGCATATGTCCTTTCATCAGGATATCAATCTTACCCTGGTCCAAAAGGCTGACAGCTTCCTCTACGGGGGCTTCCGTATCAACGATGGTGTAGTTGTCATTGTCAATGACAAGGTCGTATTCATAGGCCATCTGGCTGATCTCCTGGAAATCGCCAAGGAGTATAAATTTAGCGATGCGGAACCGGCCTTCTTCATTGGCTCTTTTGGCTGCCTGGATCGCCTCTTCATTACCGGCGCCTACAATGCCGATGGTTGGGGCATAATTTTCTTCCACCGTCAGGTATGCCGCATCAATGATATCGTCCAGGGTGGTCAACGGCGCGCCTTTTTTCTTGAACCTGATTTCACGTTTGAATACAGGGATATCAATCAATGCGTCTTCATCATGCCTTTTCTGGGCCAGTGCATCCCGTTCGGTTTCGTAGTCTTTGAGTATTTCAGGGGCATAATATCCCCGGATATGGCCGGCAGCCAATGCTTCATGTTCAAAGTAACCGGGCATGGTCACCACGGGGTAACGCCCTGCGATATTCTGCTTGACCCGGTGCATCATGTCCGGATTTGCGGCAAGCCCGCCGGTAATGGCCATGACCTTGACATCTGCCCCGTCCGAAGTCAGATTGAGCATGCCACCGGCAATTTTCCTTGCCAGAAAGTTTTGAACCAGTTCTATTTTTTTGCGCTGTACAGGGGTGGCGCCCTGGCGCAGGAATCCGATCATGGCGTAAAAATCATTGGTGCCTACAAGGGAGAGCAGTCCGCCTCGGCTTTCCAGTACCTGTTCAAGGTCTCTGAGGGAGATCTCCTGGGATTTGACGACTTTAATGATCCGGTCGATATCTATGGCGCCGCTTCTGCTCGTTGACGGCAGGCCGGAATACGCGTCGATGAGCATGGTGACCTGTCCCTGCCTGTGTGCGGCAAGGGAGGTGCCCCCACCCAGGTGGGCGGTGACGGCGTTTACATGTTCCGGTGCCTGATTCATCAAAGACGCCACGATCCGCCAAACCGCCTTGTGGCTTAAATAATGGGCCCCGGCTCCGTTGCGTTTGATTTTTACAAACCCTGTAACCCGGTCCACCAGATCCAATTCGTCGCAGACAAAGGGATCGGTGGTGGTCAAAAGCAGATCCTTTTGACTGCCTGCCATCCCGGCCAGTTCAATGCCCATGGGAATGCCCATATTGCTGGCATGGGACCGCAACGGCGCTTCCACAAGATCCCTGACCATTTCCGGGACCACCCGGTAGGTGCCGGATGGAATGGGTTTGAGAAAGCCGCCCTGGCAGGCGATGCCGTCAAAGGATGAAAGCGCAATATCAGCGCGCTCCAGATGCGCCGCCACAGCCTTTATTCTGTGATCTATGCTGTCTTCCTCATCGGGCAGAACATGTATTTCAAACCCATGCACCTGTTCCAACCCTTGGAATACGGCAATCCGGGTGGAGACAGTACCCGGATTGAGCAGCAGAAAGCGCATCTGTCCCTGTTGTGCTTCCTGGGCCAGGGATGGGCCCAGAAGTCGTCTTATCGCGGGGGATTTTTCCCGGCCTGCGCGTTCCATTTCCAGCATCAGGGTCAGGGCCTTGCCTATAACGGTATTGATACCCGGGGAAGGGGGCGATTTAACCAGAACCTCAATGATCGCCGAAAGATCGCTTTTCACCAGTCTGGCATCCAATGTTTCCATATCTTGTTTGATCTGTTCTGAAAGATCTTCCAGCCATGCGTCACTGATTACTGTCAGATCCCTTTCAAAGGCAGCCATGGAAACATTTATTTTCCCGATTTCAGCCACGGCTTCAATTATTTTATTGCGAAGTTTGGCGCTCACTTTTTAAGATTCCCTTTATTTATAATCAATGACCAAACAGGGGGGTCTTTGGCAGCTGATCCGTGATGATGATTTTTTCCGGTACGGCAAACCGTCCGATTTTATCACCAATATAATTTTTTATCTGGTCAATGTATTTTTGTTCATTCTGGACAGGTTTACATGGCACCAGGAATACCACAATGTCTTCCCCGGAACTGCCCTGGCCGCTGATAACAACAGCCTCTTCCACCAGGGGATGGGCCGATAGCACCCCCTCGATCAAAGATGTGCCCAGGGTTTGCCCTTTCACTTTAATGCTGTCATCAAGTCGTCCCATGAACCAGAAAAACCCGTCTTTATCTGATCTGACGCCGTCGTAGGTAAAGAAACAGCCTGGAAATTTTGAAAAATAGGTCTTTTTAAAATGTTCGGTTGTGCCCGGGGTGGCCGTTGCCATGGCCGGCCATGACCGGGCAAAAACCAGGTTGCCGCTGATGTTTGTTTTACAGGGTTGGCTGAAATCACTTATGACCAGGGGCTCCACTCCAAGTGCGCCAAAGCCGAGGGTGCCGGGACGGTTCAGTTCCGGGGTGGGATATGAATTGAGCAGTGCGGTGCCACTTTTGCTCTGCACCCATAGATTGATTACCCGTTCAGGACCGTTGACCAGTATGCTGTCTGCATATTTAACCAGCCGGGGGGGCAGGGCATTGCCACAACAGGCAATAACGGAAAACCGGTTGGCTGTGTTCAGCTGCCCCTGTCCGAGTTGTTCCCGAAGTCCTGAAATTAAATTTGGCCGGCACAACAGGGCCGGATTGGGCTGCTCATTGAGAATTTTTTCAATGGTATTCACCCGGATATCTCCATCCATAAGGATAACGCCTGTGCCATTGGCCAACGGTCCCCACAGACCGTATGCCTGGGCCGGTGCTTTGGACATATCCAGGGTGTTGAGGATCATTCCGGGTTTATCCTGAATAAGGGCTTTGTTGAAAATATCGTCAAAGGAGGCGTGGGCCTGGACTATAAATCCGCCGGTTGGGAAAACAGACCCCACATGTTTATCCGCCAGGCGGTTTTCATACACCGTAAACAAGGGGTGGTCCGCCTGGGGGTAGGCCGGCTCAAGTCCCGAAGGATCAGCCTTGGCCATGTAGTCTTCAAGGGTCGGGACCACGTCAACGCTGTCTTCTGAAGCCAGAATGGGCAGATCGTCAAGCAGGGCGGACACTTTCAGGATATGCTCCTTTTTCTCTTCGTAAGCGTTGCCGTTTGCCATGATTAATAGTTTTGCCTTTGATGCAATGACATCCTCAGCCACAATGGCGGGGGGCAGATGGCAGCCTATGGGCAGGTAGATGATGCCAAGGTAGGCAGCTGCCAGGGCACTGATGATAAATTCCGGACAATTGGGAAGATTGAAGGCAATGCAGTCGCCCGGGACAAGACCGGTCTGGTGAAACGCAGCTGCAGCCTTCAGCACGTGATCTTTAAGTTCACTGAATGTCAGGGTCTCGGTGTCGCCGGAAGTTTGATAAAAGACCAGGGCTGGAGACTCTGACTTCCCTGTTTCAATGATTCGGTGAAGTGCGTTTTGGGTTGCATTGATCTGTCCTCCGGAAAACCAGGATACCAGGGGTTTGGAAAAATCTTCTTTGACCACATTAGAAAAAGCGGTCTGCCATTGCAGCCGTGCTGCCTGGGCAGCCCAAAATTGTTCACGGTTGTCAAGGGTGCGCCTGTGCAGACGGCGGAGCGTGTCAAGGCGTGTGGGTAATTGCTGGCCAAAGTCCATATTTTCCATAATTTTGCTCCCTAATTTGCAACATTCAAGGGTGAGGATTAAAACGTTTTTTTCAACGCCGAAGTTGGACAAATTAACAAAAACCGGATCATCAAATATCAGAATAAATAGCATTAAAAAAGGTGTCAACACAAAACCCTTACGGGTTTGATTTTTCCCAATATTGAAATTTCCTTCCGGATGCTTATTTTTTTGAAGTTTGTTTGGTCATTAGGGGATCCAAGCGCATGGGATTGCAGCCGGCTCATCAATGATCAAACAGGTTAGGCCCATGATCAGAATTAAATCTGCCACAGATACGCCGGATTTTAAGTCACCATCAAGGCACGCCAACGGACGCATATTGGTTATATGTGTCCTTTGGCGCTGATCCTTTATTATTTCAAAAAAAACGCAAAAAAGATTGCTGCAGGCGTCTTTTGTATGGTTGTGGTGGATCTGCTCCAGCTTGTGGTGCCCCAGGTTGTCGGCAGGGCGGTTAATCTTCTGGCAGATGCCCATTTTGATTCTCATCTCCTTTTAATTCAATGCACCGTCATTGTGGGGACCGGACTTCTCATGACCTTGCTTCGTGCCGGGTGGCGAATGTTTTTAATGGGATCATCCCGGGATCTTGAACGGGGGATCCGGGATGAACTTTACTCCCATATGCTCAGTCTGGACATGGCCTATTATGACAAAACCCGGGCCGGGGACATCATGGCTCATGCCACATCGGATATTGTGCATGTGCGTATGGCCTTTGGTTTTGGCATCATTGCCCTGGTGGACACCCTGTTTCTCGGCAGTGCCTGTATCGGCATTATGGTCTGGACAAGCCCCCGGCTTGCGGCCCTGTGTCTGATCCCGCTGCCCTTCCTGGTGTTGAGCACAAAATACCTGGGCGACAGGGTGCATCAGTATCACACCACTGCCCAGGAGGCGTTTTCCGCACTCACAGAGCAGATCCGGGAAAGCTTTTTCGGTATCCGGGTGATCAAAGTGTTCAATTTTGGGCCCCAGGTCCGGCAAAAGACGGAAAACAGCGCCCGGGACTATTTCAGAAAAAATTTGAAGCGGGCCTATATCAATGCCCTGATGCGCCCCTTGCTGGGATTTTTTTTAAATTTATCCACCCTGATCATCATCCTTTACGGTGGCAAACTGGTCATGGAAAACCGGTTAAGTCCCGGATCGCTTGTGGCCTTTCTTCAATACCTGGGGATTCTGGCCTGGCCGGTGATTGCCATCGGGTGGATGACCAATCTGTTACAGCGGGGGACGGCATCCCTGAAACGGATAAACCTGCTGTTGAACACCCGGTCCGACATCACCTTTCCCCAGGATTCGGTAATGCCGGATAACCTGATCGGCAATATCCGGTTTGAAAGGGTCTGTTTTTCCTATGATAAAAAAGTCAATGTGCTCTCTGATATTTCACTACAGATCCCGGCAGGGGCCAGGATCGGCATTACCGGCCCTCCAGGCTGCGGGAAAACCACCCTGCTGTCATTGATTCCGCGTCTGTATGACCCCATGACCGGCCGGATTTACCTGGACGGAAAAGATCTGAAAACATTTGATCCTCAATTCCTGAGGCGCCATATCAGCTTCATGGCCCAGGAGCCCTTTCTATTTTCAGGCACACTTGAAGATAATATTCTCATGGGTGAACCGTTTTCCCAAGACAGCCCGCGTGAAACGTTGGACCAGGTCATTGAGATCTGCGCTTTGGAAGAGACCATTGCCCAGATGCCCCAAGGGCTTGGCTCCCTGGTCGGGGAACGGGGGGTGACCTTATCCGGCGGACAGAAGCAGCGGGTGGCCCTGGCCCGGACCCTGTTGCGCCCCAAGCCGGTGGTGCTTTTGGATGATCCGGTCAGTCAACTGGATACCCGCACCGCAGACCGGGTGATCCGGGGCATCAGGCAGATGAACCGGGATGCGGTCATGGTCATGGTCTCCCACAGGCTTTCGGTTCTTGCCGGGTGTGACCGAATCTATGTGATGGACAACGGTAAAATTGCAGACCAGGGCACCCATGAACAACTCAAGGCATCCAACGCCTTTTACCGGACATCCTTTAAGGTGCAGCAATCCGAGGATGCGCTTTCAGGAGACCGGCCATGAACCCGTCCCACGCCTTTTCCCAGGAGGAAAAAAGGGTTCGCCTGGCGGACCTGGCCCTGTTTAAATCCTTGATCCCCTATGTCCGACCCTATGCCTGGATGCTTGCTTTGACCACGTTTCTGGTGTTCATGGTCACCGGATTTGAACTGTTTCAACCCTGGCTCATCCAGCAGGCCATTGACGGGTTTATTCTTGTTTCCGGGGATCCGGGCTTCAGCATCCTGGGTGTTAACATTGAGCGGTTTTCTGTTTTCGGTATCGGGTTTGGCGTGGTGATCCTGGCAGGGTTTATTCTGGATTTCAGTCAGGCCATGTTCATGGAGTATACGGGTCAGAAGATCATGCTCAATCTGCGGTGCCGCCTGTTTGCGCATATGACGGACCTGCCTGTGGTCTATTTTGATAAAAACACCTCGGGACGGCTTGTGGCCCGGGTGGCTGGGGACATTGAAAATATGAACGAAATGTTTACCAATGTCCTTATTTTTATTTTCAAGGACCTTGTGCTCATGGCCGGTGTGTTTGTTATTCTGTTTTTCACCAATCACCGGCTTACCTTTTATCTAAGTCTGCTCATCCCGGTGATTGTTGTGGGCGTGGTCTATTTTTCAGGTATTCTGCGCCGGGTATTCCGGACCCTCAGGCAAAAAAATGCTGAGATCAACCACCGTTTTTCAGAAGCGATTACCGGGATTCGGGCCATCCAGACCTGTATGGCCGGCCTGCACTTTATCCGTGAGTTCAAGCGTCTGAATCTGGCTCACTTCAGGGCTGCCATGGCTCATATCCGGGTGTTTGCCGTGTTCATGCCCATGGTGGGGCTTATGGGTATCGTGGCTGTGGCTGTGATTATCTGGAACGGCTCTTTTATGGTGCAAGATCAGGGCCTTACCATTGGTGAGCTTACAGCGTTTCTGACCTATATGAAATTATTTTTCAGGCCCTTGAGGGAGCTTTCCGAAAAATTTAATCTGCTCCAGAGCGCTTTGGCCTCAGCTGAGCGGGTCATTACCGTATTAAACACACCCAGAACCCGGCAGGATACGCGGGTAAAAGGGGCAGATCCCGGCGGTATCCGGCATCTGGCCTTTGAAGAGGTCTCATTTTCATACACCGCTGGTGTGCCGGTTTTGAAACAGATCAATTTCAGCCTTGAAAAGGGCAGATCCCTGGGGATTGTGGGACAGACCGGAGCGGGGAAGAGCACCCTTATCAATCTTGCGGCCGGGTTTTACAGGCCCACGGGTGGACGCATCCTCATTAACGGTCACGATTATATGCACATGGACATCACCGGCATCCGGAATTACATTGCCCTGGTCATGCAGGCGCCCATCCTGTTTTCCGGAACCGTGCGGGAGAATCTTGTACGGCAGTTGGATGGTGACTGTCGCCGGGATCATCAGTGGGATGATCAACGCCTTGAAAGGGCTCTGGAAAATGCCGACTGCGCATTCCTGTTTGATAAATTTGCAGGCCTTGACACCATGCTCCATGATGGCGGCCGTCCTTTGTCTTCGGGGGAGAAACAGCTGGTCTGCATTGCCCGGGCCTTTGCCTTTAACCCGGATTTGATTGTTTTTGACGAGGCCACCTCTTATATGGATTCCCAATCCGAGGTAAAAACCCATGAGGCCATGAAAAAACTGATGCAAGGGCGCCTGTCCATTATCATCGCCCACCGACTTTCAACGGTAAAATCCTGCGATCACATCCTGGTGCTAAGGAATGGGCAGATCATTGAACAGGGCGGCCATGAACAGCTTTACCGGGCCGGCGGTGAATATGCACGGCTCCTTGAAAAGGAGCAAATTGGCAGTAGATCTATTCAGCATTCTGTAACAGCCCGTCGATGATTCAGTTTGTTTTGGAGGGTTGAATAAAAAGGTCTACTAACTATATGGGGGTGGGTAGACATCAATAAATGCTTTCGTCTCTCAAAGTGATGAGAAATCTTAATTTTTTAAACTGAATTGAAGGATATCAAGAGAAAAAAGTGGCGGATTTAGTCTTGTGAGGGGCACTATTTGATATTAATCATTTCTTTAACAGCTTCCATGGCTTGGGTACGTACCGCTTCTTCGACCACCACTCGTCCTGACATGTTTGTAAGACAGTCCAAAACATCCTGCAATTGCGTTTTTTTCATATCTGTGCACACCAATTGATCTGATACGGGAAAAAAGATTTTTTCCGGGTGCGCCTTTGAAATGGCCTGGATCAAGCCTGTTTCCGTGCCCAGGATAAACTGGCCGGACGAACTTTCACTGGCAAACCGGATCATTCCGGATGTGGACTGGATGCTGTCGGCAAGTTCAAGCACATTGGGAGGACACTCCGGGTGGGCCACAAACAGGGCTTTGGGGTGGGCGGCTTTTGCGGCTTTAACCGTTTGAATACTTAAATCGTTGTGAAAGGGACAGTAACCTTCCCACAAGTGGACCTTTTTGTCGGTATTGGCCGCCGCATACAGGGCCAGATTCCGGTCCGGTGTCATGAGAACTTCATCCGCCTTTAAGGCATTTACCACCTTGATTACGTTGGCGGAGGTGCAGCAGATATCAGAGACAGCCTTTACTGCCGCAGATGAGTTGACGTAGGTGATGACAGGGATGCCCCCAAGCTCTTCCTTACGTTTGACCAACGCATCGGGGGTCACCATATCCGCCATGGGACATCCGGCATCAGGATTGGGCATAAGCACTATTTTATCTGGGCACAGAATCGCTGCAGTTTCAGCCATAAAGCGTACCCCGCAGCAGACAATAATGTCTGCATCCGTGGCTGCCGCCTTTATGCTCATCTCAAGGGAATCGCCGCACAGATCCGCCAATTCCTGGATCTGGGCAGGCTGGTAATTATGGGCCAGGATGATCGCGTTGTTGGCCTTGGCCAGGTTTCGGATCTTCTGATGGCGTGTAGAATTCTTCGTCGTCATCAGTCCATTTCTATAATTTCGGTCCCCGGTGGGGGAGTAAATTCAAATATCTGTTCGTCAAATGTACGGAACTGGATATTGGTGAATATCAATTTGGTGGTATCTTTGTAAATATTCTCGGTTTCCACCACAGAGATTTCATATCCTGGAAGATTTACTGTGAGACGTATTTTTGAAAGCTCTGGGGTTTGCTTTTTAGGTGTCAGTACAAGTTGTGAAAAATTGTCTCCCGATTTTCCCGCTTTAATGGTGAACGCTTCTCTGATTTTTCGAATATCAGCCAGAAATGCTCCGCCTGAGCCGGATTGGAAGAACGGGACGGCATTTCCGGTCATTACCTGATTTTGTTCGGGACGGTAAATCCACAGATTTTTCCCATTGGTGATGATTTCATGGTGGTCTGAACCTTCATATGCCCATTTCATTTTTCCCGGGTGGCTGAACCAGGCCTTGCCCTTGGCAATTTCAGTCACATCCAGGGCGGTTAGACAAGAGGCCTGTTCAAAATCGGCACTGAAACTTTTCTGGGCGTATTTTGTTTCAATACCGGAGATGATTTTGGCGGTTTCGTTATCAAGGGACTGGGCTGCATCGGTGGGTAACGTTCCGAGTATCATGGAGACAAGGGCCATTGCCCATAAGATAAAAGATCTGAGCATATATGTCATGTTATTTCCCCTTTATTTGAGCAGAATTTCCATGGATTTGCGTTTGTCTTCGGCATAAATTCTTCTCAGTTTTGGTTTTTCTATTTTACCGGTGGGGTTTCTGGGCACATCGCCGAAAAATATTTTTTTCAATTGCTTGTATCTGGGAAGTTTCTCCTGGAAATCAAGAACATCCTGTTCGCACATCATGGTATTGGGTTTCAGGCTGATAATACCGGCAGGGATCTCCCCCAGACGTTCGTCAGGCACACCAATCACTGCAATATCCCTGATTTTTTCATGCTTAAGAAAAAAATTTTCAATTTCCACAGGAAAAAGGTTTTCACCGCCATAAATGATCACATCCTTTTTACGGTCCACAAGCCAGATAAATCCGTCCTTGTCGTACCTGGCCATGTCCCCGGTAAACAACCATCCGTTTTTTATGGTTTTGGCCGTGGCTTCAGGGTTTTTGTAATATTCTTTCATTATCCCGGGGCCTTTGACAATAAGCTCGCCGGTTTCACCAAAGGGAAGCCGGCTGCCCTGCTTGTCCACAATCCGGGCTTGCCAGCCATATCCGGGGAGACCGATGGGGCCGATCCGGTCTGCGTTTGCTATGCCTAAATGGACACACCCGGGACCTGATGATTCGGTCAATCCGTAATTGGTGTCATAATCCTGATCAGGGAAATGTTTGCGCCAGTTCCGGATCAGGCTTGGGGGGACGGACTGGGCTCCGATGTGCATGAGCCGCCACTGGGAAAGGTTGTATTTGGACGGCTTAAGCCGGCCATCCTCAATGGCAATGAGAATGTCATGGGCCCAGGGCACCAGCAGCCACACAATGGTGCACTTTTCTTCGGATACTGCTTCAATGATCCATTCCGATTTGACACCGTTGAGCAGGACGCATTTGCCTCCCACCAGAAAAGAACCCATCCAGTGCATTTTAGCACCGGTGTGGTAAAGGGGCGGGATGCACAGGAATACATCATCATGGGTTTGGCCGTGGTGGTCATTTTCCACTTCACATGCATGCATTAACGCCCTATGAGTGTGCAGAACCGCCTTGGGTGTGCCGGTGGTGCCCGAGGTAAAATACAGGGCCGCATCGTCTTCAGGGGTTAGTTCCACATCCGGAGGTGCAAGTCCGTCTGCGTCACAGATGAATTGGTTAAAAGGACAGGCCCAGCCCGGGCAATCCGTTTCCGGTCCGGTGTATATCCACAATTCTACAAATTGGGATACCTCCTGCCTGATCTCTTCCAGCCGTTGCACAAATTCAGGGCCGAAGATAAAAACTTTGGCTTCTGCTGTGATGGTACACAAACGGATTTTGTCTGATTCAAACCTGAAATTCAAGGGAACGATCCAGGCCCCGGTATATAATATCCCGAAATAGATGGGCAGCCAATCCAGACAATTGGTCATAAGCTGAAGCACTTTATCGCCCTTTTGAATACCTGTTGCATGCAGGGCATTGGCGGTCTGAATGCTTTGCCGGTAAAAATCGGACCAAGTGAGCTGTGTGCGCTGGCCTGTGGCCGGGATTCGTTCAATTAATGCGGTTTTTTCCGGGTAAAGTGAGTTGTTCTGTCGTAGGATGTCGGTAATGATCATCTTAAATCAACCTCTCCAGCCTTTCGCTAGGTCATTTGTTTATTTAATGGCGATATATATATGAATTTCTTTTTAAAAAAATAAGCTCATTTTCATGCCTTTGTGTACTTTTCATGGTCTGAATACTAATAAAAATCCTGCCGGGGCAATATAGAGCACGGCAGGATTCTAATTAAATATTGAATACTTGATACAGTTCACCAAACATGAGCGGGCGGAAAGTAACACCCCGCCCTGAATCACAACATTATCATTCAGGGCAGGGTCAGGATCAAAGATTGCTATTTATCCTTTTTGACCTCTTCAAAATCCGCATCAACCACATCATCATCGTCTCTGTCAACACCGGCCCCGGCATCAGCACCCTCGGCCTGTCCGGCCTGGCCGTCTGCCTGTGCCTGCTGGTACATCACTTCGGCCAGTTTGTGGGAGGCCTGGGACAGGGCTTCGATTTTAGCCTTGATCTCTTCAAGGTTATCGGAGTCTTTGGCCTGCTTGAGTGCCTGGGCCGCCTCCTCAATGGATTTTTTGGTGGCCTCATCGACTTTGTCCCCATGCTCTTTCAGGGTTTTTTCAGTTTGGTCTACCAGGGCCTCTGCCTGGTTTCTGGTATCCACCAGATCACGTTTTTTCTTGTCTTCCTCGGCGTGCATCTCAGCGTCTTTGACCATGCGCTGGATTTCATCTTCGCTTAAGCCGGATGCTGCCGTAATCTGGATAGACTGTTCTTTGCCTGTGGCCTTGTCCTTGGCAGATACGTGAACAATACCGTTGGCATCAATATCAAAGGTGACCTCAATCTGGGGAACCCCCCGGGGTGCAGGGGGGATATCGGACAATTCAAACTGGCCCAGGGTCTTATTGTCCGCTGACATCTGGCGTTCGCCCTGGAGTACGTGAATGGATACGGCCGGCTGATTGTCGGCTGCTGTGGAGAAGACCTGGCTCTTTTTGGTCGGGATGGTGGTATTCTTTTCGATCAACCGGGTCATCACGCCGCCAAGGGTCTCAATGCCCAGGGAGAGCGGGGTGACATCCAGCAGGAGCACGTCGTTAACATCGCCCTGGAGTACGCCGGCCTGGACAGCCGCACCCATGGCCACCACCTCATCCGGGTTAACACCCTTATGGGGTTTTTTGCCAAATATTTTTTCAACACGGTCCTGGACGGCAGGCATACGGGTCATACCGCCAACCAGCACCACCTCATCCACATCGCCGGGCTTTAAGTGTGCTTCCTTGAGCGCTGTTGTACAGGGGATTTCCAATTTATCTAAAAGGTCGGCCACAAGGGATTCCAGTTTCGCTCTGGTCAGTTTTATGTCCAGATGCTTGGGTCCGGATGCGTCCGCTGTAATAAAGGGCAGGTTAATGGCGCTTTCAGTGGCGGTCGACAATTCCATTTTTGCCTTTTCAGCAGCCTCTTTAAGACGCTGTAACGCCATTTTATCGCTTCGCAGATCAATGCCCTGGTCTTTTTTAAATTCGTTTGCCAGATAGTCAATGATACGCAGGTCAAAGTCTTCACCGCCCAGGTGCGTATCACCGGCGGTTGATTTTACTTCAAAAACCCCGTCGCCGATTTCAAGGACAGACACGTCAAAGGTACCGCCGCCAAGGTCAAAGACTGCGATTTTTTCCTCACCTTTTTTATCCAGTCCATAGGCCAGGGATGCGGCGGTGGGTTCATTGATAATACGTTTTACTTCCAGACCTGCAATTTTACCGGCATCCTTGGTGGCCTGGCGCTGGCTGTCGTTAAAATAGGCCGGAACCGTAATAACGGCATCGGTCACGGTTTCCCCAAGGTAATCCTCGGCAGTTTTCTTGATATTGGCAAGAATGAACGAGGAAACTTCGGCCGGACTGTGCTGCTTGCCCCTGATTTTGATTCGGGTGTCGCCGTTGGCTGCGGCTTCTATGATATATGGCAGTATGGGAATATCACTCTGGACTTCCTGTGAGTTGAATTTTCTGCCAATGAGGCGTTTTACACCAAAAATTGTATTTTCAGGGTTTGTGACAGCCTGGCGTTTGGCCGTCTGGCCGACAATGCGCTCGTCACTTTCCGTGACCGCCACAATGGACGGTGTTGTTCTGCCGCCTTCGGCATTGGTAATAATTTTTGCCTCTCCACCAGTTTCCATGACCGCGACACATGAATTGGTTGTGCCAAGGTCGATTCCAATAATTTTACCCATAACAATTCCTTTCTAAATATCTTTAATCTTCTTTTGTTGTTTTTTCAGTCTGATCTTCAACTTTTTTTGAGACAACCACCATGGCCGGCCGAATCAGTCTGTCATGAAGTATATATCCTTTTTGCAGAACATTGATGACGGTATTGTCCGGCACATCATTATTTTGTGCATGGGTGACGGCCTGATGAAAATTGGGGTCAAAGGGCTGATTTTCTGCTTCAACCCGCTTTACGTTGAAGGATTCAAACAGTTTGAGGATCTCTTTGTGTGTCAGTTTTACGCCTTCAAGCAGAATGGTTTCTTCCGCTGCTTCTGTGGCCGAGTCAATGGCTCGCTCAAGATTATCCACCACAGACAGAAGTTGTCTGAAAACAGTTTCATTGGCAAATTTCTTGAACTCATCAATCTCTCTTTGTTTGCGTTTTTTGAAATTTTCAAATTCGGCCGCTAATCTGAGCACTTTTTCTTTTTCCGCATTTAGCTGATCTTCAACCTCTTTTTGATCATCCTTGTCTTCTTTTTCCGGAATGTTTCCTTCATCGGAATTTTTTTGCTCGTCTGTCTCAGGAGTAGTCTGGGAATCTGTTTTTTTCTTTTCCCTGTCAGCGTTGTTTTTATTCTCTTTGAGTACCACTGTGTTTGCTCCAAAATCCCTTATAGTTAAGCGTTTGAAAATTAAGTAAATGATAAATGATAAATTATGGCTGAAAAATAAGTCTGTTTAAAAGCATGTCAAGAAGGCTGGCGAAAAAGAAAACCCGACTGACCAAATAGGACGGATAATTGCGTGACCGGGATCAATCCACGACACAGAAGGTATCACTTATCGCTGCTTCCTTCCGGACCTGACGAGGTTCATGGCCCTCTGTTACGAGGCGACCGATCAGAATTATCCGCCCGACTTGATCAGCCGGAAAGTATTATTATATATATGGTTTTTAAGTTAAACTCAAGGAGAAAATTAATGTGAATCTGTTAGGCCCATGGTCAAAATAATTTTTGGATTTGAATAAAAACAGGTTTTAAGTTAATATATAAATTCACACCTCATTGTAATTAAGGAGAGAAAAATGAATGAAATCGTCAATATTGAGGACCAGACTATCGTTAAACCCGGTGAAGATGTGGTTGCGTCCATGGCTGATGCATTTAAGGCGGAACTGCTTTCCGCTGTCAATTCCTCCCAGGGAACCTTGGTTATTGATCTTAATGGCGTGAATATAGTGGATTCCGTTGGTATTGGTGTGATTATTGCTACCTATAATTCCCTGAGCCAGTCCAATCGTCAGTTGAAGGTCATCAATGTCGCAAAGGATATTTACGGCCTGTTTTCAACCATGAGACTGGATCGCCGTTTTACCGTGGAGGCGGCCTGATATGCCTAAGAGCCTGTTTGATAATTGATAAATCGGCTGCAATCCCATGAAAATAGCTCCAGTTTCCCCAAATTTTATGTCAATAGTCCGGCTATTAACAGAAAATTCGTGAAAATTGGTTCTCATTTTCATGAGATTTCGCTTTGATCCCCTAATTACCACACAAGCTATAACTCGGGTTCCCAATACTGAATTAAGGCCCAATCATGGAACGAATTCTGGTAATCATAGCATCTGCTGCCCTGGGCATTCTATTTTTTTTCTGGTTTTCCCACAGCCTGAAAAAAAAGGCCTCTGTCAGACAGTTTGTTGAATCCCATTTATGGTTGATGCATCCCAACGCCATCTGCTATTGGCGTACAGGTCTTGCTTTTTTAGGTCTCCTGCTCTATTTTTTTTCGCCCTATCAATCTTTGTCCATTTTTATTTTCACATTTGCTGCGATTCTTGACGGGGTTGACGGAGTTGTGGCCCGGGGCTGCAATCTGGTGTCCCGGTGGGGGGAGTGGCTGGATCCCATGTGCGACAAGCTCACCTATCTGCCTCCCCTGGTTGGATTTGCCTATACCGCGGATTCAATCACCGGACAGCCCATCCTTTCCCATAAACTGATCTGGATTTTTGTGGCGGTTGAATTGGTTGGCCAATTTTTTGCCCGCAAGATGCTGGTCTGGCTTAAGGCGTCCGGAGCGGCCAACAACTTTGGGAAAATCAAGGCCATTATCTGTTTCGCCCTGGTGATTCTGTGCGCCCTGATGGATGCCAATCCCGGCATGCTGAACATTGCCAACGGGGTGCTTGGGGCCTGTATTGTTCTTTCTGCGGCATCCATGATTTTCAAATTTATTCCCAACCGGCTTTATGCGGATATTTTGTCTATGCTCAATTTCATGTGTGGTGCCTCCAGCCTGATTTTAACCTATCATGGCCTTTATGCCTGGGCCATTTGCGTAATTATCATGGGCCAGCTGTTTGACCTGTTCGACGGACGTATGGCGCTCAAACACGGGGGCACCAAATACGGTCCCTGGCTGGATGATATTGCTGATTTTGTCAGCTTCGGCTTGGCCCCGGCTTATATGGTGATCGTTAGAGGCGGTTCCTTTGCCCTGTTTTTTGCCGTGATTTATGTTGTGGGTGTGGCTTACCGTTTAGTTCGTTTTGTCACCAAGGACAAGAGTCGTACGGACTTGCCTGCCGGTATTTTCAACGGATTTCCAAGTCCGGCCGGTGCCCTGATTGTTCTAGGCGTCTCCCTTGTGTCCGGTCCCATGCTGCTCTGGTTTTTCACCGCGCTTTCCACAGCCCTGATGGTCAGCAATATCCGGTTTGCCCATTTGGGCCGGGTGATTATCAAGCAGATCCCCAAACCCGTTTTTTTTCTGATTTCTGCTGCCATTATTGTGGTTTTGGCCTATATTCTGAAAACTAAAAGTGTTCAGGTCTTCGGATATCTTATCCTGGCGTCCGTGGTTTTTTATCTGGCTGCAGGCAAGATTTGGGTTCAGAAGAGCGATGTTTCAGCAACGCCCGGATAAGGCCCATGGCAAAGGGATTAATGCCGGTATAGTCCATCAGGATTGAGAATGATGGAATCCTTTGATGCCAGAACCCGGCCGATGAGGCTGTCCCCCATGAACAGAGAGTCAATGTATGTATCGCCGGTGACAAGAATCACATCAAGCCGCTTAATGCCCCGTTCGTTGTTCCAGCTCTTTTCCCCTGGTGGGTAAAAATATGATCAGCGTTTCAGCTTCGGGCCTGGTGCCCGCTCCATTCGCGCCATGGAGAAAAGAATTCCCACCAGACTGAGCAGGGCGAAAATGATAAAGGCTGTGTGCATGGTCTTGAGAAATCCCGGAGCCGTGGCAGTGCTGACTTCAGCATCACCCATGAACATACTCAGCAGCAAGGTCGTGATGGTCATGGCCGTGAGCATGCCGATGCTGCGCATGGTGGCCACAAGACTGGCGGCAATGCCGTAATGTCTTGGCCCCACAGACCCCATGACCGTGGTCATGTTGGGTGTGGAAAATGCCGCAAATCCCAAACCCATGATCACCAGCACCACCAGTACCTGCCAGATTCCAGCATTCTGGTTGAGGAAGGCTGCGTACCCAAGCCCTGCCCCGCAGATGGCCATGCCGGCTGTGGATAGTCTGGCCGGTGAGATCTTGTCTGAAAGTGCGCCTGACAACGGTGACAGTGCTGCCTGAATGATCGGTTGGGCGACAAGTACAAAACCTGTGGTCTGGGCAGACATGCCTTTGACCACCTGCAGGTATAAAGAGAAGAAAAATGTAAGTCCGAATGAGGCGGCATAGTTGATACATGTGGCAATATTGCTGAAGGTAAAGACCCGGTTTCCCAGCAGCAGGGGAATATCCAGGATGGGGGAGGGGTGCCGGTATTCAAAAACGGTAAAACCGGCCATACAAACCATTCCGGCGGTCATCAGGATCGGTGCCCGGGCGTCGTTTTCCAGGCCGGACACCCCGACGATCAGGCAAGAGAGTGCGGCTATATAAATAAAACTGCCCACCCAGTCAAAGGCTTCCCCTTCAGCGCCTTTCCACTCGCCCTTAAGCCGGGTCAGGGTCAAAACCAGGGCAGCCATAGCAAGGGGGACAGAGGCAAAAAATATCCATTGCCACCCCAGCCAGGTGATCATGAGCCCGGACAGGGTAGGCCCGGCGGACAGCCCCAGGTAGACACAGGCCACAATGATGCCCATGGCTTTGCCGCGTTCTTTCTTGGGCACCACAGAAGAGAGAATGGCCACGGACGTAGAGACCGTACACGACACACCAATACCCTGAAGAAACCGGGTGGCAATGAAAATACCGATTGACGGGGAAAAGGGCAGCAGGATCGTGGCAAGGGCAAATAAGGCCACACCTGCCACAAATGTTTTTTTTCGTCCAATGATATCGGCTAAGCGGCCGATGGGAAGAAGAAACAGGGTGACGGCCAGCATATAAACCATTTCCACCAGGGCCAGAGAAACTGCACTGGCACTGTAAAATCGGCCAATGGTGGGAAGTGCCACACCAACCGCAGACATCATGAACGGGGATAGAAACTGGACTGCGGAGACAATAAATACGGTGTGACTGGTGGAGATTCGGCGCTTGGACTGATTATCGCTGCTGTTCATATCTCCTCTTCCTGGCGCTGCCAATCATTGGGTTCATAAGGGATAGGACTGATTCGAGATAACAAAAATATTGACAAAAAATCAACCTGAATCCCCGGCACAAAATTTGATTGGTGTTGAAATTATTGGGAAATCTTGATTTTTGCTTTCACCTCGCAGGTGGTGCACCAAATAGAATTTTATCAATAATTTCAGGACATAACAAAAATCATGTTGCGAATTTAGGATTTTTATTAATAGGCATAAACTATGCCTTTGAGTATTTTATTAGTCTCAAGTAAGGTTAAAACCTCCGCCTTTAGGCGGATAGATTTATCACTCCCATTTTGCTATTCATTATGCCTCAACTTAGGGAGG
>PDWJ01001340.1_pt1 | contig 31884 bp, 28 predicted proteins | sample 1430881 | NCBI WGS metagenome assembly PDWJ01 (sample SAMN01162460, study PRJNA174530) | Oral metagenome, whole genome shotgun sequencing project. | biome: Marine environment; feature: Marine mammal; material: Swab sample of the gingival sulcus; isolation source: swab sample of gingival sulcus...
CAATCATTCCCTTTTAAAAACGGGTTTAAAAAATCTGGGATTTGACTGTCATAAAGATTATACTTCCACAAAACAAGAAATAGAAAACGTAATTCATAACTATGATGGCATTGTAATACGAAGCCGGTTTACTATAGACCGGGCATTTTTAGACAAAGCCACCAATTTAAAATTTATAGCCCGTGTAGGTGCCGGACTTGAAAATATTGACACGGAATACGCCAAGAAGAAAAAAATACAACTCTTTTCTGCACCAGAGGGCAACCGAAATGCCGTAGGTGAACACACCTTGGGTATGTTGCTATCTTTGTTCAATAAATTAAACAAAGCGGACAGAGAGGTCAGACAGGGCACATGGCTTCGGGAGGAAAATAGAGGAATTGAACTGGATGGCAAAACCATAGGGATTATTGGTTATGGGAATATGGGAAAAGCTTTTGCCAAAAAATTACGGGGCTTTGATGTATCGGTAATATGTTATGACATTAAACCTAATCTGGGTAATGAAAATTGTGAACAGGTAAGTTTACGTGAATTGAAAGAAAGAACTGATGTTTTAAGTTTACATACGCCACAAACCCCACAGACTATTGGCATGGTAAATTCCAAATTTATCAATTCTTTTAAAAAACCGTTCTGGTTGTTAAATACAGCAAGAGGAAAATCAGTAGTGACAAAAGATTTAGTAGAAGCATTAAAAACAGGTAAAATTTTTGGTGCCGGTTTAGACGTTTTGGAATATGAAAAAACCTCTTTTGAAGACTTATTTACCGATAAAAATGTTCCCAAAGCATATTACTACTTAATCAATGCACAAAATGTCCTGCTAACTCCTCATGTGGCCGGGTGGACGGTAGAGAGTAAAGAAAAACTGGCTCAAACCATATTAGATAAAATTAGAGCAAATTTTTGCTGAATTTATCGTATCATATTTAAAGCTCATCTATTTCTTGAATTTGATAGTTCTTCTCCATAAAATGCAATTTACCTGAGGTGCAATCCTTCAGGTACTGTATTAATCTAATTGTACTTTGTTCGATAAATAGCATACTAATGATTTTCATAAATGAATTATAAAGATATGAGTTCGATTAATCAAAAGAGAGAAATTTGATTTGTTTTTATAACCTGAGTTCGATTATTAAAACAGACAAATTTGATTAGAGTTCTGTGTTTGAAATTTTATACTTGGTTTTTTAGGGAGAAAGCTATAGGCAATAAGCACGTTTTCTTAAAAGAATTTTATCAGAAATCGTCATTAGTGAATTCTTCATATTGTTTTTGATTTGAATGATAAGATGTATTCCATCTAAGAACAAGCCTTTTGTCAATATATCCTTTGTCAGCATAGAGTTTTCCGTAAAGCTTTCTAATAAAACTTTTGTCGTTTAAAGGTTTTCCTATCATCAACATTGGCTTGGGTATGGTAAAATTGAATATCTCTCCCTTATCATTGATAACAAGATGTAACTTAAAGCCATGAAACCAATGCATGATTAGGAAAAGGTCAAGTTCAGGACATAGTTTACGAATCTTATTGTGAAAATTGATGGAGAGATTATAATTGTAGAAGTAAAAAATGGGCCTACGGCCAGATTAAATTCTAATCAAAAAATTAATTACCCAGAAATTAATAGAGGACAAACCCCTATATTTGATGGCCCAAATGGCAGTGTAGTTCCACAAAATAGGACAATAAAAATTATTGTAATAAAATATACTGCTAGTGGAAGAATAATATTTAGCCCTTACAAATGATGAAAAGTAGTACACCGATTAGGCAGCTTGGCAAACAGATTGATATTATAGTAAAAGAAAAAATGGTTAATATTGGTTTTGTAGAAAAAGAAAAATATATTTTTTCGAAACTAATAATAAAAGATGTTGAAGGTTTTGTTATTGTTGAAAAGACAGATCATGGTTCAAGATATAACTGGTCAATAAGCCCAACTGTTGGAATAATCAATCATAAAGTAGAAGACATTTATTATAAATTAGTTGACAACATAGATTTTTCAAAAGAATTATTGAGGACTGCAACCTCATCGATTGGTTATATTTTGCCTGAAAATAGTTTCAAAGCATGGGATGTTAATTTGGATGATACTGAAGATCAAATTCATGAAATAATAGATGATCTTATTTTTCAAATAAAAAAAAATATACTGCCTTTCTTTATGAAAATGTCGCAGAATAAAGAATTACAAGTGTCTTTGGAGAAAAATAGTTGGGGTATTACCAGTCTGAATTATTTTAAAGTACCTATTTTATATTACATCAATGAAGAGAAAGAAAAAGGGTTGAAATACATTGAAGATATACTAGCAAAAATTAGACCAACACCAAAAGTAAATGACTTAGTAGAACCAGAGTTTAATAATTTGGAAGAAGTAAAAAACTTTTTTTCTAGAGATAAGGATATTTTACTCTATTGGGAGTTCGTCAAATTTAGAAAAAAATTTATTGATTTAAAGAACTAATTTTTCAAATGAAAAAATTATTAGCTCCAATAGATATAAATAATGTTGAGAAGAAGGTACAAGGATTTTTATACCCTAATATAAATACCCATAAAATAAATAACTTTATTAATGTAAAAGATTGTACCAAATGGGATTATGGCATGGTGGTTTATGTTGGAAGAGATGTAACCATTGAAGATTTCTTCACAAAAATTGTTGATTCTGGAGTTAGAATCAGTTCGGTAAAGAAAACCACTAAACTATTAAAAAGATATTTCAATGTTCTAAAAGAAATCAAAATTGGTACTATAGTAAGAGTTACTCATGATGATGAAAATGATTTCATTTTTGAGAAGGTAAAAGTCAGCTAATGAACAGATTAAATTCGAATATTTTTAACGCAGTTAGAAGTGAAAATTTATCCAATTATATGTAGCATTATATATTAGACTTGGTATTAAAAGATAATAGCGAAAAAACTATGGAATGACTGTTTACATATAGCCAAATCATTATAATTTGTTATTCTTTATAAAAAATTCACTGCCAACACATTAACTTTTTAAACTATCAAAGTAAAGACCAATTTATTTCATCTTAATAATATTCAAATCAGGTAGTGATGGGCAATAAAAAAATTATAGAAGCCCAATGATGCCACGTTTCTTTAACTAAGCAGAAGCCTTAGATGCCATTTTTAAAGTATCTAAATTCAACATACGTTTTACCATTTCATATACTTCGGGTAGTTTTCTATTGAACTCGTGCGGGGTCTCAAAGAAATGCTCTACCAGTACGGATAGAAATTCATACTGATTTTTAAACGCATACGTACGAAAATACTCCGATTTTAGAATTTTTCGCTGCAATTTCCGGTCTTTTAACCGCTCTAGCAGGGCTTTGTAATGGTTTAAAAACACCATAGCGGTAAGGCTCTTTTCCTTTAAAAAACTAAAGTGTAAAGCATGGGTAAGCTCATGCAGGCCTAAGTTCATATTATTATCCTCCACAGCAATACCTTCTAAAAAATTCTCCCATGAAAACACAATGGTTCCCAGACGCGGGTTGGTTTCACCGTTATGATGCAGATTAGTAACCTTAGAACGATATTTTTTTGGATAGATGATTATATTATCAAATTGCGAAAATAAATATCTCCGCATTCCAAAAGTGAGCATAACAGCAGTAGAGGCAATTAACAACTCCATTTTTTTGGTAACCTCTACACCACGCCTACCCACAAAATTATGATTATTGATAAACCGAAGTACCCTATGTTCAAAATACCGCTTGTTTAACGTATTCAAATTATTGTAAAAGGGGAAATTCTGACTAATTATATCTCGTTGTGCCGCATACATTCGTTCGGGGAACAGCACAAATCGAGTCAACTTTACTGACCCAAAAACCAAACTCACTAATTCTATCAAAACGGGGTTAATTTTATAGCAATTTTAAATTAGCACTATCCTCAATGCCAATTTTTCAAAAACTCTCTCTTATTTGAAGGTAATAATACGAATTTTTCCGTAAAAAACTGCTATAAATAAAGAATAATTTTTAGCTCTAATCTAACCGGCTTCTTTAGCAAAAAATCTCAACAAATCTGTTGTGGTAATTATTCCAACTAACCAATCATCTTCCACCACCGGCAGGGCACTAAACGATTTATCAGCCAGTAGTAAGGCTGCCTCGGCAATGGTAATATCAGGTGTTACTTTTATGGGGCTTGCCATCATAACCTGGCCCACGGTAAAATTGGTATAAAGTGCAAAATCATTGTCATATTGGTCATTGTAACCATCTACAAAACTAAGCCGCTGTAAATCGGTTAGGCTAAGCATTCCCACTATTTTATTGTCTTTTACTACCGGTGCATGCTTTATTTTATGCTTTTTAAAAAGTTCTTCTGCTTTAAATAGTGAAGTATCTTTTGACAATGTCTTGACTTCCTTTGTCATTATTTCTGATATGGGTAAATCCTTAGCTCTCATAACTTCCACATTTTTTAATATCAAAGCTAAGTTCCTAAATTATCAAATACAGTAATATGATAAAAATCAGTTCCATAGAAAAAGTTGGGAAAAATTTCTTATAAAGTGGCCGCTATTTGCATTAAAATAGTACACCCAATGGCCGCTACCGTTCCTACGGCATAACCAAAAACCGCCAACAATACTCCTACAGTAGCCAAAGAAGGATGAAACGCCGAAGCTACTATAGGTGCAGATGCTGCTCCGCCTACATTGGCCTGGCTACCTACCGCCAAAAAGAAATACGGGGCTTTTATTAATTTGGCAATCAGAATAAGTATAAAAGCATGAATAGCCATCCAGATAAGCCCAATAACAATAAGCACTTTGTTTTCAAAAATTAAAGTAAGATCCATTTTCATACCAATGGTAACTACCAATATATAAATAAACACGCTACCAAATTTACTGGCACCGGCTCCTTCCAAATCTCTGGCCTTAGTAAAAGACAACAGAATGGCAATTATTGTTGAAATACTAATCATCCAGAAAAACGAGGAGTCCAAAAATGTAAAAACATTTCTGGTAGTTTGATTTTGAATACTACTTACTACATCCTTAAAAAACATTGCCAAATAATCAGCACAAAAATGAGCAATACCAACTGATCCAAATGCTATAGCCGCTAAAATCATCAAATCTTTAAATGAAGGAATTCGTTCTATTTCCATAGTATATTTAGACACCTTATTTTTAAGGCTTTCTATAGCAGAAGTGTCAGCTTTTAGCCATTTGTCAAACTTATTGGCACGGCCTATGCCTATAAGAATAAGTGCCATCCAAATGTTAGCCACCACAATATCTACAAATACCATTCCGCCGTAGAGTTTCTGATTATAGCCATAAATTTCAAGCATAGCGGTCTGATTAGCACCACCGCCAATCCAACTTCCGGCCAAGGTAGCCAGGCCTCTCCAAACGGCATCCGGGCCTACACCACCTAATGCTTCCGGTGAGTCAATAGAAACTATCAAAATAGCAACCGGCCCGCCGATTACTATTCCTAAAGTTCCGGCAAAAAACATTACAAGAGCCTTCCAACCAAGATTAAAAACTGCTTTAAGATCAATACTTAATGTCATGAGAACTAAAGCTGCAGGCAACAAATATCGGCTGGACATAAAATATAAACCTGTCTTGTGCTTGATGATTTCACCGGTTTCAGAAAGGGTTTGCCACTCAGGAGCTATAATCCCCGCAGTAGTAAAGACTGCAGGCAACATATAGGCAACAAATAGAGCCGGAACAATACCATAAAACTTTTTCCAGAAGCCCTTTTTAATAGATGAAGTATAAAAAATAAAACCAAGTATCAGCATCAATAAGCCAAAAACTATGGTGTCTTGTGTTAATAACGGGGTAGTATCTATATTTTCACTCACTTTATTTGTATTAGTTGTTTTGTTAATGTCCTGTATCTGTTGAATGCCAATAATAGCTCTTTTAGCATTTCTGCCGGATATTCTTAAGAAAATGAGAGACCACAATCCCGGCTATTCAGTTGTCTGATTAATTTATTTTAAATAAAATAACTCTAATCTTCAACATCTTTGGTTTCTTCAAGATTTATGGGATAGGTTTTCATGGTACAAATAGTTAATCTTTTTAAAAACAAAAGAAAGTTTATTATTCCACCAATAAAACTCTATACTTCCTTTGGTCGGTTTTTTCATAATGTTTAACCATTGTCGTTTTTAACCCGCCATTTTCAAAATATCTTGCAACAAAACGCACTCAGCACTTTTATAAAGAACAATGTAATCAAATTTAGTCCGGTTGTTTTTATTCTTAACCTGTATATAATTATTTCTTAAGCTATTGGCCTACCAAGAGCAAAGCATTACAAAAGAGCAATTTACCATTTTGCCAAAAACCCCTAAACAAAGGATTATCTACCAGATACACCACTTCTCCCCTACCTATATCTTCTACGCCAAACACAAGAGACTTGCCCACTTTTTCCAAAGCATTAACACCGACAAAACCGCTCACCAAATCTGCTTTGTCTTTAATAACACTTACATTGCTGCCATTAGGTAAATAAACATATCTTTTACTGTTTAAACGCAGTGTATGATACATATTTCCATAGCCAAAGCCAAGTGGATGCGTAGTATCCATAGTAGCCTTAAAAATACTGCCGGTAATCATATTTGAAATAGAATGCCGCTCTAAATCATCATAATTTTCTAATAACAAAGCTTCTTTTTTTGCAGTTTCGTTTTCTTCCGCCGTTTTTTTCTCTTCTTCGTTTTTGTAATACGAAAAATCAAACAAATCACTTTTTGCAAAAGCATCCAAAGCATTGCCCATCACAATTAACCGCCCACCTTGTTGCACCCATTTTTTAAGGGATTGGAGTTGGTTTTCACCAAGCAAATTACTGTACCATCCGTTAGGTAAAATAAGAACATCATAATTTTGCAAGGCTACACGTTGAAAATAATCAGTTCCCAAAACTGCTATCGGATAGGCCAATTGTTGTTCAAAAAAGTGCCAAATTTCGCCAAAACTGTATGAAGAAATCCCATCTCCGGCCAAAACTGCAATTTTTGGGGCTTTTAGAAATCTAACACTACCGGAACCAAAGTCGGCACCACTATCCACAAAACCGGTACTTACCCCTTTTATATGCCGTTTATGCTCTATGGCAATCTGGGTGACCATTTGGTCAAAGAAATCATCCGGAACATTACCTGTTCGGGTAATGATAAGCGTACCGGCAGCGTAATTTTCTCCGTCTATCCGAAAAGGCTTTGTAGCAAAACGCAATTTTATTTTTTGCTGTAATAAATCGGCCAAAAAACGGGCATCATTAACGTGTTCCCATCTGGCCAGATAAGCGTATGGCTTTTTAACACCGCTAATGTATTGAGGATTATCAACTGCTTCCATTTTCTTCCCCTTAATTTCGCTTGTGGTAGCATACGCTTTTAATCCATGACTATACGGAATAGCCCAGGCGGTGATATCGTAAGTTAAAGAGTCTGTAATCACAGTTTGAGGTTCAAACAAAGATTGAATCAATACAGATTTTGGTTGCCTGGCCGTTATGAGTAAATCGCCATTCTTAAAATTTTGTGTAGTTGTTTTACCACTTTGATAGTCAAAGGCCTTATATTTCCCATTACCGGAAATGTAATTGTATTGAATATTATGTTTATCCAACAACGCCTTTAATACTGAAAGTTTGTCTTTATTATTATCCGATGAGATAATATAACTTTTGTATTTTCCTGCAGGCTGAGCAATGGCATTTTTAAAATAATTTTTAAATTCAGCAGTTAATTTACCTGCGTTTTCCGAAGCCACTTCTATGGTAGATAAGCCTGTGGTGTAATGATGTGCTATACGGTCTTTTAAAGTAAGTTCATTACCTTCTGCGTTAATTATACCCAAGCCTGCCCTACTGCTTCCGCCTTGTTCATAGGTCATACCAATGGCACCATTATAAACAGGATAGGTATCACCATAACTGGGATAAAGTAAATCAAAAACTTCTCTGGTAAAATACAGCCAGCCGTTTTTATCAAAATACTTAGCGTGATTTTTACCTATGGTTTTTTGAAAATCCCGTTGAAAAGGTGTGATGGCCTCGTGGTAAGGCTGAGCTGCCGGAGCAAAATAATACGGATTATCTACACCTTGTTCATGAAAATCTACGTGGATATGCGGCATCCACTGGTTGTAATAATCTAATCGCTGCCGGGTTTCTTTCTGTGTTGCCCATGCCCAATCTCTGTTGAGGTCAAAATAATAGTGATTTGTTCTGCCTCCCGGCCAAGGCTCATGGTGTTCTCTGGAATCCGGATTTACATTATAAGGTGTATTTTTATATTGGTTGTACCAATTCACATATCGGTCTCGGCCGTCAGGATTAATACAAGGATCAATTATAACTATGGTATTCTCCAGCCATTTTTTTGTTTCAGTATTTTCCTTGTCTATTAAAGCGTAGAGTGTTTTCATAGCAGCCTCTGTACTCACTGACTCATTACCGTGTACATTATAACTCAACCATACAACAGCTAAATTATCCTGCCCTGAGCCATCTATAAGGCCGGTAGCACTCAGATGATTTTTTTTAATTTCGTCTAATTTTCCTATATTTTCAGAACTACTGATAATGCTGAGATATAGTGGCCTGTGTTCATAAGTCTCGCCATATTTTATAAGTTTTACATTATCATTTTCCGATGCCACATACTTAAAGTAATCTACTACACGGTGGTGATTGGTAAACCTCTCCCCTAATTGGTATCCGAGAAATTCTTCAGGAGATTGGGTTTGACCTAAGAGAATTTGGATTGTACATAAAAATAATAATATGAATATTTTAATCTTCATAGAATAAATATGAACTCCAAATATAATATTTTTTAGCTTTCCTTATCCTTTGTTTTGGGATGGCGGCCGGCTTTTTTTAAACTTTCATTGAGCATCCACTCTATCTGCCCGTTTGTACTGCGAAATTCATCTGCAGCCCATTTTTCAACAGCTTTTAAAACTTCCTCATTAATCCGTAAAGCAAATGCTTTCTTTTTCATGTTAGATATAATATGTTAAGAGTGAGAGCCGTCTGTGGGTGGACAGACACAAAAATAGTAAAAGAGCAGGAATAAAAATTGCTTTTACAGTACAAGCCCAAAGATTATCTAACATATACATCCTCATTCTGATTGACTTATATATTTATCTATATGCTCTATCAATTCTGACGATAAGGGATAATCTGGTCTGTAGTAAGATTTTAAATTATCTTCATCTTTTTCAATAATTTTTAATACATGATTCATGTTTTTTATAATCAGCAATTCCGATTTTGGATTGGCTTTGTGCAAGGCTTCCGCATCAGTTGCCGGAACTTGAATATCTTTTGTGCCGTTTATAAGAAGTATTGGTATAGTTATTTTTTTTATTTCTTCTATCGGCTTATATCGCATCCAGGAAATTAAAAAAGGCAAATTGTCTCTTTTAAACAGGCTTATTAGCATTGGGTTTACATATTTTAAAGTACCCGTGGTTTTCAACTCGGTAAAATATGCTTCTACTGTGTCTAATGCAAATGGCGAATTTTTTCTGGTTTGTTCAATTACCACTTCATCTATGCTTCTTGCCGGGCCGGCTAAGGAAATAAATTTGTCCACATCATCAGCAACCAGCATGGCAACTAAGCTTCCTTGGCTGTGGCCTAATAAAACTAATTGCGAAAAACGTTTATCTTTCCTAAAATGAGCAATTACTTTCTTGGCATCTTCAAGAAAATCCTCTAAAACGATATTTTTTAAATAAGGAAAATTCTCTGCGTTAGATGTCCGTTTGTCATAACTAAAAAAAGCAATACCCTTTTTATTAATACTATCTCTAAACTGTTTTATGTAATTGGCTCTTACATTAAGACCGGCCTGGTTACCGTTTCTATCTACATTTCCCGAACCGTGCACCCATATAATGAGCGGAGCATTAGCATTAGTATAGGTTAAGGTTCCCGGAAGTTTTACACTGTCATTTTCTATGCAAATTTCTTCTGATTTAACTTGAGAAAACAATTGACAATTAACAAATAACAGTATGATTAAGGTTCTAATTTTCATGTTGTATTTAGTACATATTATAAGCCGAATTATTCATAATGACCTATGTACAGGCCAAGACCAACATATCGTACCATCTTCATTTATTGTTATAGAAAACTTAACAGAAAGAACAAATATTACCTCCGCAATAAAAGCGGCCATGGTTATCAACATGGCAATTCCGGCCACAGTTATCAAAACATTTTCCATTGGGAACCCGAATAATTTTTTCTTCTTTTATTTTAATATTATTATAATATCACAAATATATCAAATAATATTTTAATTTTCAAAAGTTTTATCATTCTAATTCACTATTTTTGTAAAAAATTTTATCATGAAGTCCATTCTTTTTTCTGTTTTATTCACGTTTTTAATTACTGCTAACAGCTACGCTTCACTGCCTTTTTGGGGCCCTACAGGCCATAGGGCCATGGGAAAAATAGCCGAGGAACACCTTAGCAGAAAAGTCCTAAAAAAAATAGACAAGTTATTGGACGGAAAAAGTTTAGCTTTTGTATCCACTTACGGTGATGACATAAAATCAGATCGCAAATATGACAAATTTTATACCTGGCATTACATAAACATGCCATTTGACCAAACCTACGAGGAATCAGAAAAAAATCCGGATGGTGATTTGGTTACCGGAATAAACAAATGTATAACGGTACTAAAAGACAAAAAAAGTAGCCGTGAAGATCAACAGTTTTATTTAAAACTACTGGTACATCTAATAGGCGACCTACACCAACCCTTGCATATAGGCAGAAAATCTGACAAAGGTGGAAACACCATTCAAGTACAATGGTTTGGCAAAGGCACCAACCTGCATCGCGTATGGGATGAAGACATGATTGACAAATTTGGCATGAGCTATTTGGAATTGGCAGAAAATGCCGAAGACCTGAGTAAAAAACAAATAGAAGCCATTAAAAAAGGCAGTGTGGTGGACTGGGTAAATGAGATTCACAAACTTACTATAGAAGTTTATAACTCTGTAGAAGTAGGCCAGAATTTACGATACAAATACAATTACCTTTACTTTGATACCGTCCGAACTCAATTGCAAAAGGCCGGAATTCGGCTGGCCAAAATTCTTAATGATATTTACGGCTAAACATTCTTTTAGTAGTTGATAAATCGGCAATATAAGAGGCTCTATTGCTAATACCAAGTCTAATATGTAATGTTACATATAATTGGTATAATTATCCGATAAGCAGTTTTATATTTTTCTATTTCTCCTAATGTAATAAGGATTTAAATTTTTGTAATTCCTTACCACAAAATCCAGGGCACTCTCTAAGATATTCCCCATGTTGTTAGATTTTTTAAAGTTTACATCGCCGGTGAGTTGCACCAAACCTCTTTTGAGTTCCTCAATTTTTTCCGGAGTAGATATGGTATCGTTTTTCATGCAAGCCAATAGTTCTTCTAACCTATCTTCATCACTTACCGCTCTTTTTGCCAACAATGACCGTTCTTCTAATTCGTATTGGTCTATAGACTCTTTTTGCAGCAATTGCCCGGTCATGGCTACCAGTTTGTTATTTTCTTTTAAAAACTGTGGCTTATAAACTTTTGGGTTGCCTTCATAACATTGCTGGTCAAAATCAATAGAACGGATACGGTACTGAATGCGATCAAAATCATGGGTAAGCACCATCACATAATTGTAGGAACGCATATCGCCCAATAGCCGCACAAAACACCGTTCGTTAAATTTTACAAACTCTTTGGCAATAGCACTTTTATCCTGGTCTGAACAACCATCCAGCATGGTTTCTATAAAAATATCACCCGGAATTCCGGAGATATGCTCCTCAATAAGCGTATCTTTATAGACTAAAAAATTAATATGATTAGGTGAAAGAATATGTTCTAATTCTAAACCATAAATACGGGAAGCATCGGCTTTTTTAACATAAAAAAACAAATAATTGTCATTGAGAATATTCCGCACTTTTATCCTAAAAGGCTTAGAATTACCAAATGTACAAAAATCAATATTGTCTATGTTTAAATAGGGTAGCATGGCGTCTGTACCGTCCGCATGGAGAATAGTATATATTTTTTTAAGGCTCCTATCTATTTCAATTCGCTCATTTTCATTATAATAAGCACTAATCCACAAGGTATCATTGCCCATATCGTCATAAATTTCCACTGCTCCCTGAAAACGCAACAAATCGTCATAGAAAATTGGAATTTTAATCGTCCGGCCTTGCTCTCTCAAATAATCGGACAGCATAGGCGTAATAGGATAGGCCGGTTTTTTCTTAGAAATTAATTTTTGATTGACTGGTTTCATAGTGTGATAAAGATACAACTAAATATAAATTTTAACACAAAAAATTCATAACCATACTATAACAGAAAATATATTTCTAATTTTGGCGTTAAACAGATAACCAATACCTAAAACATATATGAAAATTAAAAGTGGTGCAACCCATATATTAGCGGTTCTATTTTTAGCATTAAGCACCGTATTAACAGCTCAGAATAGCACTACGGGCATTCCCGAAGGTTTTGTAGATGCTAAGGAATATATACCCAATCTACGTACTGACCTCAGATATTATGGCAGTAATAACTTTGTAGGCGAACCTATAGACGGTTATGAAAGACCAAAATGTATCATGACTAAAGAAGCCGCAAAGGCATTGAAAAAAGTCCAGGCCGATTTTGAAAAATTAGGATTTGGTCTTTTGGTTTTTGATGCCTACCGGCCACAACGAGCAGTAAATCATTTTATCAGGTGGGCTCAGGATACTACAGACACTAAAATGAAAGACAGATTTTATCCCAATGTAGATAAGAGTAGTTTATTTGAAGATGGCTATATTACCGAAAAAAGTGCTCACAGCCGCGGTAGTACCGTTGACCTTACTATTGTATCTTTAAAAACCGGACACATTTTAGACCTAGGCAGTTCCTATGACCTTTTTGATGAAAAATCTAATGTTAGCTATACAAAAATTACTAAAAACCAACGTGCTATTCGGCTATTATTGCAACGCAAAATGGTAAAATACGGTTTTAAACCTTATGAAAACGAATGGTGGCATTTCACCCTAGCTAAAGAACCTTATCCGGACACCTATTTTGATTTTGCAATAAATTAACAATCAACCATAAAACCAACTTATACCAAAAAGGCTGACAAATTAGCCCATTTGGTATTAAAAAAATCCGTTTGAATATTCAAACGGATTTTTTATTGGATAAATTTCAATAAACCGTTTTGATTATTCTTTGTCCAGATTTTTAGTTTGAAAAAACCCGATTAACAATCCCGTGCCGGCCATTAAGAATATAGAACCGGGCATAGCAATGTCCTCTATAAGATTAAGATAAGTAGTCAGAATTCCCCCAATAACAATACCTGCACCAATACCCATAAGCAATAATGCCAGATTTAAAATAAACACTTTCCAAACCGGGGCAGTATGCTGCTTACCTTTTGTAAACAATGAGGCATCTGCTCCTTTTTCAATAAGTGCCAACCGTTCCTTATTTCTGGTAGAGAAAAACAGATAGGCAATTCCAAAGACAGCCCCAAATATGATTAATACTACAAATACTTCCATAATATAAAATTTTAATGGTTTAATTAGTTATTCTTTTCAATGTTATTTATTAAGACGGCCACTTTTGCAAGATGGTTACAATATCTGCAAATAAATTTTGATTAATTAGAAATAGTTGAAAGAAAATAGTAAAATATTGTAACCCACATAAGCTAATTATAGTCTTATAGAAATATATGAAGGATATCACCGACCAAACCTGTATTAACAAAATACTAAATGGCGAAATTCACCTTTTTCGCATATTGGTAAATCGCTATAAAAATATGGTGTATAGCCTTACCTTAAAAATTGTAAAAAACAATACTAAAGCAGAAGAAATAGCCATGGATACTTTTTTAAAAGCCTATAAAAATTTATCTGCTTTTAAAGGCAATTCAAAATTCTCCACATGGCTTTATAAAATAGCTTATAACAGTTGTTTAGATTACGCAAAGAAGAAGAAGCAACATCATATTTCTATAGATGAAATCCAGCCCGATAGATTTATGGAAACAGAAAACGCCTTTATGCTACTGGCAGAAAAAGATAAAAAGCAGACAATACATTCCTGCTTAGAGAAATTATCTCCGGAAGATAATTTCTTATTAATTTTACACTATTACGAAGATCAGTCATTGGCAGAAATAGCAACAATAATGGGATTAAAATACAATTATGTAAAAGTAAAATTACACAGGGCCAGAAAGAAACTGATGCACATTTTAAACGAAACACTCTCGCAAGAAACATTAGTAAGTTATGGGAAGAAAAAATAAAGAAAATAACGACGTTATCCGCAAAATTATGAAATCTTATGAAGCAAAACAGCCCTCATTAAGTTTCACGGAAAAATTAATGGAAACTATAACCGCGGAGCAAAAATTAAATTATGCTTACTGGCCCCTAATTTCTAAAAGAGGATGGGCAGCACTCTCTTTGTTAACCGCAGTATTGATTTCTTACCTGTTATTTTTCCGCAACTTAGACCGACCTGAATGGTTTAGCTATTTAGATATTCCTTTGCATTGGATAACAATAAGTGAATTGTCCGGCACATTTTTTTACGCAATACTAATTTTAGGGCTTTGTCTTTTTGCCCAAATTATCTTTATAAAAAATTACTTTAACAAAAAATTAAAATTTTAGTTACCCCAATATTTTTTTGTATTTTATGACAATCTTTTTAAGGTCATCAGCTAATTTTTTTAGCCATACCAATTGATTATACAAAAGATGGGCTTCTTGTAAATCAGAAAGCATTTTCGGTTGAATTTCCATTTGCCCGCTTTTTATTTCTTTATTTCTCTGATGCGAAATATCTACATAATTACCAAGGAGCGTATCATGAGCAGAAGCCAATTCCTCCATTTTATCAGTTTGTAATTTTTTGGTTTTTCCTAATACATTTGCTGCAGTTGTAAGGGTATTTTCTATATAATTTACATAAACTACAAACTGATCTTTAAAACCGAGGTTTTTATGCTTTCTAAGAAAATTACCCAATGAAGCCAAAGCAGCTACAATGGTGTGGTTAATGGTAACGATTTCAAAAATCAACTGAAATTCATTTTGCTTTGATTTTGGATCTTGCGTCATCCGCTGAAAAGCTGCATTCAAATCACTTTTGGCCAAAAATGCCGCTTTTCTGGGCAATCTATAATCTATTTCTTTAACATGCTCACTGTTATATAATTTTTTGATTGTTCTTAGATAATTGATATCTGCCTTAATAGACGATAATATTTCTTCGTTTAAATTTCTATATTCCCATAACGGCCACAGCAAATAATTTGCTATAACAGCTAACAAGGCACCTATAATAGTATCTAAAACCCTATAACCTACAACTTCTAAGGCATTGGGCTGTAGAATGCTATATATAAAAACTACCTGCATAGTTACAAATGCTGCTCCGACCTTATAACTCTGCTGAATTAAAGAAAAAGCAAACATTAATGAAAGGATGGATAGCCCACCATAAACAACAGGGTTTTTGGTAATCAAAATAATAAGTACAGCTACGGTAGCTCCAATTACAGTACCTATAATCCTATTTTGTGAGCGTTCTTTGGTTAACCCGTAATTGGGACGCATAATTACCACTAACGTAAGTATAATCCAATAGGTATTTTTTATATCCAAAAAACTTCCCAGAATATAAGCAAAAACAACAGCAACGCTCAATCTTAATGCATACCTGAATATACTGGATTTAAAACTGAAATGCCCTAAGAAAAAATTAAAACTGTATTCCTGAAGTGTTATAAACTGTTTTGTTTCTGCCGGTTTTAAAGAAATTTTAGAAGCATTTTCTACATTGGCAATTACCCTGCTAATTGCTCTTATCTCCTCCAAAATATGTTGTTGATAATTGTATAAATTTTGCAGCGTTAAAGCTCCTTCTCTCGCATTTGGCAACCCCATTTCTACGACATATTTGTCTATGGCATTATCAGCATTTTCAAAGGCCTTAGACAAATTATCAAAAGACGGAAGCTTATTATTATTGATAATGCGTTTAGAAAGCATTTTTAGATGATTACCCAAGGCTACATTTACTTTTCTAAAAACCTCTAAGTATTTTTTTTGAGTACCAAATAAGGAATTAATTTTTGAATAGTCCAAGGTGTTAGCCAATGCCAGTTCTAAGATATCCACCAGCGAAATAAAAATAAGTACTTTCTTTTCTCCGGAATGTGAACGGCCACTTCTTTTCCTTTCCGTAAACAGTGATTCTCTAAGGGTTTCGTGATTTTCGCTTATTTTAGTCTGTAATTCCAGTGATTTTTTAAACAAATCTTCATTATCATCACATTTTTCCAATAAATCACCGCGAATTTTCAGGTATTCACCGGTAAGGTTCAGCGTATCCGAAAGTAACTGCCTTTCACTGCGTTTTGAAGCAAATTTCCGCAACAACAAGGAAAGTAATAAATACCACAAACCGCCTGTTATCATCAATGCAACATATTGTAAAATTGGCATAACCCCGGTTACGTTTACCGCTAATGCTAATACCATGGCCAATAATCCCGAAAATGCTATTAATGAGCCTCTAAATCCATAAACCGCAATCATAGCACCGATAAAAGAAAATACCATCAAAGCAACCAACAGCAGAAAGAAATAAGGCTTTGCAAAGAGAACCATAGCGGTTATTGCAGCCGTAAGCCCAATACTTACCAATATACCGTTTACCTTCCGCTTTAAACTACCCGGCACATCACCGGGTGCATTTACAAATGCTCCAAAAACTATAGGTAGCCCTAATGGCATAACATCCAAAAAATAGGCTACACCCAAAGGTATAACTACTGAAATAGTGAGCAGTAGCCCTTGGTAAAACCCCAAACCTTTTAGGAAGTGTTCTATGGAAGTGATGACATTTTTCACAGGTTTAAATTTCATTAATCAATTGATAATGAGTAAATTATAAGATTAAAAATGTATGTAACCACTCTATTCTCACATAAAAATTTTAAACATTACCTTTTAAAGAAATACTTAAAATTTTTTAAAAGTTGTTTCATCAACACAAAATATAATAACCTACCTCCCACAAAAGGGACTCAAAACCCTTTTGTGGTGATAATACTCCACGAAAAAGTTAACCCCAAAAGAGCTTAAAGCTCTTTTGGGGTTAATAATTTCAGTATTAAATTATTACTTTAAAATATCGTAACTACGTTTAATAAACTCCGTCAAGTCTTTTCCTTTTAAAAGATTTTGGGAAAGTCTTGCCAAATCCAATGCCTGATTTACATATTCCTCTTTTTTGGTTTTTGCTTTTAGAATTTTTTGCATCAATTCATGGTTGGTATTAACTACCAAATTGTACATTTCGGGGAAATTACTCATACCCATAATACCACCTCCACCGGTTTGTTGCATTTCTTTCATCCTACGCATAAACTCAGGCTGGGTAATTACAAAAGGATTAGATTTAGAATCCATTGCTTCTAATTGCACTGTATATTTGTCTTTTGGAACCACCCCTTCAACAATCTCTTTTAATTTATTCTTTTCCTCATCCGTCAATTTAGAGATTTGTTCTTCGTCCTTTTTAATTAACTTATCAATAGAATTTGCATCCACACGGGCAAAAGTTAATTTTTCGTTATCACTTTCCAGTTTTTGGATAAGGTGAGACACAATGGGCGAATCTAACAACAATACCTGGTAGCCTTTTTCCTTAGCTTCTTCAATATAGCTGTGTTGTTCCTCAACGTTATTGGTATAAAGCACTACAGTATTGCCATCTTTATCGGTTTGAGCATCTTTTATCTTTTCTTTAAGCTCATCTAAAGTAAGATATTCATTGTCCACAGTAGGATAAAGGGCAAATTTCTTAGCTTTTTCATAAAACTTCTCTTCAGAGAGCATGCCGTACTCTATAACTATCTTTATATCATTCCATTTTTTCTCAAAATTTTCTCTATCATTTTTAAATAGCGAGTTGAGTTTATCGGCTACTTTTTTGGTGATATAAGTAGAAATTTTCTTTACTGCTCCATCGGCTTGCAAATAGCTTCTGGAAACGTTTAACGGAATATCCGGAGAATCTATTACACCGCGTAACATTTGTAAAAAGTCCGGTACAATACCTTCCACATTATCAGTAATAAATACCTGATTTTGATAGAGTTGTATCCTGTCTTTTTGAATATCTAAATTGGTGGTGAGTTTTGGAAAATACAATATACCGGTTAAATTAAACGGATAGTCAACATTTAAATGGATGTTAAACAGCGGCTCTTCAAATTGCATAGGATACAGTTCTCTGTAAAATGCCTTGTAGTCTTCTTCTTTTAAATCCGAAGGCTGTTTAGTCCAAGCCGGCGTGGGGTTATTAATAATGTTATCCACCTCTATTTGCGGTATATCCTCTTTTTTCTCTTTGCCGTCTTTGTCCTTTTTGGGCTTGTAGTTAGGGTCGTTTATTTTTCGTGTGCCAAATTTTATGGGCACCGGCATAAATTTGTTGTATTTCTGCAACAATTCCCCTATTCTATAATCTTCCAAAAACTCTTTGTCATCTTTATTCAAGTGCAAAACAATTTCCGTACCCCTGTCTTTTTTATCAGATTTTTCAATAGTAAATTCAGGAGAACCATCGCAAGTCCAATGTACAGCTTCGGCACCTTCTTGATAAGATTTAGAGTAGATTTCTACTTTATTCGCCACCATGAAAGAAGAATAAAACCCAAGTCCAAAATGACCTATTATACCGGAATCCTTAGCAGTGTCTTTGTATTTTTCCAGAAACTCTTCAGCTCCGGAAAAGGCCACTTCATTAATGTATTTCTTTACTTCATCTTCGGTCATACCCACACCTTGGTCTATCACATGCAGTTTTTTGCCTTTTTTGTCTATTTTAACTTCTATCTGTGGGTTTATGTCTGGATCTACTTTTGCTTCCCCAAGTGTAGCTAAATGCTTTAACTTTAAAGTAGCGTCTGTAGCATTAGAGATTAGTTCCCGTAAAAATATTTCGTGGTCAGAATATAAAAACTTCTTAATAAGCGGAAATATATTCTCTACCGATACATTTATTTTACCTGTTGCCATAATATGTCTTATTTTTTTAATTTTTAACTGATAGGCCTTAGTCAAAAAAAATACCAAAGGTAAGGAGGTGACAAGATGGCAGAATTAATGGCACAGACAACATATTTAGAACAGGAAAAAAGTATCCGTAAAATTACAGGTATATTTTACCATTTCACCTCAAACTCTTGTTTAATCAAACGGCCGTTTGCATAATACTCTGCATACCACGCATCATTTTCTTTAAAAAAAGAACCCGTTCTGTTTTTTAGATAATACACATCTTTTTTACCCGATTTTAACAACACAAAAATTACTTTAGGCGTATTATCCACTAATTGGTAACCCAAATTGTTTTCCTGAGCATATAGTTTTTCTGCATTTACTGTGACGGGAAAAGCATTGGTTATAGCAGGAGTTTTTTTAATATCGCCTTTTTCCTTTATCTGAGTTATTTTCTCCACCGGTGCATTTTCTATTTTTGGAGCATCTGGAACATCTTGGGGTTGCTTAATAATTTTTTCCGCTTTAACTACCTTATCAGAATGTTGAATTGAAGCAGTTTCTTTTTCTGTGACACCGGAAACGATAGCAAATTTTCTATTCTTTACACTTTCAAAAGCATTTCTAAGGGCTTCGTAATAGGCCGCCTTATAATCTTTTTCTTTGCTTCTGCCTACTTTACTCACCAACACCTTTTTATTTTTACAGTTAGTAAGTTCAATAATCAATTTTGTAGTGAATAAATTGGATTCATTTAACACACTGGCATTAAGTCCAAGGCAACTGTTTTTAGCCAGTTCATCAGGTATTTCTTGGTTGTTGTAAATAGCTTTAAAACCCTCTTTTTCAAACAAGAATTTAGTGAGGTCATTAAGTTGATATTGATTCTCTCTTTTCAGAAAATCGTATTTTGCCGGAACAATTACGTATTTATATTCGTTTACGTCCTGAGCAAAAAGACAAGTAACTTGTAATAATAGTACAAGAACAACCAATTTTATTGTTTTCATTATGCGGATTTTAATCAATAAGGGTTTGTAAATTTCTCAAATCTACAAAATTACCGTTTAATGTTGAGGTTTTTTGTTGCAATTTCAAAAACGATTAGAATAAAAACACTTTATCATCATATCATTGAATTTGTATTCATCCCTGAGACAACTCATTTTTTTAACTTTTTACCGCTTTTTCCGCCTCTTTTTCTTTCTAAAATTATTCTGATTTTTATCAATAAACTTGTTCTTTCGCCGCCTGCCTTTTCTGCTTTTGGGTTTGGTAGTTACTTCCACAACAATAGCCCTACCTTGATACCGAACGTTTCTAAAGGCCTCTAAAACTTCATCGGTAAAAGCCTTGTCAATTTCAAAAAAGGAAAAACTTTTAAAGATTTCTATCTGCCCTATTTCTACATTGTTTTTACTCAAATTCTCATTGATAATTCCCATTAATTTTGCCGGATTTATCTTATCCATCTTACCCAGATTAATATAAAAACGGGTAAAATTTTCGGCTGTTTTGGGAATAAAGTTATCTATAGCATTAATATCGTCTGCATCTTGGTAATACGCCAAAAACCGATTAAACTCTACAGACACAAACCGCTTAATGAGTTCTTCTCTATCCAAAGATGATAACCGGCTGTAAATAGCATTTAAGAAACTGTCTATTTCATCGTCTTTTACCGTTACATTTTTTACTTTGTCAATAAGGCTAAACAACTGTTTTTCACAAATTTCTCTACCCTTTGGCACTTCTCTTTGGGTGAATTTTTTGGCGATTATTTTTTCAATCTCTTTTATCTTCCGCTTTTCCTTTTGGTTGATAAGAACAACGGAAACGCCTTCTTTTCCTGCCCTTCCGGTTCGTCCACTTCTATGAGTATAGGATTCTATCTGATCAGGAATTTTATAGTTGATAACATGTGTAAGGTCGTCCACATCCAAACCTCTGGCAGCCACATCCGTGGCTACTAATAACTGAAGGTATTTTGACCTAAATTTTTCCATAGCAATATCACGCTGGGCTTGTGATAAATCGCCGTGTAAAGCATCCACATTATAGCCGTCATCAATCAATTTTGCTGCTACATTTTTAGCTTCACGCCGCGTACGACAAAAGATAATACCATAAATATCCGGGTGTATGTCTGCTATCCGTTTTAATGCAGCATACCGGTTACGTTCAGCAATTAAATAGTAATGGTGCGATACGTTTTTAGCCCCTACATTTTTTTCGCCTGCTGTAATTTCTATAGCATTTTTAAGATATTTTTTTGCGATTTTGTCCACTTCCTTAGGGAAAGTAGCAGAAAAAAGCAATGTTTGTTTTTTGACGGGCGTTTTAGACAAGATAAAATCCAAATCATCTTTAAACCCCATGTTTAACATCTCATCGGCTTCATCCAGCACTGCCCATTTTACATGACCTAAAGACAATTTTTTTCGTTTTAACAAATCTACTGTCCTGCCGGGTGTCCCTACTATAATTTGTGCTCCTTTATTTATTGCTTTAATTTGTTTGTCTATATTGGCACCACCGTAAACCGTTACTGTTTTACAGCCGGACATGTATTTTGAAAATTGCTCTATGTTCTCTCCTATTTGCAAAGCCAACTCGCGAGTGGGAGACAAAATAACAGCTTGTACTTCTGCCAAATTGGTATCTAATTGTTCCAAAACAGGCAAGCTAAAAGCCGCTGTTTTGCCGGTTCCTGTTTGGGCAAAAGCTTTTAAATCATTTTCTGAAGTTAACAATTGCGGAATAGCCTTTTTTTGGATAGGCGTTGGCTGTTCGTAACCTAAGTCAGACACAGCTTTGAGCAATAAGGAATTAAGCCCTAAGTTTTTAAATGTACTCATAAAATTATCAGTTTAATATAAAGTTAAAAAGTTACAAAGCATCCTATTAAAAAATATTCAATCTACTGATAATCTGACACATATAACCTAAACGTACTTTTGTCTAATTTCTAAGAAAACACCAAACACCTGTTTCTAAAAATTAAAAACATGTTTTAATAGTTGGCCTTTGAAATTTGACAATTTCAGTCAATTATTTTATAAACCCACATTTTTTTAGGATGTAATACTGAAACTGCAAAACACTTCCATATTTTATTAAATCCTCACTATTACCATTAAGCATAGCCTCTGTGAATTTGCGGATGCAAAAGTAGGGTTATTTTTTGTATTTTAAATACCACCCGTAAGTAAAAGTTGTTTTATTTATTATAACTCTTGAAAATTATTTTTCCGAAACTGATTGGGCAATCTCTTTGTCATAATGAATAAACATATTGGCATAAATCAAACGGGCATAACGTAAGGTATATGGCGTAAAAATTACCAGTAACACAAAAAGCAGGATAAAAATAGTTAATATATCTACACCTATCAGATAAAGAACTATAAAAGTAATAATAGAAAATGCAACGGAAAGGGCATAGGAAACATACATGGCTCCGTAAAAAAACGAAGGCTCTATCTGGTATTTAAAACCGCATTTTTCACAATAAACATTGGTCTTCAATACTTTTTTTAAATGGAACGGATTGTCATCCTCAAAAAACCGGCCCTGGTGACATTTTGGGCATTTATTAAATAAGATACTATATAATTTTGATCCTTTTTTGAACATATCCCAATATAATAATTAGTTTTGCAAAGGTACAGAATTTAAGGTACTTATTCAGCAATAAAAACGCACACAATAAAATTAGATGCTAAACGCACATAATATAACCATTTCCTTTGCAGGCGAAGACCTGTTTTCCAGAATTTCATTTAAACTGGACACCGGAACACGAGTGGGGCTGGTAGGCAAAAATGGTGCGGGAAAATCTACACTTTTAAAGATTATAGCAGGCGAACAACCATACGACTCCGGCACTATAGCCTTAGAAAAAGACATTAGAATTGGTTTTTTAAAACAAGACATAGAATTTACACATGGCAAAACGGTTTTAGAAGAAGCATACAAAGCTTTTACAGAAATAATAAAAGTGGAGCAAAAGCTAAAAGAAATTAACAAAGCCCTTGCAGAAAGAACCGATTACGAAAGCGAAGCCTATAATCAGTTGATGGTAGATTTAAGCGATTATACCCATCGGTTTGAAATAATAGGCGGCTATAACTATATGGGCAATACCGAAAAAATTCTCCAAGGCCTTGGTTTTAAACGCTCCGATTTTGATAAACTTACCGATACTTTTTCCGGAGGCTGGCGGATGCGGATAGAACTGGCCAAACTGCTCTTACAAAACAATGACATTTTACTACTGGATGAGCCTACAAACCATTTGGATATTGAATCTATAATCTGGTTAGAAGATTTTTTAAAGAATTATACGGGAGCCATTGTAGTGGTATCGCATGATAAGATGTTTCTAGACAGGCTAACTAACAGAACCATAGAAATTTCATTGGGGAAAATATACGATTATAAATTACCGTATTCCAAATACTTAGAGCAGCGAAATGAAATTAGAGAAAAGCAATTACAAGCTCAGAAAAATCAAGAAAAAGAGATAAAACACACCGAGCAACTCATTGAAAAATTTAGGGCTAAAGCCAATAAAGCCAGCATGGCCCAGTCGCTCATTAAAAAACTGGACAAAGTAGAACGCATACAGGTTGACGTTGAGGATACTGCGGTAATGAACGTAAGATTTCCCATGTCAGTACAACCCGGAAAAGTAGTTGTAGAAGCAAAAAACGCAGGAAAAACCTACGGAGACAATGTAGTGTTGAAAAATGTAAATTTTCTGGTAGAACGAGGCAGTAAAATAGCTTTTGTAGGCCAAAACGGCCAGGGCAAATCCACCTTGGCTAAAATGATTGTTGGCGAGATTGATTATTCGGGCACAGTAAAACTGGGTCATAACGTTCAAATAGGCTATTTTGCTCAAAATCAAGCAGATTATTTAGACGGAAACAAAACCGTATTAGACACCATGACTGATGCCACTACAGATTCCAATCGCATAAAAGTCAGGGATATGCTGGGTGCTTTTTTGTTTAGCGGCGATGAAGTAGAGAAAAAAGTAAAAGTACTCAGCGGCGGAGAACGAAACAGGCTGGCTCTATGCAAAATGTTACTAAAACCGTTTAACGTACTGGTAATGGACGAACCTACCAATCACTTAGACATTGCCTCTAAAAATGTTTTAAAAAATGCCTTAAAAACTTTTGACGGCACCTTAATTGTAGTTTCGCACGACAGGGATTTTTTACAGCAGTTGACACAAACGGTATATGAATTTAAAGATGGCAAAATAAAAGAATATCTGGGCGATATAGACTACTATTTAGCCGAACACAATTTGGAATATTTACGAGAAGTAGAACGCCTTACCAAGACCAAAGAAAAACCGGTAAACACTTCTAATAAAGATAACTATATACGCGAAAAAGAACAGAAAAAACTGCAAAATAAAATTGCTTCCATTGAACGGGAAATTGCCCAATTAGAAGCAAAAATAGCCGAAATAGACCGAGAGCTTATCAATCCCGAAAAACATCAGGAACTCACGGAAAAACCCAATTTTTTTGAGGACTACAAGGCAAAAAAAGATAAAATTGCCGAACTAATGAATAAATGGGAAGCCTTACAAATAGAAATGGAAACCAAGTAAACTTTAATAACCTGAATTCGGTTAATCTTGTTTTCACAGAACGTATAGAATACTCTAGATTTGCACATAAAAGCATGAAGAAATATCAAGATATTCCAAAGGTTTTTAGGTGCAAAGATGAGGTGTTATACCAAATCTAATATATAATACTATATTGGATTTGGGTGTGAATTTTCGCTTAAACCCAAAAAGTTTAAACGAGTCCATCTATCAAAAATAAAATTGCACGCCCATAATTACATTTCTGCCCATATTATAAACATTGTTTTCTTTTAACCGTGATAAATGTGAAATGTATTTGGTATCCAAAAGGTTGTTGGCATTAACGGTTAGGTTAAATTTTTTACCGCCCAACGTTATATCACCGCCTAAGCCCACATTTAGCAGTTGATATCCTTTTGTATCAGTTTCAAAACGACCTACTCTATCTTGTTTAAAGTAATTTTCTAATTTCACAAAGGCATAATTATTTTTTATTATTTCAGAGATTTTAAAATCGCCTCGCAAAGTAGCATTTAGCTTATGAGCGGGAATAAGCGGAAGGTAATCACCATTTTTTTGTTTGCCTATTACCATCTCATAACTACTGTTTAAATGAAGCCAGTCTAATGGATGTGGATGCAGGTGAAAACCAAATTCTCCACCATAAAGATTGGCATTATCTTGCTGATAATTATATACCGGAACTTCATCCATTGTTATTCCTGCGGGTGACAGATAAATATAGTTGGCAATAGCGTTATAAAATCCATTGGCAAAAACTTCAACATGTTCATTGCCGTATTCTATAGCTGCATCCAATTGCCAATTTTTCTCCGTACGCAAATCAGAATTGCCTACTTCAAATCTATTGCTACCGTGGTGTACGCCATTTGAGGTAAGTTCAGCTAAATTTGGAGCCCTAAATCCGGCTGCTAAATTAACCCGAGTAGTTATTATGTCAAAAAATCTGGTTTTATAACCTAAAGAAGCGGTAAAACTCTGAAAATTCTTATCTATTGCTTCAAATTCATGTTCGTGATGCTCATGATGGTCATCTTCGTGCTCATGGTGTATTACATGTTGTTCTTCTGTTTTAATAGAGCGAAGGTCAAAACGCAGCCCGGCCTGAAATTGATGATTGTTAACTTTTGTGGTAGTAGTTACAAATGTACCAAAATCACTTAAAGCAGCATCAGGGATAAGTATTTCTTCGCCGTGGTTTTTATTGGTTTGAAACAACCCCTGAATACCGGCAATAAATTCCGTTTTATTAATTTTTGGAAATAAATATTTTACATCATAAGAAAATGTATTTAACTTCATATTTAAAGCTGCCTCGGCAGGTTCAGATTCTTCTCCATGATGATGATTTTCTTCGTGTTCGTGATGATGTGGTGTTTCAAATTCCTTACGTAAATTTGAAGTATAACCAAAATGAAAATCTAAACTGGAATTTTTAAAAAACCAGTGGTTATGGCTGCTAACCATGATATTGTCCAACTTTTGAAATGGCAGTTGTGGTTGTACTAAATGAGATTGTTCTCCTACTTCTTCTGCAATACCCAAATTTGAATGGGTATAGTTAAATCTAAAATCTGAACTAAAATTGGTTAGGTTAAAGCCTAATCCGCCTTTAAAATCAAATTCATTAAATCTGGAGTTCGTCACCCGTTTTCCGGTTGGAATTTTATAATCTAAATGGCTTTGATAGCTCATACTCGACACAAATTTTAATATGTCTCCGGATGACTTTATATCAAATACACTATGGCTACCCCGGGTGTTTGAAAAATAAATTTGTTTTATGGCAGCTTTAGTTTGGCCTTTATCTGCATAACGTTCCGGATTAATGTAAATTACCCCACCCAAGGCATCTGAACCATACAGTAATGATGCCGGGCCTTTTATTACTTCTATGCTTTCTACGCCGTTATCAGACAAACCTAAGCCGTGTTCACTACCAAATTGTTGGTTTTCTAACCGCACACCTTGGCTGTAAACCAAAACCCTGTTGCCGCTTAACCCTCTTATTACGGGCTTTCCAATACCACTGCTGGTAGAGATTTGTTCTACTCCGGGCACCAATGCCAAACCTTCAGCCAACGTTACACTTCCCTGCTTTTTAAATTGCTGTACTGTCTGGCGTTCTACTTTCATTGTATTTTCACTTTGCAGTTTTTCAAAAGGAATAGAAAGAATAACTTCATCCATTTTAAATACGCTCTCTTCCATGGCAATATTTAATAACAGATCTTTATTTGGCAATGATATAATACGCGTTACGGATTTAAAACCGATAAAAGAAAAGACAATGGTTTCTTCCCCGTTGGGCAGGTTTTCAATACGGTAATTACCATCAACATCAGTGGTAGTACCAATATGGGTTTTGGGTGAATATACAACAACACCAAACAACGGATTGTTATCTGTGTCCGTAACTTTTCCGCTAATGGTGTTTTGAGTGTACAATATATTTATACACCCTATACAAATAAATAGGTATAAAGATTTCATTTTTTAATTAATTTATTGTTTAATATAAATAAATACTGATAAGTCTAAACAATAAATACCGGTGGGCTTCTACCCGGTAATTTTAAAAAATGAGTATTGGAGACTACGCATTGGTAGCCTGAGATTTTAATCGTTTTTACGATGACAGGAATCCACTCTAACAATACACTACAAGTCCATAACGGCTTTTCAATCTGGAGATGAAAAACGTCACAGTTGGGACTTTCTACATGAAAATGCTTTACATTTTTTGCAGTACAAACTTTGTGAGTGTGGTTTGAGAATAATTCATGCAAAAGAGATACTGCACTTGGTGTTATAAAAACAAGCGTAAAGAGTATGGCAACAACGCGAAGTCTAATCTCTTTGTACAAATTAAAAACTTTAAACTGTTTTACTCTTTCTTACCTTCATATTTAAGGCTTCTACACCCAGTGAAAATGCAATAGCAAAATACAAATACCCTTTTGGGATAGCACCTACTTTCTGTCCAAAAACCTCTGCATGTGACAGATGGGCTCCTTCTGTAACCAACATAAACCCTATTAATATTAAGAACGCCAATGCCAACATTTGAATGGTAGGGTGTTTGTTTACAAAATTACTTACCGGTGTAGCAAATATCATCATTATAATAATAGAAATAATCACCGCTATAATCATTATGATAAGAGCTCCTTTTACGCCATTGGTCATCCCCACCGCCGTTAAAACAGAATCAAATGAAAATACAATGTCTATAAGCACTATTTGGATGATTACCTTTGAAAACGAACTGGCTTTTTTCTTTACCTGTGTATGTTCTTCCGCTACGCCTTCTACTTTGTGATGAATTTCTTTTGTACTCTTATATAACAGAAAAATACCTCCGGCAAAAAGAATAAGGCTCTGACCTGTAATTCCGGCCTTTAACCAAGGCAAGTCTATGGTAAAAAACGGGTCTTGCAAAGAGATTAAGTAAGAAACCCCAAGCAGCAATAAAATCCTAAAAACCATAGCGAGAATCAACCCTATGTTTATGGCTTTTTTCTGTTTCTCTTTAGGTAGTTTTCCGGCGGTAATAGAAATAAATATGATATTATCTATCCCCAACACCACTTCCAGAAAAGTAAGTGTTAGCAAAGCTACCCAAGTATCAAATTGTAAGAATATCTCCATAGAAATTTAGTTTTAATTTATCTTCTCTACCCGCCCTTTTTGTTTATAATTTGAACCTTTATAATGAGCCGTAAATTTATAACTATTATTTTTAACACTGGTTATCTTCACAATAAAGGGCGTACTGTCCAGCTTGCTTTTTGGGAAAGCATGTATAAGTTCGTATTCAAAATTAGAGTTCCATTTTATCAAAAAAGTATCCTTTACTCCTTTATAAATTTCAATCTGTAAACTATCATCCCTAAAAGCATGTGAAGTGGCATCAATATCATCTAAGTAAGTCTTGAACTCTCCGGTTTTAAAATTTTTTACATTGGCCATTCCGGAATCACAACCAAATAAAACCAATGATATGATTAAAGTAAAAATTACTCTCATTGAATACCTGTATAGTTATTGGGAGAAATTTGCAGCAACTCCTCTTTTACTTCTTCCGAAACGTCTAAACTACGTATAAAATTGGCAATTTTTTCTTTATCCAACACACTGTTAGTCCTGGTCAAATCTTTTAAAGCCTCATAAGGATTGGGATAGTTTTCCCTTCTTAAAATAGTCTGAATAGCTTCCGCCACTACAGCCCAATTATCTTCTAAGTCTCTTTGGATAGCCGCTTCATTTAGTAATAACTTGTTTAAACCTTTTTGGGTGGAAGTAAAGGCAATTAATGTATGTGCCAACGGCACACCAATGTTCCTGAGAACAGTAGAATCTGTAAGGTCTCTTTGCAGCCGTGAAACGGGTAATTTTGCTGATAAATGCTCAAAAACGGCATTAGCTATCCCTAAATTTCCTTCAGAATTTTCAAAATCTATAGGGTTAACTTTGTGGGGCATGGCAGAAGAACCCACTTCTCCTGCTTTAATTTTCTGCTTAAAATAATTCATAGAAATATATGTCCATATATCTCTGTTTAAATCTATAAGAATGGTATTTATTCTCTTTAGAGCATCAAAAATACCAGCCAAATGGTCATAGTGTTCTATTTGCGTAGTGGGATAAGAATGGTGTAACCCCAGTACTTTTTCCACAAAATGAGTTCCAAATTTTTTCCAGTCTATCTCAGGGTAGGCCACAAAATGGGCATTAAAATTTCCAGTAGCACCTCCAAATTTAGCAGCATAAGGCACTTGTTGCAATTGCGAAATTTGCTGTTCTAATCGTGTTATAAACACATATATTTCTTTTCCCATTCTGGTAGGTGAGGCTGGTTGGCCATGTGTTTTTGCCAGCATGGGAATATTTTTCCATTCATCCGAGAGTTGTCTCAGCGTTTTTATAAGCCTTGCCAATTCAGGATAATAACAATGATTCAAAGCGTGTAAAAGAGACAAAGGAATAGCCGTATTATTAATGTCTTGTGAGGTAAGGCCAAAATGGATAAACTCTTTGTATGAAGCTAATTTTAAAACATCAAATTTTTCTTTAATAAAATATTCTACTGCCTTTACATCATGATTGGTAGTTTTTTCAATCTCTTTAATTCTAACGGCATCTTCCAGATTAAAATCATGATAAATTACCCTTAGATTATCAAAAATAGATTTGTTTACCTGTTTTAATTGTGGCAGCGGCAATTCGCACAAAGCAATAAAATATTCAATTTCTACCTGAACCCTGTACCTGATAAGGGCAAACTCTGAGAAATAAGGTGCTAATGGTGCCGTTTTTACTCTATATCTGCCATCGATAGGCGAAACTGCTGTAAGTTGATTGAATTCCATTAATTTCTACTAAAAATTTAAAACGGTAAAAATAAATGAAATGTGATTAATGGAAAAGTATTTAGAATACTTTCTATATCGTAAATTAATCACCAAAGGGCTTGGAAAATTTTAAAACAGAGTAGTTTATAAGTTGATAGAGTTGTGAGTTTATAAACTTTATAAAAATAATATTTTGTCTGTAAAATAATATACCATTGCGTAATTCCTCAATGAGGAGATAATCAAATAATTAAGTGAATCAGCAATTTAATAACTCAAACCTAATTAATAGGTTGTTTTTCTATAAGTGCCAGTATTTTCTTTGCTCTGTTGGTAAAAGCATTAAAGCTATTTTCTATGCTTTTCTCCAAAATTAGTTTGAGTTCGTAGTGTACCCAATTGATTTTTTTACCCAGATGAAACAATGCTTCCATGGCATTTGCTTTAATTCCGTGTTTTAGGTCTTTGCTTAGCAGCCAGTCAAAACAGGTCTCTATAACCTCGGATATTTGCTCGTGTGTAGCCAGTAGCTTTATAGGCGAATCATATTTTGAGGTATATTCTTTAGCGATAAGATTACAGATTTTAGCCGCAGATTTTATAGCAGATTCAGATTTTAATTTTGAAATATTTTGGGTAAAATATGCCAATTTATAGGCTATCCAATCTGTATGTTGCTCAACAATTATTTCCAGTGTTATAATAGCCTTTATCGAAATATCGTTATCGTAATCAAAAGCAATTTCAACCAGTGGCTCAAATAGAGACTGGTCTTTGGAAATGGCTTTACTTATTTTCTTTAACCCTTCTCTCTGTTGGTTTGGCACACTATGAATTTCCTTAATTAAAGCGTACTTATTCATGTTTTTTACGGCACTCATAATGAATGATTAATTTGGTTAAAAGATTTAATCATTGGGTTGGTTGCTCTAGTTCTATTTAACTCTTATTAACAAGATTTATTGTGCAAAAAGAAAAAATATTAAATTTATGTTAAAGGATATTTTACTTATTTTTCAAAACTTCCTGTTTTGGAATAATTTAATTTAATTATTTGCGTTTTAATAGCTGTAAATTATCCTGTTAAAAAAATGTATTTCTCGTTTTAAGATAAAAATACAGTCACTGAACTTATCTTGGCTTAAAAACAGGATGTCTCGGGAAAGGTTTTTAGATAAATTTCTTCCGGATTAGGAGTTAATTAATAATTAATAAGGTTAAAAAAAATGAAGACAATTTTCAGTATAATAAGTAGTTATTTCTTCTGTTTCCTTTTTGTATTTCCTTCTTATGCTCAGCAAAACATCAACCAGGTAGATGCTGATGGTAACAGACACGGATTATGGAAAAAATATTATAAAAATAACAGAATACGATACGAAGGCACATTTAACCACGGCAAGGAATCAGGTACTTTCAAATTTTATTCGGCAGCCAATTCAGAATTTCCCATTACCATAAAAAAATACGGAAATAACTCGGATGTGGCGGAGGTTACCTTTTTTACAGAAACGGGCGTTTTGCAAAGCAAAGGAAAAATGCAAGGAAAAAATCGCATAGGTAAATGGCTCTTTTATCACGAAGACGGAAAAACCATCATGGCCGAAGAAAATTATACAAACGGATTGTTAGACGGCGAATACAAGACCTTTTACAACACCGGAAAACCTACCGAAATCGCTTATTATAAAAATGG
>PDWJ01002784.1_pt1 | contig 31877 bp, 24 predicted proteins | sample 1430881 | NCBI WGS metagenome assembly PDWJ01 (sample SAMN01162460, study PRJNA174530) | Oral metagenome, whole genome shotgun sequencing project. | biome: Marine environment; feature: Marine mammal; material: Swab sample of the gingival sulcus; isolation source: swab sample of gingival sulcus...
ATACAGTATCCTGCCCTGCTCATTGAGCATGCGATAAACACCCGGCTGATGCGGTACCGTTTTCAGGAAATCTTTGGGGTCGAATACTGGATTGGCCGGGTTATCTGCTGACATGGCTCCATTCTGCCACAGCTCACGGACAGAACAAGCAGGAATCACAGATAGCGTTTGCCTTCTCTGTCTGCAACATCAATAATGTTATCCGTTAATTGCTTAGGCAAAAGAGGAGCAGCAAAACCTGTGGCGGAAGAACAGCATCAGCAAATCCGGCAATTCAAAAGTAAACAGGAAATTTTCCGGCATGCCATTGAAGAAAATTACATGGCCCATCATGAAATCCACACCGCAATCAGGCAACACCTCAACTCAGTCTATGACAAACCCTTTTCCGTACTGGATCTGGGCTGTGGTGATGCGTATTTTATCAGTCAGGCACTGCCTGCCAAACTGACCAAAAGCTATACAGGGATTGATCAATCCGCAACCGCACTGGCGGCTGCCCGGGAAAACTTATCCGGTGCCCACATTAAATTTCAACTGATTCAGGGTGATCATACTGCTTTTACACCACTGGTCGGTGACAAAAAATTCCGGGTCATGATTGTCGGTTTTTCAATTTATTTATTACCAAAAACAGAGAAAATCCGTTTTTTCAAGGAATGTCGTGAACATCTGCGCAAACGCGGCCGGATACTGGTTTATGATGTGATTCGCCACCACCACGAAAAACGTGATGACTACCTGGAGCGCTATTACCAGCACGCTGCTGAAAACTGGCCAACACTGAACAGCCCGGCCCTGCACCAGCTGGCCGAACATATCAATATGAGTGGCCACCCGGAATCACTGGAAAGCCTGACGGACATTGCCCGTCAGGCCGGATTTAAACATGCCGAGTTATTGTATGTCGATGCCAGCGGTTTCCACCAGCTGATTGAGTTTGTACAGTAATCGCATTTTTTCGTGTCGCGAATTCACCGATTGGTTATGCTTACGTTAATAGAGCACCGTCCGGGGGGCTGATTCATTGCGCAGCAGCATCCCCACTGAAGTACTGACCCGCTCGCTCAGACGCTGCAAAATATCTTTCTCGGTGGTGAAATTCGTCATCTCCTCCGCACCAATCAATTCACGGGCAACATAGGCAGCACTGCCCAGACCATCGACCAGCCCCAGGTCAACGGCGGTCTCGCCCGTCCAGAACAGGCCACTGAAAATATCCGGATTATCCTGCAACCGATCACCACGCCCCGCTTTCACCACCTGAATAAACTGCTGGTGTGTGACATCCAGCATCTTGTCAATATGTTCGACCTGTGCCGGATTTTCCGGAGAAAACGGGTCAAGCATACCCTTATTAGTGCCGGCTGTGTAAAGCCTGCGCTCAACACCCAGCTTTTTCATTGCCTCGACAAAGCCGAAACTGTCCATCCGGACACCAATAGAACCGACAAGACTGGCCTTATCGGCATAAATCTCATCAGCAGCCACGGCAATATAATAGCCACCAGAAGCGCAAATATCAGACACCACAGCATACACCGGTATTCCTTTATGCTTCGCTTTCAGGCGGCGAATCTCATCATTGATATAACCGGCCTGTACCGGACTGCCGCCGGGACTGTTAATGCGGATAATGACCCCCTTGGTCTTCGGGTGTTCAAATGCCTTGCGCAGGCTTCCCACCAGCATATCCGCACTGGCTTCCGCACCGTCCATAATCACACCTTTCACATCCACCACCGCCGTGATTTCATCCACAGTCACAGTATCAGGCCCCTGCCCCGGTGGATAAAAAAACAGATACAGCACCACTAACAGATAGGCCAGAAAGAACAGCCTGAAAAAAATCCCCCAGCGCCGTGTCCTTCTCTGTTCCTTAATCCCTTCCAGTGCGATCACTTTCAATGCTTCAGTCGCACGACTTTCTTCACTCATCATTTCTTCCTTTATCCTTGTTGCTGCAACCAGTCCGGCAGCTGCAAAATATTATCAATCAACCCCTGCGGCTGCAGCTTTAACAGACGCTCTGCCGAATGTACACCGTAGCTTACCGCCAGTGCATCCACTCCGGCATTCATGGCCATCTGCACATCATATTCCGTATCACCAATCATCAGTGCATCCGCCACGTTCAGATCATAGTCCGTCAATATTTCTTCCAGCATCTGCGGATGAGGTTTCGAAAACGTCTCATCAGCCGTGCGGCTGACGGGAAACAGATCCATTACATTATGCATCAGCATATCCTGGTTCAGCCCGCGTCGGGACTTTCCGGTAGCAACCGCAAGGGCATAACCTTGTGATGCCAGAGTCTGCAATACCTCCTGTGTCCCCGGAAAAAATGCGGCGGCGGCCAGCTCATCACCCAATGACTGCTGATGAAATGCTTCAGCGAACACCTCAAACTGTTCAGTCGGCATGTCCGGATACAGGCGCTCAACGGCGACTGCCAGCGACAGGCCAATCACATGGCGAATCTCCTGCTCATTGACAACGGGCAAATCCACTGCCGCTGCCGCATGGTGTATACATCTGACGATCCGCGCCGAAGAGTCCATCAAGGTACCGTCCCAGTCAAAAATCAACAGTTGGTACGGACGTTTATAATGCTTATGATTGGCTGCTGTTTGCTCAGGAGGCATGGTGTTTTACCTGTTGTAATATCGGTTGTAAATCATCGGCCAGCGGAGCCTGTAGCTGATATTTCTGGCCGTTCATAGCGAGTGTAAAGTCCAGTGAGGCGGCATGCAGAAACAATCGTTTCAGCCCCATTTTTCGGTATACCCGGTTCAGCGAAAAATCACCGTAGCGATCATCACCCAGCACCGGATAACCCAGATGGGCCAGTTGTACCCGGATCTGGTGCATACGTCCGGTCAAAATCTGCACATCCAGCAAGGAGCATTCCGAGGTGATGAACAGCGGCCTGAAGATACTTTCTGCTGCCTTTCCGGTCTCTTCTGCCACCTGTATTTTCTGCCGCGAACCGCTGCTGCGCCCCAGATTTGTTACCAGATGCCGGGTGCCGCCCCGCCATTTACCCGCCACCAGTGCCTGGTAGTGTTTTTCCATCCCGCCATCACGCAGCAGGCTGTGCAGTGCATTTAAAGCCTGGCGCGACTTGGCCAGCACAATCAGGCCGCTGGTATCACGATCCAGCCGGTGTACCAGCTCTACAAATGGCAGATTTGGGCGTAGCTGGCGGAAGGACTCAATCAGGCCGTATTTAACCCCGCTGCCACCATGTACCGCCAGACCCGCCGGTTTATTCAGCACAATCAGCTGTTCATCTTCCAGCAAGATTGCAGTCTCAATCTCATCCAGCAGGATTTGTGGCGCAACACGCGGATTAGCCGGTACTTCCATGCTGACCGGCGGAATACGAATCTCATCATTCACCACCAGTTTGCGGTCCGGCTTGACCCGTTTTTTATTGATTCGTACCTCACCTTTACGCAATACACGATAGACAACACTGCGCGGTACTTTCCTAAAATGTTTCAGCAAAAAATTATCAATACGCTGCCCGCTCTCATGCTCAGTCACAATATGGTAGGAAACTGCCATAATTACCTTTATTTATTCAGCTAAATGATCCAATTTAATTGAATGCCATTAACCAAGTTGATATATTCGCTGCAGGTTTACGGACAGATGTTAATAAATTCCTGACCACTGAACCTGATGGTCGATGTCGCCGGACGAACGGAAATTTTCAGTAACGAAAATATTGCCGGTCGGAGCATGATAGGGCGCATCATGAAATGATTCAATGGAATTCCCCCGGGAATCCATAGCGGCGAGCGGATTCAAAAGGAAAATGAAACACTCGCTCATGAGCAGCGTCACTCCCTTATGTAAATACGCGAGTGACGAGGTGTTTTTTACAGCACCCTGCCAGACCAGAAATGCTGTTTATCTGAAAGGAATAGAAATTACGTCATGCAGTCTCTGCAAGAACACTGCATGACAGAAACTTTGGGATTTCCTAATCAGCCTCACACATAGAATATGTACGAAGCTTGTTACACAGTAACGTAATAACGATGGAATGACCATTTTACACCAGGAATCCAGAGCAGAACCAACAGGAAGACATCAGGACGGTATGAACCACCGGATCACCGTTCTTATTGATACCATTTCAGCCATTATCCTGGTGACTTTTGTACTGAACACTTCCTGTAGACAGAATTAGTAGGGATGAGCAGGTGCTGCACACACTTAAGGTGTAGTACATGAAACGTATATTAATTAATGCAACACAGGCCGAAGAAATCCGTGTTGCGATGGTCGACGGCCAGCGACTTTATGATCTGGATATTGAACATCCATTTCGTGCCCAGAAAGCGTCATGGCTTTCTCTCTTTTCGCGAAGTCGCTCGTGAATGCTATCACCCCGATGCCAAAATCAGTAATGGTCGCCCAAGCATCAAGGATGTACTGCGCGAAGGTCAGGAAATCCTGTTGCAGGTTGATAAAGAGGAACGTGGTAACAAGGGTGCAGCCCTAACCACTTATATCAGCCTAGCCGGACGTTATCTGGTATTAATGCCGAACAACCCGCGGGCCGGTGGTGTTTCGCGCCGCATTGAAGGTGAAGACCGCCAGCATATCAAACAGACATTATCCGATCTGGATATTCCTGAAGGCATGGGTGCGATTGTCCGTACCGCCGGTGTTGACCGTGAGGCGGAAGAACTCAGCTGGGATCTCGACTACCTGAAAACCCTGTGGGAAGCCATCCAGTCCGCTTCCGGAAAACACAAGGCACCCGTACTGCTGTATCAGGAAAGCAACGTCATTATTCGTGCCTTGCGTGACTATTTCCGCCGTGATATTGGCGAAATCGTCATTGACGATAATACCGTTTACAAACAGGCGCATGACTTTATGCAGGCTGTGATGCCGCATAATCTGCGTAAGCTGAAACATTACCAGGACAGCACACCGCTGCTCAGCCGCTATCAGGTTGAACATCAGATTGAAACCGCCTTTCAGCGTGAAGTCACCCTGCCCTCCGGCGGGGCGATTGTCATTGACCACACCGAAGCACTGTTGTCCATCGACATTAACTCGGCCCGTGCCACCAAAGGTAAGGGCATCGAAGAAACCGCACTCAACACCAACCTGGAAGCGGCTGATGAAATTGCCCGCCAGCTGAGGCTACGTGATCTCGGAGGCCTGATCGTCATTGATTTTATCGACATGCTGCCCAGCAAACATCAGCGCGAAGTCGAACGCCGCCTGAAAGAGGCACTGAAAGTGGATCGCGCACGGGTGCAGGTCGGACGAATTTCCCGGTTTGGCCTGCTGGAAATGTCCCGGCAACGCCTGCGTCCGTCACTGGGCGAATCCAGCCAGATTGTCTGTCCACGCTGTGTCGGCCAGGGCAGCATCCGCAATACCGACTCACTGGCTTTATCAATTCTGCGCCTGATGGAAGAAGAGTCGATGAAAGAAATGACCGGACGGGTTATGGCCAGAGTGCCGGTAACAGTAGCCAGCTTCCTGCTGAATGAAAAACGTGACGCGCTGACCGATGTACAGCGGCGACGCGGCATTGAGCTATCCGTCATTCCTGATCCATACCTGGATACCCCACACTTTGATATCATCCGCGTGCGCAGCGACGAAAATGCCGCAACAGCACCGAGCTACACCCGGATTTCAGCTCCACCCGACATCCAGGAAGACAGCCAGACCGATACCGAAGAGCATGGCGGACAGGCCCCTGAGACTGCCGTGGTCAGCAATGTGGTACCCAGCCAGCCGGCACCCCAAATAGAACGCAAACCCAAGACAACTCAAGCAACGGAAACACTGGATATTGAAAAGAATCCGGGACTGATCCGGCGTATTCTGCATAGTTTATTTGGTACCAACGCCAAAACCGAAGAACCGGTCGCTGAAGTCAGGAAAGCCCAGAAAGAACGCAAACGCCAAAGCAAAACTGCCCCGCAGAATAAACAGAAAAGCCAGGGCCACAACAATCGGAATAACCCGAATCAATCTCAAAGCGGCCATGATCAGAGTGATGAGCAAAAGTCACAGAGCCGCCGTACCCGCAAGCCACGTAAAAACAACAATGGCAACGGACAGCAAAAAGATCAGACACCCGTCAAGGCAATCACCGAACATGACCATATTCAGCATGAACCGGAAATCAGCAATCAGACCGGCAATGACCAACATCGGCAATCTGCCAGTGATAATACTGACAACAAGACTACCAATCACAATGGCTCATTGCGTCGCGGCCGTACACGGGGACGTGGCCGCACCCGTACCGGCAACCGGACACAGGACAGGTCACAACAAACCATAAGCACGGCTGAAGATAAAACTGTAGCCACTGAAACCACTGAGCAGCCGTCTGAAACAACGGTGATAACCGAAACCCAGACAACTAAAACAACAACTGCTCCGGTTCAACCCGTAGAGCAAACAGTCAGTGATGCTCCGGCACACAGCAAAGACACAGCCCATGCTGATCATAAGGAAACCACGCCGAAAACCAGTAAACCTGTCAGAAAAGCAACACGCAAACCATCCGGGCGCCGGAAACCGAGAAGTATTGCTGATAGTGCTGAAAATCAGGAGCCACTGGTAATTGATCTGGTGCCGAAAAAACCACACAACGAGAACCGCTCCGCACAAACGGCCCGGGCTGAGCCTGCGGCTGAAACAAAGACAGCAAAACCGGCACAAGGCACACAAAGCAATGCACAAACGGCTGAAAAACCGACAAATAAGCAGAACGGTAACGATTCTGATCAACCAAAACCGAGCCGGACACGAAAACCGGCTGTGAAAACGCCGAAACCTGCCAAGACTTCAAAAACAGCAGGTGACAAGCAAACACCAGACAAACCTGCAGAAACCGTTGTAAAACCTGCGGCGGCCACCGAGAAAATAAAAGCGAAGCCAGCTAAAACCAGTGCCAAACCTGTAACGACGGGCAGAGCAACAAAAACTGAACCTGCAGCTACCAACACTGACAAACCTGCAAAAACACAGACCCAGGTCTCTCAGTCCGTTGAAAAACCTGTGCAAACGGCAAAACAACCGGATAAGACTGTGGCTGTAAAAACAGACAAACCTAAAGAAACATCAAAGACGGAACAACCGGCATCGAAAACTCCGAAAGCCTCAACCACCTCAAAACCGGAGCCTGTCAAGGCAGAAGACACCAGACCAAAGCAATCGCAACCGGCTGCGGAAAAATCAGTGGAAGCAAAACAGATCGAAAAACCGGCAGAGAAAAAACGCCCGATCTGGATGCATTCGGAATAAGATGTAGTTGTAAAAACTCCAATCTGATCTGACAGATCATCCGCTTTTATAAAAGTGTCTGTCGGGTCAGGTTTATATATCAACCCAGTTCCAGCACATCCTGCATATCATAAAGCCCGGCTGGCTGATCAGCCAGCCACTGTGCGGCACGTACCGCACCTTTCGCAAAGGTCATACGGCTGGAGGCTTTATGCGTGATTTCGATCCGTTCGCCAATATCGGCAAACATCACGGTATGCTCACCGACAATATCACCCGCACGGATGGTCTCAAAACCAATCGTCTTGCGTTCCCGCTCACCGGTCTGCCCTTCGCGGCCATATACCGCGCATTCCTTCAGATCACGCCCCAGTGCGTCGGCAACCACTTCCCCCATGCGCAATGCTGTACCGGAAGGCGCATCCACCTTATGCCGGTGATGGGCTTCGATAATCTCGATGTCCACCGAATCACCCAATACGCGGGCTGCCATGTCCAGCAGCTTCAGGGTCAGATTCACCCCGACACTCATATTCGGGGCAAATACCACGCCGATTTTCTCCGCTGCCGCCTGAATTGCCGCCTTACCTTCATCATCAAAGCCGGTCGTACCAATGACCATTTTTTTATCGTGTGCCACACACCATTGCAGATGCTCAAGCGCAGGTTGCGGACGGGTAAAATCAATCAGCACATCAAAATCATCAGCCGCTGCATCCAGCGACGGCGCAATCATGACCCCATTCTCACCGATACCCGCCAGCGAGCCGGAATCCACACCCAGCAACGGGTTGTGAGGGTGCTCGGTCGCCACAGTCACTTCCAGCCCCTGCTGTTCGGCACAGGCCGCCAGCAGGGCCTTGCCCATACGCCCGGAAGCACCGACAATTGCCACTCTGGTGATTTCAGTCATTGATCCTCTCCCGCGCTTTGTAATTAATCTTTCGCGTCTGTAAACGCGTGTTTCACATCATCAAAGAAACCTTTCGCCTTGTCCAGCCAGCTGTGCTCACGCGGACTGTGGCGCTTACCGCCTTCATCCATAGAGGCATCCAGCTCTTCCAGTAACTCACGCTGGCGAGTGGTCAGATTGACCGGCGTTTCCACCACCACGGTACAAATCAGATCGCCCATGCTGGCACTGCGCACCGACTTGACACCTTTGTTGCGCAGCCGGAATTTTTTGCCACTTTGCGTTTCCGGCGGCACTTTCAGCGTCACCTTGCCTTCCAGCGTCGGCACTTCAATCTCCCCCCCCAGCGCAGCCGTGGTAAAGCGCAACGGTACATCGGCATACAGATGATCACCGTCACGGGTAAACAGCTCATGATCCTTCACATGTACCTGTACATACAGATCACCCGCCGGTCCACCGTTCAGACCAGCCTCACCCTCACCGCCAAGACGGATGCGGTCACCGGTATCCACGCCCATCGGAATACGCACCGACAGGGTTTTCTGTTTTTCCACCCGGCCCTGACCATGACATTCATGACAGGGGTCGGCAATCACCTGTCCCTGACCATGACATTGTGGACAGGTCTGCTGTACCGAGAAAAATCCCTGCTGAATACGTACCTGCCCTTGACCGTGACAGGTCTGACAGGATTGTGGCTGGGAGCCTTTCTTTGCCCCGGTGCCATTACAGGCACTACAGCTTTGCATGGACGGTACGCGAATATCCACTTCGGTACCGAACACCGCATCTTCCAGCGACAATTCCAGATTGTATTGCAGGTCGCTGCCACGATAGGCACGGTTCCCCCCCCCACGTCGCGCACTGCCACCGCCAAAGATGTCCCCAAAAATATCTTCAAAAATATCACCGAAGCCCTGACCACCTGGCCCACCACCGGCGGAACGGTCTACACCGGCATGGCCGAACTGATCATAGGCCGCACGCTTATTCGCATCTCCCAAGACTTCATACGCTTCCTTGGCTTCCTTGAATTTCGCCTCTGCCTGTTTATCATCCGGATTACGGTCAGGATGATATTTCATCGCCAGACGGCGGAAAGATTTTTTCAGATCGGCTTCACTGGCATTTTTCTCAACGCCGAGTACTTCGTAGTAATCCCGTTTGGACATAATCGGTATACCCTGGTAATACTTCCGGTTCGCATGACGCAGCCCATCGCGTCATGACAGCTATCAACATGGAAACATTCATTGTAAAACGAACACAGGCGCGGAGAGCCTGAACCCGCCGCGCCTGATCACTTAGCTGCAAAGCAGCTTATTTTTTATCGTCAACTTCTTCGAACTCGGCATCGACAATATCATCATCGTCCGCCCTGGCATTACCTGCTGCGCCAGTAGCTCCCGCTGCACCAGCGGCTGCCGCAGCTTCAGGCCCGGCACCGGCACCCGCCATCTTCTGCATCAGCTGACCGGATGCTTCTCCCAGTGCTTCACTCTTGCGCTCAATAATATCCTTGTTATCCCCTTTCACTGCGTCTTTCACTTCGCTGATCAGGCTCTCGATATTGGCGCGATCCGCACCGTCGACCTTGTCACCGTACTCCTTCATTGACTTTTCAGTTGCATGAACCAGTGACTCTGCCTGGTTACGGGCCTCAATCAGTGCACGTTGCTTCTTGTCTTCTTCAGCGTGTGCCTCGGCATCCTTGACCATGCGCTCGACTTCATCATCTGACAAGCCGGAAGAAGCCTTGATGACAATGGACTGCTCCTTGCCGGTGGCCTTGTCCTTCGCCGATACGTTCAGAATACCGTTGGCATCAATGTCAAACGTCACTTCGATCTGCGGCATACCACGCGGGGCGGGTGGAATGTCCTGTAAATCAAAACGGCCCAGTGACTTGTTGTCACGCGCCAGCTCACGCTCACCCTGAAGAACATGCACTGTCACCGCCGTCTGGTTATCTTCCGCTGTAGAAAAGACCTGTGACTCCCTGGTCGGAATAGTGCTGTTCTTCTGAATCAACTTGGTGGATACCCCGCCCATCGTTTCAATACCCAGTGACAACGGGGTAACATCCAGCAACAGTACATCCTTAACACCACCACTCAGCACTCCACCCTGGATCGCTGCACCGACAGCAACCGCTTCATCCGGGTTCACATCACGCCGTGGTTCCTTACCGAAGAAGTCCTGTACGGCACTTTGTACCTTGGGCATACGGGTCTGACCACCGACCAGAATCACATCATCGATTTCAGAGGCGCTCATACCGGCATCTTTCAGTGCTACCTTGCAAGGCTCAATGGTACGAGCGACCAGATCATCCACCAGTGATTCCAGCTTGGCACGGGTCACCTTGATGTTCATGTGCTTGGGGCCGGAGGCATCAGCGGTGACATAAGGCAGATTGACATCGGTCTGCTGCGCAGTTGACAGCTCAATCTTGGCCTTTTCTGCCGCATCCTTCAGGCGCTGCATCGCCAGCGGATCACCTTTCAGATCCACACCATCAGACTTACGGAACTCATCGACCAGATAATCCATCAGACGGTTATCGAAATCCTCACCCCCGAGGAAAGTGTCACCGTTGGTCGACAGTACTTCAAACTGCATATCACCATCAACATCAGCGATTTCAATAATAGACACGTCGAACGTACCACCACCCAGGTCATACACTACAATCTTCTTGTCGCCCTTGGACTTGTCCATACCGTAGGCCAGTGCTGCCGCTGTTGGCTCATTGATAATCCGCTTCACATCCAGACCGGCGATCTTGCCGGCATCCTTGGTGGCCTGACGTTGTGAGTCATTAAAATAAGCCGGTACGGTAATGACCGCTTCAGTCACTTCTTCACCGAGGAAATCCTCAGCGGTCTTTTTCATCTTTTGCAGTACACGCGCCGACACTTCCGGTGGCGCCATTTTCTTGCCACGCGCTTCAACCCATGCATCGCCATTATCCGCTTCAACAATCTTGTACGGTACCAGCTTAATGTCTTTCTGCACTGCTTCTTCGTTGAAACGGCGACCAATCAGCCGCTTTACCGCAAACAAGGTGTTCTCAGGGTTAGTGACCGCCTGACGCTTTGCTGTCTGACCGACCAGCACTTCCTCGTCCATAAAGGCAACAATGGATGGGGTGGTGCGATCACCCTCGGCGTTTTCAATCACGCGGGGCTTGTCACCATCCATGACCGCTACACAGGAGTTGGTTGTACCCAAGTCAATACCAATGATTTTTCCCATTTTTAACATCTCCAGAAAATCTTTATATTCAGTCCGGCAAGACAGCTATTCAAATAACTGCCGTTACCCTTTCAGCAATCCGCCCGTTTGACCGGAACGGCCGCTTTTCGATTAGCTTTATTTGTTGGGGTTTATTATTGCTTTTCAAGCACCGGAACCCACAATTTGCAAACTCTTTTTGCTCCGGCCTATCCGTTCTTGCACACCATGACCATCGCCGGACGGATTGTGCGCCCACTGAGGGTATAACCTTTCTGCATCACGGCCAGCACCGTATTATTTTCATGCTCCGGACTGGGTTGCATGGACATTGCCTGATGAAATTCCGGATCAAATTTATCCCCCACAGCTCCCACTGCTTGCAGTTTGAATTTCTCCATCACCGATTCAAACTGCTTCAGGGTCAGGCTCATACCTTCACGGATTTTTTCAATATCGCCTTCTGCCTGCATACCCATTTCCAGGCTGTCAATCACCGGCAGCAGATTTTCAGCAAACCGCTGTACCGAGTATTTATGAGCATCATCCACCTGTTTTTCATAACGGCGGCGCTGGTTTTCCATGTCCGCCTTAAAACGCAGTGCCAACTCCATATTCTCATCAGCTTTCGCCTGGACCTCTGCTAACGCCTGGGTTAATGCTTCGGCATCCACTGCGGTTTCAACACTTTCCTCCTGCTCGGCTGCAACTTCAGCAGCCGCTCCGGTTACCGCCTGTTGTGCTTCCTGCGACAGGCCTTCAGCCGTTTTCACGGATTCTTCCTGTGTCTTGTTCTGTTCTGGCGCGTTCATTTCATATCTCCAAAAGTCAGGGGCATACCAGCCTGTCCACCAACAACGTGTTCGAACCATAGCGGGCTGGTTGTCAGTTCTATTGCCTCACAGAGATAGGGGTTAATTCAAAGAATTCAAGGAGAATCACGCTATAATTTTGGAAAATCCGTGATGGATCACCTAATCTGAATAATACACTGAAACGGATGATTTCTGAGCTACCCTGCCACCTACCATCAAAGAGCAAATCACTTATGACACGATATTTCCTGCGCGGCATCATTTTTTTTGTGCTACTCACCTGCGGCCTGCAAAGCATTACAGCCGATGAGGTTAAAACCTCTCCAGCAGAAAACGCAAAAGCCGAAATCACTGAAAAACTGGATGCTTTACAGGCAGTACTGGAAATCAAGGACAATCTGGAAAACGCGATACAGGAACAACGTCAACGGCTGAAGAAGGCGGTGACCGAGGAAGATAAAGCCAGTCTGATGAATAAGATTACCGGACTGGAAAAAGAATTGAAAAATACTGATCTGAGCTTTGATGAAATCGCCACCGATATTGATCTGTCAGCGATTAAAGAGCCGCCGGAAACTGTATTCAGTCTCGAACAGGAAATTATTGCGCTGATCAAACCAACGTTGCAGGAAATGAACAATATGACCCGTAACGTACGTAAAAAGTCGGAATTACGCGAGACCATTGCCCGCAGCAAGGAAAAACAGAAATACATCAAGGATGCGATAGAACATCTGTCTGAACTGCTCAGTCAACCCGCACAGAATAAGAAACTGCGCAGCACGCTACAGGCAAAAATGGAGTTCTGGAAAAAAGAATATGCCATGACGGACAGTCAATTGACCAGTGCCTCACAACAACTGAAAAAGCTGGTGGAAGCCGAAGTGCCGCTTGCCCAGTCAACACGCACTTATTTCAAGACATTTTTCCAGCAACGCGGCCTGTATATCTCACAGGCTCTACTGGCTATTGTGGTCATTTTCATTATTTCCCGGTTAATCCGCAGTCTGCTGAAAAAACTGGTTCCCCAGTTTAATCGCCAGTCGCGCAGCTTTCGTATCCGCCTGATCGACTTATCACACCGCGTCATTACGTTTGTATTGATTATCATCTGCCCAGCTGTTGTGTTTTATATCGCAGAAGACTGGGTGCTATTCAGCTTTAGTTTACTGATTTTACTGGGTATTGCCTGGACATTGCGTACCACCATTCCGGCTTATCGCAAGCAGATTGAATTATTCTTGAATATCGGCGCTGTACGCGAAGGTGAGCGTATTTTTCTGGATGGCATTCCCTGGCGGGTTGATGTCATTAACATTTATTCCATTCTGGAAAATCCGGTAGCGGGTATCAAGCAACGTATTCCAATCAAGGAGCTAATCGGTCTCAGGTCACGGCCTGATAACCATGATGAGCCCTGGTTTCCCTGCGCTAAGGGTGATTGGGTGATTCTATCGGATGGCATTCGCGGTAAAGTGATTGGCATTTCATCCGAGTTTGTCAAACTGGTGCAACGTGGCGGTGCACACAAAACCTATCTGACACAGGACTTTCTGGCACTGGCTCCGCTGAACCTGTCGGTTAATTTCCGCATCAAGGAAACCATTGGTATCAGTTACGACCTTCAGGCTGCCAGTACCGAGGAGATTCCAAACATTCTTCAGGAGACCCTGCAACGCAGATTCGAAGAAGAAGGTTACGACAAGGATCTGTTGAATCTGCGGGTTGAGTTTGCTTATGCCAATAGCTCTTCACTGGATCTGGTGGTTATTGCCGATTTCAAAGGCCGTCTTGGTGACTTGTACAACCGGATCAGACGAGCCATACAGCGCTGGTGTGTGGATGCCTGTAGTGAAAATCACTGGGAAATTCCTTTCACCCAGGTGACTGTGCATCACCCATTGCCATTTTACAGCCATGACGGTGGTTATCTGACTCCGAACAGTGAACGTATGAACTGACCGTAATATGTGATTACTTTTTGGCTTGTAGACTCCTGCTGATTCTGATAAATAGTTGATCACTTTAATTGATCAACGATAAAATAATTCAGCTTTTGTTAAGGTTGACAGCAAGCCCACTATTTCAGGCGCTCCTTGAGCGCCTTTTTACTTCCGGCCCTGTCTGAATTTCCTGCGGAAGTACTCCCGGATCCTCTCCAAAATGCTTTCACGGCAGAGACAGTTCCAGCGGATTACGGTAACCTGTCACTCCCGTGAAATCAGCCAGACAGGGACAAGGCTTGGAAAACACAACAACACCGGACAAGAAACTACGGATCGGCATCAGCAGCTGCCTGCTCGGTCAGGCGGTGCGCTTTAACGGCGGGCATAAGCAGGACAAATACATCGTAAACACTCTGGGTGAGTTCTTTGACTTTCAGCCTTTCTGTCCGGAAGTCGGTGCCGGTCTCGGCATTCCCCGTCCCGCCATTCGCTTAATCCGCCTGACCGAACACGCACCACTGCGGGCAGTAGAAAGCGGCCAGTCAGAACGGGATCACACCCAGGCACTAATCAGCTATACCGAAGATGTGATACCACAAATCAAACCACTTAGCGGTTATATTCTGAAGAAAGACTCACCGAGCTGCGGCATGGAACGCGTAAAGGTTTACCGGACCGATCAGCCCAAATCACCGCCGCAACGTCAAGGCACCGGTATTTTTACAGAAATCATCCGCAGGCATTACCCCAATCTGCCGATGGAGGAAGAAGGCCACCTGTGTGATCCGGTATTACGCGAAAATTTTATCGAACGGGTGTTCAGCTACCATCGCTGGCAACAACTGGAACAGTCCACCCTCACGCCGGCCAGGCTGGTTGATTTTCACTCTGATCACAAGTACAGCATCATGGCCCATCATCAGGAAGCCGTGCGCGAACTGGGACGACTGGTTGCCAGTGCCGGTGACACCGGGAACTTTCCTGCCCTGTGCAAACAGTATATCAGTCGTTTTATGGCCGTAATGGCTTTACGGGCCGGACGCGGCCAGCATACCAATGTCCTGCACCACCTGCTGGGCTATGTCAGCCATGCGATGACAGCAGATGATCGTGCCGAACTGGTGGATACCATCGCACGTTATCAACAGGGCTATGTACCGCTGATTGTCCCGCTGACCCTGCTGAATCATCATTTCCGCAAACATCCGCACCCTTACATTAAACGACAGCATTATCTCAATCCGCACCCACAGGAACTGATGCTACGTAACCCGCTTTGAGAATTTACCCATGTGCTTCATTGTCAAAATTTCTTCCGAATCCTTCGTCAAAAGCCGTTCGGTACGCAAATGGCACATTAAACAGCTACGCCGCAATATTGAAAAAGTACTGCACAGGGTGGACAGCACCGCACAGGTGCGCGGCCTGTGGGATCGGCTGGAGATTGACTGTGCCGAGGAAATGGTACCGGTTTGCCGTCAGCAATTATGTGATATTCCCGGTATCAGCACCGTACTCACCGTCACCCGGGCCAACCTGCCGGATAATGATCCGCTGGGTTTTCTGGCTGAACAATCCGTCGCTTACTACGCCGATCAACTGGCTGGCAAAAGCTTTGCGGTACGCTGTCGCCGTGCCGGTGAACACCCCTTCCAGTCAACCGATGTCAACCGTCAGGCCGGGGCGGCCCTGTTGCAGAACAGCGATAACAGCCGGGTCAGCCTGAACGACCCGCAAGTCACTGTCAGCATCGAGGTACTGCATGACCACGTTTATTTTGTCCGTGAGCGTCATGCCGGTTTACGGGGTTATCCGCTGGGTACCCAGGGCACCGTGCTCAGTCTGATTTCCGGCGGTTTTGACTCTTCGGTCGCCAGCTATCTGATGATGCGCCGTGGTTGCCGGGTCAATTTTCTGTTCTTTAATCTGGGGGGTGTAGCCCATTCACTGGGCGCACAACAGGCCGCTCTGTACCTGTGGCGGAAATTTGGCAGCAGTCATTCTGCACGTTTTTACAGCGTCTCGCTGGATCAGTTTATTGCGCAGCTGATGCAATTACCGCACACCACCTTTAATGGTGTGCTCCTGAAACGGGCCATGCTCAAGGTTGCGGAAGCTATCGCCAACCGCACGAATATCGAAGCACTGGTCACCGGCGAATGTATCTCACAGGTTTCCAGCCAGACGCTGACCAATCTGTCAACCATTGACCGGGTTACGAATCAGCTGATTATCCGCCCGCTGATTACCATGGAAAAAGAGGATATTATCAATATCGCAGAGCAAATCGGCAGTGCCACCTTTGCGCGGAATATGGTGGAGTATTGCGGGGTGATTTCTGACAAACCCACTGTTTCCGCCAGTCCGGATAAAATAGAAGCTATCGAACAGGAGCTGGGTAATGCATGGTTCGATGCCGCTATCAATAGCATTCAGAACATGGCCGTCAGCGATATTATCCGCCATGCCAACACAAATCCGCAGGTCGAGCTGCTTCACGAAACGGCAGGTTGCACACTGATTGATATTCGTGAAACCCGGCAGCCACTGGCACAGGCGGATTTACATATCCCCTTCCATCAACTGAATCAGCAATTCCCGACCCTGGCACAGGACAAAACCTACCTGTTGTATTGTGACAAGGGGGTCATGAGTCAGCTGCATGCGGCTTATTTACATGAACTGGGTTTTGATAATGTGAAGGTTTATCGTCCGGCCTGATCCACACCGGGGTATGGCTATTGCACCGCTCCGCGTATCTCTACCGGGAGTTTTGACAAGCCAGTGACGCAATGTTAGCTTTTCAGCCGATATCATATGGAAGAGACCCCCCGTGAGCCGGAAAAAAAACCGTTTGACCCGCCTGTTAAAGGCAGCCGCACTGTCAGCCATCGTTACAAGCCTATTCTCCAACGCTTTTGCCGCCGACGTGACCCTGAAACTGCATCAATTCCTGCCCGCCCAGTCCAGTGTGCCTCGTATGCTGGATGCCTGGGCTGACAAGATTGAAAAAGCATCGAATGGCCGCATTGACATTCAACATTTTCCGTCCATGCAACTGGGTGGCAAACCCCCTGAGCTGGTCAGTCAGGTACAGGATGGTATCGCTGACATTATCTGGACACTGCCGGGCTATACACCGGGTCGCTTCCCGCACACTGAAGTCTTTGAGCTGCCGTTTATCACCAATGACACCGTAGCCGCGTCTCAGGCCTACTGGGAACTGGCTGAAGAAAAAATGATGGACAAAGACTTCAAGGATCTTAAAGTTCTGGGTCTCTGGGTACACAGCCCCGGCCTGATTCACTCCAGAAAACCGATTACTGACGTGGCTGACCTGAATGGTGTTAAGTTACGCGCCCCAAGCCGGGTTACCAGCTTGCTGTTCAAATCGCTGGGTGCCAGTCCGATTGGCATGCCGGTTCCAACGGTGCCGGAAGCCTTGTCCAAAGGGGTTATCAATGCTGCCGTTATGCCGTGGGAAGTCAGCAGCTCACTAAAAATGGCGGAACTGGTTAAAAACCATACCGAATTTCCAGGCACCGCACTGTATACCAGTACCTTCCTGCTGGCGATGAACAAGGCCAGATATGATTCACTGCCTGATGATCTGAAAAAAGTCATTGATGATCATTCCGGCGCAGACTTTTCCCGGTCTGCCAGCCAAAAGATGGTGGAAAACGATGTCGTACCCCGCCAGATTGCGGTGGACGCGGGCAACAATATTATTGAGCTGACCACAGCACAAATTAATGAATGGCGCAAAGCCAGCAAAAGCATTCAGCAGGAGTGGGCCAGGGAAATGGACGAGAAAGGCATGGACGGAACCGGTCTGCTCAAACAGGCTAAAAAGCTGATTGAAAAATACAGCCAGCCATAAACGGCAGCTTTTCCTGACTCCCCTGAAAGATTATTTTCCAACGGACATGATTTTATTCTGCCCGGCGGTGGATATTGGTATTTGCAGAGGACTTCCCGGTGCATATGCATAAACTGTTTGCATGGCTGGCCAACAGCATGGCGTTGCTGGGTGGCCTGGTTCTGACTGCCCTCATCATGTTGACCTGTGTCAGCGTTATCGGCCGGGGTAGCAATACGTTAGGTCATGCCGAGTGGTTTTCCGGCATCTTCCCGGAGCTGGCTAAAACATGGCTGAATAGCGGTATCGGCCCTATTACCGGTGACTTTGAGCTGGTGGAAGCCGGGATTGCCTTCGCAATTTTCGCTTTTCTGCCAATCTGTCAGCTCCGGGGCGGACATGCCAGTGTCGATATCTTTGCCAGCTTCATGCCGGAGCGGTTTAACCGGTTTTTAATCACCTTATGGGAAATCGTGCTGGCCGTTATAATGATTCTGATCAGCCAGCGCCTGTTCGCCGGTATGCAGGATAAACTCAATTATAACGAAACCACTTTCCTGTTGCAGTTTCCGCTAGGGTGGGCTTACGCTGTCAGTTTCATGGCTGCGGTTATTGCTGCCATAGTCGCTATCTATTGTGCCATTGTCCGCATACAGACTTTCTTGCAGGGCAAAGCGGATCAGAGCGTGGAAGGAAAAGTGCATTGAGTGCGCTCGAACTGGGGTACGGGTCATTTCCGGTACTGCTACTGCTCATTTTCCTGCGTGCACCCATCGGACTGGCAATGATGTTGTGCGGACTGGGCGGGCTGTATTTCGCCACGGGCGACAGCAATATGTTCCTGTCAAAAATGAAAACGGAAGCCTACAGTACGTTTTCCAGCTACTCACTGAGTATTATTCCAATGTTTCTGCTGATGGGGCAGTTTGCCACACTATCCGGCATGTCTTCGGCACTTTTCAAGGCCGCCGAAAGCTGGCTGGGGCATAAAAAAGGCGGTGTGGCAATGTCGGCCATTGGTGCCTGTGCCGGGTTCGGTGCAATTTGCGGTTCATCACTGGCTACCGCAGCCACTATGAGTCAGGTCGCATTACCGGAATTACGTCGCTACGGTTATGCCGGTGGTTTCGCCACCGCTACATTGGCAGCCGGTGGTACGCTGGGTATTCTGATTCCGCCGTCAGTGATTCTGGTGATTTATGCCATTCTCACCGAACAAAACATTGCCAAACTGTTTCTGGCGGCCTTTATTCCCGGCCTGTTGGCAGCACTGGGATACATGATCACCATTTCGATTTATGTCCGGTTATATCCAGAAGCGGCTGGTACCCGTAAGCGTGTGCCTTACTCCGAGCGCATGGTGACACTACTGAAGGTTTGGCCGGTATTACTGGTTTTCGGTCTGGTAGTCGGTGGTATTTACCTGGGCTGGTTTACCCCGACCGAAGGTGCGGCGGTCGGTGCGGCGGCTACCGGCTTGCTTGCCCTCTTCTCCAGCAACCTGAGCTGGAAGCTGTTGAAAGACAGTATCTTCAGTACCGCAATGAGTACGGCGATGATCTTTTTCATTGTGCTGGGGGCTGGTTTCTATAATAGCTTTCTCGCCCTGTCACAAGTGCCACAGGAGCTGGCCGCCTTCGTCACTGCTCAGGGTGTCAGTCCATGGGCCGTACTAATACTGATTCTGGTATTTTACCTGATTTTCGGCTGCCTGATGGACTCGCTGAGCATGATCCTGCTGACCATCCCGATTTTCTTCCCGCTAATCAGTGCGCTGGACTTTGGCATGAGCCCGGAGCATGTTGCAATCTGGTTCGGCATCCTGGTGCTGATTGTAGTGGAAGTGGGACTGATTACCCCGCCGGTGGGGATGAACCTGTTCATTATCAACAAGATGGATAAAGACACGCCGATGTCTGCGACCTACAGGAGTGTCATGTTCTTTGTGGGTGCTGATATTGTGCGGGTTATTCTGCTGGTGTTGTTTCCGGGATTGACTCTGTTCTTGCTGAAATGATGCACATTATCAGTGTGGAAGATTTTTTTACCTTAAATTTCGATCATGACCCTCCGTACAGAACATAACCTTGGATTGCTGCGCTGCAACTTAAATTTCTTGATTATTGTCGACAATAAATGGGATAATGGCTCGGTTTAGTGGGCTGTCCGCCATGTTCTTTGGCTTATGTCGACACAGCCTTATTCTGTAATCAGCAATGGGATAAAGCATGGAAACTCAGAAAACAGATATTTTGTTAGTTGGTGCCGGAATCATGAGTGTCACCCTGGCGACAATGCTCAAGGAGCTGAATCCTGATTTTTCCATTATTATTGTTGAGCGCCTGGACAGTGTGGCCGCAGAAAGCACCAGTGGCTGGAATAATGCCGGTACTGGTCACGCCGCCTATTGCGAGCTGAACTACACCCCTGAACAGGTCGATGGTTCGATTGAGATTGCCAAGGCACTGAAAATCAACCGGGCCTTTGAAACCTCGCTGCAATTCTGGAGCAGTCTGGTTGAAAAAGGTGCTCTGCCTGCACCGGAAAATTTCATTAATCCGACCCCGCATATCAGCTTTGTCTGGGGTGAGAGAAATGTTGCCTTTCTGAAAAGTCGTTTTGAAGCCCTGAACCAGTATGCCCAGTTCGCTGATATGGAATATAGCGAAGACCCCGAAGTCCTGAAAGAGTGGATGCCACTGGTGATGGAGGGGCGTGACCCAACACAGAAAGTGGCTGCTACCCGTGTATCCTATGGCTCTGATGTCGATTTTGGTTCAGTGGCCCGTTATATGATGGAGCATCTGGAAAAGCAGGACAACTTTGAGCTGGCACTGAATACGGATGTCGTCGTGTTAAAGCGGGGTGTTGACCAGATGTGGAAGGTGGAAATGCGGAATAATAAAACCGGCAAGATGCGGGTGATTAATGCCGGCTTTGTCTTCCTCGGTGCCGGAGGGGGTGCCTTTTCACTGTTGCGGAAAGCGGAACTGGACGAGGTTGGCGGCTATGCCGGATTCCCGGTGAGTGGTCAGTGGCTGGTATGCCGCTCCCCCGAGATTGTGGAAAAACACTGGGGCAAGGTGTACGGCAAGGCATCGATTGGCGCACCACCGATGTCAGTGCCACACCTGGATACCCGTATTATTGATGGCAAAAAGGCTTTGCTGTTCGGGCCGTTTGCAGGATTCACCATGCGCTTTCTGAAAAACGGTTCATCCTGGGACATGATTCGCTCAATCAGTCTTGATAATCTGATGCCGATTCTGGCGGTCAGTTTGAGGAACTTTGACCTGCTCCGATACCTGATTAAGGAAGTGCTGAAAAATCAGAAGGCACGGATGAAATCACTACGTGAGTATTTCCCGAATGCCAGGGATGAAGACTGGGAGCTGGCATATGCCGGACAGCGGGTACAGATTATCAAGAAACACCCGAACAAGATTGGCAAGCTGGAGTTTGGTACCGAGGTACTGGCGACAGAAGATAAAACACTGGCGGCTCTGCTGGGTGCTTCGCCCGGTGCGTCGGTTGCAGTGGCAGCGATGATTGAGCTGCTGGAATCCTGTTTTCCGGAAAAAATGGCCCGCAAAGAAGAAGGCAAGGAAGGCGAGTGGCGAACCAAGCTGGGTCAGATGATTGAGTCACAGCGTTACGAAAAGGGTCGTCTGGGTTATGACCGGGATTTATTACAGCGCGTACGGCAACGAAATATTGATATATTGAAGCTGCAATAGAAAGTATTCAAAGACCTGTGTCAGCAAGCGACAGCTAATGCACTGCGCTTGCTGCCCCGGAAAAACCGGACATCATCGCTTTTGTCAAAGCAGCATAAATAACTTGCCGGATACGGATATATCAATATAGTGTCGGCCACTCTGATTTTTCTGTATACTGCGCCTATCTCCATACGGCTGGAGTGCTGTATCACTGTTCGTGTATACCAATGTTAGAAACTAGCGAGATCATTTATGCAAAGTGCGTTGATTGAACAGGGCTTTATGCTCATGCTCTACGGGATGGGCGTGGTCTTTATTTTTCTGACCCTGCTGATTTTTGCAACCAGCGGCATGTCCAAGGCCATACTGCGCTGGTTTCCTCAGGCCGAACCGCCGAAACCGGCGCGTAAAAAAACCAGAACACCTGCCACAGCGGTTTCTCCGCTGACAATAAAAATTATTCAGGCTGCCATTGAACAACACCGTTCTGCCAGGTGACACCGTCACTTTACAGCTTTTTGTTGTAGTGATGCACTCTGTTGTGGTTATGTGCATTTTTATCACCATCACTTTTAGACGAGAAGAAATCTGATGAGCCAGAATACTGATCCTACCCGATATACCCGGAATCTGGGTATCACCGATGTTGTCCTGCGGGATGCACATCAGTCCTTATTTGCGACGCGGATGCGTCTTGATGACATGCTACCGATCGCTGAAAAACTGGACCAGGTTGGCTTCTGGTCCGTTGAAAGCTGGGGGGGAGCGACCTTTGATTCCTGTATCCGTTTTCTGGGCGAAGACCCATGGGAACGGATTCGTGAGATCAAGGCGGTCATGCCGAATACACCACAGCAAATGCTGTTCCGCGGCCAGAATATTCTCGGTTATCGCCACTATGCCGATGATGTGGTAGAGAAATTTGTCGAACGTGCCGCGATCAACGGTGTGGATGTATTCCGGGTTTTCGATGCGATGAATGATGCCCGCAATATGAAAACGGCACTGGCTGCTGTCAAGCAGGTCGGCAAACATGCCCAGGGCACCCTGTCCTATACACTGAGTCCGGTGCATAATCTTGAACTGTGGCTGGATCTGGCCAGACAGCTGGAGGATATGGGTGCCAACTCCATCTGTATCAAGGATATGGCGGGTCTGCTGAAACCTTATGCCGGTTTTGAGCTGGTCAGTGCACTGAAGAAAACCCTTGATATTCCGGTGCATATTCACTGTCACGCAACCACCGGCCTGTCTACAGCCACCATCGTCAAGTGTGTGGAAGCCGGGGCGGATGTGGTGGATACCTCGATTTCCTCAATGGCCATGACTTACGGGCATTCTGCCACGGAATCGGTGGTCGCCATTATGGAAGAACATGAGCGGGCCACCGGTCTGGATCTGCCACTGCTGGAGGAAATTGCCGCCTACTTCCGCGAAGTGCGCAAGAAATATGCCAAATTTGAGGGCTCACTGAAAGGTGTGGACTCACGCATTCTGATTGCCCAGGTGCCCGGCGGTATGCTGACCAATATGGAAAGCCAGCTGCGCGATCAGGGGGCCGGTGACAAGCTGGATGAGGTGCTGAATGAAATTCCGGCGGTGCGTAAGGACCTGGGGTATATCCCGCTGGTCACACCGACGTCACAGATTGTCGGAACACAGGCGGTACTGAATGTGCTGACCGGTGAACGCTACAAGTCACTGTCCAAGGAAACCACCGGTGTGCTGCGGGGTGAATACGGTGCAACACCTGCGCCGGTGAATGAAGCACTTCGCGAGCGGGCACTGGCGGGTGATGAGCTGATTACCTGCCGCCCGGCCGATCTGCTGGAAGCCGAAGTGGATAAATTAACCACTGAGTTACAGGATATTGCCAGGGAAAAATCTATCAGACTGACCGAAGGTGAAGGACAGATTGATGATGTACTGACTTATGCCCTGTTCCCGCAGATTGGGCTGAAATTTCTGGAGAATCGCGATAATCCGGATGCCTTTGAGCCAGTACCAACCGGTCATGAGGGCAGCACAGTGATGAGTGATGCCGGTGAGGAAATCTACACCGTCGAAGTCGAAGGTCAGAGCTATACCGTCACTGTGAACAATGGTGGTGATATTACCGGTATAGTACCTCCGACAGGCATGACTGATACTTCCAGCGGCGGAGCACCTGCAGCCACAGGTGGCGAAGGCGAACCGTTTCCGGCACCGCTGGCGGGTAATATCTTCAAGGTACTGGTCGAAGCGGGTGATGAGGTCGCAGAAGGTGAGACCATGATCATTCTGGAAGCAATGAAAATGGAAACATCCATCAGTGCGCCAAAAGACTGTGTTATCGCCGATGTCCTGGTGAAAGAAGGCGATGCAGTCGCTGTCGGCGACACACTGGTCAAGTTGGCATAAGGGGCAGACTATGGAACAGCTTTATTTGCTCTGGAGTGAATCGGGTCTGGCACAGATGACCCCGGGCCAACTGACCATGATGGGTGTCGGTCTGTTACTGCTTTATCTGGCAATTGCCAGGAAATTCGAGCCATTGCTACTGGTGCCGATTGGCCTGGGTACGGTACTGGTGAATATACCCGGTGCCGGTTTTGAGGCCGCGCCGGTCTATGATGCCCTCGGCCATCTGGAAAGCCCCGGCGGTATGATGTACTACATCTATAATGTGGGGATTGCCTCAGGCATGTTCCCGCTGATCATCTTCATGGGGGTCGGGGCAATGACCGACTTCGGGCCATTACTGGCGAATCCGAAAACCCTGTTACTGGGGGCGGCGGCACAGTTTGGCATTTTTGCCACCGTACTGGGGGCCGTGACCTTCAGTGCGCTGGGCATATTCGACTTCACTATTCATGATGCCGCGTCTATCGGCATTATCGGCGGTGCTGACGGGCCGACAGCCATCTTTGTCACCAGTAAACTGTCACCGGATATTCTCGGTGCCGTGGCCGTCGCTGCATATTCCTACATGGCCTTGGTGCCGATTATCCAGCCGCCGATTATGCGTGCACTGACCACGCCGGAAGAGCGGGCAATCAAGATGGAACAACTACGCCCGGTTTCACGCACCGAAAAAATTGTCTTTCCATTGCTGCTGCTGTTACTGGTGGCGATGTTCCTGCCAACAGCAGCACCGTTGCTGGGTATGTTCTGTTTCGGCAACCTGATGCGCGAAGCTGGTGTGGTGGATCGCCTGAGTGATACCGCTCAGAATGCACTGATTAATACAGTCACTATCTTCCTCGGTCTGGGAGTCGGCTCGAAAATGAGTGCCGATAAATTCCTCAGTCTGGAAACACTGGGTATTCTCGGTCTGGGGGCAATTGCCTTCTGTATCGGTACTGCCTGTGGGGTATTGCTGGCCAAGTTGATGAACAAACTGTCTTCGCATCCGATCAATCCACTGATTGGCTCGGCAGGTGTTTCTGCCGTACCGATGGCGGCGCGGGTATCCAATAAGGTGGGTCAGGAAGCGAACCCGCATAACCACCTGCTGATGCATGCCATGGGTCCGAATGTCGCCGGTGTAATCGGTTCGGCGATTGCTGCCGGGGTGATGATCAGTATGGTGAGTGGCTTTGGAGGGTGATTAATGCTGCTGCCCCCGTCAGGGGGCAGGCACTTACCCGAATTTCAACCCCACAAAAAATCCGGCGGTAGCACTCACCCCTCTGGCCGAAATCCGCGACAGACGTTCAACCAGAAAACCACCCGATTCCTGTGCCATATGGGTAGCCGTGTTCGCAGCCTGCTGCAATCCCTGATCCGACAGGGTCGTAACACCGTAGTACTCTGTCACCAGCAACAGCACGATAGCACCACCGGCCAGAAACAGTGCAATTTTCAGCATTTTCTTGGCAAAATAACCCACCGCCAGACCGATCACAAATGGCGCACCAACATTGCCCAGCAGAAACGGTGCGGAGAGAAAGTCACCATTCTCCAGTGCCTGACCGTTAATCAACTGGGTATGACCGATGGAGTCAGCCGATCCCGCTGGTGGCAGTAAATCACCGGGTTCTACCGGCACCCACTCACTGGATTGATGACCGGTATTGGCAGAAACCGGCTGCAAGGTCGGCGGGACATCGGGCGAGTATTGATTGCTCATTATTCTATTCCATTCTGTTTTTGCCACCAGCGCATATCCAGTGCACATGGCGGCGTTGCTGATTCAGCAAATTATCAGCAATTTGAGTATAGCCAGAGCTTAACAAACTATCAAAAGCGTTTCAGGGCGCGTAATTTCGGTGCCTTGGCCGGATTCTGATTGATATGTTCCTTGATACCCCAGCAGCCAAAGTGGGCATTGGCCCGTGGTGATGAAAAAGCCATAAACAAACGGCCACCCGCCTGTTTAAAACCGTTCAGTAATTTAACGTAAGCCTGTTCCATACGCGGGTCACGATTGGCCGCAATCAATACCGGGTTAGGATGCTGTTTCTTGGATCGGGTGCCGTAATGCACCAGATGTTGCCCACCCTCATAGGCCGCCAGCTGGATTTTATAGGGGCGCAGGATTTCAGCATGTTTTTTCAGATGATTAATCGCCTGATTAATCGAGTAATGGCGCGACGTTTCAATCATACGGAAAATATCATTGGTATCCCGCGCTTTCATCAATTCATCCTGTGACGCATAAAAATACGGTGCAACCGCAAACATATCCGTCAGCTGATACACATTGGAGGCTTTCAGAATGTGTGTTGTGAGTTTCGGGTTGCCAAACCAGCCACTGAGTACACGCACCAACCGTTGCTGATCATTCTTGAACACCTCAGTGAAAATCTGAAATACCTGACGGCTGCGGAAACCGTAAAAGCGCATTCCGGCCACCAATGGATCTGCGTCAAGCTGATCACGATAGCCTTCGCGGCGGGCATATTGCGCCTGTGAAAACACCGGATTCCAGACTTCATTGCTGTATTCAATATAAACTTTCAGGTTCGGGCGCAGATGATGTTTCAGATATTGTGCATAGCGCCGAATATAATCGGCATCTGCCAGATGCGGGATATTAAACCAGGCATTGGCATTCAGAATATTTGCCAGTGACACCATGACTTCCAGCGGCACCCCGCGCTCACCGTAATTCCCTGCCCAGGTCGCCTCATTAACGCTGGCACGCTGCTCCCAGCGACTCTCCTGATCGTTACGGGTAACACCGGACATGCCCATAAAGCGGATGGTACGAAACTGGCGCATAAAGCGGAGATAGTCCGGATTGAACAGAATCTGCTGCGAGTGCTGCTCAAATGACTGAAACGGTTTCCCCTTACAGGCTTTCGCATCCTGTACCCGCCGGAAGGGGTTGCCCTGACAAATACCGCCAGGCAGGGTAATACGGATATTCCGAACCGGATTATTAGGGTCAGACTGCACAATCACCAGCCCGGCTGAAATTTCATTGTTCTCATCCGGCATCAGCTGAATAATATCGCGGCCCGGTGAACGTGAGACCAGCCTGGCGCTTTTGATATAATTCATTTGGCCGTGGCCCTGGTAGCGGACCACATAATTGCCCTGCGGCAACGTCCCCATCGGCAGCCAGCGTGCAAAATAAGTACCGGCCTGACCACCGTTCAGGTTCCGCACCCAGCCCTGAGCATCATAACTGATATTACCCTTGCTGAGCTGGCTGCGCTTGAAGGGCTCTGCGGTACGGAACAGATCTGCAAACGGCACACTGGCATCAAAGCTGACAGCCTCATTGGTATTCATGCCGATAAACGGGCTGATTGCCTGTGCCGGACTGAGGAGCAGCAACAGTATCAGCATGGCCGGAAAACGGAATAAACTCGCAGTCGTCGTGATGTGCATCATATATTTTTTAGTGATTTTTAAAGCCTCTGCTGATTACAGATCAACAGCTTAAAAAAAGCCCCAAACCTGTCCAGGCTCAGGGCTACAGGGTGGTGGCCCCTGACAGACTTGAACTGTCGACCAACCGATTATGAGTCGGGTGCTCTAACCAACTGAGCTAAAGGGCCATAACTTGCTGTACCGCAGAAAATACAACCATACAACGGTCAATCAAAATCAGGATGTCGGCGATGTCGGTGGGTTATCGTTCGCATCCAGAAAACTGCGTAGCATATCCGAACGGCTCGGATGGCGCAATTTTCTTAATGCCTTCGCCTCAATCTGACGAATCCGTTCACGGGTTACGTCAAACTGCTTACCGACTTCTTCCAGGGTATGGTCAGTATTCATATCAATGCCGAAACGCATCCTTAATACTTTCGACTCGCGCCCGGTCAGGCTGGACAGTACATCGCGGGTAACCTCGGACAAACTGTTGGTGGTCGCGGAATCCAGCGGTGACAGAATATTACTGTCTTCAATGAAATCACCCAGATGGGAATCTTCATCGTCACCAATCGGTGTTTCCATCGAAATCGGCTCTTTAGCGATTTTCAACACCTTACGGATCTTGTCTTCCGGCATCTCCATCGCCTCGGCCAGCTCTTCCGGTGTCGCCTCACGGCCCATTTCCTGCAACAGTTTACGCGATATCCGGTTCAGCTTATTGATGGTCTCAATCATGTGTACCGGAATGCGGATCGTACGCGCCTGATCGGCAATCGAACGGGTAATCGCCTGCCGTATCCACCAGGTCGCATAGGTGGAAAACTTGTAACCGCGACGATACTCAAACTTATCCACCGCTTTCATCAGGCCGATATTGCCTTCCTGAATCAGATCCAGGAACTGCAGACCGCGGTTGGTGTATTTCTTGGCGATGGAAATAACCAGACGCAGGTTGGCCTCGACCATTTCCTTCTTGGCGCGGCGGGCCTTTGCCTCACCCACCGACATGTGACGGTTAATCTCCTTGATCTGCACAATACTCAGATTGGATTCCGCCTCTATATCGGCCAGCAGTTTCTGACGCTCGAAGACTGCATCCTGTAATGCCAGCAGCTTTTCAGCCTGCTGCGGGTGATCTTCACAATACCTTGGCAACCATGTCAGATCGGTTTCATTTTGCGGAAAGCTTTCCACAAACGTCTGCCTGGACATATTACCGTGCTGCACGCACAGCTTCATAATCTTGCGCTCATAAGAGCGGATACGGTTGATAATATTATTCAGCTGTGTGGTCAGGCGATCAATTACCGGCTGTGCCAGACGGAACTCCATGAATTTATCGGCCAGCTCATCGCGTGCCCTGGTGTAAGCGCCCTCATCCCCCTGCTCCGAGGCCTTTGCCGCCACCGCATACAGCTCACGCAACGCTGCGAATTTTTCCGCCGCCTCTACCGGATCAGGGCCGGTATCAACCGGTTCGTCGTCATCCTCATCATCGTCTTCATCGCCATCCGCCTCATCATCAGCGGATAAATCCTTGTTATCGCTGTTATCATCCTTGTCAGTGGTTTTTTCCACCTCAGCAGCATCTTTCACCGGCGGACGTGCAGGCTGCACCTTGAACGGGTCAATTTCCTCGGCATCCGGGTCAATGAAACCATTAATCACATCAGTCAGACGGATTTCCTCGCGCTCAATCAGATCGGCCAGCTCCAGCAGCACCTCTGTGGAAGCCGGATATTGCGCCAGTGCCCGCAGAATCTCGTTCAGACCTTCCTCAATACGGATGGCAATCTGAATCTCACCTTCACGGGTCAGCAGCTCCACCGTACCCATTTCACGCATGTACATGCGCACCGGATCGGTGGTACGGCCAAAATCGCTATCGACATTGGCCAGTGCCGCCGCCGCCTCTTCCGCTGCTTCATCGTCCGCCTGCACATTATCGTCGTTCAGCACCAGCTCATCGGCATCTGGTGCATGTTCATAGACCGTAATCCCCATATCGTTGATCATCGCAACGATATCTTCAATCTGTTCCGGGTCGACTATCGTATCCGGCAGGTGGTCGTTTACCTCGGCATAAGTAAGGTAGCCCTGTTCCTTACCCCTGGCAATCAGTTCTTTCAGACTGGACTGTTGCTGCTGTTGTTGACTCATGTCCCGTTTGACCTCGACGAAATGGACGCGCGATTATATCACAAATCCGGAAAATACAACGGCCCCTCTGAAAATTCATTCAGAAGCACCATGAATGTCATCCAGAAGCGACAGAAGATCATGTTTTTCCTGCAAATCCAGCCCCTGGGTCTGTTCCTTGTGCAGTAATGACTCTAACGCTTTTTGACGTGCCTGACGTTTTATCTGACGGAAGCAATCCTGAAATTCCTGCTGCAGAATCTGCATATCAGCCTCTTGCGGCTGCCATTTCATCAGTTTCAGTAATATTTTCTCGTGCTCAGTACCGCGGAACCGCTCCATGAGCCCCGCAGAGTGGATATGGGGATGCTCTTCGGCGGTTTCAACCAGCTTACATAATAAATTTACGCCGGGCAGTGCGTAATGGATCAGTTGTTCCGGATTTTCGCTGTACGGTGATAAATCCGGATAATTCAGCAATAAGGCAATCGCATAACGTACCGGTGTCATCCGCACCTCCTGATCAGTGATACGACGCACGCGGGGGCTATTTTGTTCCCGGATCCACGGTGGCATCTCCGCTGGCTGACTTTGAGTCTGCCGGTTCTGCCGATGACGAATCACCGCCCTGTCCACACCGGCCAGCCGCGCTAATTCGGTGATCAGCTGTTCCTTCAGCAGAATATCCGGCATATTTCCCAGCAGACTACCGGCACGGGCAGTCAGTCTGGCCCGCCCTTCCCGGCTGCTGATATTGAACTGCTGCTTGAGATTTTCCAGCAGATAATCAGACAGCGGCAAGGCATCCTGTTGTACCGAGGTTTCAAACGCCTGCTTACCGATATTACGGATCTGGGTATCCGGATCCTCACCCGAAGGCAGAAACAAAAACCGGATCTCCCGATCATCACGCAATTCCGGCAACGCCACCTCCAGCGCCCGCCAGGCCGCCTCTTTGCCCGCCCGATCACCGTCAAAACAGAACACCACTTCCGGCACCAGACGGAACAGCTGCTGAATATGTTCACGGGTGGTCGCCGTACCCAGCGTTGCCACGGCATAGGTGACATCAAACTGGGCCAGTGCCACCACATCCATATAGCCCTCCACCACCAACAGACGTGCCAGCTTGCGGGTTTGCTGCCGGGCCTCAAACAGCCCGTACAGCTCCGAACCCTTATGAAAAATCTCCGTTTCCGGTGAATTCAGGTATTTCGGTGTCCCCTCCCCCAGCACCCGCCCGCCGAAACCAATCACCCGCCCACGCCGGTCACGGATCGGGAACATCAGCCGGTCACGGAACCGGTCATACACCCGCCCATTGTCGTTCGCAATCTGCAAGCCACAGGCCAACAGCTTTTGCCGGTCATAATCACGACCGAATAAGCGCGTCAGTGCATCCCACTCATCCGGTGCATAACCGATACCAAACTGCTGTACGATGTCCTGCGACAGACCACGCTGTTTAATGTAATCGACGGCGACAACCGACTTGCCCAACTGCTGGCGGAAATAGTGGCTGGTTTTTTCCATCAGGCTATACAGACTGTCATCCAGCGGTTGACGTGGTTTATTGCCACCCCGCTGCTGCTCACGCGGCACTTCCACCCCCAACGTCCGCGCCAGCTCCTCTATGGCTTCCACATAATCCAGATGGTCATATTCCATCAGGAAACTAATCGCTGAACCGTGAGCACCGCACCCGAAACAATGAAAGAACTGCTTGGTCGGGCTGACAGTAAAAGACGGGGTTTTCTCGTTATGAAACGGGCAGCAGGCCGTGTACTCACGCCCGGCCTTTTTCAGTGGCACACGACTGTTCACCACATCGACAATGTCGATCCGGCCCAGTAACTGGTCAATAAAATCCCGTGGAATATGTCCGCCCATTCTGCTCAGGTTACCCGATTAACAAGCCCGCTCAATAAAGTACTGTATAATAGGCCGAACTGTTCGAAAAACAATATTGACACACCAGCAGATTCGTTCCCAAATCCTCAAGATAGAAAGTGCCTGCCTTCAAAAAACGGTAAACTTTAATTGGGTGGTGGTTTAGTATGTCAAGATCCGCCTGATCATAAACTTTCTTTTTAAAAATTTCAGGCTTTTTCTTGTACCATTGTTTCATTGCTTTCACGGGAGTTAAATGTCCCAGAT
>PDWJ01003382.1_pt1 | contig 31843 bp, 26 predicted proteins | sample 1430881 | NCBI WGS metagenome assembly PDWJ01 (sample SAMN01162460, study PRJNA174530) | Oral metagenome, whole genome shotgun sequencing project. | biome: Marine environment; feature: Marine mammal; material: Swab sample of the gingival sulcus; isolation source: swab sample of gingival sulcus...
CTCGTCGGGGATGCCGGGATGGGTCATGGTCATCCCCCGGACGTGGGTTTCATAGATCACCGATCGGTGCATCTCCACGTTGGGTCGCCGATCGCCGCTCCAATCAAAGCTGGTGTCGGCGACCACCGAGAGGGGAACGTGGGGAGCGGAGTTCTCGGTGTTGGGTTGGCTGGGATCGGTGAAGTCGTAGCCGAAACAGGCTGGGTTCCAGTCGAGATGGCCATCGATCTGGCGGGCGTAGGGATCGATGAGGAGTTTGGCTGGGTTGCACACCAAGCCCTGGTCGGGCTCCCAAGGCCCGTGGACTCGCCAGCCGTAGCGCTGGCCGATGGCGACATCGGGCAGGTGGACGTGCCAGATATGGCCGTCGACCTCGATCAGTTCAACCCGTACCTCATCGTGGGGATCATCGCCGATCAAGCACAGTTCAACGCCTTCAGCGACGCTCGAATAGAGGCTGAAGTTGACCCCGTTCTCGGTGGGGGTGGCTCCCAACGGGCGGGGTCGTCCAACCCATCGTCTGGGATCTTGATCAGTCATGGTTCGTGAGGTGGGGGACGTCGAGCGCTGACAGATGGAGGATAACCGCAGTATCGGGATGCATCACCGGGAGTTGGAGACCGTGACACGCCAGCTGTCGACCGGTCATCTCGATTCCTGTGGCGAACCATCCGGGATGAGTCGTGGCTGGTCCGAGTCGCCATCCCGGAATCGGGAGATGGTCGATCCGGTACACCATGTCGTCGAGCCCTGGGAGCCGCAGTGGCGGGGGAATCAGGCTTGGACCGGTCTCGATCACCGCGAAGCTGACCAAGCCCTCGGTGCGATTCGGCGAATAGACCCCGTGGGCAACATAGTGGTCGTCGGTGTCGAACCTGACGAGATCGCCATGATGGAGAAGGGGACGGAATCGTTTGTGGAGGGAGATGATGTCGGCCAAATCCTTGAGATCGGCCTCGTTCAGGGTCAAGAGGTTCCACTCGACCCCAAGATGTCCGAAGAACGCCGTTGCAGCTCGGAACCCGAGATCGTGGCGGCGAGAGGTGGTGTGGGATCGGTCGGGGCCGATGTGGGCTCCCATCACTTCGGGTGGGATCAACATCGAAGCACCCCGCTGGATCAGTTGACGATCGTGGGCATCGTTGGAATCACTGGTCCATACCCGCTCGGTGCGGCGGAGCATCTCAAAGTCGATACGGGCCCCTCCCGATGAACACGATTCGAACTCAACACCGGGATGGCGATTTCGCAACTCATCGATCAGTCGATAGACAGCCAGGGTTTGGCGGTGGGTTCCCGCTGCCCCGTTGGATCCGCTGGCAGCGATATGGTCCCGGTTCATGTCCCACTTGACATAGCTGATGTCGTGGTCGCGCAAGATGGCATCAATCTGGCTGAACACATGATCAAAGGTTTCAGGTCGACCGAGATCGAGAACCAGTTGGTTGCGAGCGAGGGGAGGCTCATATCCTGGCGCAGCCAAGACCCAGTCAGGGTGGGCTCGGTAGAGATCGCTCTCGGGATTGATCATCTCGGGTTCGATCCAGAGGCCGAACTCCATGCCGCAGTCGGTCACGTGATCGATGAGGGGTGTGAGCCCCAGGGGATGGGCATCGGGAGAGACCGTCCAGTCGCCGAGGCCCGAGGTGTCGTCTCGGCGCGATCCAAACCATCCATCATCGAGGACAAACCGCTCGATGCCGATCGCTGCGGCTCGGTCGGCCAACGCGGTAAGCACCTCGAGATCGTGGTCGAAATAGACCGCTTCCCACGTGTTGAGGGTGATTGGGCGAGGACGGTGGGGATGGCTCGGTCGGGCTCGGAGGTGGCGATGAAAGCGCTGGGTAGCCGGTGTGAGCCCATCGGACGAGTGGGTGGCGATCACTTCCGGTGTTGTGGTGGACTCACCGGGGCCAAGGCACAGCTCGCTGGGGTGGAGCAGTTCGCCGAGCTGGAGGCAGCGCCGGCCATCGGGGAGCCGTTCGGCCACCAAGATGTGGTTACCGCTCCAGGCAAGGTGGGCGCCCCAGACATTGCCGTGCCATTCGCCGTAGCCGGCCTGCCCGGCAAAGATCAGGGATGGATACTCGTGTGAGGTGCGGCCGTGACGGTTTTCGATCAGATGGGTGCCCTGGTTCCACGGTCGACGTTCTGGATGGAACTCGCGCGTCCATCTACCGGTGAAGGTGCCGAGCTCACTCGCATATTGGGGCACTGGCAGGGTGATCGACACGCGGTCGACGATGAGGTGATCGCGCTCGCTCAGGTTGGTCACCGTCACGGTGGCGACAAGGCAGTGATCGAGGTCGATCGTGGTCGTCAGCCCGATCTGGGCGGTGTGATCGATCGCGTTGACGATGAGCCGGTTGTGGTCACGATGGTGATCGGTTGGCGCGAAGCGAGGCGACCAGTGGGTTCCTCCTGCTCGGTGCACACTGAGTCCGGGGCGGCCGGGATATCCCGAGCCATGTTCGGGAACCATGCTCATCGGAGCGACCACATCGGGGGAGGCCGCGGCGATCGGGCGTTCGTGGGCTCGAGACAGGGCCTCGATATCGCCCGAACCGATATCGGAGCCCCAATAGACGATGGTCGGTGCCCCGGTGGTGACATCGACTACCACGCTCATCCCGGGCGCTGCCAACTCGATCATGCTCCGTCCTTTGTCTCACCTCTACCGCTGGGCTGGATGGCCCACCCCCTGGTCTACTTGGTTGAACCCAGGGTAAGTCCAGAAATGAACTGCTTCTGGAGGGCGATATAGACCGCCAAGCTCGGCAAGGCGATCATGAGCGAGGCAGCAGCGATCAGGTTGTAATTGCTGGCGTACTGGCCATTGAGGACCGAGATCGACGAAGTGATCGGCCGCTCGGCACCCTGGTTGAGCAGGACTTGGCCCCAGAAGAAGTCGTTGTAGAGCCAGGTGAACTCCAAGGTGGCCAAGGCAGCGAAGACCGGGCGACTGAGAGGCATGATGATCTGCCAGTACTGGCGCCAGACACTGGCTCCATCGACCCGGGCCGCTTCACCGAGCTCCTTGGGCAGGGTCTTCATGTAATTGGAGAACACGAAGGTGCAGAACCCGGACTGGTAGGCGATATGGATCAGGATCACAGCGATCTTGGTGCCGAGGAGGGAACCGGTATCGGTATCGCTGAGCCAGTCGGGGAGCGGAATCCACTTATAGATGCGGAACAAGGGCTGGAAGATGACCTGTTGGGGCATCAGATTCCCAGCGGTGAAGAAGACGAGGACCGTCACATTGAACCGCCACGAATAGCGGGTGGCGGCGTAGCCGACCATGGACGCGAACCACAGGGTGAGGATTAGGGCTGGGATCACGATGAAGAGGGTTTTGCCGAAGTGGCCCCAGATGTCTCCAACACTCCAGGCCTCGCGGTAATTCTCGAGGGTCAGGGTGCGAGGCCATGAGAACACCCCGTTGACCTGGGTGTCATCTTCGAAAAAGCGGAACGATGACACCAGGGCAGCCACCAAGGGGACCAGCCACACCACAGCGATCGCGGTGAGGAAGGTGATCAGGGCAACGCGTGAACTGCGTCGAGTGGTAACACCGGCCATCGTCATGATGTCACCTCATCGGATGTGCACTGCGACCTCATAGGTCGTTCTCCCGGAAGTTATTGATCACGTACCAGATGATGAAGCCGATACATAAGACGAAGAGGACCATCCCGTAGGCCGAGCCGATCCCGACGCGGCCGCCGCCTTCACCGGTCAGACTGCGGGTGACCAAGGTTCCCATCACCTCGGTGCCGCGAGGCTCGCTGAGGGCGGCCACGATGTCATAGGCCCGGAGGGCTTCGATGATGGTGATCACCGACACGATCACATTGATCGGCTTCAGGATCGGGAAGACCACCCGGCGGAAGGTTTGGGCTTCGGATGCTCCATCGATGGCGGCAGCTTCTTTGAGGGTTGGGTCGACACTCTTGAGGCCGGCCAGGTAGAGCACCATGATGTAGCCGATATGGCGCCAGGCCATCGCGATGAGTAGAGCAGCAAAGTTGCGGGACAGGCCGAGAGGGAAATCAAACCACGGCAAGTTGATCTCGAAGAGCTTGGTCTGGTCGCCGACGAAGTCAACGGGATCACCAGGCCACAAGATATTGAGAAGTCCCGACTCTCGTGAGAACATGACCGACTTCCAAATGAAGCCAACCACGGCCAGGGAGAGGACGACCGGGAAGTAGTAGATGCTCTGATAGATCCGGGCTCCGGCGATGTTCTTGTCGAGCAGATAGGCCAGCAAGATCCCGACCGCGGTGCAGACGAAAAGCCACAGGATCAGGATCAGGTTGTTGAACAGGGCTGGGAACAGGAAATTGTCGAAGACAGTGAAGATGATCCGGTAGTTGTTCCACCCCGCCCACTTCATGGTGTTGACCGGGGTGACATTGTCCCATTCCATGAAGGACAAGATCCCGGTCAGAATTGCTGGGATCCAGACCAGGACCAGATGGATGATGGCCGGAATGCCGACCATCAAGGCGATGGTGAGCCGGTCGGTCCCTCGAAGGCGCCGACGGCGCCCCCTTGGGGGCGCCGTCGTATGCGTCATCTCACTCATTGGATCGCTATCACTCGAAGGTGTAGGTCTGCTTCTGTTCCTCGATGGTCTGCATGACCGTAGCGACGTTCGATGGGTCGGAGAGGAAGTCCTGCAATCCCTTGCCGACCACATTGGACGCGAAATCCGGGTCGGTGTCACGGTCAAGGAATTGGGAGATGTACTTCGCCGAGCCGACCAGTTCAGCCGACTTCTGCTGGAGGGGGTTATAACCGGATGTATCCGCATCGGCGCTAGCAGCGACGACCGATGGATCGATGGCGATGAAGGCATCGATCGCTGCAGCCTTGGCCATGCCGCCGAGGAGGGCCTTCGCACCGGCTTCGTTCTTTGGGCTCTTAGCCATCATGAACCCATCGATCGGGGCTTCGACAGCGTCCTGGCCGTAGGCTGGATCGATCTCCGGGAACGAGAAGAAGGTGATGTCATCGATGATGTCCGCCTGCGTCTCATTGTCGAAGTTGCTGGTGATGAAGGTTCCAAGGAGGAACATTCCCACTTCCTTATTGCCGAGCGCGGTGGCCGCATCCTGCCAGGTTCGGCCATTGACATCGGGCTGGTAGTAGGGCAGGAGCTCGGTCCAGTGCTCAAACACCTTGGCCACCCGCTCATCGGTCCAGGATTCCTTACCGCCCATCAGGGAGACGTGGAAGTCATACCCATTGGTGCGCATATTGATCATGTCGAACATGCCCATCTGGGGCCAGCCACCATCGTTGGCCGCGGCGAAGGGGATGATCCCGTCCGATTCCATCTTGGCGGCCAGGGCCATCAGCTCGTCCCAGGTGGTGGGAACTTCGTAGCCCTTTTCCTCGAAGAGACTCTTGCGATAGTGAACGGCCCACGGATAGAAGTAGAACGGCACGAAGTACTGCTTGCCATCAAGAGCGGTTGAAGCATTCTTGAAGCCCTCGCTCATCCCCTCGATCTCGCCCCACACATCGCTGAGATCGCCGACGACGCCCTTGCCGGCGAAGGCTCGCATGCGGTAGCCAGCAAACCAGCACAAGACGTCATCGGGCTGCTGGATATAGGTGTTGAAATTCTCTTGGTAGGAGTTGTGATCAACCGTATTGATCTTGACATCAAGTCCGGTGGTGCCGACTGCAGCAGCGATTGCTTCAACCTGTTTGGGGTCGCTGTAGTTGGATCCGAAGGTGACTTCGCCGAGATCGCTCATCTCTTCCGATGACGAGTCGGTCTCGCCAGCAGCAGCAGTGGTTGAAGCTGGCTTGTCATCATCGCCACCGCAGGCGCCGAGGACGACAGCACCGCCAGCAGCGGCGCTCGCCAACAGGAAGGTGCGGCGGTTGAGTGCGAAGCCGACCTCAGATGGGCTTGGCGAACGTTCGGGCTGACCAGTCATGTCTCCCCCTCAGGAGTGTATGAATCTGAACCAGTGCGGTTCAGTAGTGGATACCAGTCTTGACCTTTCCACGTTCTTGGGTGATCGTCAAGCTGAACCGTTCGATTGGGGTTGCATTCGAACAGAAATTTGTGTGATATGTCCAGTTTCGGAGCGGGTTGGTCGTAAATATGTTCGATTATGTTGACACTCTGGCGATGACGCGCCAAGCTCGCGGTGTGGCAAAACGAGGACGCCCGTCGCTGGCTCGGCAACGACACGAGTTCATTCTGAGCGAGATCCGGCGAGCAGGCAGCGTGAGGGTCAACGAACTCGCTGAACGTCTTGATGTCAGCGCGATGACCGTTCGGCGTGATCTCGAGCACCTTGACGACAGTGGCTTAGTGATCAAGGTGCATGGCGGAGCGACCGCGAATTATCAGCGCAGTACCGATGAACCGGGGTTCGCCGTCAAAGCCTCGCGTAATCACGCCGAGAAGGTGGCTATCGCTCGGTCGGCAGCGGTCTTGGTTGGATCAGGTTTGGCGATCGGTTTGACGGCCGGTACAACGACGGTTCGCCTCGCCAGCGAACTGGTGGCAGTTCCCCATCTCACGGTGGTCACCAATAGCATCCCGGCCGCTGATGTGTTTCATGCTGTGCCTCGTGAGGATCGATCGGTCATCCTGGTCGGGGGAGAGCGGACCCCATCGGATGCTCTGGTTGGTCCGGTAGCGGTGTCGGCTCTACGCAATTTCCATCTCGATGTAGTGATGATGGGGGTTCATGGCATCCACGAGACCGCTGGCTTCACCACGCCGAATCTTCTTGAGGCAGCGACCAATCGAGCCTTTATTGAGGGGGCTGACCAATTGGTGGTCTTGGCTGACCACACCAAATGGGGGATCACCGGATTGAGTACGATCGTTCCACTTCACCAAGCCGATATCTGTATCACCGATGATGGGATCACCGATGAGGCGCGAATGGTCTTGCGTGACCGGGTCGGCCACCTGATCGTCACGTCGGACCGACTTTTCGATGATGAACCTTTGTATCGGGAGGCGCCCTAGTGCTTCCCGATGTCATCGTTCGCTCGGTGACGATGAGGTGTTTTCATGACCAATCCCACCGAGAGGTGCACTGATGCATGAGATGCGCACAGACCCGTTCACCGCAACGCGGGTTCATGTGGTTGGCTCGCGACAGAAACGGCCCAATCTTCCGTCAACCGGATGCCCGTTTTGCGTCGGTGGCCGGGAAGCCCCCGAACCCTACACCGTGAAAGCATTCCCCAACCGATGGCCAGCAATGCCCAACGATCGATGTGAAGTGGTGCTCTATACCTCCGCCCATGACGCCACCTTCCCTGATCTGGGAGTCGATGGGGCGGTTGAGGTCATCGATCTGTGGACCGAACGCACCTCAGCGCTGGGGGCCCGTGATGATGTGGACTATGTCTTGGTGTTCGAGAATCGTGGGCCGGAAGTCGGGGCCACGATCGCCCACCCCCACGGACAGATCTATGCCTATGACCATGTCCCAGCTCGCCAAATGCGCCGTCTCGCTTCCCGCTGGCGTCCCGACCTGGAATCGCTCGAGCGTCGGGTGATCGTCGCTGACGGATGGTCGGTCGTGGTCCCCCATGCTCCGATGTTTCCGCTCGCTGTGGAGATTGCCCCGACTGAACCGGTTCCTGATCTTGTTGCTCTCGATGATCGCGGTCGTCGTCGTCTGGCTGAGGTCTTGATCGACATCTTGGCGCGCCTCGACCGCTATTTTGATCGCCCCTTGCCCTACATGATGTGGCTCAATCAGCGTCCCACCATTCCAGCTGGTGTCGATCCAGCAATCGATGCTGCCTGGTTCAGCATCGAGATCGTTTCTCCGTGGAGGAGCGCTGGAGTGGCCCGCTTTATCGCCGCTGCTGAGGTGGCAAGCGACGAATACTTCAACCCGGTTATTCCCGAAGACGTCGCAGCTCGTCTCCGGGAACTTGCCTAGGAGGTCGTGATGTTGCCCCAGTTCGGTCCCCTGCGACCGTGGACCGATCCTTGCGTGGTTGGCGTTCATCGCCTTCCCCTCCATGTTCCCTTGAACGGGCTAGATCGTCGCAGCCTGGACGGCAGGTGGCGGTTGGAGATGTTTGAGTCGCCTGATCGAGTCCCGGTGTCAGCATTGACCGGCGATGATCGACAGTCAAGCGAGGTGTCGGTTCCGGGCAACTGGACGATGCAGGACCTCGGAGCATTTCATGATCCACCCCACTACACCAATATCCAGATGCCCTTCGAGGGTCCGCCGCCGAGCCTTCCTGAACGCAACCCCACCGGGGTCTATCGAAAGCGGTTTCGGATTCCAGCCGCATGGAGGTCGGGCCGGACCATCCTTCATGTGGGCGGAGCGGAGAGCGTCCATCTGGTCTATCTCAATGGTAAGGCCGTGGGGTATGGCACCGATAGTCGCTTGCCGAGTGAATACGACCTGACCGATGCCTTGGTCGGGGGATGGAACGAGCTGGCGATCGTGGTGGTCAAGTATTCGGCCCAGTCCTATCTCGAAGACCAAGACCAGTGGTGGATGGGTGGTTTGCATCGTTCGGTGTGGATCGAGTCGCGTCCGATGACATGTTTGGCTGATCTGCCGATCACCACCGATTACGATCCTGAGGCTGAGACTGGAACTATCGAGGTCACCGCGGCGGTCGATTTCGGTGGCCCGACGGAGCCGGGATGGTCGATCAAGGTCACGACGCGTGACCCGACCGGTCGCAAGATCGGTTCATCGCTGACCGCCCCGGTTGATGCTCAGCATCGGATTCCCTATCTCTTCACCGGCTTTGCCGCGTCGGTTCGGCAATTCCTGGTGAACGGCCAGCCAGTTTGGATTTTTGGGGTGAACCGTCATGACCACCACCCGGATCGGGGCAAGGCGGTGACCCGTGATGACCAATTGGACGATTTGATCGCTATGCGGCAACACAACATCACCGCCATCCGCACCGCTCATTATCCCAACGATGAGTCGTTCTACGACCAGTGTGATGAGCTGGGGTTTTATGTGGTGGCTGAAGCCAATATCGAAGCCCACGCTTACAACCGCAGCTTGTGCCACGACGGGAGATATCGATCAGCCTGGCTCGAACGCGGATCGCGGATGGTGCAGTGGTTACGCAACCATCCGGCAATCATCCAGTGGAGTTTGGGTAACGAATCGGGCTATGGCGCCAATGTCGACGCGCTTGCCGCATGGATTCGTCACGCTGACCCGACCCGACCGCTTCATTACGAAGATGGGATACGCGACCACGGATGGGTCGATGGTGCTCGGATGTCAACCGACATCGTGTGCCCGATGTACTCCACCATCGACGAAATCGTCGCCTATGGCCAGTCGGGTGAGGGGGATCGACCCCTCATCATGTGCGAATACAGCCATGCGATGGGCAATAGCAATGGGTCGCTGGCCGACTACTGGGATGCCTTCGATTCGACCCCAGGGTTGCAGGGTGGATTTGTGTGGGAGTGGAAAGACCACGGGTTGCGTCAGATCGAGCCCGATGGATCGAGCCGACTGGCCTATGGCGGTCAATTCGGCGATACGCCCCATGATGGCAACTTTGTTGCCGACGGGATCATGTCGGCTGAGTTGGTTCCTCATCCGGGCGCTCGTGAGCTGGCGTGGGTGTATCGCCCGGTTGCCCTCCATGATCGGGGCGACGGTGAGGTCGAGATCGCAAACCGGCAGTCGTTCAGTGACCTCTCGTGGTTGACCGCTCGATGTGAGCTCCTCGATCGAACCGGCGAGGTCGTGCGGACTTGGCGGTGGCGACCACCATCGTTGAAGGGGCGCGAGTCGGCGGTGGTGTCGATCTCCGATCTTGTCGGGGCTGAACTCCCAGCTGATGGCTGGCTGACCATTCGTTGGTTGACTCGTCGTGACACCTGGTATGCCAGCGCTGGGCATCTCGTGGCCTGGGATCAGGTGGTGATCGGTGATCCGAATGGTTCTGTAGCGATGGCTGACGGGATGCCGGTGCCGATCGCTCCTGAATTGATGATCTGGCGGGCGCCGGTTGACAATGATGGATTCAAATTGATGCCGGAGTTGGCCGAGGCGCTTGGGGTTGGAGGACAGGTCTTGGCTGGGTGGCAGGCAGCCCAGATTCTTGATCGTCCAGCTGACAGCTTGGTCGATCACGACTACCTGATCGATGATGAGAGCGTTCATCGCCACTCGGTGATGATTCCATCAGAGCTGGCTGAGGTGGGTCGGGTCGGCGTCCGGTTCTCACTGCCAGCCAAGTGGACATCGATGCGATGGTTTGGCCGTGGTCCCCATGAAAATTATCCCGACCGATGTTGCAGTGCTCTGATGGGAATCTGGGAACGCGATCTCGATGATCTGCCCTATCTCGTACCCCAAGAGTTTGGGCTGCGAACCGAGTGTCGATGGTTAGAACTCCTCGGCGCTGACAGCGACGAGGTCATTCGGATCGAAGCGGTCGACAACTCCCTGCATATGTCGGTGACCCGGTATCGCGATGAGGATCTGCTCGCTGCAGCTCACCAGTCGGATCTGGAATCACGTGATGAACTCATCGTCCATCTCGATGTTGCCCATCGGGGGGTGGGGACAGCCAGTTGCGGGCCCGACGTTGGCGATCAGTACCGGATCGAGCCGGGGCGATACTCGTTTGGGTATCGGGTGATCTCAATCCGCGATGATTCCAGCACCGGCTGAGGGTTCGCAGATCCAGATTCGGGCTTCGTGTCCGTCATAGCGATATGACGAGGTCACTGCATCGCTAAACCCATCGACCTGGGAGGTGTCGACGAGGGCGACAGCACATCCAGCAAAACCTCCACCGGTCATACGTGCTCCCAAGCATCCCGGGGCAGCCAGACTGGCTTCGACGATCGCGTCAAGGCCAGGACCCGACACCTCATAGTCATCGCGCAGGCTGAGATGGCTGGCGGTCATGAGTTGTCCCAGTCCCGCGGCGTCACCGCGAGTCATCGCCTCAGCTGCCGCAAGAGTGCGAGTGTTTTCGGTGATTACATGGCGGGCGCGTCGGCGATCGGTGACATCGCTGATCACCTCGAGGTCATCGAGGGTGGCATCTCGTAAGGCGTCCACTCCGATATCCGAGGCTGCCTGTTCGCAGCTGCGACGCCGGTCGGCGTAGGCAGCGTCAGCCAGCACCCGTCGAGTCCCAGTATCGGCGATCGCGATCGCGACTCCCTCGGGAAGTGGGGTAGGGGTCAGGGTGAGTGCTCGACAGTCCATCAAGGACGCGTGACCAGCGATGGCTCCAGCCGAGATGAACTGGTCCATGATCCCGCTGGGCAGGCCGACGATCTCGTTCTCCACCCGCTGGCCAGCGCGTGCGATCCCTAAGGGCGACCACGAGCGGTTGGCCCGGTGGAGGAGGGCGGTGATGGCGGCCACCTCAAGAGCTGCCGATGATGACAGCGACGCGCCGGTGGGAATGTCGGTAGCGATGGTGGCTGACCAACCGCCGCTATCGATCCCCAGGTCGGTGAGGATCGACACCACTCCAGCGAGATGGATCGCCCAGGCTGGGGTGTCGCCCGGAATCGTGGTGGGATCGATGGTGGCGGCGCCAAACCCTTCCGACTCGATGGTGACCGGTCCGCTGCGCTGGTCACTGTCGGTGGTGGAGAGGGCGATCACGGTGTCGAAGGGGAGCGCCATGGGGAGGGTGAATCCGTCGTTGTAATCGGTGTGATCTCCGATCAGGTTGACCCGTCCAGGGGCACGAGCCACGATGTCAGGCTGTCCCCAACGTTCTTGGTGGGCGGCGATCGCTCGACTGGCTGCCTTCATTGCGGTCACGCTAGTAGATCGGAGCTCGGCGGGATCAGGGCACCACGTTCTCGACCGATCGCTTGGCGGGTACCTTCTTGATGGTGGATCTGCGTATCGGAGTACTCGAAGCCCCTCGTGAGATCGATCTGGAGATCGACGACGACCAGCGTGACGAGGTGAAGTCACGTCTTGAAGCCGCCCTGAGCGGGGCGATCGATGTGTTGTGGATCATCGACCGCCGCGGCCGTGAAGTGGCGGTGCCGGCAGCCAAGATCGCCTATGTCGAACTCGGCGCTGCCGATGGTGGTCGCCGCATCGGATTTGGAGGGTGAGCGATCCTCGTCGCCATCTGACCGATCTGGCGGCTGCACGTTCGGACCGGCGCCTTGCCGTTCGGGTCTCTCGGGATGCCCAACGCCAGATTCGTGGTGGAAGTCCCTGGCTCTATGACGGTTCGATTCGTTCGGTCAGCCATGACGGCAAGATCGGAGATCTCGCGGTCATCTTTGATGATCGGCGTCGGTTTGTCGCCATCGGATTGTGGGATCCGTCCTCGCCGATCCGGGTCAAGATCCTTCATCAGGGCAAGCCAACCCCGATTGATGGGGCGTTCTGGCGGGAGCGTTGTCGGGTGGCAGCCGACCGTCGAGCATCCCTGATCGAGTCATCATCAACCGATGCCTATCGATGGGTGCACGGTGAGAATGATGGTCTTCCTGGCTTGGTGGTCGATCGCTATCGAGACACCTTGGTGATCAAGATCTATAGCGCGGCGTGGGGTCCGTATCTTCTCGATCTCATCGAAGCACTCCAGGACACGGCGGTTGAGCCGGTGTCGCGGGTGGTGTTCCGATCTGCTCGGTCGGTCTCGATCGGGATCGATGATGGCACCACCCTGGTGGGAACCCCGCCCGATGGGCCGATCCGGTTTGTCGAACGTGGGCTTGAGATGGAAGCCGATGTGGTCCGGGGTCAAAAAACCGGACACTTCCTCGATCAACGTGACAACCGGGCCATGGTTCGTTCGATGAGCTCGGGACGTCGCGTCCTCGATGTGTTTGCCTCGACCGGAGGGTTTGCGCTCTCGGCAGCTGCCGGGGGTGCTCGCTCAGTGCATCTGGTGGATCAGTCAGCGCCAGCCTTGGCGACCGCCCAACGCAATTTCGACGCGAATCGCGCCATTGCAGAGGTCAACCAGTGTGCGGTTGAGATGACCGTGGGGGATGCGTTCGATGTGCTTGAGCGGTTGAACTCAGTCGGGGAGTCCTACGACCTGGTCATCGTCGATCCACCGTCGTTTGCCTCGAATCGGGCCACGATCGGGCGGGCATTGGCGGCCTATGGGCGCTTGACCCGTTTGGCGCTGGGTGTTCTTGAGCCCGGTGGTCGACTGGTCCAGGCATCGTGTTCGAGCCGGGTGGGGACCGATGAGTTTGTGTCCACGGTGATGCGATCGGCATCGTCGACTGGTCGGCGATTGGTGGAGTTCCGTCGAACCGGTCATGGGGTCGACCATCCGATCGGGTTTGAGCACGGTGCCTATCTTGATTGCATCGTGCTTGACGATCTTGGGTGATGGGACTCGCTCGCTCCGTGCATTTCGTCACCAAACCGTAATAAACGTTATCTTTTCGGCATACTGGACGCATGATACGGACGGTGCTGGCGTGGCCAGAGAATTCAGTGGTTGGTGGTGTGATTACGGTCGTGGTCGTTGTCGTCCTGGCAGCGCTGTCAACCCGTTTGGCGTCGGCGATCGTCAAGCGGTCGATCCGGGCGTTTGCTCGACGAGGACTCAAGAACGAAAACGGTGGACGCTACGGCGGCTGGCAGGTTCGTAGTCAACGCATCGGTGAAGACCAAGGCGGGCTGAGTGAACAGCGTCGGCGTCACCGTATCAATGCGGCGGCGCGCATGATTAGCCACCTGGTCTCGGTGGCGATCTGGATCATCGCGGCGATCGCGACCTTCCATCTCCTCGACATCAATCCAGCCTTCTTCTTGTCGAGTGCTGGCTTTATCGGTGCGGGGCTGGCGATCGGCGGTCAGCACAAGGTCAACGACTATCTGACCGGTCTCAGCGTCCACTTTGAAGATCGCTATGGGGTGGGGGATCGGATCGTGGCCGACATCGGTTCGGGTGAGCCCTTCGATGGGCTGGTCGATCGGGTCGGCCTGTTCAGCACTCGCTTGCGCGACGAGGATTCCACCATCCACGTGCCCAATCATCACATCGCTGTGGTGCGCAACCTCTCTCAGCAGGCCAACCCGGTGACCGTGAGGGTCAAAACCCCCGACGATGATGGCGATGCTGCTGAGATCTTGCGGGATCTGGCCGGAACCGACGGGCTGACCGATGTGGTGGTGGTCGGTGATGTCGAGGTGCGCGATGTGGCCACCGGAGAGATCGAGATGGACTTCGCTGCTACCCAGCCCTTAAGCGAGCGGGTGCTCAGCCGACTTGAAGAGCGCTTTGAAAAGCTCTGAGTTAGCCCTTTGAAGCTTTGAGGTCGGCAGCACGCTTGCGGCGGACGCTGCGGCGCTCATCTTCAGACAAGCCACCCCACACGCCGGAGTCTTGGTTGGTGTCGAGGGCAAAGTCCAAACACGCTTGGACGACACCACACTCGGAACACACCTGCTTAGCGTGGTCGATCGAGATCAGGGCCGTACCGGTGCGCCCGACGGGGAAGAAGAGTTCGGGGTCGGTATTGCGACATAACGCGTCGTCACGCCATTGATCATCAGATTCGTTCAGCGCAGATGAGGACGCAAGGTTTGACACGAAGTGAACTCCTCAAGAGTAAAAACCGGCGACGCATCGCCAATGTCCTGCGTAACGTACTTGGCGGATGCCGCTCCTACAACGGCACGGTGGTGTCGTTTTTGTTGCGGATAACGTTACGCCGATCGGATGGGCTGAACAAGGACATCAGCGTGAATCTCCTTGACTATCCGAAAAACGATGCTCGGGTTCCGTGCTGGAACCTCGACCCGAACCGGTGTGGAAGGATGCTGATATGACCCTGGTGTTTGCTCATCGAGGAGCTTCACATGCCTATCCGGAGAACACCCTGGCAGCGTTCGCCGGTGCGGTCGCCATGGGATCCGATGGTGTTGAACTCGATGTTCGGCGCACTGCCGACAACCAGCTCATCATCCACCACGATCCCCATCTCGCCGATGGTCGGATCATTCGAGACACCCTTGCCGGTGACTTGCCAGAGTCGATCGCTTCCTTCGATGATGCCCTTGATGCTTGCGATGGCCTCATCGTCAATATCGAAATCAAGAACGACCCCTCCGAACCTGATTATGATCCTGACGATTGGGTCGCCCACCGAGTAGCTGCCGAATTGGCTCGGCGAGGCCACGATCAGCGTTGGCTGGTGTCGTCATTCTGGCTGCCTACCGTGAACCGGTTTAGGGCCCTTCGTCCGATGATCCGCACCGCGTATTTGGTCTACGGCCCCGACACCCAGGCCATTGAGGCTGCGGTTTCCGGTGGGCATCACGCTCTTCATCCCTGGTCAGAGATGCTCGATGAGGCAGCGATCCGGGCTGCTCACGCTGCTGGGCTGGCGGTCAACACCTGGACTTGTGATGACCCGGTCAAGATCAGTGATTTCATCGCGTGGGGCGTCGACGGGATCTGTACCAATGTTCCCGATATCGCTCTTGAGGTTCGTCGTTCACGCCGGTGAGTCGGCTGGTGGTCGAGGCACAAGAAGGCGTACCGCGTCGGGCACGTGGGTGAGTTCCAAGCGATCGACATCGCCGAGATAGTCGCCATCAACCTGATAGGGAAATGGTGTGTGGTGAGAAATCGAGACCTTATCAACATCGTTCCAGACGATGAGATGCTCATCGGGCGTGATGTCATCGCCGCGGATCGCTGCCGCGAGATGTCGAAGGAGATGGCCGAGTTGGAGGGTGCGGAAGGTGATCACCACAAACTGCCGATCAAGCGCTGCATCGGGGGTCAGATCGAGGGGGCGATTGCCGACATAGGTGTAGGGGTTGGTGTTTAACACGATCGAGAAATAGCCATCATCGGTCGTGGTGTGGCCGGGAGCGCTCACCGAAAAGTGGGGATGGCCGCGGTCATAGTGTCGCCACCAGGTGGTGACCGCCGCGCCGATAAAGAGTGGGTGGCCAAGCCAGCGCTTCAGCGATGCTCGCCGCTCAACCGCTGCCACCACCGCGGCGTCAAAGCCGATTCCGGTGTGGAAGCAGAATGAGCGGCCATTGACCTCGCCCAGTCCGATCGGTCGAACATCGTCAGCCTCCATGCCGGCGATCAGGTGGTCGACAGCGGCGAGGGGATCGTTGGGGAGTCCGAGGGTGCGAGCGAACACATTGGTTGAGCCACCCGGGAGGACGCCGAGCGCCGTGTCGGTGCCGGCAATTCCGGTGGTGACCTCATTGAGGGTGCCATCGCCGCCAAATCCGATCACCAGGTCATAGCCTCGCCGGGCGGCATCGTGGGCAAACCGGGTGGCGTGACCGCGACGGTTGGTTTCGACGACATCCACCTGGTGGCGCAGGGCAAGCCGTCGATGAACGATCACGGTGTTCCGAGCCGTGACCGACGAGGCCACCGAATTGACCACCAACATGATTCGCAAGATCAGTGACGCTAGCAGACCGGCGCCGAGGCCGTTCCTGGCATCGTCATGAGTGCGTCGTGTTCGGCCGATGGCGGAGCGATGGAAGATCGTCCTACGGCATCGCGTTCGTCCCGATTGACATGATCTGCCCGTCCAGCTTCGGTATTGGGCGTACCGATCGGTAGCTTCAAGAAGCATGAACGTGATCGTGTGCGTGAAGCAGATCCCCGACCCGGCAGTCCCGGGCGAGTTGGATCCCTCAACAAACACGCTGAAGCGGGAGGGCAAACTCATCCTGGATGAGTCCGACAGCTATGGCGTGGAAATGGCCCTGCAGCTGGTCGAATCCTGAACTAGCTGGCTCGGATGCCCTCACCACCGCCAAAGTGCTGGCGGCAGCGGCTGCCAAGCTAGGCGAAGCCGATCTGGTCATCGCCGGTACCGAGTCGTCTGACGGCTATACCGGCACGGTGCCCGAGCAGATGGCTGAGGTGATGGGCTTGCCGTCGATCACCTTCGCCAAGTCGGTGGCCGTCGAAGGCGGTGTCCTCAAGGTTGAGCGTCAGACCGAAGCCGGTTACGACGAGGTCGAGTGCCCTACACCCGCCGTGGTCAGCGTGACCGCTGGTGTGGTCGAGCCCCGCTATCCCAGCTTCAAGGGCATCATGGCTGCCAAGCGTAAGCCGGTTGACATCGTCACCGCTGCCGATTTGGGTGTGTCCCCGGTCGGCTGGGCTGGTGCCGGTCAAGAGATCAGCACAGTTGAGCAAGCCCCGGCCCGCGAAGCCGGTGAAATCGTTGAAGACGAGGGCGAGGCCTACCTCAAGATCGTCGAGTTCCTTGAGGGACTCAAGGTCATCTGAGCGAGCGAGGAGAACGAATAATGGGAATCAACAACATCTGGGTATTCGCTCAAGAAGCGGATGGCGCACCGACGTCGACCACCCTCGAACTCATGACCAAGGCTCGCTCTCTTGGTGGAACGGTGAGCGCATTTGTGGTTGGCGATGCCTCGGGTATCGCTGGCGCCCTCGGCGAGTATGGGGCCGCCAAGGTCTATGCGACCGGCGACCTCGACGGTGGCTTGCCGGGCCCGGCCGGTGCAGCGGCGATGAAGGCCGTCATCGATGCTGGCGACAGCCCCGACCTGATCATGTTCCCCCAGAGCTATGAGGGTCGTGACGTGATGAGCCGCTTGTCGGTCAAGCTCGACAAGACGGTCTTGACCAACAATATTGAGATCACCGTTGACGGTGATGCGGTTGCGGTCACCACTCCGGTGTTCGGGGGCGAAACCTTGGTGACCACCACCTTTACTGGGGATGGCCCCTTCTTGGCAGCCTTCCGTCCCAAGTCGTTCGAGCCGGAGGCCGGCGGCGCTGGAGCCGGTGAGGTCGTGTCGGCCGCGATTCCCGATCTGGGGGCGACCGGTGGAGCCAAGGTGACTGGGGTCCATGTCGAAGAATCCGATGGCCCCAAGCTCGACGAAGCACCGGTCGTGGTGGCCGGTGGCCGTGGTTTGGGTCAAGAGGAGAGCTTCGAGATGATCGACAGCTTGGCCAAGCTCCTCAAGGGTGCGCCGGGCGCGTCCCGGGCCATCGTCGATGCCGGCTGGGTGCCCTATTCGATGCAGGTTGGCCAGACCGGCAAGGTCGTCAAGCCGACCGTGTATGTGGCGGCTGGTATCTCGGGTGCCACCCAGCACATGGTGGGGATGAAGGGTTCGAAGAACATCATCGCCATCAATAAGGATGCTGAGGCCCCGATCTTCGGTATCGCCGATCTCGGCATTGTTGGTGATGTCCACAAGGTGATGCCGGCCCTGATTGAGGCCCTGAAAAACCGCTAAGACATCAGAGCGTTCACAAGAGTGAGGCCCCGTTGGAGCGATCCGGCGGGGCCGCTCTGGTTGTGCTGGCACTCAAGGTTGGCGTCCAGTGCTGTGGGGACTTAGTCGTCAATCCTGTCGAGGCGGCGACTATTCCAGATCGCAAGACCGTGCCCAAGAAACAGCAGGGTGGCAACGGCGGCGAATACGGTGAGCAAGACTTTCTCTAGGTCATAGTCGATCAGATGGCCAATGACAGCAACGATCGCCATCAAGAGGGAGGCTTCAACCGCGCCGGTGATGCGATGGATTCTGAGGGGGTGTGAGATAGAGCGTGCCAATTTGACCCATTGATTGCGCGGCGTTGCGATGGTCTCAGACGTGCGATCGGCTGATGACACTCCCACGCTGACAGCAACTAGATCGGTCTCAGCCTTTGTCAGGATGGCTATCAGAGCGGTGTAGAAGCCAAGCGTTGTCCATGCCGACGCGAGCCCACCAATTCGGAATCCCCACAGAGATAACAAGGATGCCTCAACAAGATAGTGACCCAATCGATCGAGGTACACCCCACGCGCTGATGTGGTCTTGTGCCAACGTGCCAGCTCGCCATCAGTGCAGTCCAGAATGAGATAGAGCTGGATCAGAAGCGCTGACACGACGGGGGCAAGCCATGACGGCCAGATCAAGGTAACGCTGGAGCCAAGGCCGATAGCGATCATGATTAACGTGACGGTGCTGGCCGACACGGAGGTGGTGGCTAAGAGGCGAGTGATCCGAAGCGATACCCGGCGGGCATACAGAAGCGATAACCAGTGTTCGCCATTTCGACGCTCCATGGTGTCGCGCGGTTGACAGACAGAGCGAAGCTCATCGAGCGAGGGGCGGGTCACTCGACCAACTCTACCTAGACCCGTGGGGACCATTGGTAGCTCGGCTGAATCAGGTTGTTCTCCGAAGCGGACTTGCGTAGCGCAGTAGCGCGTTCAACAGAGTTTTGATCGCCAATCTGGTGTCGTCACAGCGTTTAGTAGTCGTTGCGGTGTACTCGATGAGGAACGGTGATGCGGTCGAAGCCCAGTCTCGCAAGGCGGGGTTTCTGCACAACAAGCGAAACCAACAAGATCGAGCGTTGGGATGGGTAGTCCATCGGCCACTTCGGCGACGAAATCGCGCCAATTCTGCCGGGTGTCGGCTGGGGCTTCAGGTGCGATGTCGGCTAGTGATGAACTCTTAAGTCTGGGGTCTGGACCCTGTGTTGCGAGAGCTTCAGGAGTTCGTTGGCAATTGTCCCGTGAGCGTTGCGAAGCCGGTGCGGATATTGGCCTACACCGAGACGCGTGACTGGAGCACAAGTCAGTGAACACTGCTTCCAGGTGAATATCAGGCGTTCAGCGAAGGCGGCGCAGCTTACATATGGGTGTCGCCACAGTTCTGAGCGGTTGGCTGGTTAGGTCGCGTCTCTCACTGCATCGGCAAGCACGTCGGCAACCTTCTCGCTGGCGCGACCATCATCCCACATGTTGTAGCGCTCGATGAATGCATCAAATCTATCCGCGTGCGTTGCTGGGATGCCATGTGATAGAGCGTCACCAATAGCATCGCGGAGCTCATCAAGAGTTCGCGTAATTGGTCCGGGCGCCGTCTCCGCGAAGTCAAAATACCATCCGCGCAAGCTGTCTCGGTACTCTTCGAGATCAGGACAGTGGAACACCATTGGCCTGCGCAGCAGTGAATAGTCAAACATGACTGACGAGTAGTCGGTAACCATCACATCTGACACAAGATAGAGATCGGCAACATCAGGGTAGTCAGTGACATTGAGCAGTCGCGCCGTCTCGGTAACGCCTCGCTGGCGCAGAACATTGGTGTGGGCGCGATACAAGATGGTGATGTTGTCGCCCAGTGAGTGAGCCAACGACTCGAGATCTATGTCGTTCACGTCGGCGTGGTGCCGATCAATGGTGACATTGTCTCGCCATGTTGGGGCGAGTAGTACAAATCGCGTATCAGCGCTGGCGCCAAGTCGTTCACGAACTTCGGCGGCTCGCTGATCGCGGTCAGGTGATAGGAGCAGATCGTTGCGCGGTGATCCGCACTCGAGCAGTTGGCCAGAGTATCCAAAGGCATCGGGGAGGATAGAGGAACAGAATTCGCTCGACGACAGAAGATGCGTCCACTGTGCAGCTTGGTGTCGTTGTTCGTCTTGGTAGCCGGGCCTGAAATGGTCAAACGAGACCATGTCGAGCCCGATCCGCTTGAGGGGGGTGCCGTGCCAGGTTTGGAGTACGACTTGGTTCGGATGCCGGACAAACGCCGCCGGCAGGCTGGAGTTGGTGACCACAAGTTGGGCAGTGGCCATGGCTTCGTGCCACTCGGCAGTCCAGCGCACGAGTGGTGTCGTCCCTGGTGGGGCATAGGTCTGGCCGGGAAGCGTGACCCAGTACACGTGCGCATTGGGGAAACGACGCGTAACCGGTTTGAGGAGGGCATGAGGGTGGCATGAAACCTGTCGGCCATAGAAGCACTCAAACACAATCGAATTGGTGACTGGTGACAAGGCTCGCAGTCTTGCCGAACGCGCTTCAAAACGCCGTTGAGCAACATGCCAATTCCCGTTGGTTCGCTTGATGCCACGGCTCGTAATCCTCACAGTGTCATGAGTGCTGACGAGCGTATAGGTCGACCATGCCTCGATGTCTTTGAGAATCGCCTCGGTGTGCTTGAGGCAACCAGATCGCTCCCATCGTCCATGGGCATACAGCTGGAGTCTCCAGTGCCCATCACGTAGGGGGACCGGTTGGCCATACTTGCGCACGTTTCCAACCTCAAATCGGTAGTTGGTGCCATCGCTCTCGAGGGGGATGGTGAGGCCGGTGTGGTCGTGGACGAGTCGGGCGTGCTCCGTCGGTTGATGGGGGTGGATAAGGATTGTTCCTCTGATTCCGTCGACGGTCAGGTCGACCAGAGCGCGTTTGACACTGCGAACAATTCTGAGCCTCTGCTGGAAGCCTCGGCGGAGCGACAGCATCACGCTGTCGACAGAATGGATGGAAGGTGCAAAGTCGTGTTGCGTCAGGAGCGGTCCATGGCTGTCGCCCTCCACAAATTCGATCCGCCAGGCGTATTCGCTGGCTTTAACGAAGCTTGCTAGAGGGACACTCCATGTGTCTTCCTGGTCATGGCCGATCGGCAGCCGCTGACCAAAGCTTTCGCCCACAAGAACGAGCTCAGCTCGCGAGGTGAGGTGCGCCGAACGGATGATCAGGCGGTCGTCCTCGACCGCTAACGATGCGATACCCCGGAGAGGAAAGGTGTTGATACTGATCAAGCCATGGCGATCGAAACCCCACCAGATTCGGCGGTCAATTGTGTCTAGATCGCGGGTGAGGCGATTGATCGTTGCTTGGCGACGACCAGTAGCACGGCGGGCAACCATGCCAGCTGCTCGAAGTGAGAGCGAGCCAACATCAACGCGGCCGATGCGCAAGGGTGTTGGCTTGTTCCGGCGCGATCCAATCTTCCGCAAACGTGTTGATATCTGTTTCGATGCTTGATCTCTGAGGTATGCGCGTCCATACGATGAATCGCCATTCCGGAGTATGTGAAGCGGTCGATGTGCACCGGCAAGCGCGTTGGCCCAACGTCTGATCGACGGTAGCGAGCGAGACTCCAACGCATTCAGGAGACCAGCAATCTCAGGCTTGAGTGGAAGCTCTCGACTTGTCACGTCAGCTAGGGGGGCAAATCCATCGCGAAACGCAGTGATAAATGCTGTGTCTCCCGTGGGGACGCGCTTGGCATAAAGCGGAATGTCAAGATTGGCGACCTTCTTGTCGAAAGATCGGACAACAGCATCAGATCCGTATGCCACGAAGGCATCGCGGGCCCCTTCCAGAGCTTCAATCCTGTCCTCAAGGGCAGTAACAGAGTGAAGCGCTTGCGTGATGCTCGGGGGTCCAAAGTCGCGACTGCGCCACAGATAGACAGTTTCTGGCACGATGTCAATAGATGTTGCTTCAGTAAGGCATCGAGCCATCAACGCAATATCTTCGAAAAGCTTGCCCTCCGGGAAGGTATAGCCGCCCTTCCGCCAGAAGCTCATGCGAAAGAGCTTGTTCCAAGCAGTCGTGTCATAGACGAGATCCGGGTGCTGTGCAACGGTTGTGTCCGCCCAATAGCGGTTAAAGCTTGCCTGGCTCAATGGCGCTCGCCAGGTTGTTGTCGAATTGAAGCGCATCACTCGTCCGGTGGCATAGCACGATCCGGTCTCCTGGAGTGATGTGACCATGGTTTCTATGGCATGAGAGGGGAGAATATCGTCGGAATCGAGAAAGAGGAGATACTCGCCCGTAGCGAGATTCGCTCCACGATTGCGTGCCGCGCCCAGGCCGCCGTTCTCAAAATGGTAGAGCTTGAAGCGGGTGTCCCTGTCGGCGTACTCGGCAGCAATGTCAGCCGACGAATCAGGGGAGCCATCGTCGACCAGAATGACTTCAAGCGTTGTATAAGACTGAAGCTTGACGGAATCGAGGCAGGAGCGCAGAAACTCCTCAACGTTGTAAATTGGAACAACGATACTCACTGTTGGTCGATCGTCTGGTTGGGGTGTCATATGGTGGCTCATGAATTCTGAAGTTCTGCGTTGACGCGCTGGAGGTCATCAAGAAAGTCGACTTCAACGCACAAGTGGTTAGAGACATCTATGGTCTTGAACTCGCATCCGTTTTCATGGATAGCCATTTCGATGCCCCGTTCGAAGTAGTCATGGTCATCGCATGCCTTGAGCTGTTTGATCAAGAACGGCTTATCGCGGGTGCTCACGTAGTTTATGCCGACGGCTTCTCCCTCGGCATTGCGCACATTCTTGGACAGCTCAACGATATTGCCCGTTGGTGATGTCGTGTATTTGACTTCTTCGTCTCCGACTGACTCGGTGGTGACGGCGACGAATGACTGATCTTTGACAATATGTGACTGGAATGAATCGAGAACATCGGCATCAAATACCACGTCGCCGTTCATCCATAGCGTGGCCTCGGTCCCGGTGAGATGTAGTGCCTTCAGAAGACTCTTGCTGGTGTTTGTTTCGCCGAAATTCTGGTTGTATACGAAGAAGGCGTTGGGGAACGCCTCCATGATGAGGTCTTTCTTGAAGCCAACAACAATAGAGATCCAGTGGGGATCGAATCGGGTGGCCAGATTCTCGATCTGGCGCTCCATGATCGACCGTCCGTCGCTGAGTACCGTGAGTGGTTTTGGATAGGGATTGCCGAGTCGAGAACCCACACCGGCCGCCAAAATGACGATTCGCATGGCGCTACGTTATCAAGGGCTATCGGTGACGCTTGGCACATCGATTTCGCAAGAGATGGCTTCGTGCCGACACCTTGGTGGACGTGCTGTTGTCGGCCGGCCAATGACTGATGCCGCGCCTCAGATGAGGGTCACGTGAGCGCGCAAGGGCAGGTGTGTTCGGTTGGTGGAGTGGATGGATCAGATCAGTGGAGGGCGTCCGCGGCGGGACAGCGCGACAATGGTTCGCCAGCGGATTGGCTGTCTCGTGACGTTCGGATCCGGCCAGGGGCGCCATCCGTCGATCCACCCAGCCAGGTACGCCGTCTTCTGCTTGTGCCCGGGAGCGCGAATGAGACCGAGAACAAGCCACGCCAGAACATGGACGACCAGAACCGGGAGTGGAAGATTGCGGCGAGCAACCCACACCCGGTTGCGGGCGGACAGACGCCAGCCTTGTGGGTGGCGTTCGATGGTGGTCGAGGGGTGAGCGACCACGAGTGATGGCTCATAGCGCACGACGAAGCCCTGGTCGGCAAGTCGCCACGAGAGATCGAGTTCCTCGTGGCCGTAGAACAAATCAGCCCAATATCCGCCAACGCTTGTATAGACGTCGCGACGAATCGCACAAGCTCCGCCAAGAAAGACCGCGACTGGTCCCGCCTGGGTGGCGCCCCGTCGTCCAAGGCGTGGCACATGTCGACGGGCACTTTGTCCGGTTTCATCGACAATCCGAAACGCCACCGCACCAACGCGTTCGTCCGCAAAGCATCGATCAAGAGTTGCCGAATCAAATTTGGCAAGTTCTGCATCATCATCCAGGAAGGCAACAATTGCAGAGTGCGTCGCGCTAACACCCTTGTTTCGGCCCTCGGGAACACCCATATTTGTGTCAAGGGCAAGTACTGTGGTGTGTTGCCGTGCCATTGTTACCGGCAACGCGCCGCCGTTGTTGACGACTACCAGATGGTGTTTGGAGGGAATTGACCTGGTTGCTGCTGTTAGCGCGCGGGTTCGGTTGGTCAGCGTGAGGATGACCCAGCAGGTCGTTGGAGACACACGTCAATTCTATCGAGCTTCACTGGGTTCGATGAGGGGATTGAGTGTTCCCTATGTGCCTATCCATCGGGAATGCGAGCTTGGCGTTTTCGTGTTGTTGTCCCGGCTGTCGTCCCGCTCATGTTGTTGATCGATGAGGCGTTCGCTGTGAGAGACAAGGTTTGCTGGGGAGAATCCACGGTCCGGATCGACGAGATCATCGGTTGATCCGGAATGCTCCTTCTCGTCGGTCATTCGCCGGTTGGCTGTCGTTCTCAATGATCACCAAAAGATTGGATCGAGCGATGAGCGCCTGGTGCTGATGGTTCCGTTGACGATGTCATCAAGGAGTGCGAATCATTCATTGGGTACGGCAGTAGGCGGGTAGTCGCTGGGGTGTTGCATCGATCGTTGTGGTGAATTGCGGGAGCACGTTTGGCAGTGTTGATGACGAGAGCGTGGGGGCAGCTCTCCATGAGCCAACAAGCGAGGCTAGGTTGGCATCACCGGCAGACAGACTTCGGTCACCCAGGCGGAGGGATCTTGGGTTTGGGCTGGGCTGACCACATAGCGGTTATGCATACTGCCGGCGAGGGTGAACCCGTTGGTGGTGGCCCATTGGGCGGCAGCTTGGACGACTTCAGGCATCTGGTCATACGAACCGTTGAGGGTGGCGACCACCACCTCGCGCTCCGGGTGGGTGACACACTCAAGAGGGGCGTTGACCTCAAGGGGGCGAGATACCGGCATGGCGATCTCCACATCGACATCGGATTCCTTGTAGTCCGGGTCGTGGAAGATGGCCATCCCGGGGCCGCAGAAGGCGGAGAACGCGTCGGGACCGAGGGCGGCCATCATCTCATTCCACAGGTCGCCTTCGTCGGCATAGGTGTCGATCACTCGGCGCAGGGTGATCACGGTCTGGGCTGGATGGGTGGTGTGTTGGATGTCAAGGGTCATGGGAAGCTCCTCTTGGATGGCGAGCAGGTTGTCGAGTCGTTGAAGCCGTTCAGTGGCGGCGTGGGCATCATCAGCGAGCTGGTGACGATGATGGGCGAGTGCGGCCGCTAATTCGTCGGGGGTTGCTTTCACGAGCGCCGCCAGAGCCGAGACGCCGAGCCCGAGGTCACGCAGGGTGCGAATCCGGGCAGCGTCGCGCAATTGGCTCAGCGAGTAATAGCGATAGCCGGTGGAGGGGTCGGTGAAGGCTGGCGTGAGGACCTGGTTCTCGTCGTAGTAGCGCAGCATGCGGACACTGATCGAGGTCGCTCGCGAAAACGGGCCGATCGAGAAGAGGGACTGGTCATCGGTGGGCATGGATCCAACGATGACATCTCACATGATGTGAGAGTCAAGGATTGATTGAGAATTCTTGTTCGCGCCTGGTGGCAGGCTGTCGCGATGGGCTTGGCCTGGAGTGACGGAGCGATACGGGCCGGTGCTATCGCTGGCTTGAATCGTCGCTAAAGCGCTCGACATCGTCGCGGTGGCCAGCGATCACGATCACATCGCTCTTGCGCAGCACGGTGGTGCGTTCGGCATAGGTGAACTGGCCGCCGAGGGGTTTGACGCACACCACGGTGACCTTGTATTTCGACCGAAGATCGGATTCGCCGAGGGGTACGCCGAGGAGTTCTTTGGGTGACACCATTTCGGCGATCACAAAATTGTCATCGAGGGCCAGGAATTCGAGCATTTGGCCGGTGACTAGATGGGCGACCCGGCTGCCCATTTCGGCTTCGGGGAAGACGACGTGGTGGGCGCCGACCCGTTGGAGGATGCGACCGTGGGGTTCGGTGATCGCCTTGGCCCAGATGTTTTTGACCCCGAGGTCGACCAGGGCGGTGGTGGTCAAGACACTCGATTCGATGCCGGTGCCGATACAGACCACGGCGGTGACCGCATCACCGGCACCGATCTGGCGCAGGGCTCTCACACTTGTGGTGTCGGCTTGGACCACATGGGTCAAGGTGCCCGACATGTCTTGCACCTTGTCTTCGTCGGCATCCACGCCGAGCACTTCATAGCCCAGATCAACCAAGGTTCGGGCCAGGGCTGAGCCAAAGCGGCCCATCCCGATGACCACGATTTCGCCTTCGTGGGTGACGTTCCCGGTAGCCAAACCGGTGAGCATGTTGTGGATGATCTTGTCGGACATGGTGGATCCTCCGAGCCGACCGGCGCTGCCGGTTAGCCGATGATGGGACGCTCCTCGGGGAAGCGATAGAGACGGGTGCGTTGACGCATTGCCAGCGCGGCGACAAAGGTGATCGGGCCGACCCGACCGGCCAGCATGACGACGATCAAGATGAGATCGCCGATGACCGGCAGGTGGGGGGTGATGCCCATGGACAGGCCGACAGTGCCGAAGGCTGAGGCGGCTTCAAAGATCGTGCTTGAGAACGAGAAACCCGAGAACAAGGTCAGCAAGACGGCGGTGGAAAACACGGTGCCGACCGCCAGCAGGGCGACGGTCATCGCCTGGCGAATGACATGGGGTGGGATGCGGCGCCGGAACACGTTGACATCGGACGAGCCGGTGATTTCGGCCCACATCGCAAAGGCCAGGATGGCGAAGGTGGTGACCTTGATACCACCGCTGGTGGAGGCGGGGCCAGCACCGACGAACATCAAGCCGGTGATCACGCTGAGGGTGCTCTCGTTCATATTGCCGATATCGACGGTGTTGAATCCAGCGGTGCGAGGGGTGACCCCTTGGAACCAGGCGGCGAGCAGCTTTTGCCACCAGTTCATCGGGCCGAGGGTGGCTGGGTTGGTCCATTCGAGGACGAGGACCGAGACCGGGCCGATCACCAGGAGGGCTGCGGTGGCGGCGAGGGTGATGCGGGTGTGCAAGCTCCATCGCCGTGGTGAGACTCGCCGAGCGAACTCCACGATGATCGGGAAGCCGAGCCCGCCGAGGATGAAGGCGAAGGTGACCGGCAAGACCACTAGGGCATCGGTAGCGAAGGTGGTCAAGCTGTCGGAGTTGAGTGAGATGCCAGCATTGTTGAACGCCGATACGGCGTGGAAGATGCTGCTGTAGGCGGCCCGTTGTTCGCTGACTCCATCAACGGTGACCAGATGGATGAACAAGATGATGGCGATCGAGGCTTCGACGATGATGGTGATCCGGGCGATCGCGGCGATCAGGAATCGCAGTTCACCGATATCGACAGCCCCGATCTCGGCTTGGGCGAGCATCCGCTGGCGTAGGCCGACCCGGTGGGAGAGGGCGAGGGCGATCACTGACCCGATAGTCATGATCCCGAATCCGCCCAGCTGGATGAGGCCTAAGAGGACGAGTTCGCCAAAGATCGAGAAGTGGGAAATGTCGGTGGTTGAGAGCCCGGTGACCGTGCTGGCCGAGGTGGACCAGAACAGGTTGTCAACAAAGCTGTTGTGGGGTGCTCCGGGATCGAAGGCGATGGGCAGACTGAGCAGGATCGTTCCGATGAGGATCAGGGTGATGAAGGAGCCGAGCACGAGCTGGGCCGGGTTTCGCACCGCGTTGAGCGCTCGTTGGATCACCACAATCGCCCAGACTATCCCTGTGAGGTGATGCCGTGGGTTGACATCTTGGTCACGGGGGTTGGTCGTCTACGTGTGGGTGAGGTCGGCCCGCTAGTTTGACTGACTATGGGTCAGCTCATCGCTGTTGTCGAAAAGCCGAGTGTTCGTCCCGGAATTGCTCGTTTTGAGCTTGATCGGTCGTTGTCGGGAACTGGCCACGATCTCTATGAGTCAGCGCCAGATCAACTGGATGCTCGGCCGAGTGCCAGCCTGGCGCGGCGACTGTTTGAGACCGGGCAGGTGGCGGCGGTGCATGTGTACGCCAATATCGTGACCCTCGACCTGGTGGAGGGGAAGGATGCATCGGGTCTTGATGAGGTGATCTCGGGCCTGTACCAGTATTGGTTGCCGGGGGTGGAGCCGCCGACCTTTGACGAACCGGCTCCGGCCGATGAGGCGAAGGCGACCGGGGAGAAGGGCTCAGCGGCCGACCGGTTGGCGGCCTTGAAGGCGCGCAGTGCCAAGAAGTCTGGCGACAAGGGCGAAGCGTCGGCTGAAGATCGGTTGGCAGCCTTGAAAGCCCGTAGTGCCAAAGCCAAGGCCAAGAAATCGGGTGATGGTGCTGACGGCGGATCCTCAGCCGATGATCGGTTAGCAGCGCTCAAGGCGCGTAGTGCCAAAGCCCGAGCGGCGAAGAAGGGCGATGGTGAGGCTGAGTCGAGCGATGATGCTTCGACTGATCCTCGCCTGGCGGCCTTGATGGCTCGCAGTGCGAAGGCGAAGGCGAAGAAGTCGGGTGGTGAGGAGTCAGCTGAGAAGCCGGCCGAGGCCGATGAGTCGGCGGCGGAGCAGGCTGGTGATGATGCGCCGGTTGATCCTCGTCTGGCGGCTTTGATGGCTCGCAGTGCGAAGGCTCGTGCTGATAAGGGTGGCGGTGAGGCGAAGGCTTCTGAGTCTGATGAGGACGCTGGATCAGATGAGTCAGGTGATGCTCAGGCGGATGATGATGCGCCGGTTGATCCTCGGCTGGCGGCCTTGATGGCCCGCAGTAAGAAGGCTCGTGCTGATAAGGGTGGCGGTGAGGCGAAGGCTTCTGAGCCTGATGAGGACGCTGGATCAGATGAGTCGGCGGCGGAGCAGGCTGGTGATGATGCGCCGGTTGATCCTCGCTTGGCGGCCTTGATGGCCCGCAGTAAGAAAGCTCGGGCCGAGAAACAGGACCGCTAAGCGTCCGTTTTGATCGTCAACGCGGCACCTAGGGTGGCGACGTGGACTGGGAAGCACAGGTTGTTGCATCGATTGCCGCCCGAGAGCCGATCAATGATGATGAGCGTGTCTCGATCGAGCGAGTGTTGGCTGAGTTTGAGCGTCTCGACGATCCCTTCGATGAGGATCGTGATCCCACTCATGTGACTGGATCGGCGATCGTGGTCGGCGATCGGGGAGTGGTCATCTTGCGGCATAAGCGTCTGGGGCTTTGGCTTCAGCCAGGTGGTCATCTCGATGCTGGAGAGACGCCGTGGGATGCTGCAAAGCGCGAGGCTGAGGAAGAAACCGGTCTTGATGTTGAGTTCGTCAACCGTGATGCCGCTGGGATACCGGCGCTGGTGCATGTTGATGTGCATCCGGCTGGACGGGGCCATATCCATCTCGACCTGAGATATGTGGTGAGAGCGGGCCACGACGATCCCTGTCCGCCTGCGGGAGAGAGCCAAGAGATCGGTTGGTTTGATTGGCCTGAGGCGATCGCCAAGGTCAGCGATGACCGGTTGCGGGCGCTTCTGGTTTATCTGGCGCCGCGATGAACTGATCGAGGGTGGTTGGCGCTGCGATGCCACCATGTTCCCCTAGGGTCGAGCCATGGGTACTCGTGGTTTGAGCGGTGAGTTGATCAATCGGGTGACCTGGAAGATCCCCAATGCCTTAGCTCTGGTGGGGTCGCGTGCCGGCGATGAACGCAATGCGATGACCACCAGTTGGATCACTCAGCTGGCGATGGAGCCGGTCCTGGTCGGGGTGGGCATCGACAACAAGGCAGTCACCCGCCGCCTGATCGGCGAGGGTGGGGCGTTTAGCGTCAATCTCTGGAATGCCGACGACACTCGGGCCTTTGTGAAGTTCTCCAAGCCGGCGATCTATGAGGTCGGGGATCGGGGAGCCACGCTCAACGGACGGCCGGTGCGCGACGGGGTGACCGGTGTGCCGATCTTTGATGAAGCGATCGTCTGGATCGAGTGCGAGGTGCGCCAGACTCACGACCTTGGCAGCCACACCCTGTTCATCGGCGAGGTCGTCGATCTGGCGATCAATGATGACGATGCCCGCGCCGCGGCGATGAGCGATACCCGTATGAAATATGGCGGGGTGAGGCGCGGCGGTCACTGACGATCGAGATTGACCGCCAGTGACGGCGTCGCCACCTGGTTGCGCTTATAGCTGGGAGCTCAGCTTGGCCTTGATCACCGCGGCGAGCTGTCCAGGGGTGTGTTCTTCCAGCTCGTAGCGGGCTCGGGTGAGGGGTTTGGAGATTGACATCACCCTGGTGATATCGATCGGGGTGCCCGTCACCACAGCATCGCAGTCGGTGGCTTCGATCGTGGCTTCCACCTCTCGAATCTGGGCATCGCCGTAGCCCATCGCCGGCAGCACGCCGCGGGCATGGGGATAGGTCGCATAGGTGGTCGCCAACGACCCCACCGCCATCGGCGATGGATCGATGATCTCAGCTGCTCCCGCCGCCCGTGCACCCACCACGCCAGCGCCAAAGCTCATCGACCCGTGGGTCACCGTCGGCCCATCTTCGACCACAACCACCTTCTTGCCAGCTACCAGCGAGGGATCGTCGACGGTGACCGGCGAGTTGGCCAACACGATCTCGGCGGTGGGGTTGGTTGCCTTCACCGACTCGATCACCTCGTCGATCTGGCTCGGCGTTGCTGAATCGCACTTGTTGACGATCACCACATCAGCAAGCAAGACGTTCACCTCGCTGGGGTGGTAGTGCATCTCGTCACCGGATCGCAAGGGATCAACCAGGGTGATCATCAGATCGGGTGCATAGAACGGCAGATCGTTATTGCCGCCATCCCACACGATCACATCGGCTTCTTGCTCGGCCTGGCGAACGATCTGCTCATAGTCAACCCCGGCATAGATCACCAGTCCGTTGTCGATATGGGGTTCGTACTCTTCGCGTTCCTCGATGGTGCAGCGGTGGCGGTCGAGGTCGTCATAGGAGGCAAACCGCTGACAGGCTTGGGCAGCCAGATCGCCATAGGGCATCGGATGGCGGATCGACACCATGGTCTTGCCCATCTCCTTGAGGATCGAGGCCACATAGCGGCTGGTCTGTGACTTGCCGACCCCGGTGCGGGTGGCACAGATCGCGATCAACGGGCGGGTGCTGGTGACCATGGTGTGATTGGCGCTGAGCAACCACATGTCAGCACCGGCAGCATTGATTCGCGCTCCGACCCGCATCACATGGTCATAGGTGACATCGGAATAGGAGAACACCGCGACATCGACCTGTTCTCGCTTGATCAGATCCTCGAGCTGGGCTTCCTCAACGATCGGAATCCCATCGGGATAGAGATCGCCAGCCAGCGATGCCGGATAGACCCGGTTGTCGATATTGGGAATCTGGGCCGCGGTGAATGCCACCACCCGGTAGTTGGCATCGCCGCGGAATACGGTGTTGAAATTGTGAAAATCCCGGCCAGCGGCACCAATGATGACCACTCGGCGAGGTGAGGACAGTGACCCCATCATCTTCTCCGTTGCTAGGTCGA
>PDWJ01003608.1_pt1 | contig 31811 bp, 32 predicted proteins | sample 1430881 | NCBI WGS metagenome assembly PDWJ01 (sample SAMN01162460, study PRJNA174530) | Oral metagenome, whole genome shotgun sequencing project. | biome: Marine environment; feature: Marine mammal; material: Swab sample of the gingival sulcus; isolation source: swab sample of gingival sulcus...
TGAAGTCAACTTATGCCTAAATATTCAAACCTTTCAAGAGGCGGTGCATTCGCAGTCTTATGGTTATATGCTCGACTCAATCTGTTCGCCTGAAAAGCGTACCGAAATACTGTATCAGTTTAGAGACGATGAGCATCTACTGAGAAGAAATGAATACATTGGCAATCTCTACAATGAATTTATGGAAAACCCCAATCGCCATAATCTTGTCAGAACCTGTATTGCAAACTATATCTTAGAAGGCATCTATTTTTATTCTGGTTTTATGTTCTTCTACAACCTAGGTCGCATTGGCACAATGATGGGGTCGGTGCAAGAAATTCGCTACATCAACCGAGATGAAAACACCCACCTTTGGTTGTTCAGAAATATTTTATTAGAACTCAAAAACGAAGAGCCAGATTTATTTACACCAGAAAAAGTCGCCGAATACGAAGAAATGCTCAAAGAGGGTGTGCGTCAAGAAGTTGAATGGGGCAGATACGTCATCGGCGAAGATATTCCTGGTCTGACGATGGAAAATGTCGAGAGCTATATTAAGTATCTCGGTAATAAGCGCTCAAAAGACTTAGGTTTTAGCGTCTTATTTGAAGGCTTTGAAGAAGAACCGCCAAATATGGAATGGGTTGATGAATACGCTGACCCCAACCTGATTAAAACCGACTTCTTTGAGGCAAAATCGACAGCATACGCCAAAGCAGGCGCGATAGTAGACGATTTATAAATACTAGTAATAGTGACGATTAAAGAACTGATTAACACCGCGTTAATCAGTTCTTTATGATATAATTAAGTAAATTAGTTCTATAATAAGGAGGTGAAGACGTGAACCCATTATTACAAGAAACTAAACTACTAAATTTTTCTGATAGCACAATACAAGCGCTGCTTCAAAAGCACCAGTGGCAAATATTAGACGATGTTAAAAAAGTAGAGGCAATTTACAACTTCGTGCGCGATGAAATACTATTCGGCTATAATGAAAGCGATACGATTTCAGCTTCGCAGGTATTAGCAGACGGCTATGGTCAATGTAATACAAAGTCAACTTTACTAATGGCTTTGTTGCGCGCCGTTGGCGTTGAAAATCGCATACATGGTTTTTTGATTGACAAAGCCTTACAAAAAGGGTCAATTAGCGGTATAAGCTATTGGTTTGCGCCTGAAGAAATACTGCACAGTTGGGTAGAAGTCAAACTAGACACTGAATGGTACAATTTAGAGGGTGTTATCATTGATAAAAAGTACTTACAAGGCTTACAGAAAAAGTTTTCTAATAAACAGGGAACTTTCTGTGGTTACGGCGTATATACAGATAACTTTAGCAACCCCAATATCGACTGGCATTTAAACCATACCTATATTCAAGATAAGGGCATTGTTAAAGATTTAGGTATATTTAATATACCCGACCAATTTTACGATGAACACAGTCAAAAAATAAGTGCGTTTAAGCAATTTTTATATCGCAATATAGCGCGAAAACGCATCAATCAAACAGTATCGCAAATACGAGCGCTGGCAGATAATAACGCGCTTTAATATCGTCAAGTCTCGCTTTAAAACCCGAGATTTCTCGACTGCACTCAATATGGAAAATTGTCTAAAAAATGAAATAACGATTATTTTTCTTAATAAAAAAGCGATTATTCAATGTAGTCGCTTTTTTGCTTTGACAGTTTTATGACATTTTCTTGGCAGAATGGCGGTAACTTTAAATGGTCAATTTTGTTATAGTGAGCTTAAGCTATTTAAACGAAAGGACAATATTATGAAAAAGTTAATTGCATTGACATTAAGTATCGCCATTTTACTAAGTGGCTGTGCAGCACATTTGCCTAATAAAACAACGTCGCAGCAATCGACAGAGCAGCTTGCTACAACTACTGAACAAGAAGAGCCAATAAGCAAATTTGCACATCATGAAGAAACATATAATGAAGCGCAATCTGATTACCAAGACGAATACTTTGAAGATGATCCAGTTGTTCAATTTATTTTTTTCTTTGAAGATCAGTTAAGCTATTCTTTTGATGACTTAGACGAAAGCACACAGCAAGTCGTTGTTGACAAGTATGCCAAGTCGTTAGACAGTTTTAATCCGACGGGTTATGTCGATGCTGAGTCTTTAAAATTAAGGGCAGAACTTAACCAAACACTGCGTAAGCTGGGCTACAACATACCACTACACAGTTTGGTCGATGTCGCTTATCACTTAAAACAATCACTGACCAAAACTGAATATCAGCAGCTCATTCAATTGGCGTCAAACAGCTTAGAAGCTGAAGATGAACAACAAATGTTAGCATATAGTAAGTTAGCTGATAAAATTATCGCTAAATACGGGCTTAGCGCTGAACAGTTGTTTATTCAGTCAACTGCCAATGGCATGCAATTGGGCTTATATGACGTAAAAGATTTAAAGATTAAACGCGATCATCTCGATACTGAAATTGATAATTCCAAAAATACTGTTATTGTCAATCAACATCAAATGATTTGGAACAAGGTCAAATCTATCGTACCGCTAAAATATCTGAAGATGATCAGCAAGTTTGAAATTAACACAGACGGCTTTGGCGAAATTTCGGCCTATGTTGATCAACGCGCTGACAAAACGTGGCTGATGTCAGTTGACCCCAAAGATGTCCTAGATGAAAAGGGCAAGTTTAATCAAGAAGGCATCACGACAATTGTTCATGAAATGGCACATATTATTTCATTAAATCAAAACCAAATGACAAAAAATACGCAAGACAAAAGCTTATACAGTACCGATGAGGGCATCTTAAAAAAAGCGGCTTATCTCAATCAATACTATCATAAATTTTGGAAAGCGTTGCTAAAAGACAATCAACAAACAAAAGCGGAAGAACTTTACCAAAAATATCCAGAATATTTTGTATCAGAATATGCAGCCAGTAATCCAGAAGAAGATTTTTCGGAAAGCTTTGCCAGCTTTGTCATTGAAACAAAGCCAACTGATGACAGTGTCAAGTCGCAAAAGATACTATTTTTCTATCAGTATCCCAAATTTACTAAAATGCGCCAAGATATCAGAAGACAGCTGAATAACTTAAATTAAAATTGCTAAATTTGTCGTAACTGTTCAGTCGAAGGACACGGCTTCGTGTCATCTCGACCGAAGCAACGTAGTTGCGCAGTGGAGAGATCTCAGGTTTTATAATTACATTATAATTACATTTCAAGTGCGATTGAAATACGCCTACAAAAAAAACTGGTTAACAATACCTAACCAGTTTTTTTGTATGTTTTTTTACTTGACAGAATTAAAATAAAATAGTATATTGAGAATGATTATTGATAATCTAATTATCGGTAATCTAATTATCGAATATAAAGAATGGGGGCGTTATGTCGACACGAGATACTAGTTTAGATGCAAAGATATTAAAAAGTGCAAAAAAAGAATTTTTAGAAAAGGGTTTTTTAGAGGCATCACTTAAAGCAATATGTGACGATGCTGGCGTGACAACCGGTGCTATTTACAGGCGCTATCAGGGCAAAGAAGCACTGTTAATCGACGTTGTCAAGCCAGCAGTTGAACTGTTTAAAACCATACAACTGGCAGGACTAGAACTCAATCAGCAACGCGCGACTGAAAATAGATTAAATGATAGCTGGGTTGAATTTAATAAAGTGATCAATTATTGGCTTGACAAAATATATCATGAACAAGAGACCGTTAAAATATTGCTGGCCAGGTCAGAGGGTACAATTTACTCTAATTTTATGCACGACTTTATCGAAGAAAATTTTTCAATTTCCTATGATTTTATGAAAGAATTGGCAAGTCAAAATAAATGTCATTTAAAACTGACCTACCAAGAATACCATATTTTTGTAACGTCTTACTGGACGACCATCTTTGAAATGATCGTTCACGATTTTACACGAGAAGAGGCACGCAAGTTTGTGCCCAAGATCAATCAATTTTTTGCTTGGCATAAATTTATTATTTTTAATGATCATTAATGGAGGTGTCGAATTTTGAAAAAAAACTATCCGCAAAACGCGAAAGATTTAATAAGACCAATTAAAAAAGAGCTAATTATTACAAGTTTATTGGCGATTTTCGGTACATTGTCACTATTGATTGTGCCCGTCGCAATTACGCTTGCCGTGCACCAGTATTCAATTGGGCAGCTTAATAGCTTTACCATTTGGATTATCGTCGCCGGTGTTAGCTTGGCGCTAAAGCAAATGCTTCACACGTTAAGCTTAGGCTACGCCCATATTGTCGAGGCAAAATTTAGGTATCAACTTAGAAAAGACTTTTCTGATAAATTGGCGCGCCTACCGCTGGGCTTTTTTAGTGAAACATCATCAGGTGCAATTCGCAAATTTATATCAGAAGATACCATTAAAATACATACGATTGTTGCACATGGCTTTAGCGAATTTAGTTCTGGCGTCACCATGCCGCTGGGCTGTTTAATAATCATGCTAATATTTGAATGGCGTACCGCATTGCTGATTACACTGGCAATCGTTTTAATACTCGTCATTGCCATGCTTTGGATAAGTTTAAAGAGTAAGGGCATCAGTGAAATAAACAGCAGATTTGAAGTTGCCCAAAGAGAAATGTCGCACTCGGCAATCGAGATGGTTGACGGCATCAAAGAAATCAAAAACTTCGGCATTTCGGGCTCGCTTTTCAAGCGCTTTGATGATGCCTTGCAGCGCTTTTCAAATGTTTCATTTGAATGGTTAAATACCAGCTCAAAGGCATATGCCTTTGTGATGTCGGCAATACAACCGACCGTAATGCTGTTTTTATCACTTGTCATATGTCTATTTTCAGTTAATCAGCATTGGCTAGCGCCCGAATACGCGATGTTATTTATGTTGCTATCGATAAGTTTACCCTCATCGTTGATGACATTAATGCAACTTGGCAACTTTATCAGAGAAGGTAAACACGCGATTGACAACTTGCTTTCACTCTATGCTAAAGACGATCAAGTCTATCGCGAAAAGACAGCAGATTTTGTACTTGGTGACATTGTTTTTAACGATGTCAGTTTTTCATATGATGGCGAAAATGATGTACTAAAAGAGATTAACTGTTGCATTGAAGCCGGCAAATTAACGGCGTTGGTTGGACCATCGGGCTCTGGTAAAACGACTCTGGCGCGCTTAATTGCTCGCTTCTGGGATGTAAGTAAAGGCTCTGTCAGCATCGGTGGCGTCAATCTGAAAGACTTATCAGAAAAAGATATGTTGACAAATATTTCGCTTGTCTTTCAAGATATTTCGATAATGAACGCCAGTATTGCCGATAATATCGCCTTGGCTAAGCCCAATGCGACACAGCAAGAAATTGTAAGCGCTGCTAAAGCGGCAATGATTCACGATAGAATAATGGCGCTGCCAAATGGCTATGACAGTATTTATGGCGCAGAAAATGTCGTGCTGTCAGGTGGTGAAAAACAGCGCCTGACGATTGCGCGCGCCTTTTTAGCTAACACGCCAATTATACTGCTTGACGAGGCGACGGCACAAGCTGACGCCGAATCAGAAGTCGCCATTCAGGCGGCGCTCAGTCGTTTAAGTAAACATAAAACGGTTGTCATGATTGCACATCGCTTGTCCAGCATCGTAGCGGCCGATCAAATCGTGGTGCTCAATGATGGCGTAATTGTTCAAACGGGCAAGCATGCGCAACTTTGTCAAAATGATGGTGTTTACAAGACATTGTGGTCAGCCCAAAATGATTTGAAAGGGGTAATGTAATGACTGTTTTTAATCAAGATAAAAAAGCACAAAAGAAATTTACAACATTAAAAATTATATTTATCATCAGTGGCATACTACAAGGTATATCTGTCGTATTGACAATTCCATTATTTAAAGAACTTTTTTTGGGCAATATCGACAAGGCGTTTAGTTGGTTAGCTTACATTGGCATTACGGCATTGGCCTGTTTTGTGTGTCACTTAATTGGCACCAACATTGGCAACTATATGTCAGTTTGGGAAGTCTGCGATAGCAAAACACGGCAAATTGGCAGTTCGATCATTACATTGCCACTTGGCTGGTTTGACACAACGTCAAAAGGCAAGGTATCAAAGGCGATTTCAACTGATATAAATGTGGTGGCGCATTATCCGCCAATTGTCTTACCAGAAATTCTAACTGTGTTATCTTCTGCCGCTGTTATTGCATTGGCGCTTCTCTTCATATCGTTTAAATACGCCTTAATCATCTTTGCTATGATGCCTTTAATGTACTATTTTATGAAAAAGAACTATCAAGCGCTTAAATTGATAGAACAAGAAAATGTTAGAGCCAATCAAAAAATGGAATCGACGATTATCGAATTTGCTCAACTGCAACCGGTTTTACGCGCGTCAGGCGCACTGTTAAATGGTTGGGCTAGACTACAGACGGCCTTAAATGACGATAAAGAAGCAGCACTTGAGACACTGCGTAAAAAAGGTGAGAACACCTTTAAATATATGTTAGTCGTCAATTTGGGCTCGTTGTTAATACTTGTCTTAGCGGCCTTTGAATTAAAAAATGGCACAATTGAGCTTTATACATTTGTCGGCATCGCGGTTGCAATGTTGCGCTTTGCCAATCCTTTAGCTGGTCTATTGGGTTATATATCTGAAGTGCTTAATATCGAATCGGCATTAAACAGATTAAATTCGATTATTACCAGCGAAAGATTAGCCGAACCCGATAGCAAGTCAAAGGTTAACATTGCAAATATCAATCAATTTAATATTGAATTTAAGGATGTCGATTTTAGTTATCTAAAGGGCATTAAAGTGCTAAAAAATGTCAATTTGACGATACCAGCTGGCAGCATTACCGCACTGGTTGGCGCGTCTGGCAGTGGTAAATCGACCATAAATAAATTAATTGCCCGTTTTTGGGATGTCGACAGAGGGGTGGTCATGGTCAACGGCAATAATATTAAAAACTTTACAACGGCAGACTTAATGAATTTGGTTTCAATGGTCTTTCAAGAGGTTTACTTATTTAACAGTACCATTAAAGAAAATGTCGCCATTGCAAAACCGAATGCCAGTGATGCTGAAATATTAGCAGCTGCCAAAAAGGCACGCCTTGACGAAGTTGTCGCCAGACTGCCCAACGGCTGGGATACAAAAGTCGGTGAGGGCGGCAGTTCGCTTTCGGGTGGTGAAAAGCAACGCGTCAGCATTGCGCGTGCCTTTTTAAAAAATGCGCCAATTCTACTATTAGATGAGATCACCTCCGCGTTAGACGGGGTTAACGAGGCAATTATCACTAAGTCTCTAGAAGAATTATCCAAAGACAAAACGGTTCTCGTGATTGCCCATCGCCTATCATCGATAAAGAATGCCGATCAAATTGCCGTTGTCGACAATGGTCAAATACTGGCTTGCGATTGTCATCAAAAGCTAATTGAAAACAATGCCAAATATCAACAGTTATGGCAAGCTTTAAGCCATGGTGAAGTTTGGCAAGTATAATACATCGATTGACAATATTATCAATCGCGATAGAATTTTTAATAGGGACTAAAAAGTATCTACAACCGTAACCTTTGATACCGATTTATTTTTAATGATCTAGTATAATGATATTAAATCTCAATTAAAAATATGGAGGTAGTGCAATGAAACAATTTTTAAAAGATATAGACGAAAAAAAACTAGCGATTATCACAGATGTCAAAAACAGATTTGAAGCACATCAAATAACGCTAGAACAGGCACAAGATGAATTAGTCGAAAAAGTGAGTAGTGTTACCGCATCAGAAATTGCCATTGTCGAACAAGAAATCAAGGCATTAGATGATAAAGCCTGTCTCAAGCGTGATTTACAAGAGATGATCGCCATCTTTGACAAAGTCAGACAATCAGTTGTATTTAATTTGCCAAAAGATCACCCTGTAAAAAGCTACTTGCTAGAAAATCAAGCGATTAAAGAAGTGGTAAAACAGACAGAGCAGCTCATGCAAAAAGACTTTGTTAAAGCTGATTGGCAAGAACTTTACGATAAGTTAATTGCCCATAAACTGCATTATTCAAGAAAGCAAAATCAGCTTTACAGCGAACTTGAAAAGCGCGGCTTTGATAGACCATCTAAAATTATGTGGACACTAGACGATTATTTGTCTGATGAAATCAACGAAGGTGTGCGCCTGCTTAAAGAAGAAAAAGTTGAACAATTATTAACACATCAAAAAACTCTAAATGCCGACTTGTTAGATTTAATCGGCAAAGAAGAAGATATTTTATACCCGACCAGCTTAGACATGTTATCTGAAGCTGAATTTAGACAAATGCGTTTAGGTGACGATGAAATTGGCTATGCCAACATTGCAAAACCAACTGAATTTTTGCCGCAAAAAGACAATAGCTTTAAAGATGAACTGGCTGAATTATTACAAAAGCATGGCTACGCTAAAAACGATGAAGCATTAAAAGTTTCAGAGGGCTTACTCAGCCTTGAACAAATTAATTTAATTTTTAGACATTTACCGGTTGACTTTTCGTTCGTTGATGAAGATAATAAAGTTAGGTTCTACAGTGACACAGCGCATCGTGTATTCCCGCGTAGCCGTTCGGCAATGTACGCGATCAAAACGGTAAATATCGCGGCATACTCGAAATGATGCAAGACGCCACGCATATTCGTTCATTAAAAGAATCACAAACACTATTAAACTGGGCTGAACAACCAACTGTGAAAGGAGAACCTACTATGAACACAGCAAACAAATTAACCGTAACAAAAGACACAAAATTAACAGACATCTTTGCAGCTGACCCAAGCATCAAGGAAAAACTAATGGCATACAATTCGGCATTTGAATTGTTAAAGACGCCGCTTGCCAAAGTGCTTGTACCACAGGCAACCGTAGCAATGATGTCAGAGCGTTCTGGCGTTGAATTAGATGTCTTAATCAACAAATTACAAGAATGGTTATAAGATTATAGGAGGTAAATATGAAGGTTTTCATCTTATTGGCAAATGGTTTTGAAGACATTGAAATGATTGCAGCCGTTGATATTTTAAGACGAGCAGGTGCTGATGTTAAGTTGTTGTCAATTGATGACAATTTGGTTGTCACGAGTGCCCATAATGTTAAAGTAACAGCTGATGGTCTATTAAAAGACTATCGTGATCATGCGGCCGATGTTGTGATAACACCTGGTGGCATACCGGGCGCTACTAATCTAAGAGATAGTGCTATAGTTAAAGATATGCTAAGGCGTCAAGCAGATGAAGACCGCTACATTGCCTCAATTTGCGCATCGCCAATCGCCTTAGAAAGCGCTGATGTCATCAACAATCGGCAGTTTACCTGTTACCCAAGCTTTGAAACGCAGATTTCGAGTGGTGTGCACAAAGCTGAACGCTTGGTGGTTGACGGCAAGTTGATTACAGCAATGGGGCCTGGCGTGGCATTTGAATTTGGCCTTAAAATTGTCGAATTGACAATTGGCGCTGACGTTGCTAAGCAACTACATGAAGGTATGATTATTGCATAATCAAAATGCAATCATTCGGTCACACTGTCATTTCGAGCGTTAAGAAATTTACCACACTGTCATTTCGAGCGTTAAGAAATTTACCACACTGTCATTTCGAGCGTAGTCGAGAAATCTCGGTTTTAAAATATGTTCTCTCAACTTCGTTCGAGATGACAACTTGTGCTATTAGTAAATATTATAGAAAGATAACACTTAGCAGCCTGCTTTAAAAATGCCATAGACAACGCGCCCGATGCGCCGTTCGCCGACGATATAGTCGGGCTTTAGCGCGCGCAGCACACCGCTGCCAAAGCGCTCTTTAACGACGACGCGCCTTTTGGCCATCGATGTTTTTTTGTGTATTTTTTAAGTAGTCTTGATAGCTTAAGTTGATAATGTCAATACGTGTGGCAAGTTGTTTAATGATTTGAAAATCAGATGTATTGATGCCGCGTTCGGTTAAATAGGCAATATAAGGGTTTGCTTCTAAAGCGGTAACTTTGCCATTTTCGCCAATGGCATTAGCGATTAAAAGGGCATCTGCGCCCAGCCCCAAAGTGCAGTCTAGCACATGATCACCTCGTTTTAGGTCGAGTGCCCTTACAAGTGGACCAGCGTTGTTTTCCTTTAATTTTAAGATGGCGGTATTAGGGTGCCAAAATAATTTGTTGGCGCCGTCGCTTAAATACAACTTAGTGTTTTCGACGACGAACAAATAATCTAGTTTGTGCTTTTCTATGATACTGTTAATACTGTTTTTATTGCGCGCAAAAAAGGGCAGATTAAACTGCTTAATCAGCCCTTTGACAACTTCTAATTGTCTTTCACTTGTTCGTTTTGCCGTTGTAATGCCAATTCTGCTATTCATTAATTTAACGTTTTTCTTCGTATTGTTTTAACAAGGCAATAAACAATTCGGGAATTTTTGCCATATTTTCAGGTGTTTCGACAAATGACAATCTAAACTGTGTCGCACCTGGGTTAGGTTGACCATCGGGAATATCGTAAAAGCCGCTCATTGGCGCAACCAATAGCGTTGTCTCGACACCATCAATTGGCGCGGCACCTTCGCTAGCGCAGTAGAGCACAAAGTCCATGCCATTAAACCCTGGCTTAACGACATTTTTAACGTCGATGACGGTATAAATTGACGCAGCGGGTGACGATACAATTAAATTGGGTTCAAGTGCTTTAAGCCCGTTGTAAACACCGACGATTTGTTCTTTATAGTATTCTCTAAGGTATTTTGTCCATTTGCCAAGTGATTCGGCAGTTTCATTGGCCAGAGCGCCAAAGATGTACTGCCCAATGGCGTTGGCACATAAGTTGGCAGTGTATTCGGCAACTGATTTTGTATGAAATTCTTCATTATCTGTAATGAGCGCACCAATTCTTAGACCGCAGCCGTTCCACACTTTTGATGCCGTCTCAATGCTGATACGGCGACCTTCAATACCTGACACCTCTTTATTTGTGACGCCCCAAATACTAACCAAATTTTTGCCGTCTTCATAGTAGAGCTCACGGTAGGCTTCATCACTGACAAACCACATGTTGTATTTGACACAAAGTTTTGCTAAGGCGTACATTGTCGTGTAATCATATAATTGCCCCGTTGGGTTATCATAAGGAATCACCAGCAGTGCGCCGGGTTTATGTGCTTTAATCGCAGATTCAATTTCATCAATTTCAGGTAAGGTAAATTTGCCGTTTTCATTTAATTGTCGTTTAATTGTCACAGTAGTTCTGCCTATTCTAGCAGCAAATGAAATATAATTTGTGTAGGCTGGATCGATCATCATCAGTGGCAGCTCCTCAGTGCCAGCCGCGCCACAAGTGCCGACCAAAAGTAGTTCCATGCTGGCTGAACCACCATCAGTTACTTGTACATGTAGGTTTTCAGTGGCAAAGCCTTCGCATTTTAGAATGTTTTTAAATGCCGCTTTGGCTTCTTCGCTGCCTGCCGTTGTCGTATAGCGAACGACGCCATCTTTAAACGGACTGTCTGCAGCGTTCAAGTTAAACATGCGCTGTTGCATTGCCGGATTAGTCGGTAGTGATACATTGCCGATGCCGACATTGATGACGGCTTGTGGCTTTTCAGTGCGCGCTTCATAGGTCATTTGGGCTAAGCGAACAGCTGAGGGTTTCCTGCCTTTAAAATGGTTCGATAAGATTGGCGATTTCATTTTTTATCTCCTACGTGATTTAAATTAAAGCTGCTGTTGGTTTAGTTGACCGACGATTGTTTGATAACTCTGTTTGGCAACAGCGTAATCAAAACCGCGTCTAACTAAATAGTACATCAATTTATCGCCTTTTTCAATTATTTGTTGCGCTGATAAGCCTTTAATTTTTTTATTGAGTTGTTTAACGGCATTGTTTAGTTCGTCAATTTCAATTTCACTTAACAATTGATCAATTAGTTTAGGTGGGCAGCCTTTTTTTAACAAGCGGCTGTAAAGTTGTCTTTTGCTGTCACGTGCTTGATACTGCGATATTAAAAAAGCGCCGTATTTTGCTTCGTTAATATAACCTAGCGCCTGTAGTTTATCGATGGTAGCATCAATTGCAACGCAGTTAAAGTTGCGTTGTTTTAATTTATCGATGAGTTCTTTTATAAAATGATCGCGGCGCGAGACAAGCCGTATCGCCGTTTGGTAACAACAGCGCTGGTTGTAATCGTCGGCAAAGGTTTCAAACGACCAATTGTCGTCTAATTGCTTGCCTTTATAAAGGTGATAATCAGATAGCATTGTCTCGCTGGCATAGATGGTTTTATCGTCTATCATAACAGCATAATGGCCGCGTTTTATGCGTTTAATTTCTTTAATAATCATTAGGGGTTTTGTCCAATAATTCAGCTGCAAGCACGTTGTCTAGTTTGTAATTGCGCCGTGCTCTTCTAAAGTGGTCATAACAAACCACTAAATCGGCTTTGAATGCGCGTGGTGATACGAGGCGTTCAACGACTTCATCATTTTTTTGATAAATCATTTTAACTTTACAATTTTTTTGCATTGCTAAACTAAAAATCTTTTTAAGATTCATCTTCAAGCGCCTCATTTTCGCTGCTCGTCATGGTAATGTCGATCCAGTCGATTTCAACATTGTGACCCGTATAAGCACCATAACCATGCATCCATATTCTAAAGTACTTTGAATTAATACCGTTGCTTTTTAATTGATAAGTCTGGCCATCGACACTATAACTGATTTTACCACTGTTGTCGATGATTAGTTCTTCAGTAAACCAAGTGTCATAGACAATTGGCGCAAGTTCAAAATTGTCGTTCACTTGCCAATCTGGGCCCATAATGCGAATGACATCTTCGCCAGGGCGCTTGGTGTTATCGCCAAAGTCGTGTGCGTATTCTACCATGACAATAGCATCACCAAACGGTAAATTGCTATCAAGTTTCGGACTAAAGCTGCTACTATCGCTCTCAAATACAACCATGCCCGCAGCAAAGTAATCGCTGCCATAATGTAGTTTGACGCGACGTTTGATTTTTATGATATCGTAGTCGCCCAGTTCGAATGGTTTTGATAATAGGTAAGGGGCTTTATCATTTTGTTTAACAGCCAGAGATACAACGCCATCGGCAACTGATATTTTGTCTCTAATCAAGCGGTGGGTTAGCCATTCGCCCGCGTACCATTGGTTTTTATCAATGCTGTCAAAGTCGTCGCGTATTTGTTTCATATCGATCATTGAATTGGTAGGTACTTTAACTTTAGAGTTTAAAATGGAATAACCAAAATAGGCAACAACGATGATGATAATCAAAATGAAGCCCATTTTTGATTTAACTATTTTCATATTCACCTCAACTGAAAAATGAAATAAATGCCATAGGCAGTAAAGATATAACCATTAATACCACAAGTATAATTGCAATAATTTGCGTTGTGCGTTTGCTTAGCATAATAACCTCCAATTTATTCATAACGTTATTATAGCAGATAAGTAGTCGTCTGAATAGTAGATTATAGATATTGACGAAAGTAGCTATTTTGACTATAATAAAAGCGGTATCTTTTTAATCATGCGCTCGTAGCTCAGCTGGATAGAGCAATCGCCTCCTAAGCGATAGGTCGGACGTTCGAATCGTCTCGGGCGCGCCACTTAAATCACTAGTACAGTTACTAGTGATTTATACTGTAGACAAATGCCTAAATTTTTTGTTGCTTGTCCAAGTCATCTCGACTGCGCTCGAAATGACAGCGTGTGTGATTTCTCAACTGCTCGAAATGACATGCGACTAAAGAGCCTAGCTAGGCGTAGATGTTATAAAGCATGCCTTGCAATTCGCCAACCTTTTCTAGCATTTTTAGACGACTGCGTTCATCAGCTAAAAACTGTTCAGTTAATTCTACCAAAGCGTCATCAATTTGGGCGACAACCTTTAAAATTTTACCACGGCCAAAGCGGGTAAGCCCTTTTTTGTCTTGTATTTCAAAGGCGAAGTCAACTGCTTTTGAAACAAATGACTTTATTTTTTTCTTATAGTTGACCAAAATATCAATATTTTTATCGTCGATCATCTTTTCGCCTTCGCGTTTGATATCTTCCATTAACTCTTCTAGTTCTTGGCGTGTTTGATCTTCTTTTTTACCGTCCATTAGCGCTGAAAACTGCGAACCAGTTGCATTAGCAGTGCGATTCACTTTACCAACTGATTGATTGGCTGAGACGGTGACATTATTTGTTATTTTCACGTGGTACCTCCGCAATATCTTCAACTAATTTAAGCACGCCAACGACGACGGCGAGCATTTGTGGTGGCAAATTATCGCGAATATCGGTGTTTAGCTCACTTGATAAGCGCTCTAATTCAACTGTCAAGGGTGTTTTACTGCGTTCTTTGAGTTGCTTGGCAATATTGTCATTCGTTGTATCGGCTTTATAATATTTCATACTGAAAAATCAACACTCCTATTTGTCGGTTTTAAATGGTTGAGCGGTCTCGGCTGCGGCTTGTCTTTTACGTTTATTTCGTTTGGTCGTTGATTGACAAGAGAACTAAAGTTGAGTCCCGTTACCGTATAGCCAATTGATTCGACATAGCTACTCAATTGTTTTGCCAGTGGCATGACGACTGCCTTACTTTCTATATTATCATTTAAAATATCAATGCGCACCTTTTTTTCAACTGCGCTCACTTTAATGCCAATATCATCAAAGCGCGCTGTGTTTAGCACAAAGAACATATTAAAGTTTTGCCAGTCAACTTTAAGATCATTTTCTTTAGCCTTTATATAGACTTTAACTTCTGTCATACGCCCATTAAGCTGCATTGGTACCGCTAGCATAAATTGCTGTATGGGTGCTTTGTCAGCCATTTTTAGCTGCATCTGTTGACCGTTAATATGCGCTAATAATTTGTCGGTTGTCTTGGGTTGCGTTTGGTCGTCGCTTTTTTGTGCCATGCTGAGTAATAGCTCTTTTAGATTGCGCGGCGTTTTAAGTGCCGTCGTCTCATTTTTAGGCGCATCGCCAAATGTGTCTTGAAACACTTCAACATCGTGATTAATACCCAGTTTGCGTAGGTATTGAACAAGTCCGGCGACTGATTTTTCTGAACTAGAAAAATTGGCGATACCATTTTTAGCCCATTTGGCAATGGCGTCATATTTTAGTTCATCTGCTGATATATTTAGTGGATTGCCGAGCGCAAATACTCTTTTTAAGGTCGGCTTAAAGGCCAGCTTTTCAAAGTGCTCGACAACTGTACGCACGATGGTTTCGGCCTGTTCAAGTTTACCTTTTATTAAGTAATCACGCGCGTCACTCAGCTTAGCAGATTGCTTCATCAATTCACGTTCTGATTTCATGCTGATATAAAGGCCCAGTTCTGATTTCATTATGGCGTTGTCTAATTTGTCGATCAGCTTAGCGGTGTAGTGGCTACGCTGTTCTGGCGTCAGCTGGTTGTCGCGGTCGATTATTTGGTTTAACTGATTGATGCTTTCGCGCTTAAAGACTTCGAAATTGTTTTTTACTTCGGCTAGTTTTTCTGTAATGGTTTCCTTTAATACTAATCTCGGCTGATTCGTTGACTGCTCAGCTGGTGCAATTTGCGATTGTTGCAGCGTGTTAAATAGCGTTTCAAAAGCGATTTCAGTAGGCAGTTCAGCTAGTAGTGCACCGATTTCTTGTTTAATTTGTGCTTTATTTATTTCGCGTTTTGGCTGTTCGCTAGAAAAGGCTGTTGTCGTATTGTGCACTGACGATTGGGCAATTTGCGTTTCGCTAATCGTTTTGTTGCCAAGCGGTGGCAAAGCTGTTTCAGTATCATCAAACACTTTTAAAAATTCGCTTAATAAATGATCAAGTTCTTCGATAACTCGATTGCTATGCGCTGTGTTTGCGTCGCTTTCCAAATTTTTCGAACTATTGGGCTGCGCTGGCGCCAGTGAATCAATACAGTCGACCAGTGATGTCGCGCGGGCAGTTTGAATATCAGTTAAAATTGTTGCCGTCAGGGGCAATTGTTTTTCTAGTGCCACTGATAGCGCCATTAGTTTTTCAGCTACAGTACCAGGTGCTTCGTCCATAAATGTCGAGATTACTGCGACGTTTTCTTCTGTCAGTTGCACACCTTGCTTCATTGCCAATTCAACCGCTTGGCGCGCAGGGTCTGATAAATCAGCTGAATTTATATTGTTTTTTTGAGATATATCGCTTGGCGCTAATATAATGTTATTAGAAATTGTTGTCTGCTTGCTTGCCGTTTTAGTCGGCGGTGTAAAAAGTGCTTGTATATTCATTATGTCACCTCATAGCTTTTATCGGCAATAAAGGCTAAGTTGTTCACGAATTGCTAAAAATAGTGACAGACCACATAAAAAGTGCGCTTTAACCTATTATAAATATCGTTAAAGCGCACTTAGACTACTTGAAGATTATGACATTACTTATTGATAATTTTAGCAACCTTTGGTGCACGCACACGAGCGGGCTGTGGAAAGTCTGAGCCGACCAGTGGACGACAGTAGTCTAAAAATGCTTTGGTGACACCGTTGCCAGCTTTGTTGATGAACTTGGCGGGCATGTGTTTTGTTTTGGCAGCGACATCGCTAAGTGGTCTCAGTACATAGTCGACTGCATAATCGCCAACGCGTTGAATGGTGACGGTGCCATCGGTTTTATCGAGTATGGCAAATTGTACCGCACGGCGTGCCACTTCACGCGCTTCAGTTTGATCAACATCAGATACTATGCCCATAAACGAACGTTGTAAATAGCCAAATGTATCGGCGCGTACCCGTTTAATGTCTGTTTTTTCTTTAACTTCCTTAACCAATAAGTCGCCCAATGCGCCTGTACCTGACAACTGAACATTGCCGTGGGCGTCTTTTTCGACATTTTCTGATAACTTGGTAATAATGGCTGTGCCATCTTTGTCTTGAATACCCTCTGATACTGCGACCATACAGCGGCCATAGCGCTGATAGGTCTCTTTGACATCTTCGATAAATTGCTTAGTATCGAAAGTGCTTTCAGGTAGATAAATCAAATGCGGACCATCATCGGGGAACACCTTAGCAAGTGCTGATGCCGCCGTTAAAAAACCAGCATGTCTGCCCATCACAACGCCAATGTAAACGCCTTTTAAAGCGCGGTTGTCTAAGTTGACACCCATAAAGGCCTGTGCGACAAATTTAGCGGCTGAGCCAAAACCTGGCGTGTGATCATTGTGCACTAAGTCGTTGTCGATAGTCTTTGGAATATGACAGGCGACAAAGTCATAATTTTGATTTTTAGCCTCTTCGCTAATAATGCGCACTGTGTCTGACGAATCGTTACCGCCAATATAAAAGAAGTAGCGAATGTCATGCGCTTTCATCACTTCAAATACTTTTAAGCAAAAGGCTTTATCTGGTTTTACACGGGTTGATAATAAGCCCGAACTAGGAGTAGCAGCTACTTTTAATAAGTTTTCTTCAGTTTCTTGCGATAGGTCGACAAAATCTTCGTTGACAATACCCTCAACGCCGCCGAGTGCACCATATACTTTTGTGACTTCGTTGTATTTGCGCGCCTCTAAAACTACACCAACAAACGATTGGTTGATGACGGCAGTAGGGCCACCGCCTTGTGCTACTAATACTTTACCTTTTAATGTCATAAGACCTCCTTTATAATAGTTCGATTTTATGTAACTGTTCAGTCGAAGGGTTCTACCATTGTGTCATCTCGACCGAAACGCCAGTGAAGTGGAGAGATCTCGCATTTAAAACCCGAGATTTCTCGATTACGGCTACGCCTTCACTCGAAGTGACAACTTGACTGAACAGTTACGATTTTATGTTTTAATTTTATTGTTGTTATTTGCGACAACTGACGTAATTTCAATGTTGTAGCTCAGTGCATCTTTTTTTACGACGCCGAGCTTTTGTAACACTTTAAGCGCGATATAAAAAGCGCCAATTGCTGTCAAAATAGTTGCAATACTCAATGCTGAAATACTTAATTGCGCAATGTTAGACGCTAATATGAAGCGCACTAAAGCCGTTACGACTACACTAATTAGAAATGGCCATATCAGATAGCGTAACATTGCGAATATGTCAATCATATCGGGCAGGTCAAATTGAACTTCATCGCCAGCTTTTGCACCGACGCTATTTACAGCAGTAACTGAACGCATAATCTCATCCTGAGATCTACCGTGGCTACCTCAACCGCCACAACCTGAAGTGCGCGGCTTGTAGCGAACGACCACTTTGTCGCCAGTCTGTTTGATAACAGTTCCAAGATATTTCATGCTTATTCTCCTCATAATTGATTGAGCACTAAATTTATACCCCATCGTCAGCACAATTAACGACTGATCAACAGAATTAGTTTTTTAATAGTTCACAACCTGCTTTTCCTGTGTTATAATCCGTATAGTGATGATAATAAATACCGAATGAAAGGAAAAATTATGACACTTTATGAACAATGGCAAGACGCTGGTAGTCAATTTGAACAACAAGCTGAATACGATAACTACTGGAAAAAATATTTTTTAAAAGAAGCCGATAATTACCGAGAAATTTTGGCGAATAAGCAAACTACGATAAAGGGCTGCATTGCTGAACTGGCGCAACATTACAATATGAGCGCAATGGAATTCGTTGGCTTTTTAGACGGCATAAACGAAAGCATAACAGCGTCGGTCGATGTTGCAAGTTTAACTGAAGACAGTGAAATTGACATCACGATTGATTATGAAAAACTGCTATTTAACATGCACGCCGCAAAGGCCGATTGGCTCTACGAAATGGACGAGTGGGCTGAAATTTTTGACGAAGAAAAACGCAAAGAAATTCGCAAATCTTACATGAAGTCAAAAACCGTCGTCAAGCCGCCTAAGGTGGGTAGAAACGAACCATGTCCTTGTGGCAGCGGCAAAAAATATAAAAAGTGTTGCGGCAAATAAGCTAAAAGGCAGCAACTATTTAATTGTATTGCAAGGCATTGTGTCATCTCGACCGACGTGGAGAGATCTCGCTTTTAAACCCGCGATTTCTCGATTACGGTTGCGCCTTTACTCGAAATAACAACTTGACTGATAGCTAAAAGGCGATTGTTAGATTAAAAACCTAAAAATCGCCTTTCTGCTTTTTGTTTACATGTATTTACAATCCGTGGTTGTAAATACGCCTTTTATCGAGCGACCAAATTGGGTCTGAAAAATCGCCAACTTTGGTTTCTTTTATCGCTTTGCTAAAATCGTAAACATTGGCGTCGATAACGTCGATATGGTGTAATAGCTCAGCTTCGATGAAAAGCGGCTTTTTTGGACTGCCATATTCGGGGTAAAAATGATGTGCTAATATCATGTGTTGTAATAGCAATATGATTTCAGAATCGATATGTAGTTCTTCACCCTTTTTGGCGATTAAGTTGACACCCATACTGATATGTCCTAGCAAATTGCCCTTTTTAGAGTATTCTGAAACAAGCCCTAAGCTATTGACGTTCATTTCGTCCATCTTACAAAAGTCGTGTAGTATAATGCCAGCTTTTAATAAATCAGCATTGACATTATCGTAAACTTGACAGAGTCGTGTCGCTACTTCTAACATGCGATAAATATGGTAGACGAGGCCAGATCGAATGGCGTGATGATTACTTTTCGCGGCAGGATATACGATCATTTCGTCTTTGCGTTCTAAAATAATGCCCAAACAGAGTTTTTTAAGATCGCCATTTTCCATTAATTCGATGTGTTCATGAATTAAATCAAAATAAATATCGCCATTTTGTGGTGCGGAGGGCACAAAATTTTCAATATTGACTGCATCATTTGCGCCCACTGGTCGATATTGTTTTATAGAGAGCTGTCGTTGACCATTCCATTCATTGACTTTGGCAGAAATTTTAACAATTTCACCCTCAGAGAACACTTTGATAACGGGGTCTTCAGCAGCCCATAGTTTTGCATTGATTTCGCCACTGCTATCGATTAAAGTGGCGTCTAAATATTTTTTTCCGGCGTTGGTTGTACGCATTTCAGAGCGTTTAACAAGATAAAAGCCCTGAATATTTTCGCCAATTTCAAATTGATTGATTTTTTTAAACATAGCTTCACCTCTTATAAGTATTTTAACACAAAATAGCAATTGTTTAAAAAAATATCTCAAAAATAAAAAAATGACATTATTTTGGGTATAGATTAGATAATATAGAGTAGATAAGGAGGATTTTATGGAAATTTCGAAATACATGGATGAACTATTATCGACAACAATGGCGCATAATGCAACCGACTTACATTTGTGCGCAGGTAGTAAGCCAATTATGCGCATTAGTTCAAAGCTGATGCCAATTGAGAGTGCTGAAAAACTAGACCCGATAACATTAAAGAAAATTGCGCACCTTTATTTAGATGATGCAAAGTACGATCAATTGATGACTTATAAATCAGTTGACTTATCTTATAGCAGACCAAATTTTGGTCGTTTTAGATGTAATTTTTACTTACAACGCGGTTCAATTGCCTGTGCAATTCGTTCGTTGCCGCTAGAAATTCCTGATATTGGCAGTTTGGGATTACCCACCAATACTGAATCACTATTAACTAAAACTAAGGGTTTGGTATTAATTGCTGGTGCAACGGGCAGCGGCAAGTCAACGACACTTGCCAGCATGATAAAAAAGCTAAATAGTACTTATAATTACCATATTACAACAATAGAGGACCCGGTTGAATTTTTACATCGCCATAATAAAAGTTTAGTAACACAGAAAGAAATTGGTCCTGATGCACTTAATTTTGCCAGCGCGTTGCGTGCGTCGCTACGCGAAGACCCTGATGTCATCATGCTGGGTGAAATGCGCGACTTCGAATCTATTTCAATTGCTTTAACGGCGGCAGAAACTGGGCACTTGGTACTTTCAACTATTCATACCAATGGTGCCGTTAAAGCAATTGATCGCATACTCGATGGTTTTTCAACTGAACAACAAGGTCAGGTCAGAAATCAGTTGGCAAGCGTGTTAGAGGGTATTATATCGCAACAATTAATACCGCGTAAAAATGGTAGCGGTTTGGTGCTTGCCAGTGAAGTACTAGTTGTTACGCCAGCTGTCCGCAATTTAATTCGTGAAGGCAAGCATTACCAAATAAAGAATTTGATACAAAATGGTGCCAAGCAAGGCATGCAGTCAATTGAACGCTGCTTGGCGAATTTATTAAAAGATGATGTTATTGAACGCGACGATGCTTTAATTAGAGCAAACGATATTCAATTACTCGACACTTATTGTAAGCTATAGCGAGGGAGTAAATTAATGGCTAAAACGACGATGATAGGTAAGCAAGAAATTATTATTTTTGCTCGTCAATTGGCTTTGGTTGTCGATTCAGATGTGTCAATTCACACGGGATTAGGCATTATTTATGAAAAGTCTGATGATAAAAAATTAAAAATAGTCATCGAAAAAATGCAGGATGCCATTGTGATGGGAGAACCGCTCAGTGAAGCATTTAATGATGAAGATGTTTATTTTCCTAAAATAGTTCAATCTATTTTGAAGATCGGCGAAGAAAGTGGCGAACTGGCAAATGCGCTCAATCAGATCGCCGATAACTATGAACGCGAACTAGAGATTTCTAGTAAAATTCGCGCGGCTGTTACTTATCCAATTATCTTATTTTCATTGATGACTGTAGTGGTATTTGTATTGCTACTCAAAGTTTTGCCAATGTTCAATGGTATTTTAATGTCGTTTGGCGGTGAACTGCCGCTTTTGACAAGCTCGATTATGGCATTTAGCAATTGGGTAGGGCAAAACATAATCGCAATTTTGGTTGTAATTATTGGACTTGTCGCTGGTTTGACATTTTATTTTCGAGCTGAAAAACACAGACTTACTTGGGATAAGATGTTGTTTAAGTTACCAGTAATTGGTCAAATTACAGCAGCAACGACAGCGGTCCGCTTTGCTAGAAACTTAGCAATGCTCATAAAAAGCGGTATTTCAATTAATAAGAGTATGAATCTAGTTGCTGAAATATTTGAAAACAGCTATGCCCGCCAAAAAATCAAAAAGGCAACAGAGGCACTTGATGCCGATACGCCAGTTGAAGTTGCCATTGAAAGCCTTAATTTATTTCCAGCGGTACTCATTAAACTATTTGCGGTAGCAACGTCAACTGGTCATATTGACATTATGTTAGAAAAAGCCGCTATCACCATGGAACAAGAACTCAATTATCGCTTAGAGCGACTGACAACGGTAATTGAACCAATTTTAATTATTATTATCTCTTTAATTGTTGGTCTTATTTTAATTGCTGTCATATTACCAATTATCGATATTATGAATGCGATAGGGTAGTGCCATGTTAACCAAAAAAAATTACAAGAACATCTGTACAATTTTTCCGATGGTGATATTTATTGTTATTGCATCTGTGTTATTGCTAAAAGGGGCAAGTACTTTTATCGCTAATCATGAAGCGGCAACACCACAGCGTGAAGTCGATTTAATACACAAGTACGCTGTACAATGCTATGCAACAGAGGGAAGCTATCCAGATGATTTAGCTTATTTAGAAAAAAACTATCATCTTATCTTAAAACGCGATAAATATGAATATTATTATGAAATATTTGCTTCAAATGTGGCGCCAACTGTTCGTGTAATCAAAAAATTGACCCTAATTGAAGATTTTAAGGGAGAAAAATAGTGTTTAAACTGGGCAAACGGTCATCAATCGAATCTTTTCTAGTGATTATATTGTTTATTATATTTTCTAGTGCGATTGCTGTCATCTTGCTAGAAGGCGCAAAGACTTTTGATAAAATTGCACTTGAAAAAGAAAGCGCTGAAAACTTTAGAATTGCTTCTTCTTATATTAATATGGTAATCGTTCAAAATGACATAGCCGATCACATCGCTGTCGTCACCAATTTTTTAGATACTCAAACGGCTTTAGTTGTTAGACACGGCGGTGACGAAGCAGGTTTCGCTACTTATATTTACCATAAAGCGGGCTATCTGTGGGAACTATACTTAGCCGAAGAAGAAGAGCCAAGTCACGAATTGGCAACAAAAATTGTAGCTGTCGATGGTGTTTGCTTTAGTCATAATCTAACTGAAAATCACATCGCGATTGACTATATCTATAAGCTTTCTGCTGATAGTGCCAATATTAGGCAAAACATTGCCCTTGAAACGAGGTAGACAATGAAACAAAGGGGTTTTACATTAATAGAGATAATTATTTCAATTGTCATATTCAGTTTTGTCAGCGCCATCATACTTAACTTATTTATTAAATCTGCTAACGTTAATATAAAGGCTGAGGCTGAAAGTTTTGCCAGTTTGTACTGTAGTAATGCCATAGAAGTCCATAAAAATGACGCTATAACAAAACCGACGACAACTCAATACTATTATAATGCCGATTGGCAAGCTGTTACTGAACAGTCAAAGGCTGAATATCGCATAGAACTAAAAATGGCACCAGTATCAAAAAATAAGTACTTAGTTGAAGTTGTTGCGACAGCCTATAATGCGAAAGGTGAGCAGTTGGTTAGCTATCAGACCCACATGATTAAGCGCGACGCGGCGGTGTTATCATGGTAAAAAAAACGATGCACGCAAAAAAGGGATCAACGTCGATATTAATCGTTATTATGATGGTTGTACTGATGATTTTAGGTTTGGCAATATTGACGATGGCGCTATCAAATAAACGCTTATCAGACAAAAAAATAGATTGGAAAGCCGACTACTATACTTTAGAGAGTAGTGCTAATCGCGTCATTTCACAAATTATGCTTGAAGTCGACGCAATTAATCAAAAGCAAGTGAGCAAAGAAGGTGGTTTTTTAAACATTGACAGTTTACTTAGTGATGCGGCAAGTCATCATACAATGCCAGATTTTACGACGGCAGAACCAGCTCAGCTTAAAATGACAATTACAGCACAAAACAGCAATAAGAATCTTAACATTTGTCTATTGGTTGTTGAGGATAAACAAGACAAGGTACTAAGACTTAAAATTTTAGAATATAGACAGTGGCAGTAAAAAAACACATTATTTTACTATACATGATTGCTTAAACATGTTATAATCTCTATATCAATTATGCGGATATGGCGGAATGGCAGACGCGCATGGTTCAGGTCCATGTGATCGCAAGATCGTGGGGGTTCAAATCCCTTTATCCGCATAGCTTTTGTTGGTATAGCTAATCGGCTGTATTTTTTCTTTATTGTCAGTATTTTTGGTATTTATAGCGCCTGTGGTATCTTTGCCTCACAATTTTGGGGCAAAAAGGATTTGTTAAATTTACATCGTATGATGGGCATTATGGCGAGTATCGCGCTGCCGTTTTCACTTATATTTAGTATCGTTGCATTTCTCTTTCCCAAACAGTATATCTTTTTGTTTCAGCGCGATATCACAGTCATTGGCTTAGGGGCGGCTTATTTAAAAATCATTGCGCCATCTTATATCTTTATGGCGTTTTCCTTTTTATACTCTTTTACCAGTCGCACGATACATCGTACCAAGGCGCCAATGATAATATCTGTATTGGCAATTTCAATTAATACAATTTTAAATTATACATTGATTTACGGCAATTTTGGGGCACCTAAAATGGGTGTAGAAGGTGCTGCGACAGCAACTTTAATTGCTCGAATAATAGAGCTTTTGATCTTTTTTAGCTTGATTTATTCAGTAAAAGCTCACCCTTTAAAGACCAGTTTGTCTGAAATGTTTTCGTACAGCAAACAGTTGTTTAAAGATGTCATAAAGCGTGGTACGCCAGTTTTTATTAACGAAGTGATATGGTCGCTTGGACAAGCAGTTCTCTTTATCGCCTATGGCTTTTTGGGCACTGCCGCAATTGCGGTAGCGCAAATTGCTGAGATTGTGACAGATATTTTTATTTCATTTTTTGTCGGCGTATCAAGTGCCTGTGGTGTGATGATCGGCAATGTACTGGGGGTTGACAAATTTGATTTAGCTGAAAGCTATGCCAAGCGCTTTTCAAAAATAACGATAGCTTTAGCTGCTATTGCCAGTGCAATCATCATCAGTTTAGCTTTTATTATTCCTAATTTTTATGCCAATTTTTCAGCAGACACACGTCATTTGCTAATGCTGACCATTATTGTCAGTGGCTTATTCCACATACCGCGCATGTATAATTTTGTCGTTTTTGTCGGTATCCTGCGCAGTGGTGGTGATACACTGTTTTGCGTGATGCTCGATATGATTAGCGTCTGGGTTATTGCGATACCGGTTGCCTTTGTCACCGTGTTGTTTTTCCCAAGGCCAATTTATCAAGTGATTGCCATTGTGTCACTTGGCGAAATCATTTCATTAATTGCTGGTTACTTAAGAGTGAAAAAGAAAAAGTGGCTTTGTAATGTCGTTGAAAAATTTTAGCAACATGCCTATAAAAAAGCAAAGTAAAATGTCGTTTCGAGTGAAGGCACAGTCGTAATCGAGAAATCTGACCCACTTGTCATTTCGAGCGTCGAGATAATCTGACTTACTTGTCATTTCGAGCGTCGAGATAATCTGACTTACTTGTCATTTCGAGCGTAGTCGAGAAATCTAGGGGGTTAAAAGCAAGTTTTTCAATTCTTTGCGTTATGTACAAGATGATACACTCTCACGCATTGAAATTGGGCAATCAAAAAGCAAAATTAGTTGAATTATTTTGTGATTGCCGTTGATTTTTAACGGCAATTATCGCATAATAAGATTAGCAAAAATAATTTTAAAAGGAGCGATCATGTACTATCATCCCGTAAGAGAAAACAATGGCAAATTAGGTATTATTGCATTGCAGAGTAGCCGTGATTTAGCCGAGGCGGTTGACTATTCAATTATGTCAAAACGTCATATTGATTTTGCAGAACAAGGCATTGATTCACGCTTTGAAGAAAGTTATTTAATCGATGTCAATGAAGTCCGATTTTCAAATGGTGAAGGTAAAATCGTCGTCGAAGAAAGTGTCAGAGGTAAAGACATTTATATTTTGGCAGATGTCGGCAACTACAGTTGCACTTATGAAATGTTTGGCATGACCCATCACATGGGACCAGATGAGCACTTTCAAGATATTAAACGCGTTGTTTCAGCATTAAACGGTCGCGCTAAGCGCGTTACAGTCATAATGCCTTTATTTTATGCGAGCCGTCAGCATAAACGCAAAAGTCGCGAATCACTCGATTGTGCGCAGGCGATGAAAGAACTCGAACTATTGGGCGTTGAAAGTATTATTACTTTTGACGTACACGACCCCAACGTTCAAAACGCCATACCACTGGTAGCTTTTAATAATATATATCCGACTTTTGACATCGTAAAAAAGATGTATGAATATGATAACAATCTATTGATAAACAATGACAATTTAATTGTCGTCAGCCCCGATACCGGTGCGATGGACCGCTCAATTTATTATTCAAGCGTGCTTGGGGTCGATGTTGGCATGTTTTATAAAAGGCGTGATTATACACGCGTTGTCAAGGGTAAAAACCCAATTGTTGAACACGAATACATGGGGCGTGATGTCGCAGGTATGGACGCCTTAATCGTCGATGACATGATCGCATCAGGTGAATCGGTCTTTGATGTAGCACGCGAACTAAAGCGTCGCAATGCAAAACGTGTCTTTGTTGCAACGACTTTTGCACTGTTTACTGAAGGACTCAAAAAATTTGAACAGTCATATCAAGTTGGTCTAATCGATAAAGTGTTTTCAACTAATTTAAGTTATATTCCACAAGCTGCTTTACAGTCGCCGTGGTTTGAATCAGTTGATATGTCAGTTTTACTAGCTGATATTATTGATCACATTAATTTAGATAAGTCAATTGAAGACATCATTGACGACGCCAGCAATATTAAGCGCTTTATTGCACAAGTTGAAAAACTTGAAAGTCATAAAGAAAGCTAAACGAGGTTAGATACTTGAAATTAAATGCCAAAAAAATGATACTAATCATCCTTAGCATGCTTGGTTTTGCGATGTTTGATAGCTTGAAAGGCGTATTTTTGCCTAATTTTGTCAGTATCTATCAAACTAACTACTCGCTAATGGGAACACTGTTTTTATCAAGTTCTTTGGCATATATGGTAGGTTCATACATCGGCGGGCGTGGCATAAATTGGCTTGGCAAGGCGAAAATGATGCAGTTGTCGGCACTGCTTAATTGTGTCGGCATGGCGGTTATTGTGTTGATACATTCGATAACAGGACTGTTTATTGGCTTTGTTATCGTTGGCTTCGCAGTTGCAAATTCGGCAATGGTGATCAATACAACAGTGCCGCAACTCGACGTTAAAAACCACGCCCTTTTAATGAATTTTGTACACTTTTTATACGGTATTGGCGCTGCCTTAACTGTGCGCTTTGCTGGGGTGTTGATTTCAAAAAATTGGCATTATCCTGCCGTTTATAGCATTGCTTTGGCAATTTTTGTTGTCATGTTTGGCTTGTCTTTACTTGTTCATTTACCTGAACAAACTGAAGAATCAACTGATGATAAACCCTTTACAACAGTTGAAAAAACGCTGATCGTCTTATTTGGCGTAGCGATTGGCAGCTACGTCATCGCCGAAATTCAAACCGGTTCATGGTTAATTAATTACATTGTAAAAGTCTATCACTATTCAGAGAACGATGCGACAACTTACATGTCATTGTTCTTTTTAGTCTTGTCGCTGGGCAGGTTAGTTGGTGGTGTTATTGCGCACCATACTGGCTATTTAAAAACAGTGACAATTTCACTTTTTATCGCCATTGCGATGTATTTAGGTGGGCTTTTAGTAGGGCAAGTAGGTCTATACGCGATTGCCCTTTCAGGTTTGTTTTTTGCAGTTTGCTTTCCGACGATTATCTTGTCATTAAAACTTTACTTTCCTAAAAAATTAAATCGTGCCATGGGCATTATCGTGACAATATCGGTTGGTATTAATGTGTTAAGCAATTACCCAATGGGGTTTTTATCTGATAATCTAGGTGTCTATTCAGCAATGTTTATGATACCAGTGGCATTACTGATCAGCATGACTATTCTTATTTATATTCAGCGCCACTTCAAAATTTTTGACAAATAAATAATGGCTATTTGTAATTTGTCGAAATGACACTTAATGACTTACTTTATGTGCAATATAGACATTGATCAGCGATACAGCGGCTAAGATAAAAAAGATGTAACTGGCGCCTAGCTTTGTCCAAATAAAGCCAGCGCTAATTGCAGCACTTATTGAAATGACGTGGTCTAGTGCTAGCCCAAATGACAAAGTACTGGTGACATCTGCTGGGTCAACTGAAATAGATTTTAGATAGAGCGTTCTAATTAACCCCATTTGATTTGACATCTTATCAAGTATAAAAATAATGTAAATAATGAAAAGCGGTACTATCGCGCTATGAAATAAATTGGCGTTTAGTGCAGTTAGTGTTAAGCCAAATGCCAAATAGACGACAACAAATGACCAGGCATCTAAAAACAATAATTTTTTGATGCCAAATTTATCAATCCAAACGCCTAGTTTAGGGATAAAAAACGTACCGATAAAAGAGCCGATAATCGTTAAAATAGCAATGGTATCAGGGCCCTTATCAAAAAAACTGATAATGACCCACGGGCTAAATACCAACATGATTTGCTTTTGTAAACCGTACAAAATAACGAGCCCATAATAATACTTGTACTCTTTGCGGTAGACAAACCGCAGTTTTTTTTCGCCGACAATACTTGTAACTTGTTTTCTAAGCTTGATATAGATCGCGACAGCGCCGATGCCAACGACAGCAGCAAGTAAATAGACACCGACAAAAGGGCGATCGAAGCTGAAGATACCAAATTTAAATCCAAAGAAGACAATAATGCCAGCAACCATTGTAAAGGCGGTATAAACGCCCTTATAGCGTCCCATGTTCTTGCCCATTTCTGATTTATCTGATAACGAAATGCTGATTGAATCGACGGCGGGCATAGTTAAGTGTTGCCCCATTGAGTTGACAAACACTAAAAAGAGCATCACGCCGTAAGTTGGTTTAAAAAGGCCCAACAAACCAATGCCAATAATCGATAGTATTTGCGCAACAATTGCAATGCTGACATTAGAATAGTTGGCGAGTAGTACAACGACAAAAACAGTTAAAACGCCGGGCAGTTCACGGGGAAATTCAATAAAACCACGTTGTAAAGCGGTGACGTGGTAAACCGTTTTCAAGTAATTTGATAAGACGACGGCAACTAATTTAGATGACAGCGCTGCCAGTGAGATAGCAACTAAAAATAATTTAAAATCTTTTTCTCTTTGCGATAATTTTTTATTCATATTGATCCTTTTTTTACTTTTGTGCCTCATATAATAGCATATTTTTGCCGATAATTATAGTGAAAATATAAACTTATAGTACAAATCAGGAGCAAATATGCCAGTAAGTGTTGTAAATGGCGCCGCCAAGTCGGCCGCAAATTTGGAAAAAGCAACAGTAAAAAAAGGCGAAAAATCGTTTAATGTATTGCTATCAAACAAACTAGAGGGACACAACTTATCGAATTATCAAGTCTATCGTGCAAAGCGCACAATGGCTAAATTAACTGTAAAAACTGCCGTTGCAAAACGCAATGCACAGCTAAAACAAGTAGCTGTTTTTAAAAAGGGCAATGTTCTATCGGATAGTGGTGACAGTGCAAGTGCAATTGACCAAAAATTAAAACATACACCACTGCGAGGCTTGGGTAAAACATTTAAAAAAGCCGAACAAAAAAGTGGTGTTAACGCCTATGCGTTAACGGCAATTGCACTACATGAATCGGGTTTTGGCAAGAGTAAAATCGCCAAACAAAAGTATAATTTATTTGGCTTTCAAGCTTATGATAATAGCGCTTATCAAAGTGCTAAAGCGTTTGATTCATATGAGCAAGGTATTTTTCATGTGGCAGATTATCTAAAGAAAAACTATCTAAGCGTCGATGGTAAGTATTACAATGGTACAACATTAAGTGCAATTGGCAAAAACTACGCGACTGATCCAAAATGGGCGCAAAAAGTTGAAGCCATCATGAAAGCATTGATGGCAAGTTAATATAAAACAGTAATTATTCAGTCAATTTGTCATTTCGAGTGAAGGCGTAGCCGTAACCGAGAAATCTCACTCAGCTTGTCATTTCGAGCGAAAGTCGAGAAATCTCGGGTTTTAAATGCTATTGTAAATAGCTAGGGTTATAGCGGTTGCTGTTCGTTGTCATCAAGCAGTTCATTGAGTTCAATGACATTTAAGTTGTGGGCAAGTGCATAAATGATAATCGCATCTCTTTGTGACTTGGCATAAAGTGGTAGTTTTTGACCGCATTTTAATAGATAATTACAATCATCCAAAGACAAGTGCATGCCAATTGCAATTTGAATTAATTTATCGCGTGAAGGTTTTCTTGTGCCGTTAAAAATTTGGTAGCCATAGGCGCGGTCGAGTTCTGCGTTATTAATGACATCAAGTGGCGCAATGTCAAGCCTTGCGGATAACTTGCGTAGCGCTACAGTGATATTGTCAACGCCCATAAAATCTTTGTTTTCAATTAAAAAGTCCTCGTAAGTTTCAGTGTTCTCTAGCGCCGAAACTAACAAATCAGTATCTAATTTTTTATCAATTACCATAAATGCCTCCTGCTTAGTATAATACCACATGTCAAAAACATCGCAAATAGTAAAAGATAAACTTAAATCAAAAAAGTAACAAAATTATAAAATTTAGAATAAATAACAATAAATCGCAATTTGTGTTGACATGTAAAACTATATGCGGTAAAATATTTCAGTGATATGCCGAAGTGGTGGAACTGGCAGACGCGCTGGACTCAAAATCCAGAGCCCTTCGGGGCGTGTGGGTTCGATTCCCACCTTTGTTACTGCGCAAAATGTCGACTCTTACGTATGTCATTATACGCTGCGACCCGCCATTTTGCTTGCGCCTCGAACTTGAACATTTTCTAAAGTCTGCAGATTATCGACTTTGTCGACACTCCAAAAAGGCGTAAAACGCCTTTTTTTATCGCTGTGAAATATCTCTGCGAGATATGAAATGTGCTGCGCACATATCAAAGCAAATTTTATTTCATATCGCGCGTTAGCGCGATATTTCATTCGACGTAGTCGAAACATGCCCACGTAGTGGGTATTTCATTAGGTTTTATTTTTAAGATGCTTTTTATAATTCATCGGAACCGAATTGCCGAGCCGACGCGGTCGGCGGGTGTTTGCGTAGCAAACTTGCTGTTCGGGGCAGGGCGACAGGTCACTAATCGCGTAGCGATTTTATCGCTGTTTGCAATGAAATTTGCCTCCTACGTCGGCAAGTGTTATCGCTTCGTGATATGAAATACTCCTTGCGGCGTGTTATGCTTTCGTATATTGGGGGTATCTTTTCTTAGACAATAGTAGATAAACCCAGATGATAGAGTTATTTTCTCTTTTTATATGGCTAATCAAAGGTTATAATGGTATTAGAAAGCTTCATTTCAATTAGGTGACAATCTGTTGCTCAATTAGTGAATATTTAATTTGGGGAGAACGATGAAATACAGTGATTTAGAGACAGTTATATCAATTGGAGAAAACTATCGCGTTGAGTTTAAGGAATCAATTGATAAAAATTTTGTAGAAGAAGTGGTCGCTTTTGCCAATTCATCTGGTGGCACACTTTACTTTGGCATTAGCGATAGCGGGGAACTAAAGGGCGTTGATACTTCTAATGCAGCGAGGTCGCGTATTCAAGATGCTATAAATAAAATTAAACCGACACTTCTCGTAAATATT
>PDWJ01001270.1_pt1 | contig 31802 bp, 33 predicted proteins | sample 1430881 | NCBI WGS metagenome assembly PDWJ01 (sample SAMN01162460, study PRJNA174530) | Oral metagenome, whole genome shotgun sequencing project. | biome: Marine environment; feature: Marine mammal; material: Swab sample of the gingival sulcus; isolation source: swab sample of gingival sulcus...
CTTATTTTTATGTTAAAAATCTTTCTAAAAAATAGACCATTAAAAATGTCCATTAGAGAAGAGGCACTAATAAAAACCATTAATTTTGTCCATTATACCCAAATTTAGAAATACAAAAATGCAGAATGAAAAGAAACAAAATAAATAGGATAATTATTGCAAACTCAATAAATATGTGGCAAAATAAATTAGATATGATAAATGATAAAAATTAAGTTATAAAGCAAATGGACACGCATTGCTTTACATTCGAAGTGGCGGAAATCAAAAAGGTGTCTCACATCAAGTTGCCAACCGGAACGGAAAAATTTATTGACCAAAATCAGACACTGAAAAATATGATAATAAAATCTAAAAAAGAAACCATAATAAATATGAGAAAATGAAATTAGTGTTAATTATACAAATATTATTTTTTTCCCTTTTTAGTCCTTGTTGCTTTGGACAAGATACTCAATTGTATGATATAAAAATGGAAGATAGTCAATATTATATCGGCAATGTAGAGTTTAATACGACTTCCATAACTTTAAAAAATATCAATAGTCGGGGAATTGTATTTTGGTTAAGTGATAAGGAGAGCAGTAATATAACAACACAAGAGAAGTTCAAAGATTTTTTGTTTCAAGTTAAGGGAGATTTTAGCTTATTTCAGTTAATGACAGACAATATTGCCTCTTTGCCTCCTCCAATCTTATATGTAAGTTTTTTTAAGTATATAGCACCAAATGAGTCTTTTTCTATTCATGTTTTATCTAAGGGTGCTTTTAAAAAAGAACAAAAAATGAAAATTAGAAATTGTATTATAAATAAGATTAATGCAATGGATATAGACCGGGTTAATAAGTTTATAGACAATAATATGTTGAAACCCTTTTCTTATAAAAACAGCTCTATTTGTTTAGCATTGGAGACCTTATGATTTTCGAGCATAATTATAAAAAGCATAATGCAAATTAGACTTTGCATCATAGAATTTTTCGCTTTCTTCCGTAAGAGTGAGCTTTGAAAAATCAATTTCCGGGAAAAAGGTATCCCCCTCAAAACTACGAAACACTTTCGTAATATAAAATGCGTCTGCCACAGTCAAAAAGGCTTTGTAAATTTGCGCCCCTCCGCAGATAAATATTTCAGCATCCTTTTTGCATATATCAAGGGCTTCTTGCACGGAATGCACAACAAGCGCACCGTCATATTTCAAGTCCTTTTGCTTGCTGATAATAATGTTTTGCCTCTTGGGTAAAGGCTTAAAAGGGAGCGAATCGTATGTTTTTCGTCCCATAATGATACTATGTCCGGATGTTAGTTTTTTAAAACGCTTTAAGTCTTCGGAAATATGCCAAATTAAATCATTATTGTTTCCGATAACATTGTTTTCCGCAATGGCGGCTATGATTGAAATTTTCATCGTTAAACAGATATTTTTCCTTTTATGTGGGGATGCGGCTGATAGTTTTCGAGCCTAAAATCTTCGTATTCAAAATCGACCACGCTTTTTATCTTCGGGTTCAAAATCATATCGGGCAAAGAGCGAGGTGTTCTGCTTAATTGCTCCTTTACTTGCTCAATATGATTGGTATAAATGTGGGCATCGCCCAGCGTATGAACAAAGTCGCCCGGTTCATAACCGGTTTCTTGTGCAATCATCATTGTTAAAAGTGCATAGGAAGCAATATTAAAGGGAACACCCAGAAAAATATCGGCACTTCGCTGATACAATTGACAAGAAAGTTTGTTGTCGGCAACATAAAATTGAAACAGAATATGACAAGGCGGTAAATTCATCTTGTCAAGGTCGCTCACATTCCAAGCACTGACAATATGCCTGCGAGAATACGGGTTTTCTTTCAGTTGTTTAATTACGCTTGTTAGTTGGTCAATGTGTTCGCCCTTTTCAGCAGTCCATGAACGCCATTGATAGCCGTAGATTCTTCCGAGTTCTCCGTCTTCGTCCGCCCATTCGTTCCAAATCCTCACACCATTTTCTTGCAGATATTTTACATTCGTGGAACCCTTAATAAACCACAGCAATTCATAAATAATTGATTTTAAATGAACTTTTTTCGTGGTCAGCAAAGGAAAGCCTTCTTGCAAATTAAACCGCATTTGATGCCCAAAAAGGCTGATTGTCCCGGTTCCGGTTCTGTCTTCTTTTTTTATTCCTTCTTTCAGAACTTTATCTAATAAATCTAAATATTGTTGCATTGTGCATGATGTTTATCGGACAAAAATAATATTTTTTTCGGTGTTGTCATCTTGGGTTAATACCGAACAATCCGCAAAGTATCTAAATTTAAACGAATTTGCAGCCAATCGTTCAAACTCTTTGATTTTTTATAAATATGGTTTCTGTATGTACCTCGTTTCCACTTAATAAGAATGGTTGGTATGGTGTCGTATTCTAATGCCTCGTTCAGTTCAATGCTTTTGGCAAAAGAAAACTTCTCAATGCGCGGATATTGAATGGCAAGTTCCTTTTTTAAAGATTTCAGCGGAAGTGTATCCCGGCTCAAAGCAATAAGTCGGTTTTCCAGAAACTCGATTTTGGCATTTTTCCCCGAAATAATTTTTTCTTGATTTTTGTATATATCTTCCAATACCCCTATTCTTAATTTCTCAGGCAAATCCTCTTGCAAATTATTAATTTGATTTACCAAAGTATCTAAATTGTTTCGTTCTTGATGAAACTTTAATACCGTTGTGTCGGTTACCCTGATTGATGCACTTCTTTTTGTTAATCCATATACGGGCAGTTTGTCTTCAAGGTCTTTTATTTCGGCATCCGAAATACAATAACGCGTAAAAAAAACGTCTATAAGCGAAAGCGTATCGGAATAGCTCGTTTGTGTGTAGATAATATTTGATTTATATTTTTTTAAGTTTTCTTTTATAAAATTCTCCGCTCTTATTTCAAATTCCGACTCCTTAATAACGTCCCAAAAAATTTTAGCACTGGGCAGTATAATAATGACAACAAAGATTAAAATATACAAGCGAATTTTTTGTTCGCGTTTTGGACTGATATAATTCATTTTCGGAAAACGTAAATATTTAACAGCAACAAAAGTGGTTAAGCTGATAAATACCGAATTTATAAAAAACAAATATAAAGCACCCGTAAAAAATTTAATTTGAAAAGTGGCAAGCCCGTAGCCCGCTGTGCATAAAGGCGGCATTAGAGCAGTGGCAATGGCAACACCCGGAATAACATTCGACTTCTCTTTTCCCGACAAAGCAATAATCCCTGCCATGCCGCCGAAAATTGCAATTAATACATCCAATAAAGTCGGTTGCGTTCGTGCCAACAACTCCGAAGAACTCTCTTTTAATGGTGAAAGTAAAAAATATAAAGTCGAAGTCAATATGCTGACAACCACAGAAATAATAAAGAATTTTAAAGAGCGTTTTAAGGTTTGCCAATCATTGGTTCCTATGGAAAGACCGACACCAAGTATCGGACCCATTAAAGGCGAGATTAGCATGGCACCTATTACTACGGCGGTTGCATTAAGGTTTAGCCCGAGAGAAGCAATAAAGATAGAGGCAATCAAAATCCAAATGGCTCTGCCTTTAAATGCGATTTCATTTTGTATCGCTTCAATCGTTTTTTTTCGGTCTGTTCCGTCTTTTATGCTGAATATCTCTTTAAAAAAAGCAAAAATCTCAAAACCCGATTTTGGCTTATCTTTAAGTTGCTTATCTCCTTTATTTTCCTTATTTTCTGCCATAGTTTTATCCCAATCTGCTTCTGTTGTATATTTCGGTAATTTCTTTCAAGAAATCTTTTGCTTCATTTGTTATATCTTCGGCTTTGTATTGCCAAAGCCAATTGCCGTCAAGCCTGCCCGGAGTATTCATTCTGAAATCCGAATTTAATTGCAACAAGTCTTGCAAGGGAGCAATTGCCGTATGTGCCGTTGATGCCCAAGCCAATTTCATTAAATCCCGGGCAAAGTTTTTTTCTGTGTAGGAAAAATATTTTTTGGAAAAAGCTTTTTCCTCTTCCTTATAATCAGACAAAATGCCCATAGACGTATCATTGTCGTGTGTGCCTGTATATACGACGCAGTTTTTATCGTAATTATGCGGCAGGAAAGGGTTTTTTGACCCGCTGTCAAAAGCAAATTGCAAAATTTTCATTCCGGGCAAATTATATTTTTCTAAAAGCATTTCAACACGCTCTGACAATACGCCTAAATCTTCCGCAATAAATTTTGATTTGTCTTGAAAAATCATCTCAAAAAAGTCCTCATCCGGACCCGGCAACCATTCGCCATTTTCGGCGGTTTCCATGCCAAAGGGAACAGCCCAAAATTCAGCCAAACCTCTGAAATGGTCAAAACGAAGAATGTCAAACAAAGCTAAGTTAAATTTTATTCGCTCTTTCCACCATTGATAACCGTTTTCTTTTTGTCGCTTCCAATCATAAACAGGATTTCCCCACAACTGCCCGGTGGGGCTGAAATAATCCGGCGGAACACCGGCTACTTTTAAAGGGGTATATGTACCATTTAACATAAAATTTTCCGGATGAAACCACACATCGGCACTGTCCGGAGATACATAGAGCGGAATGTCGCCTATTATTTTAATGCCTTTTTCGTTGGCATACTTTTTTAATTGAAACCATTGGCTAAAAAAGAAGTATTGAATAATTTTATAAATCTCGGTTTCTTCGGAAGCCTCTTGGCAGTATGTATCAAGGGAATTTGCCTCTTTGTTTTTTATTTCCTCCGGAAATTCCCAAAAAGGTTTTTCGTAATGTGCGTTTTTTAAACTGATAAACAAAGCGTAATCGGACAGCCAATAGTCGTTCTCTGATTTAAACCGTTCAAAGTCGGCTTTGTCCATATCCGAGCGAAGAAATTCGCCGGCAATTTTTTTTAGTTGTTCAATTTTCGGTTCCCGAATTGCATCATAATTAATTATTCCGGCTTGCACTTCATTAGTTTGCCCCGTCTTTACGGGAAGTGTGTCCGTGTCGATAAGCAAAGGATTGCCGGCAAAAGCTGAAAACGAGGAATACGGAGAATTTCCGTAACCCGTGTGCCCCAAAGGCAGTATTTGCCAATATGTTTGATTTGTTTCTGCCAAAAAATCAACAAATTCATAGGCTTCTTTTCCCAATGTTCCTATTCCGTATTTACCCGGCAGTGAAGTGATGTGCAATAAAATTCCGCTTTTTCTGCTTTTCATATTTTCTTTTATCATATAAAAACTTTCCGAATACTTTTCAATACTTCGGAAAGACGAATGGCTTTATTTTTTTTATAAAATTATTTCCGGCAAACACCCCCTTTAAAAACAATGTCGTTTTTTGAAGATATTTTAGTGAAATAATCCAATAAATTATTAATTTTACATAGTAAAAAAACAAAAGTAATATTTTTTTGTAAGAGAAATAAATCTCTTTTATGTTTAAGACCAAGTACAGCATTTCGGATATTAAGGAAACGATTGACTTGCTGCATTCAAAGACCCAAGTTGATTTCAACAAGTTTTCGGATTTTTTTGCCTTGCGCCGAATAATTGAATTTGCAGAAGCAGAAAAAATTGCTTCTTTGCCGGATTTAAACGAGCACTTGCAAAAATCGGACGTTTTACGCGCTCATTTGGCAGATAGTTTTTTTGTTTCTTCGTCGGAGCTGTTTCGCGATGCGGAAACGCTCAATTATTTGCAACAAAAAATATTCCCGAAACTTTTTCAAAAAGAACAGCTCAAGATTTCTATTCCGACTTGTATCGGCGGTGAAGAATTGCAAAATATTTTGTATTTGGCTGATATGCCCGAAAGCGTAAATGCCACCCTTTTTGTTTCGTATCCTTTTGAAAGAAATTTGGAAACAATACAAAAGCTTGTTTGGAATGCGGCTGATTTAAAAGCCTGTAAAAAAAATATTGAACTGTTAAATAAGGCGCAAGACATCGAGGATGTTTTTATAAAAGAGGGCGAAAAATATATTATTAAAAGGCATTTTAAAGGCAAACTGCATTTTGAACATCGTATAATTTTTGCTCAAAAACAGCATCACACATTTGATTTGGTACTTTTCAGAAACAGACTGATTTATTATAAGAAAGAAGCAAGTAATGAAATTTTAAGAACACTCACAGACAGCCTTAAACCAAGAGGTTTGCTGCTTCTTGGAGAAAAAGAAACACTTGGAGATTTTTCAAGAAAATATAAAATTGTAAAAAAAGGACTTCCCCTATATCGAAAAAAAAGGTTTGTATGAGAAACATAGAATATATTGTAATAGGAGGTTCTGCCGGCAGCTTTCAACTTGTAACAAAGATTTTGGATGCTTTGCCGAAACAAACTTCTTTGAGTATTATTTTGGCATTGCACCGTTTAAGGCATATTAAAAGCGGATTTTCGGAAGCATTAAAAAGCCGTTCGGCAATAGCGCTTTCAGAACCTTATGATAAAGAGAAAATACTGCCGGGAAAAATTTATTCGGCACCGGCAAACTATCATCTTTATATTCAGCCCGACAAAACATTTGCTTTGTCAAGCGAAGCGCCGGTAAATCATTCTCGTCCGTCCATTGACCTTACTTTTAGCTCGGCAGCATTTTCGTTAAGAGAAAAGGTGGCGGGAATTATTCTGTCCGGAGCCAATGCAGACGGGGCAGAGGGCTTGCGAGACATTGTGTTCTACGGCGGCGAGGCAATTGTTCAAGACCCCGCCGATGCCATGGTGCCAACCATGCCCGAAGCTGCTTTAAAAATGTCCGAAACAAAAAATATATTATCTTCGCAAGAAATTATTGATTATATTGTAAAATTAAATACATAAACTCGCATGTTTAAACCGCTTGTTCGAAGAATAATTTCGATTTTCTTTTTTGTCTTGTCCGTATTTTTGATGTGGCAGATTTTTGACCAACTATCCGAGCATTCAGAAACAAAAACGCTTACCTTGCTTTTTATTCTGCTTTTAGCATCGGTTTCCGGACTTTTTTTGTCGGCAATTTTGTTTCAAACCGGCAATTCCAAAGGTCGGGGCTTTTCAAAAAATGAATTAGAACCGGAAAAGGAAAAAGAAAGGGCAAAAAGCAATACGGAAGATAAACTGAAAAGAATTATTGATATTTTGCAAAACCGTACTTCCGACAAACCAATATCGGAAGAAATTTTACAATTGCTGGCACAAGAGTTTTATATTGTGCAAGGTTTGGTATATATAAAACAGGGCGATATTTTCACGGCAGCGGCTCGATATGCGATTGAGCGTAATCGGAAAATCCCCGATTTTAAGCCCGGCGTGGGAATACACGGACAAGTTGCAAAAGATAAAAAAATAAGGCGCATAAATGATATTCCGGAAGATTATATTCAAGTTGTGTCGGGTTTGGGTGCCGGTTTTCCGGAACATCTTATTTTTATTCCCTTAGTGGATAATAATGAAACTTCGGTTTTGATTGAACTTGCTTCTTTCGATGAATTTCCGAACGATTTTGAAGAATATTTTCCTGCATTAAATGCACCATTGCTTGAACGTTTTAAAAATATATTAAATGATTGATAAATATACAAGTAGATTAATAGATTTGGCAATTGCCGAAGACATTGGAGACGGCGACCATTCGTCCTTATCCTGTATTCCCTCCGAAGAACGGGGCGAAGTTAAACTTTTGGTGAAAGAAAAAGGTATTTTGGCCGGTGTTGAAGTAACAAAAGAAGTGCTTGCCAAAATCGATTCGGAACTTGAAATAGAGGTCTATATTCAAGACGGAGCAGCCGTGAAGCCCGGAGACATCGCTTTTAAAATTTCCGGCAGAGTAATTTCTATTTTGCAGGCAGAACGTTTGCTGCTGAATTTTATGCAACGCATGAGCGGAATTGCTACGGAAACGGCAAAATATGCCGATTTAATTAAGGATTTGCCTACCCAAGTTTTGGATACCCGCAAAACAACACCCGGTTTGCGTTATATCGAAAAATATGCGGTTCTTACAGGCGGAGGCAGGAACCACAGAATGGGATTATACGATATGATTATGCTGAAAGACAATCATATTGATTTTGCCGGCGGCATTGAAAAAGCCGTAAAAAAAGTAAAAGCCTATTTGAAAGAAAAAAATAAAGATTTAAAAATAGAGGTTGAAGTGCGTAATTTTGATGAGTTGCAAGAAGTGTTAGAGGTAGGGCAAATACATCGGATTATGTTGGATAACTTCTCGATTGAAGATACGCGCAAAGCGGTTGCAATGATCGCCGGAAGATATGAGACAGAGTCATCCGGAGGCATCACTTTTGAAACCATACGAAGCTATGCCGAATGCGGTGTAGATTTTATCTCGGTAGGCGCTTTAACGCATCAAATCAAGAGTTTGGATTTAAGCTTAAAAGCCGTATAATAAAGATGAATTTTTAACTAAACAATATAAGAAAATGGATTATGATATAATTATTATAGGTAGCGGTCCGGGCGGTTATGTTGCAGCCATAAGAGCCGCACAACTCGGGTTTAACACTGCCGTAGTCGAACGTGCCGAATTGGGCGGCATTTGCCTTAATTGGGGCTGCATTCCCACAAAATCATTATTGAAAAGCGCACAGGTCTTTGACTATATAAAACATTCCGAAAATTACGGAATACATGTTGACGGATACAAAGCCGATTTTGAAAAAATAATTGAAAGAAGCAGAGGCATTGCCGAACAAATGAGCAAAGGCGTTCAATATCTCTTAAAGAAAAACAAGGTGAGCATATTGCAAGGTTTCGGGAAACTAACCGGCAAGAACAGGGTTGAAGTAACAGACGCTGAGGGAGGCAAAAAGTCTTATGGTGCCAAGCATATTATTTTGGCAACCGGCGCACGCTCCAAAGAATTGCCCGGCTTAAAGCAAGACGGCAAAAAAATTATCGGCTATCGAGATGCTTTATCGCTGAAAAAATTGCCGGAAAGCATGATTGTTGTCGGTTCGGGCGCCATTGGAACCGAATTGGCTTTTTTCTATAACAGCATGGGCACAAAAACTACGATTGTTGAATATATGCCCGATGTTTTGCCGCTTGAAGATGTCGATGTCTCAAAACAAATAGGACGTTCTTTGAAAAAAGCAAAAATAAAATTGATGCTTTCTTCGGCAATTAAAAATGTTAAAATAGAAAACGACAAGTGCATTGCAAGCATTGATTCAAAAGGCAAAGAACAAACACTCGAAGCCGATGTGGTATTGTCGGCAGTCGGCGTGGTTCCGAATTTGGAAAATATCGGCTTGGAAGAAAACGGCATTGTGCTTGAAAACGGCAAAATAAAAGTTGATGCCTATTATCGCACCAATATTGAGGGAGTGTATGCCATAGGCGATATTGTGCACGGACAAGCTTTGGCGCATGTGGCATCTGCGGAAGCCGTTTGCTGCGTGGAAAAAATAGCCGGCTTATCGCCCGAAACCATTGACTACGGCAAAGTGCCGGGAGCTGTTTATACAACTCCGGAAGTCGCATCGGTGGGTTTAAGTGAAAAAGCAGCCCTTGAAAAAGGTTTTGAAATTAAAATCGGGAAATTTCCTTATACGGCATCCGGCAAAGCAACGGCAGCAGGCAACAGAGACGGTTTTATTAAATTGATTTTTGATGCAAAAAGCGACGAATTGCTGGGCGCACATTTTGTCGGGCTTAATGTAACCGAAATGATTGCAGAGGCAGTAGTTTCTTTGAAACTCGGTGCCAAAGGACATGATTTAATAAAATCTATTCATCCGCACCCCACGATGTCAGAGGCAATTATGGAAGCTGCCGCTGCCGCTTATGATGAAGTGATACATATTTAAGCCGGAAGTCCGAAGACCTAAGTCGGAAGCAAAACCCGCTTGCACTTGTTTGCTACGAATGTGTTCTTTGCTATTTCATGGCTTTTGGCAACCGGATACCCTCTTGAAAAAAAGAGAGTTACTTTTTAGAATGTTCGACAAAACAAAGCAAAAACAATAAATGAAAATAATATGAAACGCCGATGACGGGTAAAAGACACAAAACGGTATGATTATTTCCACAGGGTTTAAACCCTGTGGAGAATATAAAGTGCTCAATGTAGCTTTGGGTCTTCCTATATGACTTTTGAAAATTATAAATATAAACATATGAAAAACATAGTCTTAATTTTATCAATTGCTCCTTTGTTCTTTTTATATACATGCAAAAAAGATAAGCATGATGCTCCGAAAGATAACATTACCTATTCAAGCATTAATAAAACAATTTATGCAGGTCAATCGATATATTTGGGAGGAGGTTGCGACAGCCTTTTATGCACTATTGACACTACTTGCGAAAACAAGTTAAAACAAGTTAAGTTTTTTAAATTATATGATACTGATTGCAATGGAGATAGTTATTTTATGATAAGTATATGCGATAGTGTAAATTTTAAGCGCTTTTTAAAGGGTGATCTTATATATTCAGATGCAGATTGGTGCAACGAACTTTTTATTGATTCGCTGGCAGGTAAAGGCGAAATATTTATAGGTCGCAAAAATGTTTTTTATCCCGGTGGATATAACAGATATCATTACGGGTGGATAAGGCTTGTGTTATCTGAAAATAAAGATGAGTTGCGCATAATAGATCAAGCAAAAAACTTAACCGAAGGCAATCCGATAAAAGCGGGGCAAACGGAATAGTTTAAGCTGAAACTTCATTCATATTAACAACAATTCAATATAAAACAAACGGTTATGACCATAAAAGAACGTATCGCGAAATATAAAAAGAAATCTTTATTTGCCAAATTGTCCGACCTTCTGTTTATAGTATTTATTGTTGCCATGCTGACCCCTTCGGGACGATTTGTAATACTCAGCTTTGTAAACCGTATAAAATCCATGGTTATAGAACCTTCGGAGAGGACTTCCGAAAATGCCGTTCAACTAAAAAGTTCCGACTATAATTGGCAACTTAGAACCGTAAACGGAAAGCAAGTTAATTTATCCGATTATAAAAACAAGGTCATATTTTTAAATTTTTGGGCTACTTGGTGTCCGTCTTGTGTGGGAGAAATGCCGGCAATACAAGAACTGTACAACAGCTACAAAAACGACGACAATATTGTTTTTATATTAGCTTCGAGCGAAGCCGCGCAAACGGTTAATGCTTTTATAAAGAAAAGAGGATACAATTTACCGTTTTTTACTTACTCGACCCGGCAACCCGATATTTTCAAATTATCTGTGCTTCCCACCACTTTTATTATTTCTAAACAAGGGAAAATTGTAGTGCAAGAAACCGGGGCAAGCAAATGGAACGGCAAAAAAGTTAAAACACTTATCGATAAATTAAAAACCGAGCAGTTTGAATAATTCAAGCTGCTCGGTTTTTTCGGTTATTTGCAACCGAAACCTATGGGGCACTAATTTTTAATTATTTTAAAAATACTTGTCTTTTGCCCTTTGCTCATTCGCACAAAATAAATGCCCGCTTTTAAATCGGAAACATCTGTTTGTCCGGAATTTTCAATTTTTAATTTCCGCACTGTTCTACCGGTAATATCGGTTATTTCCGCCGTATAACTTCCCTCAGCTTTAATATTCAGCATTGTTTGCACCGGATTTGGCGAAATTCTTATATCGGCAGCATTTAAATCAGCAGTTCCGGAAACGGGCGATGCAGTTAATGCAAAAGTAGCCATTTGCAGAGGCAAAGGCAATATTTCCGTTAATGCGCCCGAACTCAGGTCGTATGTTCCGAGAATAGTTTTTGACGGATTGTATGTTGCCAAAGTGTAGAAAACTCCGGTAATCGGATCACAGGAAACATCTTGTCCGTAATTCATATCCAAATTTGTAGGTCCTACCCAAGAAAAATTGCCCGAATTAGGGTCTATTTTATACAGTTTGTCGCTGTCAATCGTAGGACCGTATATGAAGCCGTCCGTCGCCATATCTATTGCAATGATTTTACATGAACTTTCTTCGGATATTTCCGTGTATTCATAAGTTTCCGTATCGATGCGTCCAAAATGAGCATCACCGTTGCTATCGACGGAAGACATATACATGATGCCGGTGTTCCAATCCCAAGCAAGTCCGGTAGGTTCAGTACTCGCATTCCAATTTTCAATTTTCCTGAAATTGATACATGCCCCGCTCTCCGGATCAGCAATTCCGAACATTCCGTCATGATAAGCACGATATATTGCAAAACCGTTATATTCGGATGCAACCGGGAATCTGTCCGATACCTCAGTATCCCCGATGGGTGTAAAACTTCCGGTAGTCATATTGAATGAACCGAATTTTTCATCTATCGCATTTATGGCATAGGCATCTTCCGGATAATGTAATACACCTACTTCACAAGCTTCGCTTAGTGTATTATTATCCTGTTCAGGATCTATTGCAAAATTTATGCTTGCCGTAAGTGTATAGTTGCCTTCCGAGGGTGCCCATGCCGGAAATTTTACAATTTTCTCCGATAAAGCACCAAGGGCTAAACCCGTAACAATTGTTTCATTGTATGAAACACCGTCGCTTAAAGTAACAGCCTCCGGAGTTACCGCTAAACCGGAGAGGTTTGCTATCTTAACTTCCGGTACAACCGTGCGCCCTTCCAGCACAAAATCGGGAGTTATAGATACTACAGCCACATCATTGGCAATAGGCTCGGTAAGCACAATATCGTCTATTGCAAAACCGTAGTCGTCATCATTAGCGGCATTGTCGCTGTAATAAAATGCCAGTTTAAAATTGCTTTCACCGGCATAGCTCGAAAGGTTCAATTCAGCAGTTTTCCAATCGTCTGTTTGCACCATATTTGCAATATTTGTCCAAGTTGTACCTCCGTCTGTTGAAACTTTTACGGCACAAATATCGTCTGTCCAAGTGGGTGCTATGTATTCAAAACTCAATAAAGCTCCCGCATGCTCAGACAAATCTATAACATCTGTCATAAGCCAAACATTTGACATGTCGCAATTACAAGCATCATCATTTATACACGCATAAATGGTATGTGCGGGTATTTCAAAAAAATAAGAACTTGCATCAGCATTAAATGTCCAGCCTTGTGTTGCCGCTCCAATATCTTCCGTCCAACCGGCAGGCATTGCGCCGCCCTCGAAGTCTTCCGACATTATGACATTTTCTTTTGAATAGTTCTTCTTTACTTTTGCTTTTTTCTTACCCATAATGTAAGTACGGGTATTTTTTTCTTTTTTTTGCATTTTTACATTCTGCGCATTTAGCGAACATGCAAAAATGACGAACAATACCGAAAGGAAAATTTTTCTCATAATTTATAAATTTTAAAATTTTTAACACACAAAAATATTAGAAAATAAATAAAATAATTAAGCCCTGTCTGATTTTTTTATGAAATTTTTAATGATATGCCAATCACGGAAAAATCGCCTCAAGAGAAAAATTATAAAAGACTGATAAAGAAACTTTTAATAGACCCACATTATTATCTAACTAAATTTGTAAGTTATTAATTTACTTCGCTTTTAAGTTTAATAAAAATCAATCTCCCTACACCCTCTTCTCCAAGAGGGATTTTGCTATTGCGCTTCAAAAAAGATTAACGTTTTGGTTTTACTTTTTTAAAAGTCTCGAAATGCAGCTTAGTGCTGATTCTACTTCGTGGTTCCCAAGCAATCTATTACAGTCCGTCCAACTGTCAACTAAAATTTACAACATAAAAAACCGAGTTTATATATATCAAAAAAATACAGATTGGGATTTTCCTTTTGTAACAGCTTGTAAATAATATCATTAGTCAAAAGATAAAAGAGCTTCATAAACCAAGTAAGATGCCATTTTTTTAATGTGAAAAAATAATTCAGCACCCGAATGTCTTCAAATAATTTTTTTTCGTTTTGTTTTGTTTTCAACAAATAGATTAAATTTTCCAAACTGTTTTTGGTTTTTGCAATAAAAACGTCATAATCTTCTAATCCGGCATGAATCACCGGATTTTGAATGTGCGTAATTTCAATTCCGTTCTTTTTCAATTCATATCCGAACAAAGTATCTTCGTGTCCGTATTTTTTAAGGTTCTCATCAAATTTTATTTTTTCAAAAATAGATTTTTTAATCATAAAATTATTTGTCTTAAAACTCCTGTTGGGATTTTCTTTTCGTTGTTCCAAACTCAATGCTTCACGCATTTTTCCGTAATACCAATGAAAATATTTTTTATCGCTCGGTGCTTTTTGGGCATATAATGTTCCTCCGCAAACAATATTTTGTGCGCTTTGGCTATAATAATTTAAAACAAAATCGGCATGAGAAAGCTCGGAATCGCAGTCTAAAAAAATCAAATTTTCATATTTTGCAAGTTCTGCCAAGCGGTTCCTAATTCGCGAACGCCCAAGGTTTTCTTTTAACTCTTGATAATGAATATGCTCAAATTTTTGCAAGATAGAATTTGTTGCTTTATATTTTGAAGAGCAATCATCGAGCAAAATAATTTCAAAAACAATGTTTGCCGCAACCGCCTGCTGATATAATTCCTTAACTAATTTTGTTACATCATAATTATATACAGGTATTAAGATTGAAATCATAAAGTTATATTTATAGAATATATGTACTTTGTTTTAGCGTCATTTAGTGCATATTTGTAAAAAGAGGATTCAAATTTTAGCTTGAACCCTCTTTTCCTATTTCTTGCGATACTAAAAAATAAAAAAATATTATTAACTAATCAAGATTTAATCTATAATAATAGGCTCTGATTTCATCATCAACAAAGTTATCTAACTTCCATTTCTCAATATCATAACAATCAACATCTAATTTTACGGTGTCTTTTCCGGATACCTTATATACAGACAAATGCTTTATTATATTTTTTAAATCCTCATTGGTCAATAAAGGCAATATGTCAATATCCGAATAATATTTATTGTAAACAGATGCTGATTGAACAATAGGAGTATTAGAAGCATCGCCAATATAGGGAAGTGTAAGCACTCCTTGCGCAGTTGTGGTATGATACTTTATAATAAGTGTATCACCGGTAGTATTGCTTATTTCAAGAAGCTCGCAACTATTTTTAACAGAACAAGATGCAAACAACAATAAAGTCAGCCCTGATAATAATGTTATTTTTATATTCATTTTATGGTTTTTTAGTTAGCCTTTGAAAATAATATATTTGTAGTCTGAAGCATTATTTTCTTCCGATTGTATAGTTGCGTCACTTGCAGTATCCCAATTTCCAAAAATTAAGCCATTAGAACTATTATTAACCCAATTTCTTGCTCGTGTTGCCCATAATTTCCATTTATATCTATCTTTAATTCGTTTTCCTCTAAAAGTCCAATATTGAGTATGTCGTCCCACCTTATTATTATGAAAATCCATATACTTATTTTTTGCATCATTAGGGTTTAAATTTTCATAAGTATTCATAACAAGATGCGCTCCAACCCTGGTTATATATCTACGAAGCAGAACGCTAACATAAATATGTCGAAATGCATCACTTTTTACTCCAGGTCCTAAGGTTGTATAAAATTCTGCAGTTTTATTTTCAGCTCTGTTTCTTGATTGTATTACTCTCCAAACTGAATATCCTGTCATTAAAGCAGCTGATTGCATAAAACTAAGAACGAGTATACCTCCTTTTGAAGACGCATAGTTCTCTATCTCCTTCCGAGTTAACAGATTTTTTTTTGTTGCTAATTTTTCTAGTTCAAGAAAAAGATTAATTTCGTCATCTGTCATAGCCATATATTCTATTTCATCTTCCAATGTTGTAAACTCTCTATAATTATCTTCTTCTAATTCTACAACCTCTAAGTTATTTGCAATATAATATTTTTTTAATAGCTCTTCATACATATCATAATCTGCTTTAAACTTCTCTGTCATTAGTACAACTTCTTCCATCATTCCTTCATAAGCAACTTCAGGGTACAGTTCAATTAACCTTTTTTCAATATATTGGTAATAGTCCGATTTTGTTGTTTTTGTGTTTTTCTTATGATAATATTCTCTTTGTAATACATGAAGAACCCAAGACGGAAAAGTTGGCAGTTTTTCACTAAAAAATGGTTCAATAGGCATTATTGGAACCTCTTTTTTCCCAATAGAAATTTCTTTTTTATTACAACTGGTTGTTGCCTCAAACATAAAAAACAAACTTACAATAAGTAAGTAACTTAAAAATTTAATTTTTTTCATTAGTCTTCTGATGTTGTGAGTAAAATTTTTTATAAATTAAATCACAAAAATATCTAATTTAATAAAAAAAACAAATCCAAAAATTTAAAAAAATGAGAATGCTTTATGTTGAAGAAATAAGCACAAATTTTCATCCACAAACTTGTTTGTATTTTTTAATCAATTAAATCTTGAAGAACAACAGAAGCACAAAATATCCCAAAAATTGCCGGCATATATGAAATTGTGCCGACATTGGTTTTCTTATTGCGACTTTCTTCCGGAATAATCAAGTTACGCTCCACTTTTTCGGACGAAAAAACGGCTTTGAAACCGGTTCGTATATCCCATTTATGCAGACGTTTTCGCAACATTCGAGCCAGACCGCAGTTATAGGTTTCGCTGATGTCGGCAACATGCACTTTTTCGGGCTTCATTCTGCCGCCGGCTCCCATAGAAGATACTAAGGGAATATTCAAAGCCAAAGTGGTTCTTATTATGCTTGTTTTGGGTGCCAGCGTGTCAATGGCATCAAGAATATAATCGGGCTTATCTTCATTTAGAACCGCACCAATGTTTTCCGGGCTTATAAATATTTTTTTCGTCCGTACTTTCGCTTCCGGATTTATATCTTTAATTCGTTGCTCAAAAACACTTATTTTATCGGCACCTTTGGTCGAATGAAATGCCGCAATTTGCCTGTTTATATTGCTTTCGTGCACTGTGTCGGCATCAATCAGCGTAAATTTGCCGATGCCGGCTCTTGCCAATTGCTCTGCCGCATAACCTCCCACTCCGCCCAAGCCGGCAATGAGAACATGCGCCTTTTGAATTTGCTCAAATTTTTCTTTTCCTATTAATAAAATTGTTCTGTCGTGTTGCATTTTGTTTATAGAGCAGATTTATGGGTGAAATGCGGAAAATATCTCTTGAAGTTTTCTGCGATTTGTTCGGCGAGTATTTCTTCGGAGATGTTTCTTAATTCGGCTGCTTTTTGATACACCTCTTTGATAGCTATGTCGGCATCGTCGGTTTCAAGAAAAATATGTTCAAGGGGTATTTTAGTAAAAACTTTGGGCGTTTTAGATTTTGTGTTAAACAATTCATGCCCGAAAGACATGCTGCAAGCAAATTTTATAAGTTCCCTGGCAATGCTTATATTTCCGGAATAACGGTGAATAATAAGCGGAATACTCGGCTTTTCTTTTTTCAGAAAGTGCAAAAGTTCCGAATAGGCTTTTACGCAGTGTATTATAACCGGTTTCCCAAGACTTTCTGCAATTTTGAATTGCTCCTTAAAAAGTTGCTCTTGCTTTTCAAAATCCGGACGAAGTTTATCCAGCCCTATTTCCCCAAGGGCAAGCACATTGGACAAGCGGGCAGCTTCGGCAATCACCGCAAGTTCTTTTTCCGGCTCCGCCTCGGCACAATCCCAAGGGTGAATGCCTATGGAATAATACTTGTTTTCGGATATGCCGGAAACATCTTTCGGAAAAAGATTGATTAGGGCAAAACCTTTGGGTTCTGCCCGGTGTGTATGAATATCAATACATTGCAATTTATACAGTGCTTAGGTACAATAAATTTACCTAACCCGTATTATTCACCAAGTAATCTATTACGGTCTGCATCTACTTCAAAATAAAACACTTTGTTTGATAAGGCTCATTCACCATATCAAAGGATATGCCTCAATCGCCTTTTCACTTATTTTATTGTATATGCAGCCCTCACTACGAAGACTTGATGAATAATACGGGTTAATTTCTCTTTATTTCGTCAATTCCTTTTTTTATTCTTAATAAGCTTTCGCCTTTCCCTATGGTTGAAATAATGTCAAACAAATGCGGACCTCCGCCGGTTCCGGTCAAGACTAAACGAAGCGGGTTTAAAACTTTTCCGAAACTCAATTCATTCTTTTCAATAAAATGTTTTACCACATGCTCAATGTGTTCGGCGGTGAACCGTTTTTCCGGAATTTCTTTTAATAGGTCGAAAATTTGTTGCATCAATTCCGGCGTGTTTTCTTTCCATTGTTTTTTCACCACTTTGGCATTATAGGCTTGCGGAGTTGTAAAGAAAAACGCAGCAAGCGGACAAAAATCCGACAGCAAAGTCATACGTTCTTTAACCAAACCAATTACTTTTTCAACATACAACACATCAATATCCGGATATTTTACTTGCACTTCCGGAAGTAATAAATCGGTCAAGTCTTCATCGGGCGTATGAATAATGTATTGCTGATTAAACCAAAGGGCTTTTTCGGGCGAGAATCGCGCTCCGCTTTTATGCACTCTGTTGATGTCAAATTCTTTTATCATATCATGCAAAGACAGGATTTCTTTGTCATCATCGGGGCTCCAGCCTAAGAGTGCAAGCATATTAATAAAGGCTTCATGTAAATAGCCGTTTTCTTTGTATCCGGCAGATATTTCGCCGGTTTGCGGGTCTTTCCATTCCAGCGGGAACACGGGGAAGCCGAGTTTATCACCGTCGCGTTTGCTTAGTTTTCCTTGCCCGCTTGGTTTGAGTAGCAAGGGAAGATGCGCAAACAAAGGCATTTCTTCTTCCCACCCGAATGCTCGATACAACAAAACATGCAAAGGCAAAGACGGCAACCACTCTTCTCCGCGAATGACATGCGAAATTTTCATTAATCGGTCATCGACAATATTGGCAAAGTGATAGGTCGGAAAACCGTCTGATTTAAACAATATTTTATCGTCTAATTGCGAGGTGTTTACTTTTACGTCTCCGCGAATAAGGTCGTGCACGACAAGTTCTTCATTTTCCGGAATTTTAAATCGCACCACATAAGGTTTTCCCGCTTTTATTTCTGCCTGCACTTCTTCTTCCGACATGGTAAACGAGTTTTTCATCGCACCTCGCGTCTGTGCATTGTAGTGCCTTACGGACGAACCACTTTCTTCTAAGCGTTTACGCATGGCATCTAACTCTTCGGGCGTATCAAAGGCATAATAAGCACTGCCCTTATTTAACAATATTTTGATGTACTTGTTGTAGATGTCTTTTCGTTCGGACTGCCTGTAAGGACCATAGTGCCCGCCTTCATTAATGCCTTCGTCAACTTTTATTCCGCACCATTTTAAGGATTTGAAAATATAGTCTTCCGCACCTTGAACGTAACGGGTTTGATCTGTGTCTTCAATTCTTAACAAAAAACTGCCCCTGTGTTTTTTTGCAAATAAATAATTGAAAAGAGCTGTTCTTACGCCTCCTATATGAAGCGGACCGGTAGGGCTTGGAGCAAATCGAACTCGAACCTTTTTTTGCAGTATGTGCATTGTTTAATATTTAGTGTTTGTGCAAATTTAAGGGAATATTAGCGCTTTGCAAAATGATTTTTTATTTTATTTCGGAAGAAAGGCAAAAACAAATAAAGCGCGCTACTCAACCCTTTTTATAAGATTTATCTTTATCACATTTTTATAAGATTACGAACAATGTAATTTGATTTTTTTTGAAAGGATTTCTCATTGCAAATAATATGGTCGTAAAATATGATTACCATTCAAATTCATACCATAATACATTTGCCTATACCCCAATGTTTGATAAAATTATTTAAACGTGTTCAATCTCTCCAAACTAATGTTTTCTGTTTTTGTGTAAATGCTAATACAACAAATTTATAATAATATTTTTTCTACACGGAATTTTCTCTTGCCTCATCAAATTTTGCTTTCATCGTAGGGTTGCCATAGGTTAACTTTTTAATGGTTAAACCTTCTGCTTTCTGATTAGCAAGTCTTAATTGGTTTTCGCTTGTTGTTAATTCTTGCTTTACTTTTTGCATTCTCGCAATAGACTTGTCTATTTCTTCTATTGCCTTTTCAAAGTGGCTCGAAGCAGACAGGTAGTTTTTCGCAAAACCTTCTCTGAATTTATTTATTTTATCCTCAAATTTTGTAATATCAATATTTTGATTTCTCATTAAATTCAGTTCTTGCTTATATTTTAAAGAATTCATTGCCGCATTGCGCAACAAAGTAATAATGGGGATAAAAAACTGAGGACGAATAACATACATTTTTTCAAACTTATATGAAACATCAACAATTCCGTTGTTGTAGAGTTCATTTTCGGTTTCTAAAAGCGAAACTAAAACAGCATATTCGCATTTTTTATTTTTTCGGTCTTTGTCAAGTTTTGCAAAAAAATCCTCATTTTTCTTTTTAGTTACGGTTTCGTCATTTTCATTTTTCATTTCAAACATGATTGAAATGATTTCAATGCCCTCGCTGTCGGTTTCTCGGTAGATAAAATCGCCTTTTGTCCCGCTACTTGCGTCATTATCTTTTTCAAAATACGCATTCTGAAATGCAGTTGGTCTAAGTTTATCAAACTCGATTTGACAATGCTGCTCCAGAGTTTCACCAAGCATCTTGGTCGAAAGTTTTTGTTTAAAATCTTTTAAGCGAGCAATCTCATCGTCTTTTATTCTGATGGTTTCATCTTTTGAAATCAACTTATTATCATATTGTTCCTTGATTGACTTTTCGAGCAAAGCTTTTTCGTTTTCTTTTATTTTCAAATTGTTCAAAAGCTCATCACGCTCTTTTTCAATTTTTTTTGTTGCTTCCGACACAGCCAATTGTTTTTCCGTTTCCGCTTTTTCGATTTTTGACTTCATTTCAAAAAGCTGATTTTCTTTCTCGGCTATTTTTTTGGCAAGAACAGCATCACTTTGCGCTTTTAATTCGCTTAGTTCTTTATCTTTTTGAGCCAATTCTTTTTGCAAAGCGTTTTTAATATTGGCTTCCGCTAATTTGACGGCATTCTCAATCTCTGTCTCTTTTGTTTTTAAATCATTAACAAGCTCATTACGTTCTTTTTCAATTTTTTTGGTTGCCTCCGACACTGCCAATTGCTTTTCCGCTTCGGCTTTTTCGATTTTTGATTTCATTTCAAAAAGCTGATTTTCTTTTTCGGCTAATTTTTCGGCAAATGCAGCATCACTTTGCGCTTTTAATTCGCTTAGTTCTTTATCTTTTTTAGCCAATTCTTTTTGCAATGTGTTTTTGATATTGGCTTCCGCCAACTCTACAGCATTCTTTTTTTCTTTTTCGGCAAGTGCCAACCTATTGTTTAGCTCTTCTTCAAATTGATGGTCTCGAACTTGTTTAAGGATATCCGCAAAACCGGCTTCATCAACTTTAAAAACTTTCTTACAATTTGGACAAATTATTTCATTCATATTATTTTCTCATATCTTGTTAAATACACAAGGGAACAAGTTTATACAAACTTTTACCGCTTTTTATCTTCCCCAAAACTATAAAATAAAAACCAAAGATGCAGGTAAAATGACAAACTTTTTCAATCTTTCAATTGACTCATATTTTAACACTTCAAAATTAGATTGACAGGTTATTTTAAAGTTAAATTTGCTGTCTTGGCAATTTTTTTCGGGATATCCGTATTGTCATAAAAGCCGTTAAAAAGCTCTTGTCCCACACCGACAGCCCTAACCGGAACAGGGATTGCCGTATGGGCATGTGTTGTCCAGCCTACGCCGGCTTTTGTATTGAAGACTTCAAGCCATGCCGCAACAATCGGATTTGAAGTGGAATAGGTCATTTTTTCATCTTCTTTTTTAATCATATAACTGCGATAAGCCTCCTCCAACTTCCGAAGTTCCGCATCCGTTAAATCCGTTTTTGAAATACCGAAAAAATCATAACATAGCTCAAAAACCGCCTCAGAATAATTCTTTTTTGCATTATTTTCTTTAAAAAACTTTGCCAATTGATTGTTCAGAGCATCCAAAGAAGCTTTTTGTTTTTTTAAAAGTGCCAAATTTGACTCATAGCCCAGCTCGTTATTTCCAATGGCTAAACCTCCGGTTTCGTGGTCTGCGGTAATAACAATGAGGGTTTCGTCCGGGTGTTTTTCATAAAATTTAAAAGCAGCTTGCACCACTTTATCAAAATCAATTACTTCTTGCACCATTGCCGCCGCATCATTGGCATGAGCTGCCCAGTCAATTTTGCCGCCTTCAACCATTATAAAAAAACCCTTCGGGTTTTCCAAAAGCTCAATTGCTTTTTCGGCATAATCCGCAATAGACGGCATTCCGTCCTTTCGGTCGATTGCATAAGGCATTTCTGCATGGGACAGAATATCCTCGGCAACCATAAAAACAGCTTGATCTTTTTGTGCAAAAGTTTTAAATTCATCAGCCGTTCTGATAATTTTATACCCGTTTTCTTCCGCAAAAGCATAATTATCGGGCAATGTATCGGTATCTTTTCCTTTCGGGTCGATAAAACCGCCGCCGCCGAATAAATCAAATTTATGCTTGGGTAACTGACGACCGATTTCGTAATATTGATTACGCAGTTCTTGATTGGCATAGAAAACGGCAGGTGTCGCATGATTAATCCCCACATTTGTCAATATTCCTGTTTTCATCCCGGCTTTTTGAGCTGCTTGCGCTAAGGAGTAAAGCGTATCTTGCAAGTTTTGCGAAATTGAAATTCGCCCGATGCTTGTTTTGTGCCCGGTTGCCAGTGCCGTGCCGGATGCCGCCGAACCTGTTATCAAGCGGTCTTCCGCATAGCTTGCCTGAAAGCCTAAGACCGGGAAATCACTTATTTTAAGGTGTTTCATCCCCACTTCTCCGGCAACAGATGCCAAATAAGCCTCCGTTAAAGCTACTTGCGCCTCGCCCATTCCGTCTCCTATCAAATAGAAAATATATTTTGCTTTTTTGTCATTTTTGCTTTCCTGCTTACAATTTATTGACAAAATAGAAATCAATAATAAAGACAAGAAACTTAATATTAATAAATTCTTTTTTTCCATTTTTTTAAGATTATGTTTTTTAATTAGGCAAACTTAATGACCTCGAAATAGTATCGAAGATAATAATACGGCTTAATGTTTTTCCTTATAGACCAAACACAAAGATAATTTTTATTCTTTACAAAAACCAAAGATATTTCTATTTTTTAATATACTTGTTAGGACTCATTGAGAGCGAACAAACGGTTTTTATCTTTTTGAATAAAATTTTAACTTTGTACCTGAAGCTATTCATTAAGATAATGACAAAAAATAAGAAAATAGAAGTTCAGGGATTAGATATAATTGTGTATCACAATATGGAAGAAGATTTTATGTCGCTTACTGATATTGCAAGATTTAAACCGCATTATTCACCAAGTAGTTCTATTACGGTCAGCATCTACTTCAAAATAAGACACTTCGTTTGATAAGTCTCATTCACCATATCAAAGGATATGTCTCAATCGCCTTATCACTTATTTTATTGTATATGCAACCCTCACTACGAAGACTTGATGAATAATGCAGTTTAAGAATCCACAAGCACCTGCTGATGTTGTTAAAAATTGGTTGCGCAGTAAACAAACTATTGCAATTTTAGGAGTCTGGGAAAGATTAAATAATCCAAATTTTAAACTGGTCGAATTCGACCGGTTTAAAGATGAAGCAGGATACAATCATTTCACACTTTCGCCAAAGCAATGGATTGAAAGCACTAATGCCATTGGAATGATTTCAAAATCAGGTCGATATGGAGGGACTTTTGCCCACAAAGACATTGCATTAGAATTTGCTTCGTGGGTTTCTGTAGAATTCAAATCCTTCTTAATCAAAGAGTTCCAACGCCTAAAAGAAGATGAGAACGACCGTTTAAAATTAGAATGGAATCTACAGCGTACACTTGCCAAGGTTAATTATCAAATTGCATAATATCGGCTGCGGTTCGGCAATTCAAATAAGTTTGATTGCACTCACCTTGCACGATATTTCACACAGACGCAATAAAAGAAAATCTTATACCACCGGAAATAAGCAAAAAACAATCGGGCTTAGTTTATGCAAATGAAGCTGATTTATTAAATGTTGCCTTATTCGGAAAAACAGCTAAAGATTGGCGAAAAGAAAATCCGGATAAAAAAGGGAACATACGTGATTATGCCACTTTGGAACAATTAGTTGTTTTGAGTAATATGGAAAGTATAAACGCTTTACTTATCAGACAAGAATTATCACAACAAGAACGACTTTTACAATTAAACAAAGTTGCGATCACTCAAATGAAGTCGCTACTTTCAAGTAATACAATGAAAAAGTTGAAATAAAGAGTAACGAACCGCTAATCCGGTTGCTACGAGTGTGCTCTTTGCTTTTTCATGACTTTTGGCAAATACTTAAAATCCTTTTTGGAGAAGAAGATGCAAGAAGATTGATTTTTTTGAAAAGTTTAAAACGCTAAGTATTATTTTTTCATTTACCCAATCGAAAGGTACACACATACGACTGACAATAAGACAACAACAAGAACTTTCACGAATGTTGATAAAATTCATATATTTGTGCATTATTAGCAAAGAATGAAGAGATACGCAATAATTACGGCAGGCGGTATCGGACGTAGAATGAAAACGCAGATACCGAAACAATTTTTAAACTTGCAAGGAAAACCGGTATTGATGCACACCATTGAGCGGTTTTATAGCTTTGACAGCAAGATGCAAATAATTGTAAGTTTGCCGAAACAGCATATATCCGATTGGCAGGTTTTATGCAATAAGCACGAATTCTCTATCGAACATAAAATTGAAGAAGGCGGCAAAACCCGTTTTCATTCCATAAAAAACGCACTCGACACTATTCATGAGGACGGCATTGTTGCCGTGCACGACGGCGTGCGTCCTTTGGTCAGCACCGAAACCATAGAAAAGACTTTTGAAACCGCAGAAAAAAAAGGAAATGCCGTTGCCTCCACAAGTATTGATTTTTCTTTGCGCCAACTGACAGAAAAGGGCAGCAAAGCTGTTCACAGAGATTTATTCAGAGAAATTCAAACCCCTCAAACATTCCGCATACACGACTTGCAAGATGCTTATAATCTTGAATATAAAACCGAATTTACAGATGATGCAAGTGTTCTTGAAGCAGCCGGTTATGTCATAAATTTGGTGGAAGGAAACAAAGAGAACATAAAAATTACGTCGAAAAAGGATTTGCTTATAGCAGAAAATCTATTGAATGCTGTCCGTTAGCTGCTTTCTTTTTTCAAGGTTCTCATAGTATTTATCGTCTCGTTCCAAAGAATTGTCATGTTTGAACGGCTTTTTTCGTCCGAACAGGTCGGTTCCGTGCTTGCGTCTTTTTTTCAAATCAATGAAATAAGAAAAGCCGCCGACAGGCAATATCATAAAACGATTACGGTCGGGGATGGTCGAAAAGCCGGTTTTAAAACCCAAGAAACCGCTCCAATGGCTTCCCATATAGCCGTATATACCGGCTTTTGCCTCTATGGCATAGTCTTTTATAAAACCGTATGAATAAAAATCTAAATCGGCAAAATAATTAAAGGTATAGTTTATTTGCCCGTCAAGCTGCCCGCCGACATACCAGACAAGTCCGGGCTGCAAAACCGCCGTTTCTCTATATAGTATTGACCGGTAAATAAGCACGGTATCCCGTTCATTGAATCGCGCAGCATATTTAAAGCCCATACGTGCCGTTATCAAATAATTTCCGGCACTGCAATGGTTCGGTTCATGTAAATAATGACTGAGCAGCACTTCACTCTGAAATGCAAGGGCAGAAGGAGCTTTTGCCTGCTCCGGTTCGTATTTGAGAAAATCAAAAGGCAAATGTTTTTGATTAATATTCAAAGCAAACTGCGGATAATACAAACCATGCCGAGACGAAAACAAAAAATGCCTTTGAAACAAGTCGAATTTCAACCAAGCTCTCTTATAAAACACGTGAGGCAAGGCAAACATTCCTATCGGATGCAAGGACAATTCATCTTTGTTCGTTATTCCGTATTTTGACGGTCTGAACAAGCTCAATTCAAGCAGTTTCGCCGGAACGGTATGAGCTGTTCCGTCTGTGCGCAAAGGGTTTTGTCCCTGTGCCGGCGACCCTGAAAAAACTGCAAAAACCATTATTAATGTTATGAATACCGTCCTGTTCATATGTTTATTTTTTTGTTGGAAGTTTTTGTCCTCTGGTTTTCCTCTAAATAATCATTCCATTGTGTAATTAAACCTTAGTACCGGGCATTTCATTTGTTTTATTCTGCTTCTTTCTGTTTTAACAATCTAGACAAGCGCAAAAATATTATTTTGAATGGAATTCTTTTAAAAATATTTTACAAATATCTTCAAGCGACTTTTTAATTGGCATAAATTCTATATTTAATGCATCTTTTATTTTTTGATTGGAATATCTATCCGTATGAATTGCCGGCTGCAACATGTGTTTAGTCATTCTCGGCTCTTTTTGCGTAATAAAATATCGCAAACTTTCAAAATATCGAAACGCTTGAAGCATAAGAAGCGAAGCTTTCCTTGTCGGACGTTTTTTATTCAAATTATCGGCAATCATATTAAAAACCTCTTTGAGCGGAAGGTTTGCACCGTTTAAAATATAGCGTTCTGCACTTATTTCGCTTTCTGTCAGTTGTATCATACACTCTGCCACATCTCTAACATCCACAAAACCTTTTATGCCGGTTGTAAAAAAGCTTAATCCGTCCCAAATTGTTTTTATGTACAAAGGACTTCCCGTCTGCCAATTTCCCGCACCCAAGATTATTGAAGGGTTAAGGATAACTGCATTTAAACCTTCTGCCATGCCTCGCCAAACTTCCTGCTCCGATTTATACTTGCTCAGCGCATAATCGGAAATACCCTCTACCTCACAGATTTCAAGCTCCTCGTTTATTTCTTTGCCTTCCGGAGCATTGCCTATGGCGGCAACAGAACTTACATGGCACATTTTTTTTACCGAATTATCCAAACAGGCATTTACAACATTAGCCGTACCGCCTATATTTACGGCAAGCATCTGTTCCCGGAGTTTCGGATTAAAAGAAACAATTGCCGCCGTATGATATACAAAATCGGCTTCTTTTACCAACTCATTTACCGAAGTATAATCCCTAACATCCCCGTTTATCCAGTTAATGTCGGCAAAGAGTTTTTCGCCCTCTTCCGAAAAATGTCGAAACAAGTTTTTTGTTATTTCCGTATTGCTTGTTTTTCGTTTTAAAGCATTTACGGAATATCCTTTTTTTAAGAGCTTATAAAGCAAATAAGAGCCGGTCATGCCGGTTCCGCCGGTTACTGCAACTTTCATGATGCCACTTTTTTATATTTTCTATGTCTGTATTCGCTGCTAAAGCATTAGATGACTTCAAAATTTTTATTATTGACAAATTTAGCAAAAATATTAATCGGCTTATCATAATTTATCTCTTTTCTTAAATGGTCATTTTATTTTGAATGTATCTAACTAAATAATATTTATGTTACAAACATCGCCATTCATTATTTTTATGGCTCTGTGTATGAATTGAAGCTTATCATGCGTATTTATTTTTAGATTGGATAAGTAACTGTGTAAAATTTCTGTTGTATTTTCTTATTTTATTTGCTGTATTTGAATAAATGTTGTATATTTGACTAGACTTTATAACAATCTAAATGATATGAAATGCCCGGCATTATGAATTAAGTTGGAAGTTTGAAAGATGTAAAACCTAAGGACAAGCAGCAAAAAGCTCTACAATGATTAAAGATAGAATATGTGATAACAGTAATTGCAAGCGGGGCATCCTGTGTAAGCTTTGAAAATTATAAATATAAACATATGAAAAAGATATATCTATTATTTTTCCTCTTAACAGCCGGATTAACAATTTATGCAAACCCAATTCAGACACCGGAAATTCAAATCTCAGAACTTTATTTTGATAACTTGAATAATTGGCAACTTGAATTAGAGTACTTATTTATTGACGAACCTAACGGAATAACTATTGATAGTATTTTTCTGTATTCAACGACCGATTCTGTAAAACTACCGTCTTATGCGTTTATAGGCTCGGAAGGAATATTTGTAATTACGGCAGATAGTCTTACATCTGATTTTCATATCAAAAGATTTGGAGATACAATAACGACTATTTCATATACTTGGGGAGAGCCTTTTGAAAATATGCTTATATTTGGTGATGCGGCAGGTGCATCAATAGGCTATCCTAAGCCCGGGCAGTCAATTAGTATATATGCACAGCGTTATTGTAAAGATAAAGTACCAAACATTGGCTTTATAAATGACACAATCGGCATACTCGGAACCTTACACGGGATTGTTTATGATATGAATTTTGAGCCTGTTAGAAATACTACTTTTCGCTTAGACCGGAGTTTTGAAACTTCCGAAAATGGCAGCTATTCTGCAAGAGCATATGCCAGACCTTCAACGTTCAACTCAATCCATAGAATAGCAGGGCATTCAGTTCAATATATTCCGATTTTCTCAATCACTTATACAATGGAACCGGATTCTCTTATCGCAAAGGATATTTATTTACTAGATTCTATCACAGAGGGTGTAAATGATATTAACACTAAAAATAATCCGGTTGCAGTTTATCCGAATCCGGGTTTAAAAAACAAAGCACTAATAATAGATATAGACTTACCTGTAATTTCATCAGATATTTGGTTAGAAATAATTGATTTGAAAGGCAAATTGCTTAAGAAAAAGAAAATTAATAAAAAACTTAGCTTAATAACTGCCCCTGATAAAAATGGCGCATATATTTTCCGATTTTTGCTTGATTCAGAGCTTATCTCGTCAAAAAAAGTAATTATAAAATGAATAAGCTGAACTTTCTGTTGCTTTTTGTAATGCCCATAAGTCTATCGGCACAGCAAAAGCTTGAGTTTATTGAGGAAAAAATCGATTTCTCAATCAATAACGACCTATTTTCAGTAAACGGGATTTATTATTTTGCAAATAATTCGGAACAAGCCATTAACCGCACAATTTTATTTCCTTTTTCAAAAAACACAGACAGCACTGTCTTTAAGCGAGTTTATAATTTGACTTATTCAAAGAACCTTAGTTTTCGGGAATTGAACAAAGCCATTGCCTTTAAAATTTTTATTTTGCCCAAGGATACGGTAAAAATTAATATTGCCTATATTCAAAAAGCAGTTAAAGAAAATGTGTACATATTAGAATCCACCCGACATTGGGGACAAGCACTTCAAAAAGCTCATTATTCATTAACATTTGCACCGTCGGTTCAGATTGACAGCTTGTCTTTGAAACCGGATACCTTGATTAATCATGTTTATCATTGGACAAAAACAAATTTTTACCCCAATGAAAATTTTAAAGTATGGAGCAAATAAACTCAGCCCGGAATAATCTATGCTTCAAAACCGCTACAAGCATATATAAATCCTTACAGGCAAACAAAAAACATGAAAAATTTTGTCCCCAAGAGTACTGCATTTAACCCGAATTAAAAAGGCTTACAAAACAAGGCAAAAACAGAGAAAAATAAATCAACTATTATTTTTGTAAATATTAAATCTATCTATACTTTTGCATGTTGGTTTGCTTGATAGAATATTTTTATTCGGCATTTACCACTTACAAACAGTATATAAACAGATTTAATACGCATTGAGATATGAACAATTTATGGCAAAAAATTAAATCTTCATCTTACAATTCATTAAACCCTTTAATCGGTTTATTAGAAAAAACGGGCATTAGCCCTAATCAAATTACAACATTCGGATTTTTACTCAATATTGGGGCAACTGTAATATTAATCGTAGGAGCAGAACAAGCAGAAAAAAACAACTATCATTACCTTACATGGTTTGGCATTGTTTTGTTGTTTGCCGGCGTATTTGACATGCTTGACGGTCAATTGGCTCGCAGATTAGATAAAATGACTAAATTTGGCGCATTATTCGATTCGACCATTGACAGATACAGCGAATTAATAATGTTTTTTGGCATTTCATATTATCTTGTATCATATCACTATTTATTAAGTTCGGTTTTTGCATTTATTGCAATGATTGGCTCTGTAATGGTAAGTTATGTAAGAGCAAGAGCTGAAAGTTTAAATGTAGAATGTAAGGTTGGCTTAATGCAACGCCCCGAAAGAATTTTAACAATAGGCATTTCTGCAATTTTATATGGTGTAATTACCCATTTTACCGGGAATTTCAGGATTGAACTCGGGCTTTTAAACGTCCCTTTGTTTGAGAATATTGCAATTTTTTCAATACCAATATTTATAATGGCTATATTAACAAATATGACAGCGATAAAGCGTTTATTACACTGTCGAGATTCAATGAAGGAAATTGAAAGTAGGAAAACAGAAAAGGGCTGAATGTAGCAGAGGAAGTTTTGCGTACTTTCTTTTAACATAAAAACAGACATCAAATTAAAAGACCCGGAGTTCAAAAACAAATAAAACACGAGTCTATTTATTTTTAATAAATTACAAACAGATGATAAACATAAGTTTTATCTCATAAATTTTAATTTTAAAGTTATGGTAACAAATAAAGCAATTAAGCCGGCTAATGGCAAATTAGGAATTTTAACTCCGGGCATAGGAGCAGTATCAACAACTTTTATGGCAGGCGTAATAGCATCGCAAAAAGGATTGGGTTTGCCCATAGGTTCAATAAGTATGATGGGACGTATCAGATTAGGAAAGCGTACAGAAGACAGAAAGCCTTTAGTTAAAGATTTTGTTCCATTGGCTTCCTTAGACAATTTAGTATTCGGAGGTTGGGATATAAGACCTTCCAGCGCCTACAAAGTTGCAAAAAAAGCAGGCGTATTAGACCGTGAACTATTAAAGCAAATAAAACCCGAGTTAAAACAAATAAAGCCCATGAAAGCTGTTTTTGACTCAAAATACGTGAAAAATTTAAAAGGCAGTTATGTAAAAGAAGAAGAGACCAAACTTGATTACGCCAAAGCATTAATGGCAGACATCAAGCTGTTTAAAGAAGAAAATAACTGCGACAGATTAGTTATGGTATGGTGTGGTTCAACAGAAGTATATATTAAAGCATCCGAAGTGCACCAAAGCATCGAAAAATTTGAAGAAGGCTTAAAAAACAACGACCCCGCAATATCCCCAAGCATGATATATGCCTATGCTGCAATAAAAAGCGGCGTGCCTTATGTAAACGGAGCACCCAATTTATCATGTGATATGCCGGCAATAGTAGAGCTTGCAAAAAAAGAAAATGTTGCCATAGCAGGAAAAGACTTTAAAACAGGGCAAACTTTAATGAAAACAATCTTAGCACCCGGATTTAAAACAAGATTACTGGGTATAGACGGTTGGTTCTCGACAAATATATTGGGCAACAGAGATGGTGTCGTATTAGACAATGCTGCCTCATTTAAAACCAAAGAAGTGTCAAAGCTGAGTGTTTTAGACAGTATATTCGGAACCGACGAGTATCCTGAATTATACAAAGATTTGTACCATAAAGTACGGATTAATTACTATCCGCCCAAAGGAGACGATAAAGAAAGTTGGGATAATATCGATATTTTTGGTTGGCTTGGCTACAAAATGCAAGTTAAAGTAAACTTCTTGTGCAAAGATTCAATATTGGCAGCACCTGTTGTACTCGATTTGGCTTTGTTTATAGACTTAGCCCAACGAGCCGGAATGAAAGGCATACAAGAATGGTTGTCTTTTTATCTAAAATCGCCACAAACAAAAGAAGGTTTAAAACCAATTCACGATATATTTAAGCAAAAAATAAAAATGGAAAATACGTTGCGCCACATGATGGGGGAAGAGGTCATAACCCACTTAG
>PDWJ01001377.1_pt1 | contig 31802 bp, 25 predicted proteins | sample 1430881 | NCBI WGS metagenome assembly PDWJ01 (sample SAMN01162460, study PRJNA174530) | Oral metagenome, whole genome shotgun sequencing project. | biome: Marine environment; feature: Marine mammal; material: Swab sample of the gingival sulcus; isolation source: swab sample of gingival sulcus...
CCCCCGGCACAAAGTGCCGGGGGAGGGAAAAGAACATATTACAGAAAACAATAATTTCTGAGAAACATGGGGGAGGAGGAACCATGCCTGTCGATTTGCTTTTCACGAATGCTAGCGTGTATAATGTCTTCTTAAAGGAATGGTTTGTCGAAGATGTTGCAGTGCATCACGGGAAAATCTTCTATACTGGTGATGCAAGTTCGGCTTCCATTCAGGGGAACACGGCAATCGATTGCGGAAGAAAACCTCTTATCCCGGGCTTAATCGACATTCACCTTCACATCGAAAGCAGTCTCTGTACGCCGATAGAATTTGCCCATGCTGTATTGGCTCACGGTGTGACGACTGTCGTTGCCGAGCCGCATGAGATCGCCAATGTTTCAGGTTTAGCCGGCATCGAAGAATTTATCCGGCTTTCTCGGGACGCCGCGATCGACATTTTCTATGGTATCCCCAGCTCTGTACCCTCGACCCGGCCGGAATTAGAAAGCACCGGAGGCATGATTACTCAAAAAGATATCACCCTGCTGCTCGAACGCTATCCCGAAGTCGTCTGTCTGGGAGAAGTCATGGATTTTCATGGACTGATCAACGGAACTGCCGAACGCATCCGACACAACATCGAATACATTCAACGCAACCATCCGCTGACTGCCATAGAAGGCCACTGCCCCAATATTGTCGGACGCGATCTGTCAACCGTCCTGTATCACGGCGTCGATTCCGATCATTGCCTTCAGCTCGTGGAAAGTATGAAAGACCGTTTTAAGCAAGGCATGTTCGTAGAGATTCAAGAAAAATCCGTGCAGCCGGATATTATCGCCTACCTGAGTGAATACGACCGGGACGGACTCTATTGTTTTGTCACTGATGACGTGCCGCCGGACATTTTGTGCGACAAGGGCCATCTGGATCATGTCGTTCGCAGCGCCATGGGATTGGGCCTGCCGCTGGAAAGAGCCATTATCGCTTCCAGCTACGCTCCGGCCCGACGCATGGGGTTCAGAGACAGAGGCTCTGTTTCGCCCGGGAAAATAGCCGATCTTCTCCTTCTTGCTGACAAAGCCGAAGGTTTTCAGATTGAACGAATCTTTAAAAACGGGCAGGAATATCATGGGAAAACAAAACCCGCTATGACGACCTGCTTCGATTCTACGTTCACATCAACCTTGAACGTTCCCCAAAATTGGCTATCAAAAGACCTTTTTACAGTTCAAGCGCCGGGAAACAGCACACATGTCCGCTGCCGGACCATGCACAAAAATCCGACGAGCACCTATACGGAAGAAAGCATCACTAAGCTTCTTGTTCAAGATGGTATCGTGCGTTGGCAGGACGAAGAGGTAAATTTGGTGCATGTACTGAACCGCTATAGCGGTCGGGGCGAGTACGCCTGCGGTTTTGTATCTGGCGAGATCTTCCGGCAGGGAGCCGTTTGCACCTCCTACGCCCACGATTGTCACAATCTTCTGACTGCTGGAGATAATGAGGGCGACATGCTCATGGCTCTGCATTGGGTCATCGACCATCAAGGTGGAATTTGCGCGGTGTCTCAGGGCCGAATCATTGCATCGCTGCCTCTGCGCATCGGTGGAATTTTGTCCGAAGCCCCGATGGAACAGCTTTCCGATTCGGTAAAAAGGCTTCAAACAGCCATGAAAGAGTTGGGCTATCGCCATCCAAACCCTTTGATGTCGTTCAGTACGTTAACCTTACCGGTCAGTCCGGCCTTAAAAATCACAGACAAAGGACTGATCGATGTGAACGTGGGGCAATCGGTGTCTCTTTTTCTGTAGTCCTCCATGACATTGATGTCCTGGCTGATACAACTGAGCATTCCGCGCCAGACAGTCGCTCCGGCTAACCCCATCGAACGCGCTTTTTGGACGATAACTTCATACAGAGTAGTGTGCTTAATTTTATCGGATTCCCCGATAAAAATTCGTAAGAGTTTTGCTTCTCCGGTCATTTCCATAGAAATTTCATTTAGAGATGCAAGAGTCGTTTCATCAGGATTCCTCCAAGATAAAACCACCCAAACGCTCCAAAAAATGTTGTCCCCCAATACACTCCAGCAAGCCAGAATTCATGTGCTTTCAGCAGTTGGGCACATTCGTACACCAGCGAAGACAGAGTGGTGAAGCTGCCGCAGAACCCTGTGATGAAAAATAAACGTGTTTCTGTTGTTAATAGGTCTGTTTCGACGATGAGCGCTGCCAGACAGCCGATCACGAAACATCCTCCCCAGTTTGCGGCTAATGTGCCGAACGGAAAGGTGAGCGAATAGCGTTGCGCGGCTAACGCGGTCAGATAGCGCAAGGTCGCGCCAAAAATGCTGCCGCTGCTGATCCACAACACAGATAACCACAACTTTTGCATACCTTTTCCTCAAAAATTGTTATGCATTCGAGAGACCTCGTCATAATCAGGCGGCCTCACGTTGAAAACGTCTTCATTTATACGAATAAAACCGGAAAAGCCTATTTTGTCAAGCAAGATGGAGGATCAAAAACAAAGAAACGGAAGGGGCGGAAAATTCCTGTAAATCCCATCAGGTGGATGAAAACCGGCTCGTCTCGTGTTCTTCTTCCGTATCTTTTCCTGTTTTCTTCTTGACAGAGGACTGTAAGATCTTATTGTATGTCTAACATGAAAAATATGTTGATATTTTTTTGAAAAAATTTTTATGAATAGCTAGGAAACCCCAATCATGACCTTTGCATCGCGACATACAGAAACAATATTTTTAAGCGCTTCCCCATGCGCAATGGATCTGTCTGGACGATGTGTTCTCCTCAGCCTGTCTCTTTCTCTTCCTCTCCCCCGGTAGGGGGAGAGGACCTGTAAACGCGAGTTTATAGGGTCTTCCGGCAAGGCCTGATACACTCGCTTTCTTCATCATATCCTGTATTTTGTCGTATTCCTGTTGTTGACGATCGCAGCCCCCCTGGTTGCTGTTCATATCCCATACGTCGCCTTAAAAACAAGACGGGCACGCCAGAAGATATGCCGACGGCATCGACAGGTTTTCTAACTCGATCATTGACAGAATAGGACGATTTTGCATAACCAGATATGTTTTCCCGCTTTTGGCGGAACAAAAACCTGAATATACACGACAAAGACACAAAGGCACCAAAAAGAAGTGACTCACGTTCGTGAGAAGTGACGAACGTTATAAATTGAAGCAATTTTACATGTTCGCTTTAGTTCATGCTGGCTATGTTCGTGCCTTTGTGCCTTTGTGGCAAACTCACACAAGGAGAGAAACCATGAAACGCATGAATTTTGAACGCTATCGTCCATTTCCGTCAGTCGATTTACCGAATCGACAGTGGCCGAGTAACACGATCACGCAAGCGCCGATCTGGTGCAGCGTCGATTTACGAGACGGCAATCAGGCTTTACGGATTCCGATGAATCTGGAAGAAAAGCTCGATATGTTCGAGCTGTTAGTCGATATCGGATTTAAGGAAATAGAAATCGGTTTCCCATCGGCAGCCCAGGTGGAATATGATTTTGCCCGCATTCTGGTCGAAGAAAACCGGATTCCCGATGATGTCACCGTCCAGGTGCTGGTGCAGTGCCGCGAACATCTGATTCGTCGAACCTATGAAGCCTTAGACGGTATGAAAAATGTGGTCGTCCATTTTTATAATTCCACATCAACGCTACAGCGCGACGTGGTGTTTCACATGGATAAAGATCAAATCAAACGAATTGCTGTCGAAGGCGCGACACTCATAAAAAGGCTGAAAGAAGACTATGACAATGATGGTATTTGTTTCGAATATTCACCGGAAAGTTTCACCGGCACAGAATTGGATTATGCGGTTGATGTCTGCCACGGCGTGATGGACGTCATTGAACCGACTCCAGACAAGAAGCTGATTCTCAACCTGCCTTCAACCGTCGAAATGGCGACTGCCAACGTCCATGCCGACCAGATCGAATGGTTCTGCCGGAATATCAAGAATCGTGACAGTGTGCTCATTAGTCTGCATGCTCATAACGATCGCGGGACCGCTGTCGCAGCGTCTGAGTTAGCCCTGATGGCTGGTGCCGACCGTGTGGAAGGCACATTATTCGGCAATGGCGAACGCACCGGAAACATGGATATTGTCACAATGGCATTAAACATGTTTTCCCAAGGGGTCGATCCGAAACTGGATTTCACAGATATTAATCGCGTACGTGATATTTATCAGGAGTGTACGCATATGGATGTGCATGTGCGCCATCCTTATGTCGGAGAATTTGTGTACACGGCATTTTCAGGATCTCATCAGGACGCGATTAACAAAGGCATGAAAGCCCAGGAAGATCGAAATGCCGAGCACTGGGAAGTACCGTATCTGCCGATCGATCCCCAGGATGTCGGACGGACCTATCAATCAATTATCCGTATCAACAGCCAATCGGGCAAGGGTGGCGTGGCCTATATTATGGAGCATGAATTCGGTTTCAAAATGCCGAAAGCCATGCATCCGGAATTTGGCCGCATTATCCAGGAAGTTACCGAACAAACCGGTGACGAACTTCCACCCCATGAAATCTATAAGGTATTCGAACAGGAATATCTGAGCCGAACCTATCCCTATCATTTACGGGAGTGCCATATTGTAGTGGAAGCCGGGGCCGACGAATTATCGGATACCCTCGTCAAGTCTGTCGTTGGCGTAAACGGAGATGCGATCAAGTTTGAAGGCAAAGGCAATGGGCCGATTGACGCCTTTGTCAGAGGACTCAGAGAGCAGACCAATGTCGATTTTACCCTGGAATCGTATTCCGAGCATGCGATCGACCATCACTCGGATTCCAGAGCCGCAGCCTATATCAGCTTAAAAACCGGTACAGGTCGTTTGGCTTTCGGGATCGGCATCGACGCGAATATCAGTCTTGCCTCGATTCGGGCGATTCTGAGCGCCTTAAATCGTCTGGCAGTAGAGTAAATTGAATGAACAGGAGTGCAATCGCGGGATTGCACTCCTGAGTGTTGATGAGAGAAGCTGCTCTTTCACAAGTTTCGCTATGTTCTTCGCCAACTGGATGCACTGTTCTATATCGTCGGATGTGGGTGAATAATGAGCTTCTACAACAGGTGAGACCATTTCCCAGCTTTCTTATTCTCCGAATTCGGTCAGGGCCTTGACTCCTCCTTCGCTCAAACTATACGTTCCGAAAATGCCAAGCGTCCGATTGAGCATGAGCTTATCTTCCAATGTCTGTGCTGCCACACCTCATTTCTGATTGCTATATTAAGGCTATGACCGTTTGTAGCAAGACGTTCGCCCCATTCACGCAATCTTTCCACTCCGTAAATTCTTGCGGCGCATGGCTGATTCCTTCAACTGAAGGTACAAAGATCATACCGGTTGGGCAAACCGTCGCCATGGATTGCGCATCGTGCCCAGCGCCGGACGTCATTTTCATCTGGCGTAAACCAAGACGCTGGCCTGCCTCAACAAGTGCCTGCTGAATGTCTTCTGACATGGGAGCTGGGGCCACTTTTCCGACAAGCTGAATGTCAATCTCCAGCCCGAATCGTTCTGCTTCATGAGAAGCGCTTTCCAGCAGCCTGGCTTCCAGATTATCCAGTTCGGACAGCGTGTCGGTACGACATTCTAAAGAAAGGGTGACAAGCTCCGGGACAATGTTAAAGACACCAGGATCAAATATCATATTCCCGACATTCACCACGCTACCGGGGAATTCTTGCATGCTAATGTCTCGTGCGGCCAGGGTGAAAGCACTCGCCCCCAGGGCAGCATCAAACCGCTTGTCCATCGGCGTGGTTCCGGCATGGTTAGCGCGTCCCTTGAAACGAATTCGATACGAGCGAATTCCGACAATACCGGTGACAATACCAAGATCCTGTTCTGCGTCGATTAACCGGCCTCCTTGTTCGATATGCAATTCAAGATAGCCTGCGAGCGTATCGGGATCGCGTTTGGCTTGAAAGATACTCTGCTCAGTCAAACCTGCCTTTTGGTAAGCTGCTTCGAAAGCATGGCGATCGCCACGCGGGCTGTGCAATTGTTCGAGAGTTAAGAGCCCTGTTAGCGCCCGGCTTCCCAACAATGCCAAATAGATTCCTTCTTCATCTGTGAAATCGATCGCCTCCACATTCAGGCTTAATGGCAGGCCGGCGTCTTTAATCGATAGAAGCGCCTCCAGCCCGGCCAGAACTCCCAGAGCTCCATCATATTGTCCGCCATTCGGGACAGCGTCCAGATGCGAGCCGAGCAGCAACGTCTTAGCACCGGCTTGTCCGCAGGATAACACGATTGAATGATTCCCGGCTCCATCTATTTTCGTTGCGAGACCAGCCTCATTGCCTCGTTCGAGAAACCATCGACGCACCTCACAATGGGCCTCGCTAAACACCGATCGCTGAAGGCCGCCTTCCGGTGATTTTCCGATTTTGGCAAGGGTGTCGAAATGATGGCGAAAACGTGCTTCATTGATTCGAAGTGTTTCCATAGTTTTATCCATGTCTTCTCCTTTGAAAATGTATGTACCGACGAATAGCCTTGTTCGGCGAAACACAATGCTAACAAGCCTGTTGCAGGCACGATACCTGCCCATTTTCATCATGTTAGATGAGCGGCACGTTTATGTTCACTCATACATCTGAACATTTTGTCCCGAAGACATAATCTCTCTCTTTGGGTTTAGGGGTGTTCAGAGTTCATGCCATATCTCCAATACGATCTCTTGTGGTTGTGGATATGTTATGTCAAGTTCTTTCAGGGAACATTTTATGTATATTGGGCGGACGATGACATTCTTGTACCACAGCGAACGCGGCGGAACGCAGAGAAGGACAACATGTTCTGGATGTTCTGCGCACTCGACGCTCACAATCTCTCATGCTCTGGTATCAGACCGTTCTCTTTAAGCTTGGCAAAATGCCTGACATGCTCTTCGACACGTTCAGGACGAACAGTGTTCAGGTTGATTACACAGGAACTCTAACGAATCATTTTTCTGTTTGACGTTATCACGTGTCCTATGGGATTTTTTAGATCATGTCTTATCCTTCATGGATGGAAAATAGAGTTCCTTCGAATCATCCCATGCAACGTTCCAATCTCCCTGAAATCAATCTTTTTGCTTTATCACCTACTCAGCACACGATCTTCCAGAGCCACCGAAAAATACTTGACAAGCTCTCAAAATGTCTACATCAAGAGACAGGTGTTGTTTTTATCCATGATAGAAATCAAAAGGGGGCTTTTGTGACGACGCTTACAGCTTTTTTCGTGAATGTTGCATTTTATGCAATCTTTCCATTGTATTTTACGACAATCAAAACCCAGGCGCGAATAGTGGCATTTTATATGTATATCAGTATTGTTCTTGTGCTAGGAGGACTTGCCGGCGTCGTCTATTCATTTACCCTGGCTGAAAGCATTCATATTTCAGGCGGAAATCTGGCATATGGAGCGTTTATGATGAGTACCGTGATGTTGATCATTATCGAACGCGATGTCGCTACATTCCGGAATATGATCCGACTCGTTATCCTGGTCGTTCTCTTTGTCTTTTTGGGATTTAACTTTCTGGCATGGCTACTTGAATCCCGGACAGTGCTCAACCCTTTTCTCGTTCCAGCAGAAATTTTTCGTGTCTCGCTGTGGGTGCTCATCCTTGGTGGCGTTCTTATTTTGGGAGAATTGTTGCTGCTTTTGTTCATCTTCTTACAGGTGCGTAAATTTGTAGAGAACATTGCCGCGCTCTCACTCATCTATACGATAGCTTTTATTGTGATACTCTGTGCTGATGGAACGCTATTTCCGCTTCTGGCCTTCGGTCTCAGCCCGGAGTTAATCGATATCATTTTTGGAAACGTCTCGGGAAAGGTGGTCCTGGCTTCCTGCTACAGCGTTCCCATGCTGCTGTTCTATGTGGTGTTCCGGAAAAATTTTTCCCAATTTCTCGATACGCCTCTTCAAATGAAAGATCTGATTAGAGCCCCTCGGGGAAAATTATTGGAAACCATCTATCATTATGAACTCCGTCAGCAGAAGCTTCAGCGAGATAACCTGGAGTTGGAACAGCTATCAGGTTATGATGAGCTCACCCGATTGGCCAACAGGCGCAAGTTCGAACAGACCTTTGAGGCCGAATGGTCGCGTTGCCGACGGAATGCCTCTCCCATCACGTTGGCCATCGGCGATATTGATTTTTTTAAACAGTATAACGACTTTTACGGTCACCAACAAGGGGATGAGTGTTTAAAAACGACCGCTGCCTTGTGGGGGGATATTTTCAAAAGGCCTCCAGATCTTGCGGCGCGAATCGGTGGCGAAGAGTTTGCTATCATTCTTCCTGATACGCCATTGGAACAGAGCATTTCAAACCTTCAGCAGTTTCTGAAGAGATTACAGCAGCAAAATATTCCCCACAGTAAGTCTACTGTCGCTGCGCATGTGACAATGAGCATTGGAGTTGCCGGAATGGTTCCCCATAAAGACACGTCCCCAAAAGAACTTTTTATAGAAGCCGACCAGCGTCTTTATGCCGCAAAATATGGGGGTCGAAACCGTATCATTTTTGACAATCCGACCCCCCGGCAATAAGCGGCGTACTAGACAAGCGAAGACAAGCCGACTTCTTGACTCGACACGCTGTTTTTTGAGATTCGCAATAGAATAGCTGTCATTAGACGGATGGACCGCAATATTTCTTGACATGAGCCACCGTGTTTTTGAAACATATATTCAAGAATTCTTCCTCTGGAGAGAGAGCTATAAGCGCACATATCAAAAATGACTGAAGCGATTATGAATGACGTCTTTGAGTATGTTTGGTGTCATAGACCTGCAAATTTAAAAAATTCATTCAAGATTGCGTACCATACACTTAAAAGGAAAAGAAACTGATGCACATCTCACAAAAATGGCTGTTGCGACTGATCATCGTCCTGCTGTTTTGGCAAATGAACGCGTATGCTGAAGACGGGACGGTGGGAACGATCTCCCGTGTCTCTGGACCTGCCACGATTGCTCGCCAGAATGAATCGTTTCCTGCTGAAAAGGGGATTCGCCTTTTCGAGGGCGATCGGATTTACACTCAAAAGGACGGGGCGGTCGGTATGATTCTTTACGACAATACGATATTGTCGCTTGGCAGTTCGAGTTCTCTTACGATTACCACATTTCGTTTTGCCCCGAACGAAGAAGAGTATGCTATGGAAATTGAACTCTCAAAAGGGAAATTTTTGTATAATTCGGGAGTGATCGGGAAGGTGCGTCCCAAAGCGGTTCGTCTTCTTATGCCGATAGGCACCTTAGGTACTCTCGGCACGAAATTTTTAGTCGACCTTGAAGGAGAGGAGAGAAAATGAAACGAAATTATCATGTTGACTATCTGTTCTGTCTGCTCTTTAGCCTTGCCGTCTGGGGATGTGCGACGCCTAAAAGTGTTATTGTGTTGATACCGGACGCTGAGGGAGAGGTCGGAGAAATCCTGGTCAGCAACGAAGGGGGCTCTCAGCAGGCTTCTCAGGCTCAAGAGGCTATTTATGTTCGAGATGTCACCACTCCGCCGGATGCTCCCGTGATCCTCGATCAGGAGGAGATCAAAAAACGGTTTAAGGAGGTGCTCGAGATCGAACCTGAGCCTCCGGCAGAATACAGGCTGTTTTTTCGGGATAGCACGACCCTGGTGCCGGATTCGGAATTACAGATTGCGGAGATTGTCCGGGAGGTGATGCGACGCGAATCATGCGATCTGCTTATTACCGGGCATACCGATCACGTCGGGGGAAAAGAGTACAATCTCGCGCTTTCTCAGAAAAGAGTGACTGCTGTTCGTCAACAGCTTATTACAGCAGGCGTAAAACCGGAGTGTATCGCCACCGAAGCCTATAGCGATCAATTTCCCCTCATTATCGGCCCAGAGGAAACTTCTCAGCCCAAGAATCGCAGAGTAGAAGTGTTTGTGAAATAGACACTCAGTCCTTTTTTCAGAACGTAACAGCCCGGCCTGGATGGTGGGGAAATATTCCGTCAGTTGGAAATAAGATGGACGCCACCTGAAAGAAGGGTGGAGCCCATCTGGTACGACGCAGAATCATGCTATGCTTTTTTGGGTCTTCCGAGCAGCGTCACATGCTTGCGGATATGGTCGCGCAGAAGCTGATAATGTAATTCCTCATGCACGAAGAGCGCATCGTAAAAACGCTGACGCAGAGAATCGTCCTGCATCACAAATCCATAGATAATATGGATCAATTGGCGTGATTCCGGCCGATTCAGGTATTCGGGGAGATCGGCATCACTGACGCTATCCAACGCAGCAATTTTCGAGAAATCTGCGGTAATATGATAGAATTTCAGCGCCTCGTCCACTGAATCAAACGCGAGTTGGTGGATTTCACGGTACAGTTCAGGCTCTTTCAGGGCGATCACGCGAACCGCTTCCAACCATGATGTGCCAGCGGTTTTGACATGCAGGCGGCCTTCGGTCCATTTCCCAATCGCTGGATAGGCTGAGAACTTATCGCTGCCGGAATGAACTGAGACTTTGTAATTGCCATAGGTTTTGGCAATCTGGCAGTGCACGTTAAATTGTTTTTCGAACTCATCCAAGTCGCCGATATAGTCGATTGCTTTCTGGAATTCCCCGATAAACCTCGGAGCCAGCGATTCCACGACCACACCGTTATGGATCAGTTCTTTGATGATAAAGAGATGATGCTGCGGCACGGTCGGCGCTTCGGTTTCGTCAATCGACATTTCAAAGTCGAAGTTGCCTTCGCCTCGCCGTGACACCAATAAGTCGTAGACTTCTTTGGCAAAGGCTATCGCTTCGAGATACATTACCGAACAACGATGCAATTCAGTTTCGTCAAAAGAAAGTGTTGTGCCGTCTTGCATCGTGAACGTCTCACCCAGATAAGTACTTTCAAGGCGCAATTTTTCGTCAGCCGACAGGGATTGATAGCCTTCGAGTAACTGTTCGTCCGACCAATTTGCCGCTTTGGCATTCATCACTTCGCTGAGATCGAGCGTAATCATCGTCGCTTCACAATCGAGGGCCATGTTGATCTCATCGAGGGTTTTGAGATGATCGCCGTCAAAACCGAATCCATCCTCGTAGCCTTCCTGAAATGCAGCGAATGTTGCGGCATCGACGACCTCCTGATACGTACGTTTGGTGAAATTGAGTTCTCTGATTGACTGTTGGGCCAGCACCGGAAAGATATCGTAATCCCTGACCGCCCGAATATGAGCCGGGTTTGCCAATCCCAGACGATCCCCTGTTCCGATGGTTGCGTCTTTGCCTTTCAGAGAGACGGGGATCGTAAACGGAAATTCTTTGCGGAGAAAGAGCGCAAGCTCATGGGTCAGTCCGCTGGTAGCGATAAACAGCTCGCCTTCTTGTTCAGGAGATCCTGGAAATTGGGGACATGCATCGGCTGATGCGGCGATCATCGCGGCATACTTTGTTTTTGCTGCATCATCACGGCAGGTGCAAAACAGGGCATCACCTTTTTTCTGGAATGAAGAGAGGTAAATTCCGGATTGAATAGTTCCATCAAAGACTTTGACCTGGCTTAAATCAGCCGTCAGTACATCGTGCTCTGCTACATACTTGACGATTTCGGGATGTGCCATACCATTCACCTTTTTCTTGTAAGTTATGAGTGTTCGTAAGACGTTGGGTACGCGTTTACCCTTTTTCGGCAAATTGGCAAAATACTTAAGTGTTGTAAAGAAATTTTTCGTAAAATTAAATGGGAAGGCGGGAAATATCACTTCCCTGGCAGGGTTCAAAACCCTGCCAGGGTTCATGATCGCACAATTCATGCAAGGGATCTAATCAACAGTCGCTTTTGTAGCTCCGGTGCTGATTCCACCATCGACCAAGAGTGTCTGTCCGGTGACGTATTCGCTCGCATCAGAAGCTAAGAACACGACGGCTCCATCCAGGTCGTGGGGTTGGCCCGGACGCTTCAAGGGAATTCGGTCGGTGAGATAGTCAACCCATTCTTGATTTTCATACAGCACCTTTGTCTGCTCGGTTCTGAACCAGCCCGGAGCAAGGCAATTGACTGTGATGCCATATTTCCCCCAATCGTCGGCAAGGCTCATGGTCATCTGTTTGACACCGCCTCGGCTGGCGCAGTATGGGGCAAGCCCGGCATAACCGGCGACTGTCGTGACAGAACCCATATTGATAATGCGGCCGTATCGGCGAGGAATCATGGCCTTTGCGACGGCTTGGGCCACAAAGAAATTTCCGCGTAAATTGGTGTCTAGCACCAGATTCCACTCATCCCAGGTGACATCGACAGAAGGTTTTCTGACGTTGCAGCCGGCGTTATTCATCAAAATATCGATTTTGCCGTAATGATCGCAGGCGGCGGCGGCCATCTGTTGAATACTGCCATAATCCCGGACATCCAGTGCTAACGGTAACACCTTTCGTCCCAACGATTCGACTTCCTTCGCAAACGGTTCCAACGATTCCAGCGTGCGGCTGGTAACGACGAGATCAGCCCCGGCGTTGGCTAATGCTCGTGCCAGGTATTGCCCCAACCCTCGACTGGCTCCGGTCACAATTGCGACTTTTCCTGTTAAATCGAATACATTTGTACTCATCGTTGCTTACCCCAATTCATTTCACGGGACAAGGATGACTTTCATCAAGCCCGGTTCCTTATTATAGAGGCGTTCAAACCACGAGGCACCTTCAGCAAGAGGTGCAACCTGACTCTTCAACACATCGACATCGATCGTTCCCCGTGCAATCATATCCAGACAGGCCGGATATTCACCGCAAGATGAACATGACCCTTGAATACGAATTTGTCTGGTGACGGCTGCCTGTAAGGGAAACTCCACTGTGGACGCAAGATTGCCGACAAGCGTGAGAGAGCCGCCTTTCCGTAAGGATGAAATCGCTGTATTTACTGCGGCGGTATTCCCAACGCATTCCACTGCAATGGTCGCTCCGCGATTGTCCGTGTGGGTCTGAATGTCTGCCGGGACATCCACGTGGTCGACTCGTAAGGCTTTATCAGCCCCTAATTGCAGGGCAAGGTCCAATTTATTCTGTTCGAGATCCACGGCAATGATCGTGCCGCATCCTGCGGTCCGAAGCGCCTGAATCACCAACAACCCGATCATCCCTGCCCCAACGACCACCGCCGTATCGTTTAACGAAGTCGGCGTCAATTCGATCGCATGGAAGGCGATGGATACAGGTTCGATCATGGCGGCTTGCTCGAACGATAGCCCGTCCGGCATCCGGTAAAGAATATGCTCAGGAACGGCGACATACTCGGCAAATGCGCCATGCTGACGATAATCGCCGCACGACACACCCAATACCCGGCGATTATCGCAGAGATTGATCAACCCCTTGCGGCAATAGAAGCATTCTCCGCAATAAATGGTTGAATCGAAGGTAACCGGGTCTCCTTCGGAAAAATTCTGCACACGGCTCCCGGTTTTTACGATAATTCCTGACGCCTCATGCCCCATGATGAGCGGGGGGATACGCCGTCCACTGCTTCCGTCCATGCCATGCACGTCGCTGCCACAGATTCCGCAGGCTTTGACCTGAATCAGGACATCACGTTCGGTAATTTCCGGTTCAGGCATCTCTTTGTACACAAATTTGTTATATTCTTCAAGAACTAATGCCTTCATCATGATATTCTCTTATTCTCCACTAGAACAGCCTAAGACGATTTGCCCATCGACACTTGCTTTGGAACAGCGAAGGTGTTCCTGAAAATACTATTTCCTGGCACGTACCGAGAAGCAGAAGATTCCGGCGATCCGGCACACGCCCCTTCTCTAGGGTTTCCAACGTCAGTGTCGAAGCCCCGACGATTTAAAGAAATCCGGTCAGTTTCGGAACGATCAGGACAAGATCGGGGATATACGTAATAACGAGTAAAATGAGGATCTCCATCGCCACAAAAGGCAGGACCTTCATGGCGATACTTTCATAAGAGGTTTTGGCAATCGGGGCCGCTGTGAAGAGACAGACGCCAAGCGGCGGTGTGGTCAAGCCAATATTGACATTCACAATCATAATCAAGGCAAAATGCAACGGATGTACCCCGTACTTGACTGCTAAAGGCAAGAGGATTGGCGCGAGAAGAATAATGTTAGCGCCGGTTTCCATGATCATTCCCATAAAGAGCAAAAAGATATTCACCAACAGTAAAAAGACAATTTTGTTATCTGTCACAGACATCATGAGCTGAGCGATTTGGGTCGGGATGCGCTCGATCGTTAAGACCATACCAAACAGTTTCGCGGTCGAAATGATCAAAAGAATCACTGATGATACCACGGCAGATTCCAGCAAACTTTCTAAAATATCTTTCAGTGTCAAACTGCGATAGATCACGATCCCCACTAGAAACGCATACCCACACGCCAGTGAAGCCGCCTCAGTGGCCGTAAACTGACCGCTCAAAATCCCCCCGATAATAATCACCGGCATAATAATCCCCACAAGCGCGCTTTTGGTACGGCGCCAAATTTCGTGTCCCGGAATCGGTTCGGTGCGGCGAGGGTGGTGCTCTTTGAACGCATAGACTAATGCCAGAATCATCAGGCCAAGCCCGATCAAGACGCCAGGGATAAAGCCTCCCATGAATAATGCGCCAATCGATTCACCGGTAATGGTGCCGTAGATAACCATGATAATACTCGGCGGGATAATTGGGCCAATGATCGAGGATGCTGTGGTCACGGCGGCACTATACGGAGCTGAATAGCCTTCTTTTTTCATCGCTGGAATCAGAATAGAGCCGATGGCAGCCGTATCCGCCACTGCGGCTCCAGTTAATCCGGCAAACAGAATACTGACCACAATATTCACCTGAGCCAATGCGCCCGGCAAGCGCCCCACAAGCACCTGGACAAACGCCACCAGATCCTTCGTGATTCCGGTTCGGTTCATCAGTTGGCCTGCCAGGATAAAAAATGGGATCGCCAGCAGTACAAAACTGTCAACTCCATTATAGAGCTGTAACCCAACCATCGTCAGCGGCATGTTGCTTATAAACACAAAATAGACAATGGAACTGATTCCAAAGACAAAAGCGATGGGAATGCCCAGGGCCATTGTCACAATAAACATCACAATCAGGACAGTCAGCGTCATAATGTTAAAACTCCTCTTTGTGGTTATTGACTGAGTAAAAATCGTGTTGGGTCGTCATTTGTCATCACGGCGGCTGCATAGTAGAGCACATGCACCATCATAATCAGCCCCCCTAACGGGATGTGCAATTTCACATAAACAGCCGAAACCGGGATGATGTCGCCGGTCTGAGGCAGAGCCTGAATGGCGGCATCCATTCCGTACCAGATCACATAGCCTAAAAAGATGAGGACCAGGAGATTAGAGAGTTGGATAATTCCTCTCACAATGAAACGAATCGGGATGATTTTGATTAATGCGGTAATGCCGATATGTCCTCCCCGTTTCAGTGCAATGCTGGAACTGACAAAGGCAATCCCGATTAAGAGCCAGCGGGCAAATTCTTCACTCCAGGAAGGCGCCCGGCCCGCCATGCGTAAAAATACGCTTCCTAAGACGACGACAGTGACCAGGAAGGCATAGAGAATACTAATCCACATTGCAAGGCGATCAACACGATCGCTGAGAATTTTTAGAAAATTTACGACTTTCGTCATGCAGAACTCCTTAGATGCTGGAGTGCTGGAGTGTTGTAAATCTCAGATGACTCCACTACCCCAACACTCCATTACTCCATTACTCTACTACCCCATACGCTTACTTATATCCGAGTGCCGCTTCAGCTTCTTTTACCGCTTTAAGAAATTCATCCACAACTTCACTGCCCACCTCTTCTTTCAACCACTCAATCACAGCCGGTTGCGCGGTATCCTGGAATTTTTTGAGCTGTTCAGCTGTCGGTGTGTACACTTCCATATGTTCCTGCAAGGTGCTCATCCCCATGACGCGGCTCATGAACGCTTCTGCGGTACGGTCCGCCCGGGCACCGTGCAAGCCGGCCATACGGAGAATCTGCTGATGTTCTTCCGACAGGCTGTGAAACTTTTTGGCATTCATCAACAGCATGTTCTCACTCCAGGTATGGCCATCCATTGTGAAATATTTCTGGACTTCATGCAATTTCCCCACAAACACGATGGTGGCGATTGGGTTTTCCTGGCCGTCAATCACGCCGGTTTGGAGAGAGGTGTAGACTTCCGTCCAGGCGATCGGAATCGCTTTGGCGCCTAAGGCTTCCACGGTTTTCACAAACACCGGTGACTGCATAACACGGAATTTGATCCCTTCCATGTCTTTGGGCTCGTGAATGGGTCTGATGTTATTAGTGAAGTTCCGGACACCATTTTGCCCCATTCCCAGACAAATCAAACCGATTTCTTCTTCCATCTTATCCATCAGATCTTTCCAGAACTGGCTATTATCAAACACCCACCAGGCCACCTCATCCGAGCGGAAGACGTAGGGGATATTGATGACCTGGTATTCCGGAAAGAACGGTCCCATCGTCCCGGTTTCAATACAGAGATCCACGGTGCCGGCTTTGACCATTTCCATCATTTCTTTATGGCTGCCCAATTGATTTGACGGGTATAATTCAACTATAATGGCGCCATTAGTATACGTTTCGACATAACTTTTAAAGATCTTTCCGAAAGCATCTTCCGGTTCCGGCATATCCGATGTTTCCGGCCATGTCGCATTATCAGCATAGGCAAAACGTAGTACTAGCGGTTTTTCAGGGGTGGGATTCAATTCTGCGGTAACCACCTGCGTGAGTCCTAAACTTAAGACAGAAACGACTAACAACATCATAGAAATATTACGAAACATAAAAAAACCTCCATTACTTTGCTGTTTTTTTTCAATGAAGCGACGACAAAAATCTACTTGCATTCTAAAACGTTGTAACACCTCTTCTCAATAGGCACCACCTCCTTCAAATATTGTTATTCCAAATATTATCAACATCATACGATAAACCATACTTAAACATCTCCTCATCATACATATGATGTTTTGTCCCTTTACCAGAGCCTATGTATCCAGGCCAATGTTTTTTGTGTAGATTATTTATGCAATAATTCACCATTTCACGATTTCTTTCATTTCCTCTACCTGGCATGAGTTCAGAAAAAAATTCCGTCAGGTCTTTCCCTTGAATACCTTGATAAAATCATCTTCAATGGTGGTGAATAGAGGGGGATGCGCGAATACGATAACAGTAGTCCCATCTAGTTCTCCATAAATGTCAAAAGCGATTTTATTATGTATTGTTATGCATTATGTATTATGTTATATTGTATACAATTATTGTCAAGTATTATTCAAAAAATTTCGTTTAATTGCGTGGATATTTCTCCTGACATAGGGAGAACCAAAAGCCAGCAGCACAATACGCATCGGAATTATAGATAACCTGGAAATCAGATCCCAACGAAATACTTGACAAATCATAATTATATTGCATGTATTATATTGTATACAAAATAAGGCAAGTCAGGATCATGTCAGGCATACAGAGGGAGCACACCATCATTTGGAAATTGAGGAAACATTGCTATGACAGCAACTACGCCAGTGTATAAGATAGAGCGACAAAATCTTGCCGAACAGGTATACAGCTATATTAAACGATTGATATTATCCGGAGACCTTAAAGGCGGAGAAAACATCCTCGAAGATAAAATTGCCGAACAATTTGGAATCAGTCGCACTCCGGTGCGAGAAGCCTTTCAACGGCTTGATGAATACGGTTTGATCGAATTGAAACCCCGCAGTTATGCCGTCGTTATTACGCTGGCCCTCCATGAAGCAGAGCATATTACCCGTGTACGAGCCCAGCTTGAAACACTTTCCGTAGAATTACTCACAGAGTGCGGAACGCCAGAAGATTTTGACGTATTGAAAGAACTGGCCCAGGAATGCAATAACCTGCTTTCCGAGTCGGATATCCCGAACGAGTTTGAAGCAGATATGCATTTTCATCTTGAAATTGCCAAACGAACCGGAAATCGACACTTGTATGACTTGCTGGAAAAAATTTCAGACAAGGTGCAGTTGCTGCGTTTGGAATTTCATCTTCCCTTAGAGTTTTTGAAAACTTGCGTCGGGCAGCACACTGCAATCGTTGAAATGATGAGACAGGGGAAAAAGGAGGCAGCAATATCACTCATGAAAAAACATACTATCAATCAATTAGAATATTATACAAAAGAAAAAACCTAAATCTTTTGCAATAGAAATTTTATCGTACAGATTCAAAAATATTTTGACACAAAAAACCTATGGTGTTTTTATAGTATGCCATGAATGCACATGAAATGTATCAAGATCTCAAACAAAAAATTATCGACGAAATCTTATGTCCGGGACAATGGCTGGTTGAACGAGAATTAAGCGAGCAATACGGACTCAGCCGCACTCCGGTGCGTGAAGTCCTGCGACGTCTTGTGACCGATGGTTTCCTCGATTTAAAACCTGCCAAAGGGTATACTGTCAGGGAACTCACATTAAAAGAAATTATCGAAACCTTCCAGGCTCGTGAGGCTATTGAGGGAATGCTGGTCAAATTTGCCTGTCAGCGAGGGGATGAACAATTTTTTACACGTATCGCTGAACTACGGCAGCAACTTGAACATGTTGATATCGAGCAACAGAAAGAAACAGGGGTACTGATTGGAATTGAACTCCACGATCTGATTGCTGAAACGGCGAAAAATGCACTCCTGCTGGAATTTTACCAAAAGCTGAAGAATCTGGCGGCCATTACTCGTAATATCACCAAAAAATCAACAACGATTGAGCAGTGTTCCAAGGCAGAACACCTTTTCCTTATGAAAGCGATCGAAGAGAAAAATGGTGAAAAAGGTGAGCAGCATATGCGAGCGCACCTTCGCGAAACATGCCGCAGGCTTGTGGAAGACTATGTCATCGTTCAGGGGGGATTGTAAAGGCGTTCAATTGAACGCCCGTTTTCATTTATGCGTATTTCTGATATAGCCCGGCGTCTTTCAACAGTTCAATCAGAATGTGTCGATTACTTTCTGTCATTTCCCCGATTGGCGCCAGCGTGACTCCCGCATCAAAGCCGATCAGATTTAACGCTTCTTTCATCAAAGCTGGAAAACTTGCCAGAGAAAAGGCAAGTCGTAAAGGAGTCAATTTGAGCTGCCTGTTACGAGCTGTGTCGTAATCCCCTTCCATAAACGCGTTATAGATTCCCACAGCCAATTCCGGCGCAAAGCCGGCTGTTGCTGCAACAGCCCCTTTTCCCCCATACATGAGATTCGCTAAAATCAACGTATCTCTGCCACAGAAAACAGAAAACTCCTGGCCTCTTGTCAGGCGGATATATTCTGCCATCTTCGTCATATCACCTGAGCTGTCTTTTATGCCAACCAGATTATCTACGGAAGAAAGTTCCTCTATCATACGCGGAGGAATATCGACATTGGTACGACCGACGTTATTGTAGAGCAACACTGGAATTTTCACAGATGAAGCTGTTGTCAAAAAGTGCTCTTTTAACTCATCGTAGCTGGGTGTGATAAAATATGGAGTCAAAACCGAAATGGCATCAGCTCCGGCAGCTTCGGCAGTTTGCGCAAGTTGAACGGTATCGCGTGTTGTCACGCCTCCTACCCCGATATACATCGGAACACGACCGTTATTATGCTCGATCGCACACTCCATCACACGTCTTTTTTCTTCCAGGTTTACTGCATACGCCTCTCCGGTACTTCCAAGGACAAATAAGCCGTGAACTCCACCTTCTAATGTGTAATCGATAATCGTCCGAAAACTTTCCGGTAGAAGCGTCCCTTCCTTATCCATCGGTGTCACTAACGCCGGCAAAATGCCTTCTGGTGTTTTCATGATCGTAAACTCCTTGTCCTGTGCCTGTTATAATTCTGTTCGTAATACTGCGCCTTTGGCAGCGCTCGAAACAAGAGCTGCATAGCGCTTCAATGCTTTGCTTGTCGTGTCTTTCTCTACTGGTATAAAGCGTTCTCTTCGTCTTTGTAATTCCTCGTCGTCAACGAGTAATTTCAATGAGCGATTCGGAATATCGATTTCGATCGTATCTCCTTCTTCCACGAGTCCGATCACTCCACCAGCTGCTGCCTCAGGGGAAATGTGCCCGATGCAGGGACCGCGTGTCGCTCCGGAGAACCGCCCGTCGGTGATAATCGCGCACGATGTGCCCAGCCCCATTCCCATCATGGCTGAAGTAGCTGCCAGCATCTCCCGCATGCCGGGGCCCCCCCTCGGACCTTCATATCGGAGCACCAGGACATCACCAGGTTGAACTTCTCCGTGATACAAGGCTTGAACCGCATCTTCTTCACAGTGAAAAATTCTGGCAGGGCCTGTATGCTGCTTCATATTCTCGGCAACAGCGGATTGTTTCACGATGCTTCCATCTGGAGCGAGATTGCCTGTCAACACCGCATATGCCCCATGAGGAGTAATCGGATCGTCCAGGCTTTTCAGAATATCTGGCCTGAGGTTTTCGACAGCATCGACCGTCTCATACAATGTTTTGCCGCTTGCCATCAATTGATCCGTCAACAACGGCTTGAGCTCTTTGAGCAGCACAGGCACGCCTCCAGCCTCTTCGAAATCCAGAAAGGTCGTTTTGCCGGAAGGCTTCAGCTTGATCAGGTATGGCGTGTCGCGGCTGATGGCATCAAAGTCTTTCAGCGTGATGTCCACATCGAGTTCATGAGCGATGGCCGGGATGTGCAAAGTCGCGTTGGTCGAGCCACCCATCGCCGATGAAACTGCAATCATATTCTTGATGGTCTCTTTGGTGATAAAATCTCTCGGCTTGATATTCTGTTTGACGAGTTCTACGACCCGTTTCCCGCTGGCTTTACTCAAGCGTTTTTTCTTCGATGTCACTGCGTGGGATGTCGCCATGCCAGGCAATGTCATCCCCATGACTTCGGCAAGCACGGCAAAGGTATTAGCCGTTCCTGCCATTGCGCAAGAGCCCGGACCCGGGCACACACTACATTCCATATGATAAAAATCCTGCTCCGTGATTTCGCCTCGCGTCAGCTTGCCACTCATCTCACGCATATCGGAAATCGCCATTTTTTCCCCTTTATACACACCTAGCTCCATCGGTCCGCCAGTGACAAAAAGACTCGGCAGGTTCAGACGCACTGCTGCCATCATCATACCCGGCTCGATTTTATCGCAGGAACAGAGAAAGATGAGACCATCCAGGCTCTGCGCTTCAGCGACAAGTTCGATGCTATCGGTAATCATATCCCGGCTTGGCAGCACAAAGCGCATGCCTAAATGCCCCTGAGTGATCCCATCGCAGATCGCGATCGTATTAAATTCGAATGGAATGCCGCCGGCTTCATGAATCCCTTTTTTGATCTCTGCGGCCAGTGTATTCAAATGAATGTGCCCGGGATGCATCTCATTAAAAGAATTGACGATGCCGATAAAGGGTTTCTCAATATCGTCGTCCAGCAGGCCGACGCTGCGCAGATGGGCGCGATTACCGGCGACCTGAATGCCGTTAATCACTGTCCCGCTTTTGTACGGTTTTTTAAAATGTATTTTCATCGTGATGATAAGGAATCTCAGACCGTTCGCAACGGGCTTGTTAAAGTGTCAGTCCCCTGTTCTTCGACAAGCTCAGGACGAACGGCGTTCAATCTAACGGTATCGGAGTGCATACCTTTCTCATGATAAGTTACACAACCTCATGCAGTGCCTTTTTTACTCGATTTAAAAGAGGTATACACTGAAAACGCGATTGAGAGAAGAATAAGCACCCAGAGAAACATCGCAATAGGGCTTTTGGTAAAAAAGATCGTCAACGTCCCGAAGGATTCAAGGCTTTTGACAAAATACACTTCAGCCGATTTTCCAAGAATGAAGCCGATAATCAACGGCGGCAATTGGATACCGATTTTCTGGGCAACATACCCGAAAACGCCGAATATCAAAAGTGTCCACACATCGAAAATGATACCGTAATTGATCGTATACGCGCCAACCACACACATCATAATAATAACCGGGTAGAGGAGGTATTTGGGAACCATAATTACTTTTGCAATGTACTTGATGGCAAAGAACATCACCAAAAACATCACAATATTCGCCAACAGCAATGACGTCATCATCGCGTACCAGGTCTCCATATTTTCGCCGATAAACAGGGGGCCAACCTGAATTCCCTGGAGTGTAAATGCGCCAATCAAGACGGCTGTCGTACTGTCTCCGGGAATGCCGAGTGATAATAGCGGAATCAGCGCACCTCCAGTAAGGCCGTTATTCGACGCTTCAGAAGCAATAACTCCTTCCGGCACGCCGGTTCCCATTTTTTGAGGAGACTTTGAAAAATTTTTGGCCTGCGTATATGATAATACTGAGGCCGCACTGCCTCCGATGCCGGGCAGCATACCCACGAATGTTCCGATGGAAGCCGAGCGGAAAAGATTCACGAACTGGCCTTTGAATACGCTGAATGAAAATGGGGAATGGGTCGAAAGATCCACTCTGGTTTTTTCACCTTCTTCCTTCATGCCTTGCTCTGCTTCAAGCAGAATCGTCGAAAGGCCGAACATTCCGATTAGAACCGGCAATAAGGAAAATCCGCTCTCCAGGTAAGGAATCATAACGTCGAACATCAAACGTGTTTTCCCATTCCCGCCAACAGAAATATCATAGGTCCCAATCAGGCTTAACCAGATGCCGAGTACCCCGCTGAAAATGCCGAGTAGCACACTCCCTTTTGAGAGAGACGCGATTACCGATAACGCGAAGAGAATAATCAGAAATTTTTCAACGTAGGAAAACTTAATCGCAATATCAGCTAAGGCTGGGGCAAAAAAGAACAGGAGAACCGCACTGAAAATACCGCCGAACAAGGAAGCGGCAATACCGATTTTTAAAGCTTTTTCTCCTTCATGTCTCAAAGTCATCGGGTACCCGTCGAATGTCGTCGTAATTGATGAGGGCGTTCCGGGGATGTTCAAAAGAATTGCCGGCACTAAACCGCCTGAAATTCCCCCGACGTACAACCCGAGCAGGAGTGCCAGCGCTTGCGTGACGTCGAGCGAATAGGTCAAGGGAAGACAAACCGCAACAGCCATTGTGGCAGTCATACCCGGTATCGCCCCGAATACGATGCCAATGATCACGCCAATCCCTGTCAGTACAAAAAACGCAGGTGAAAGTAATGCGACAAATTCCATGTCAGTTGTATCCTTACTGTATTATGGCAATGAAATATTGAAAAGATTACCCAGAATGTACCAGGCGATACAGGGGGCAAGAATCGAATTTATCCCGATCACAAGAAGTTTTTTGCGATCAATATTATGAGCGTACAGCAGGGAAAGCACAAACATAAAAGGAATCGAAACAAACAAAAATCCGAATCCCATATTCGGGAATAACATTCCGACAGCATCCATCAGAATGAAGTATACGATTGCCAAAATAAGTGTTCCAAACAACCGCAGTTTATCGAACTGTTCGACAAAAAATGATGGGTTCCTTTTTCCGCTCCGGATATCACGAAAGAATGGTATACCATAGACAATCGTGATGATGGCTAAAAGAATGAGCAAAATCCAGAGGATAATCATCGGAAAGAATGTGTGAGATTCGTTAAAATCGATAGAGATCTGAAAAAAGGATGGAGTTCCTCCTTCCATAACAGCACCTCGTAACATGGATGACACCTTAGTGCGGATTTCGAATGGTTCCAAAGGTCACCTTCGCTCAATCTGGTAAGAGCGAAGGTGAGAGAAGTATAAAACTATACCACACTATTTAATTGCGTTGATGATTCCCCGATAGGTTTCCATCTTGTTTTTTAAATACTCCTGCGCTTCTGCTGCTGGTAAGAAATTGGGGATAAAAAACGATTTTTTCTGGGATTCCTGAATTTTGCCTTCGGCAAAAATTTCAGTCAACGCGTTATCGTAGTATTCGACCAATTCCGGCTTCATTTTCTTGTTGTACAAGATGAAGAATTCTTTGTCGAATGTAAAATTCATTGTACCGTCCTGGGTCACGCTGGCATTCGGGTCGACAAACTTCAGCAATTCTTCACGGCTTGTTTCTCCCATGCCTTCCGGGTTAGCCTGAGCAATTGTCTGGTTTCTGGCAGTGAGCCACAAAAACTTCATCGCTTTTTGATCGTCAGCCGGTAGGCGAGTATATTGTTCATTGGCCTGCACAGATCCATTAATCACGTCAGCCTGCCCGTCAAACAGCAGTTGGTTCTTATCCGCCTGAGAGCCGGTATTCACAGCGATAAGGTTTTCTTCCATGCCGGGATACGTCAATTTAATAGCGTTTTTGAGAGCGCTGAATCCGATTTCCGACACCCCACCTGGCTGGATGGCAACCCTGACTTTTGTGCCCTGGCCACACGCATCAATCACGTCTTTAATCGTATTGTAAGGAGAATCTTTCGGAGCGAGATAAGCATTTCCGGGATTAATGGCGACTGTCGGGCCGACAATGTATTCATCGAAGATATTGACATAGCCTTGAACCCCATACAAATAGCCCAGGTACGATTGATCGTGGAAGATCATGATTGTATGACCATCAGCTTTTCTACCCAGTGCTTTAAATGCTGCGCTAGCTCCGACAGCATCGACCTTGACGTTTACATCGAGTTTTTTAGCAAGTTCTTCGGCAACAATGCTCGAGTTTTGATAGGTGTCACCACCGGTCGATTTGGAACCAATGACAACCCTCACATTCCCCTTGATCATCTTTTTTGCTGCTTCAGCCTGAATTCCTGCAAACACAAAAGATACGACCAGTAACGCGACACTGAGAAATACCCCGATCTTCTTCATATGAGACACTCCTTTTAAGAATGAGGGCATCAGACGTTCGTCAAGAAAAGTCTGATACACAGAACAGAGTTTAGTGATACACCTTAGGTATACCATAAAAATAAATTAATAGTTCAATAGTATACCTACAGTATTATGTCAAGAAAAATTTTTTAGATGCTTAGAGAAAAGACAATGACCGTTTCTTTCGTATAAGTATTTTCTCGAATTTTTGATTCAAGATGAAATGTGCGAAGAACTCCAGCGACATTGCCAACTTTTCGCCAGATGCTTCCCTCTCGAATGGGGGGCCGAAAGCAGTAAAAATCTCTGTGACCGCTGCCATAAACTGCCGCTTTGCCGCATGTATCCGTGCGTTGGTTTGCCTTCGAATTCGTCAGCAGGGATGATAGATGGCGAGGATGGGGAGAATGAAATGGGCCCCATCTCGGAGATCGAGCCCATCAACAACCTTTGAACGCATGCTTACTGCGCGCGTTTTTGCAGAATGATCTCTACCGCTTCTGCAAAGCCAAGACCCGCTTCGTGGGTGGTGATGTAGGTGGGATGATGTTGGAGATCGGCCAGAAAGTTCTTGATATTGGCCACTGCAATCGTATGCTCAAGCTCTTGAAACATCGGTTCATCATTAGGGGAATCGCCGACAAACACGATAGAGGATTGCATCTCGGCCAGGGTGTGGCCGGTGAAATCTTTCAGAAATCGCTCGAAGCAGGCCACTTTATTATGATCGCCATACCAACAATTGACGTGAATGCTCGACACTTTGTAGGTCGCCCCCTCTTCTTCCGCAATCCGGCAAATGTCCTGAACGCCTTCTTTACTGAGTGAAGCAACATCTTCACAAAAATCGATCGCCAGATCCACGATCCGGTACGGTTGGTCGGCTGAAATCCCGCAACCGGGCACTTCAGCCAGCACGCGCCGGCGAATGGTCTCCAATCGACGCTGTCCTTCCTGCCGTTCGGCTTCATCCAGTAAATAGACGCGGTTCATGCGATTGTGGGACCGATCGTAGCTAAAATAAAAGGCGCCGTTTTCACCAACCACACCTTCCACCGGCCACATGCGCGCAAAATGATCGCACCATCCCGCCGGGCGGCCGGTGACGGGAATCACGCCAATTCCCTGTTCGGACAGTTGCCAGATGGCCTGATAAGCCTCGGCGGGCAAGAGGCCGTTGTGTGTCATCGTATCGTCGATATCGGTAAAAAAATATCGAAGAGCTTTACAGAAAGATTCTGGAATAGCATTAATCGGTTGAGGATGTGATGCCGTCATACACATTTCTCCAATGATTTATGAACTCATACATACGAGTCAGGTGACTATAAATACATTTTTCAGGGATCGCGCAAAGCCACATAAAAAGCGTTAGCAGCGATCTTCCTGCGTTTCAGTGTCCCGGCGCGAAGTATAAAAAAAACAGTACGTCATTCTGCGTTGTACAAACTAAATTCTTATCTACTCCAGGAGCCGACCATATTGGGAAACTGTCAATGAAAAAGTCATAAGGGCATCAAGAATTGAACAAATAATGAACGAAAATATGATGGAGGAACATCATGATACGAAAATACGTTAAATATTTCATGGTTTTTATTGAGAGTGCTTGCTGTATCCTTTTACTAACGCTCCAGGGAAACTCTGAAACAATGAAACAACAAGAAAAAATGGTAATTGATTTCAACAACACTGATGAAATCGAAAATTGGCGGATTGTCAACGATGGCGTTATGGGAGGTCTCTCGAAAAGTGAAATCGTTTTGAGTGATGAAAATACAGCCATTTTTCAGGGAACGGTCTCGCTCGAACATTATGGAGGCTTTGCTTCAACACGGGCAATTTCGCATGATTATAAGCTGCATGGCTACACCGGACTGCTGGTCAGAATAAAAGGTGATGGGCGGCGCTATCAATTGCGTATACGCACAGACGATCGCTTTGACGGCGTTTCATACCGAACGCACGTTGATATCAACGCCGATAGTTGGATGACGATTCGTATACCTTTTGCTGATTTCGTTCCAGTCTTTCGAGGACGCATTGTGAAAGACGCTCCTCCGATCTCACCTGAAAATATTCACCAAATCGGATTTCTGATCGCCGATAAGCAAGCCGGGGATTTTCGATTTGAGATCGATTGGATTCAGGCTTATAATAGAGAGCGGGTCTCTTCAGACATCCTTCATCCTTTTGAAGCGTTCTGACATTTTAAGCTTGACTTACAGCCGTTGAATCCTGTAAAAGAGGATAACTTCATTCGTGAATACGGTCTTCCTTGTGTGACCGGCGTTCCGGACGTGACACAATTGATTCAAACCAGAGACATGATCACAGGAGACGGCTATTTAGGAATTGTCACTATTGGATAATGTTACTGGACTGCCATATATTTTATGATCGCTGAAGAACGAATCCATCATGTGAAAAGAGGAAAACCAAGAACCGGGAAGTATGTGCTCTATTGGATGCAGCAAGCCCAGCGGACGCATTACAACCATGCTCTGGAATATGGGATTGCGAAAGCCAATGAGCTGCATCTCCCTCTTGTGACCTGTTTTGTTGTCACAGAGGGGGGGCCGGATGCGAATCTTCGTCATTATAGCTTCATGCTTGAGGGGCTTCGTAATTTAGCCCCGGAACTGCAAAAACGGAACAGCCAGTTTGTCCTTCGGATTGGTGATATTCCCGAGGAAGTGGCGGCGCTGGCGAAAGAAGCCGCTCTTTTAGTCGGTGATTGGGGCTACCTCAGAATTCAACGGGCATGGCGGCAAGAAATCGCTGAAACCGTCGAATGTCCTGCTGTTTTTGTTGAAACAGATGTCGTGGTGCCTGTGGAAACCATTTCTCCCAAAGGGGAAATCGCCGCCAGAACCCTGCGTCCCAAAATTCATAAACACTCGGAACGATTTCTACTCGAACCTTTTGGCGAAGGGCGTTGCCGCTATGGCGATTTGTCCTTGCCAATACGAGGATTCGACGTGACTCAGCCAGGAGAATTGTTTCAGCAGCTCAACCTTGAGAGAAGAATTGCTCCTGTCAAGAATTTTAAAGGAGGGCAAACCGAGGCAAAACGACGTCTGGAACAATTCATTCTTGAAAGACTCCATGACTATCATCGCGCTTCGAACGATCCTGCCAAAGAGATTCTCTCTCGACTCAGCCCTTATCTGCACTTCGGACAGATTTCTCCAGTGGAGATTGTTCTCAAGGTTCAAGAGGCCAGTGTCAGCCGGGAAGCAAAAGAAGCTTTTTTGGAGCAAATGGTCGTTCGCCGGGAATTGAGCATGAATTTCGTGTGGTATAATCCGGGCTACGATCGCTATGAAGAGGCTGCCCCTGAGTGGGCTCAAATGACGCTGACACAACATCGACAGGATGAGAGGCCGTATCTCTACACATGCTCACAGCTCGAACAAGCCGAGACACATGATATTTATTGGAATGCCGCTCAGCAGGAGATGGCTCTTACCGGTCATATGCACAATTACATGCGCATGTATTGGGGCAAAAAAATTATCGAGTGGAGCAAAAGCCCTGAAGAGGCTTTTTATACGATGCTTTCGCTCAACAATAAATACGAGTTAGATGGTCGCGATCCCAATGGTTTTACCGGAGTGGCCTGGTGTTTTGGCAGGCACGACCATCCCTGGAAAGAACGGGACGTATTCGGGAAAGTCCGCTATATGAATGCAAAAGGACTTGAACGAAAATTCAACATAGCAGCGTATGTCCAAAAGATCAGCGCCCTTGTCTAACGCTCTGGCTCTGAAGGCAAAAATGTGCCCTATTCCCTCATTCGCTCAACCTTTTGTATATTTACGAAACCTTTTCTATTTGAACCAGACAACTGTTGCTGGCAAAGGCGCCTGCGGGAGACATCTCATCTGCGGTGAGCACATTGACGCACCCACCGTGATCGACGCCTTCATTGTCCGGAGCATACCACATTCCCTGATCCAGGCTGGCTACACCGGACATAATGCGATCCGTCACGGTGGCGGTCGCGTATAAACATCCTCTTACATTAAAGACGAGCACCTGATCCCCGTTTTGAATTCCCCGTTTTCGGGCATCCTCGCTGTTCAGCCATAACGTATCATCCGCCAGTTTTTTGAGCTGAGGGATGTTATCGAACGAGGAGTTCACCCTGGCCGGCGAATGAGGACTGATGAGCTGGATCGGATACTCTATAGAAAGCTCATCCTGCGGTCCTTCCCAGGGGGGAATGTATGTGGGTACGGCGGGGATAAGCGGATGTTTTTTCTCGGCAAACATCTGACTGAAAATTTCGATTTTGCCAGAGGGGGTTGGAAAAGATGAGTCGCCGGGATGCTCGATCTGTTCCCTGAAAGCGACCCAGGGACGATCCAATTCGATACGGTAAACCTGTTCATCTTTTAAGTTCGCTAAACCCGGCTTAGCACCAAGAATCGTCTCAAGCCATTCAGCTTCTGATTTGTTATTATATTGTTCGATACCTAAACGAGCGGCGAGTTCGGTAAAGATCGCCAGATCTGATTTTGGACCTGAAGGGGAATGGAGGATTTTATTCATGTAAATATTATACGGGCCGCCGATAGCGGGCTGCCCAATATCCTCACGTTCGAAAAAATGAGCGGCCGGCAGCACAATATCCGCGAAACGGGCTGTCGGAGTCAGAAACAGTTCGTGAACAACGATACATTCGGGAATCTGAAACGCCTGTATACCTTTGTTGAGATTCAGATATTGATTCAGGGGATTATTGCCGACAATGTACAAGAGTTTGCAATCGCTGGGATAGCCGCCGGCTTTTCCGCGCAAAATAGCATCATAGAGTTCGGTATTATGGACCTCCAGGTGAGGTGTTTGAGGAACCGGAACCGTTTCCTCAATCAAGCCAAGATCAACAAAACCCACCCCTCCCCCGGCATTGCCGCCTTCGATGCCGATGTTGCCGGTCATTGTGGAAAGAGTGGAGGCGGCTCGATGAAACTGCTCGCCAAATGCAGTGCGCCCAGGAGCCCATCCTGTGATCAGGGCTGCGGGTTTCGCGGTAGCGTACTCTCTGGCAAGTCGTGTGATCGTTTCTGCCGGAACACTGGTAATCTCTTGAGCCCACCCCGGCGTTTTGGGAATACCATCCTCCTGACCGATGACATACTCAGCAAATTTTTCGAAACCGACTGTGTATTTTGCGATAAAATCTTTGTCATACAAGTCTTCGTCAATCATCGTGTATGCCATGGCAATGAGCATGGCGGCATCCGTTGCCGGTTTGATGGGGATCCATTCATTGCACAAGTTCTTGCTTGATCGACTATAGCGTGGATCAACCCCAATGATTTTGATTCCAGCCTCTTTTGCCTGCGACAGATACGGTTTGGTATCGGGACCAAACCGGGAAACAACCGGATTCCAGCCCCAGAGAATTATCAATTTGGATGACAGCAGATTCTCACGAGTATTCCCGGTAAACACCGTGCCGAACGTCGCTAACGAGGATTGGAGAGCGGCTTCAAAGGATGCTCCGCCCCACTTGGTGGTACATCTGCCAAAAAGATGAAAAAAGCGTTTGGTCAGGTTTGGAGTGCTGTGCAGAGTACTCAAAGAACCACTGCCGCCAAGATAGTAGACCGATTCGCTGCCATAGCGTTCTTTGACTCTCTGCAATTCTGTGGAGACCTTCTCTAGCGCTTCATCCCAGGAAATTTTGACAAACTCCCCGCTCCCTCTGGGACCGGTTCGTTTCATCGGCTGCATAAGGCGATGTGGATCCTCAACAACGGCTTTTTGTGCCAGTCCACGTGGACAGGCTTTGATATCCAGTCCCTGTCGGTTTTCGGTGCTGATTCGCTGAATTGTGTTATCACTGACATGCACCTTCAGCAGACATCGTCCGCCACAATCATAGGAGCAGGTGGTTGTTATGATCCGATCATGTGAGTCAGATGGTGTTTTATAGGCCATACATTCTGAGTTCCTTCTCTCTGTTCATTGAAACACTGTTGCTGCGAAACCAAGATGATGTAAGTTTCGCATAAAGTTTTGTGAGGAATTACATTAGAAGCCAAAGGCTGCTGCCCCACCTGTCGCGCACGGGAAGATGAATGCAGCCACGATGATGATTCGCCATGTAAGTTTTAAGTGCTTACTCTGCTTTTGCTGTTGACGAATTTCTTGCTGCCATGCGTGCTTGTCAATAGCATACTGTTCTTGAATTTCAACAATGTTCTTAATACCCTAATCAGGCATTATTGGGACGCCCGAACACCTTGAAAATGTCAGCATGCAACTCATGTATGCTGGAAGATAGAGTTGATGACTCTGTATAGCAGCAAAAGTGTTTCTCACCCTTGTTCTTTTTTGTCAACTTTTTTTGTTACGATCCTCGCTTTCGCAGAGAACTTGTAAGAAGTTCTCTGCTTGGGGCCAACTATAATTACGAGTCCGTTTTCCGCCCATGTAGTCACTTGCTGAAACCTGACGGCATGATACTCATCCAGGCGATTACGATTGCCGACCATGCCTGTGAAAATCACAAAGATTCAGTGGATTGTATCAAACGCAATATTTCCCCGGGAAATTATATCCCCCTTGAAAATAACCCAGCCAGGGTTTCAAACCCTGGCTGGGTTGATCTCGTTTTTATCATGACGGCTGAGCGTCCCGCTCATATGACCACTTCTGCGAAAGACACTGTCGTGACGAACAGCAGAACTCGTTACAATACCCTTATAAAGCACACAGGCACAAAGCACACAAAGAATCTTTGAAAGCCTTCTTCTCGTGTGCTTTATGCCTGTGTGGTGCTTACACACTTATCATGCTGAAATTGCGATCCGCTTCGGTTGTGCTCCCTCGGCTTTGGGCAAGGTGATGATTAAGACGCCTCGGACAAATGCAGCCTTCACTTTATTCTGCTCAACCTTTGCCGGAAGGGTG
>PDWJ01001590.1_pt1 | contig 31777 bp, 30 predicted proteins | sample 1430881 | NCBI WGS metagenome assembly PDWJ01 (sample SAMN01162460, study PRJNA174530) | Oral metagenome, whole genome shotgun sequencing project. | biome: Marine environment; feature: Marine mammal; material: Swab sample of the gingival sulcus; isolation source: swab sample of gingival sulcus...
AGTTCCTTAAAGCCATCGCCGTTATGGTCAAAATGTATCCCGGAAGCAAGACCGGTGGTCAGAATACCGTCACCTCCCAGATCGAGCACCAGCGGGTCTGCTGTTTCTGCCGGCGGTGCGTCCAGTTTCGGCGGCGGAGGATCTTTTTTCTCCAGATGAATCCCGAGATCATCGTTGGAAAAACCTTTGATGGTTATCGAACCAGAATCGTCGGAAACGGTCAGGCTGCCCCCAGACCAGTGATATGTCTTGCCGCCGTCAATAACTATGTTTTTTCATCAGAATTTCACCCGAGCCGATGAGAAAATATCCTACGCAAAGCTCCGAAATACTCGTATCAACCACGGCCTGAGTAAAACAACATCTCCAGGGCTTGTCGTCATCAGAAAATTGTGCTTTTATAAGAATATATGCGGCGAAAAAGAGTGTTAAGCCGATATACAGTGATGGTTACAGTTTTCCCCGAAAAAGAGCCACAAGATCACAGTATATGAAATAGAGATCGGTGGTCTCATCAATAAAGAGGTGTTTTATGCCAGGAAAATTTGAGATGTACAAGGATAAAGGCGGAAAATTCCGATTTCGCCTGAAGGCAGGCAACGGACAGATCATACTCTCCAGCCAGGGATATAAGAATAAGGCCGGATGCATGAACGGAGTCAAATCAACGCAAAAAAATGCCGCCATAGCCGAGCGGTTTGAAAAAACCGAAACCAAGGCGGGCAAATTCGCCTTCAGTCTGCGAGCGGCCAACAAACAGATCGTCGGCAGCAGTCAGCAGTATAAAACCACGGTCTCCCGGGACAAGGGAATCGCATCGGTTATGCGCAACGCCCCGGAGGCCGGTATCGTCGAGATTGATTTGTAGACCGGCTGTTACGACAAGACCGGCCCAAGACAGCCCGGGCCGGTCGAGAGAAGGAGTCCGTTTTTCAAGAAACGAGCCCTATTCCAGAGATAGAGCTCCTCACAAAACGGGAAATTCAAGAGATCAGGCCCTGAAAAACCTGCTTACCAGCTGCCTGTCACCCAAGGTTTTCCTGACGCTTTCCATAATCCTGAATTTTATCGTTGCCAGCCCTGGAGCCTCGCCTGCTTTGGCGTAAAGTTTTGCTGCCCAGGCTTCATCGCCAAATCTTCTTTTAACGGTCTCGGCAAAACACATAAAATCTTCGGCCGAATCCAGGTTCTCTTCAACCTTTTTATGGAGATCCCGCAAGATAGAATCATCGTCGAGCTGTGTCTCGATGATCGAGAGGACCTGTTCGTATTCCAGCCGGTTGTTACACATGCCAAGGGCCTTGTCATATAACTTTACGCCCCATTGTTTCTCTTCGAGCTTGTTGACAACAAATCCAGCCATCCCCAGCAGGGTGAATGTATTATCAAGCCTTTCTTCTGCAGAACCCAGCAGTCTCTTTGTCCAGTCGGCATCCTGCAGGGTGTCAAAAATCACATTTGCAAGCTTGAGAAAATCAGAGGCAGACTGGCAGTCCTGCTCCATTCGGGCAAAGATTGCACGACCGCCCTGTCCTTGGTCTCCAAGCCAACGCACCATAGCCCCGGCAACATTCTTCTTATCAACAAAACCATCGGCCTGCTCAAAGAGATCCTCATACAGCTCAGCCGCCCAGGCTGTGTCGCCCAGATCACCGGCAATATACTCGGCAAGCGTTAGGCGTTCGGCAAACTGTTTGGTCTTTTTGCCGGCATTCGCCAGCAGCTTGCGGGCATAGGGGACATCCCCTGTTTCCTGCACCACGCTATGAGCCAGGTTATACAGGGCCGGACCACTCTCTGCTTCCTGTTCCTTCTTGATAAAAGACTCATAGAGCTTGGGAAATTCCTCCCGTTTTTCCTTCTGCAGGTTGACCTCTTCCTGCCACTGTTTATCGGTTGCATGCTCAAGAACAGCATCGGCAACCTTGATAAAGTCAGCGTTGGTCTTCACGGCGTTCTCGGCCATCTTCAACACCTTCAGGGCGGCCTCCTTATCACCGATATCTCCAGCCAGCTTGCCGACAAGACCAACCAGTTTTGTGGTATCCTCCTCCGCCTCTGCAGCCTGAACGTAGAGCTGACCGGCAAACTCCTTGTTCTCTGTGTCCTTGAGTACCGCGTCTGCCAGGCGGACAAAGTCCTGCGTGGCAGAAAACTTTTCCCCGGCTGCCCTGTAGGTGTCCATAACCATTGCCTGATCATCCGTCGCCTCGTTGATGATGGCGGCCAGTTTCATCAGACCATCACCATCCTCCAGCATCTCCCTGGCCTGGACAAACATACCCTGGGCAAAGTCTTTGTCTTCGAGAGCACTCATCGCCGCCTTGGCAAGATTTGCCAGTTTAAGACCGTCGTCGGCCTGCTCCTTGGCCGCTTGAAAGAGGGACATGGCAACATCGGTACCGGGAAAAAGCTCTTGGGCCGCTGTGGTGACAAGGGCAAAATCATCGCCTGTCTGGCAGACCTCAAGGGCTCCACCAATGATCTCTTTTGCCTGCTCGGCATCACCAAAATCATTGATCAGCCCCTTGGCAAGATCGATAAAATCCGCCGGAGTCTTGCAGCTTCCCCGCCCCTTCGCACTCACCTCTGCGGCCAGTTCAACATCCTCGAGAAGCTCCTTAATCTTACCGGCAATACTCAGATACTCGACCGCCTTACTCGCCTTGTCCGCGGCCTGCAAAAAGATTTCCTTCGCCTGCTCCTTCAGCCCGCCTTCGGCGGCAGACTCGGCCAGTGCCATCAGTTCTTCGGCGTTGTTACATGCCTGCTGGGCCTGGGCAAAATATTCATCGGCCTGATCGTTATCTTCCAGAATAACCCGGGCGCCTTTGGACAGCGCCAGAAAATCGAGACCGGTTACCGCCCAGTCTGCACCTTCCTCATACAGCTCGACAGCCCAATCCTTATCATTCAGATCAGCCAGCGCCTTTAGGGCAACATCAACATAATCGGGCGTTTCCTGACAATCATCATACAAGTCTTCCAATTCTTCCCGGGTAGCCATAATCCACACCTCACTTGATAAAAAGATTTATCTCCCAGCCGGCACCATCCGCCAAACTACCGACCGGTTGTAAATGTTTGGGAACAGCGGTCTGCACACAGAGACAGTAATTGACAGAAAACCGATACGGCTGACGGCTTGAGGAGCCGAGACCTCCCACCGCGCAGGCAGCCATCTTGGACAAGCTCTGCTCAAAAGGCAAACCAGTCGTTCCTTTCCCCCTTTGATAAGCCTACTAATGTACGATGTTTTGCAGGATATTGGCAAGATATTTATGAGAGAAAAGAGAAATCTCCAACGAGAAAAACCGCATCAGGCAATTATTCTGCATATCTCACTGCCTTTCTGAATCTTTTGGAAGGTTACCCAGAAGCCGGGATAACGGACCGGTGAAAAAATCAGCCCAAAGAAATCAGGACTCCAGCGTTAATACCGCCAAATCCTGAGTTGCAGGAAAGAACAGAGGCAGAGGTCAGAGGCAGCGAACGCTGTCCGGAGACGTTGTCACGCTGATCTTCCGGATTGACAAGGCCGACGGTCGGCGGCAGCTGCATCTCCTGCAGACTCTTTACCGCCAGCAGGATTTCCACCAGTCCAGAGGCCCCCAGACTATGGCCCAGCGCCCCCTTGACGGAAAAGAAGGGGATCTCCCGGCCACATTTTTCGTCAAAGACCAGCATCTCCATCGCATCGTTATACACGGTTCCTGTACCATGGGCACAGATTCCACCGATATCTACGCCCTCTTCGCCCTGGATCTGCTCAAAGACCCTGGCAAGCCCGCTACCCTTTCGGCAGGGTGCGGTTATATGCACAGCATCGCAGGAAATCCCCCAGCGCTTGATAACGGCCTGCGGACAGAGCCCCAGATCTTCCCGGCGAGCGAGCAAAAGCCAGGCAGCAGCATCCCCCAGGGCCAGGCCATCCCGTTGTCTGTCGAAGGGGCGTACTGCCGTCGGAGACAGGGCCTTCAGGCTGTCGAATCCACGGACGACAAACTCACCCACCATATCCACCGCCACAACCAGTGCCAGATCACAATCTCCGGCAGCCACCGCCATGGCCGCCTGAATAGCGGCAAGCGATCCTGAGGCACAGGCGGCACTGATAGTCTGCGGCCGCGTTGTCAGTCGCAGTTGTTTTTGAATATGATCGGCAATCTCCCATGCTTGACCACCCGGAAAAAGTGCATGTGCAGGCTGATGGAGGAGCTGATCCACCGCGCCCTTGGTCGTGGAGACAAACAGACCCGTCGTCGGAGGAAGCTCTGGCAGGCTGGAAAAGAGCTTCTCAAGGCAGGCATAGAGGCGCGCAACCGGCTCTGACAGGTCTGGCAGACCGGCTATACAGCCAAGGGGATAGTCCGTCGAGCAATGCGGGATCGCAGTCTGTACCAGCCCTGTCTGCCGCTGTAACAGACCCTGCCAGGTGGATTCGACAGAACCGAGACTGGTTACGATCTCTCCTGCAAGGATTGCGACTCCACGCTCTCGTCCTGTCATAGCTCGCCTCTCTTCCAGGAGTCCCGAAACCCAACAAGCCAGTCGGGGGGGAAAAGCAGCATCCTTCCATCCGGATCGGTAAACAGCTGCACCGTATAGCCACTGGCCGCCAGCTGCCCCTGGCCGTTAAAGATCTTGTAGGCAAAATCAAGTCGTGCCGCCTCATTCCAGTAGAGAGCGGCCTCTACTTCAATCATCTCGTCAAAACGCAAGGGCAACCTGTAGTCGATATGCATCTCCACCACTGGAGCCACCGTCTTTTTCTCGATAAAGAGTTGGTATGTCATGCCATATCTATCTCCAAAGGCAATACGCCCATCTTCAAAAAAGCCCGGATATCGACCATGCCAGACCATACCAATCAGATCGACCTCTTCAAAGCGCACGCGCCGTTTGCTGCGGACAACAAGCGGTGGCGGGTCTTGTTCTGTTGTCCTGAAATAGTGTTTATCCCTTGCCATAGCCTACCTCTCTCTCTTCGATAAAGACACTCTGTCCACTGCTGAGAACCTGCTTCTGAGCACCCAGCATCTGCCAGTCAGCCAGCCAGCCTTCGTCACCGCTTTCTATGCGCACAACAAGTCGAACCATCTCACCGGGCAGGATCATCCCTTTATACTTTACCCCGCTCACCCTGCCGGGAACGAGCAAGCAGCCAAGGATCTTTTCGGCAAGATAGCGCACAGCCGCCAGCTGGACGATGGCCGGTAAAACAGGCTGCTCTGGAAAATGTCCGGCAAAACCGCAATACTCCTCGGCAAAAACGTATTCCGCCTCGACAACGAAAGAATGGTCAGCTTCTCTTGAGCTGTACCTCCGCAGACAGGTACCAAGTTGTGCGTACAGGGACACCTTCATTTCTCGTCTCCTCCGATCAACCGCAAAACAACCTCAATGCCGAACAAAGGCTGCAGATACTCTATTTCCACGGTCTGCAAAGGCTCTTCCGAAGGCGATACGCGCCGCTCTATCACCACCCACTGTTGCAGGCCGAGCATCGTTTTTATCTTTTTTCTCTCCAGAGGCTCCTCTTTCACACAGAGACGGGCAAACATTCCGGCGCTGCAGGGGCGCTCCTCAGGCTCCTGCACAATCCGGGAAAGCATCTCCGAGAGAAATGGGCCGAGAGTCCTGGCAAGAACACCTCTGGCCGGCGGACTGTCACCACCATCTTTTGCGGCACATCCCCGGAGCAGGTTGATACCCATCCTGTCCAGCACGACATACCGTACACCTTCCTCTTCAGGCCTTACCACAAGGATACCGGTAAAGCGGCTCTCTCCCCAGCGCCTGATCTGAATCTGCCACAGAGACTCTTTTTCAGCTGTCAGCCCGGCAACACGGTTCTCTGATACATTTGTCGAAACCGAACATCCGGCAAGCAAAAGGAGCAATGGGAGCAGAGACAAACGCATCAACAGGCCCTCCTGCGAGAAAGAAGATCAAGCAGCAAGGGCGTGACGAACAGGGCAGTGGGCCATGCGGCACCAATACCCACCAGAACAGTCGAACCAAGCGAGCGCAAAGCGGGATGAAGCGCAAAGGCCAGCACCCCGAAACCAATGAGAGAACTGGCCGCGCAGACACTGACCGCAAAGGCAGAACTCTCCTGACCAGGATCCAGACGGTTGCAGGCCATAAAGATACCGTAATCGACACTCAGACCGATAACCATAACACCCATAATAAGATGCATCATATTCAACTCGCCACCGCTGAGCCCCGAGAAGACAGCCATAGCCGACAGGGCCGAGGAAACGGGGGCAAGAACCGCAAAGACCGCCAACAGATTTCTGAACTGCCAAAACACGATCAGAGTAACAGTAATCAGCGCAGCAATTGACAAAAAGACAACGTCATGGCGCAATTTTTCCTCGACCACCCTCTTCCATCTGGCATTGGCGACAACCGTCACCCCCGGGAGGCCTTCGCTGAGACGGACAACCTGCGGCAGGTCATCGTCTTCCAGAACAACCGTTGTCAGGGCGAGAAAGCTCTCAGGATTTGAAGGCTTCACGCTCAGCATCGATTGGATCAACGGGCCGAACGGACCGTTGAGGGAATCGGCGTAAGAAACCGGCTGTGGCGGTGCATCAAGCCAGTTAAAAAACGGGCGAAAGGCCCCGGGGCGAAAACCGAGGCCACCGGCAATTCTTTGAAAATCGCGTTCAAAGCTCTGCCGCTCTGTCGCCCAATATTCCTGCCATCGCCTCAGTCTCTCTTGCTGCAGCTTCCAAGAGGGCAGAAACGGTGCAAAAGACTGTATCTTTTGTATGCCGCCACCGGTCAAGGCCTGAAAAACGGCCTCGTTTCGTTGTAAAAGGCTCTCCATATCCCTGGCAGAGACAAGAACAAAGGCCTGCTCACCCCTTTCTCCCCAGATCTGACGAAAACGCTGTTCAGCTGCAGTAACAGAGGCATCGGCCATATTCAGGGTCTGGAGATCACCGTCATAATGAAGCTGTGTCCAGAAATAGGCCCCACAGACAAGCAGCAGTATCCACAGAGGAAAAACAAGGACTCTTACTCTCTCTGGAACAGAGGAAAAGGAGCGAGAAACGGCAAAAGAGCGCCTCGAGGCTCCTAAGGTCGGAATCAACAACCAGGCAAAAACAACGGCGAGTATCAGTCCACAAAGGGCAAGTGTCGCCATCTGGCGATGCGAAGCCACATCAGAAAAAAGCAAGACAATAAAGACCGAGGCGCTGGTCGTGCTGGCAAAGAGAATTGGTCTCCGTATGCGGTGCAGACCCTCTTTTCTTTCCTTTGATCCAGCCGGGAACGCGTTTTGAGCAACAAAGAGATGCAGGGAAAAATCGACAGCGATACCCAGCAAAACAACGCCAAAGCCGAGGGCAAGACGACTGAGCTCCCCGTGGATAAGGCTCGCAAGACCGATGGCCGTTGGAGCGGCCATAAAGGGGACAGCAAAGACCCAGATACTCTTGACGGTCCGAAGGCAAAGGGCGAGCAGCAAAAACAGGGCCAGACTGGCCGCCGGCAACAGCACTTTCAGATCGTTCTGGATGGTACGGGCGTTGGCCAGGGTATGGGGCAAACTGCCGACGACGGTCATACGGACCCCCTCAGCAAGGGCTTGGCCAGCGACCGTATCAAGCAATTTTTCAACCAGTGCAGCCTGGTTTGAATCGGTCAGGGGACGCGAGGCCTCGGCAAAAACAAGACAACTGCGGCCGTCCGGGCTGACAAAATAGCCGTTTTTAACCTGTATCGAGAAGTTGGAGCGCAAAAAAGAGGCCTTTTCAAGACCGGCAAAAAGCAGACCAAGAGGATCCCGACGGATCTGCTGTTTGAGTCCGATGCCTGCCGGAGTATTCAGCAGAAAAAGGGCGCGCTCAAGCCCTTCCTGTATCGCAGCGGGTCTGAGCTGCGACTGAAAGCGGGCAAAATCAGCCTCGCTCTGTAACAGCGGAAGACTCCTGCCCAAAGAACCGATAAGGCCCGATTCATAGCCGGAAGGAAGATGAAAAAAGACAAAGGAGATCAGATCACTTGCGGCAAGTTGTTTGCCGAGCCGCCCGGCACTGGCAAACAGCAGGTCACTTTGGGGAGGCGCCTTTCCAGAGGCCCCATCATCCAGGGTCAGGGTAATAAAAAGCCGGTCAACCAGCCCCATCCGCTGCAGTTTCTGAACATCTCCAAGAAGGGAATGTTCCGGCAAAAGATCAAGGGCATTATCGTTTATCGACAGTCCCAAACAAGAGATGATCCCTCCCGCAAAGAGGACAAAAACAAAGAGCCAGCGGTAAAAAATATGCTTTCTGCTCATCGGTTGGGGCCAGCACAGCGCTGGAACACCTGGGGTTTAATTTCAGGATCGAGAAGATATTCAGCAAAGGTAAGAGAGGTTCGATCCCCCCCCTCCTCATAAATGACCACCTCCTCCGGCAGCAACGTCTCTGCTGCAAAGGCGATATCGATACCTTCTATAAAACCTGCCACAGCGGTAGTACCGGGAACGAGATGCAGTTGAGACTCGGTCTGTCTCGTTATCGCAAAAGATCGCTGTATCTGAGCGTATTCGCCGCCTACCCAGATCCAGAGCTGCTCCGCGACACTGCGCATAACCGGATCGCTGTGCAGATCAAACTCGACCGGGGCTTCACCAGCATTACAACGCCAGCCTTTGTCACCATTAAAAACGAGAACGGAGTGCAAGGGGGAAAGGATTTCCCAGCGCAACTTGTCGGGGCGCTCCACAAAAAAACGGCCCTGAAAGATCATCGGTTGGGAAAACAGACTCAGCTCCTTTTTCTGCTCGAATACGGCCTGAAAGGAGTGTATACCGGAGGCCTTTTTTGCAAGCCTTTTCAAAAAGGCATCCAGTTCACCGTCCAGGTTTTCATCCGCCAGTATCCCGTTGCAAGGAACAAAAACAAAGAGACAACAGAGGACAAACCACCGGCCAAAGAAAACCTTCCTGCGATGCCTGTTACCGTGTATCATCTTCCCATACCTTGATTGTGGCGACAGCAACAATCTCATCCCCCTCGCTGACCGTACCCTGTATACGGCTGACCGCCCCAAAGGCAAAAATCTTCTGTATCTCAATCCGCAATACGCTGCCTTCGCCAGCTGCGCGGAACACAGAACAAGAGTCTATACCAACCAGCATGCCATTTCTGGGTGGTTTGTCTTCAACAAACTGATCGAAACCATTGGCCAAGGCGGAGGTCTGGGCAATCAGCTCAATACAATATTCAGGCAGACAGACACCGTTATGCAAGGCGATACAGGAAGGCTGGACAACGGCCTCGGCCACCGCCAGCTCTTCCTCCCGTTCAAGGAGCCTGTCCACAAAAAGCATAGGCGGACGATGGGGCAACAGAGACCCGGCCTCCACAGGCAGTTGGAGATGCTTTCTACACATGATCTTTTACCCAGCTTGCTCTACATATACATGCCGCCGTTGACGCCAATAACCTGACCGGTGATGTAGTCTGCCGCGGGGCTGAGCAGAAAACGAACGACACCTGCGACCTCGGCCACCGAGCCAACCCGGCCGAGGGGAATCAACGGCAGGATCTGCTCCAAGGGGAGTTTTTCTATCATCTCGGTGTCGATAAGCCCCGGAGAGACGACGTTAACCAGTATGTTCCGTCGGCCCAGCTCACGGGCAAGCGACTTTGAGGCCGCGATAAGCCCGCCCTTGGCCGCTGCATAGTTGGTCTGTCCGGCCTGTCCCATCTGACCAGAGATAGAGGCGATAGAGAGAATACGCCCCCGCCGCTGCCTCAGCATCGCCTTGGCAAAGATTCGGGCAAGCAGAAAAAAACTGTTCAGATGGACAGCAATAACACTATCCCACTCAGCACGCTGCATAAGCGGCAAGAGGTTATCCCGGGCGATACCGGCGTTGTGTACCATCCCGTAGGGCACAACCCGGTCAAGCAGAGGCTCGATGGTCTCTGAAACGGCATCAGCATCGGTCACATCAAAGGGCAGCAGCAGACAGTTCCGCCCCAGCCCCTGGACTTTTGCCTGCACTTCCCTGGCGGCCTGCTCCGAAGAGCGATAATTTAACCAGATATCATAACCGGCACGGGCCAGCTCAACGGCAATTCCAGCACCAATCCCCCGACTCGCACCGCTTATAAAAACGACCTCTGTCTCTTTTTCTCTATCCTGCTGTTCAACCATATTTACCAACCTTTCTGCTTAACATCTACACAGCGAATCAAGCCGTAACGTCCGTCAATGGCGACTGCATTTCCAGACGCATTGTCGCCCGCCCCTGCTCGCCTTCAATTGTCACGCCGGTATCCAGGGTACCACACTCTGCAAGACCAGCGGTCAAGGCCATGGCGGCTGCCAGAGGATGGTCCAGATGCTGGCACCGCCGGCCCCAGAAGAGCTGTTCCTCAAAGGCGAGGAGTCTTCGAGGTTCTGCCATCCGAGGCTCGACCTTCAGTTTTTCCAGCAGACAGCCTCTTCGATCTGCCCGACCAGGTTTTTGTAACAGCCAGCAGACAACACCGGGCGGCCAATGGTTACAACCGGCGACGATCTTTTGGCGTCGTTCAACAAGAAGCTCACTATAGGTCTCCACCTGCAGCAACAGGCAGTAGTCAGGCCCCTCGCCTGCCAGCAGTGTCTCTGCCTCCTGCAAGGCCTTGAAAAACGGGAGGGAAAAATCGATAACAGTTAATGCGGGCCCGGTAATGTTCAGACAGGAACCGATATATCCAGCCGCCGCATTAAAAACCGAATGGGAAAAAAGGGTTGGGGAACAGTCCTGCTCGAGGACGACAAAATCCAAAAAATCAAAACTGGTCTGCATCGTAGCAAAACTCGAGCCGAGGACTAAGGCACAGCGCTGCCCAGAAAAATTTTGCTCATCAACGGACCGCAGCACCTGCTCTGAGGCGACCACGGCAAGGCGAATAAAATCATCGGCCCGGCGCAGGCCCCGTTGCAAGTCTGCCGGAACCAGAAGATCGGACAGGGCAAAACTGCTCGCTCCGACGAGAGAGAGGCTCATAACATCGCCCCCTCAAGGACAAGGGCAGAGTTACTGCCACCAAAGGCAAGAGACTGACTAAGCCCCACTTTCCCCGCCAACAAACGTTCTTCCGCTTCCGGTAAAACAGAAAAGGCCAAATCAGAATCGGGACAGAGACAGCCGACACTGCCAACGGTCCTGCCCTCGTTTAACGACATAAGCGTAAACACAGCCTCTACTCCGCCGGCAGCCCCAAGGGTATGGCCGGTCATACCCTTGGTTGAAATCACCACAGACTGGCTCTCGGAAAAACCAAGGGCGGCAATTGCCGCAGTTTCCGCCCGGTCATTGGCAGGTGTTCCTGTGCCATGGGCGTTAATCAAAGAGATATCGTTTACGCCGATACCGCTTTCTGTCAAGGCTCTGGCAACAGCCCTCTGCAGCCCCATCCCCTGGGGATGCGGCGCTGTCGGGTGATAACCATCACCTGACGCCCCATAACCAAGAACGCGGCCATAGATTTTTCTCTCCCTCTCCACAGCTCCAGGCTCCATTATCAGCACACCAGCGCCCTCGCCGAGATTGAGACCTTGCCTGCCTCTAGCAAAAGGTTTACAAGGCTCAGAGGAATAAAGCCTCAACGAGTGAAAACCATGACAGGCAACCCGGGAGAGTTCATCCGCACCACCAGCGATGGCAATATCACATCTGTCCGTTTGCAGCCAGGTCTTTGCCACACCGATAGCGTCGGTACCCGAGGCACAGGCGTTGGTAATCACCAGGCCTGGGCCATCACAGCCCAGGACAGCCTGCACCCGCGCCGCAAGATTTGCCGAAAGATAGGTAAAAAGCGGTTCGGGGGCGGGATCTTCACCATTGCGCCACTCCAGATAATAGTCCTCGTTGTGGAAGGTGCAGCCAACGGTCGTCCCCAGGACAACACCCACCCTTTTCCGCCTTAGCTCGGAAAGGCTGAGACTGGCACGTTCCAAGGCCTCACAGATCGCAGCAACGGCCAGTAAAACGGTACGATTTTCCCTACGCCCGGCGAGCAGGCTGTCTGCCCCACACTGTCTGAGCCTGTCTGCAAGACCGTCAACAGCAAAACAGGGGCAGGAAACATCGGGCGGGAAAAAACGGCTCTCCAGGCAGAGACAGTTGACGGTCCTGTCCCTCATCGCCCGCAAGGCCTCCTGACTGCTCGTCCCCAGGGCTGTTACCGAACCATAGCCAACAATAACCGGAACAGAAGAGGATGGCACTGTACGACGAATCAAGATTCCAACTCTTCTACTGACCCAGTTTGACGACTGTTCCTTTCAAGGCGACATTGACCATCAATCCTCCGACCAGACAGGAAAACTCGGACTCGCTGGATTCTTCATAGTCTTTGATGTTTGAGACGATATTGATTACCGCATTGCCACCTTCTCTGCGGGCCCGGTCTCTTAAGGTGACAAGCGCCGAGGCCATTGCCCATGAACAGGCGTCAAAGTGGTCCTTGCGAAACCCATTGGTGCGCTTGCTGGTTTTATAAACACCGAATGTTTTGCTTACCGGAGGATGGGCGCTTTTCCCCCAGTAAAAGGCAATATCGTTCTCAAGGGCATTTTTCACCTTCTCCAGAGACATTGCCTCCTGGACAGAAAAACGCTTTTTGACATCGGCGGCCTGGGCTGTAAAGGCCCCAAACAAGAGCGTAATAGCAAATACGGCAACAATGATCTTCTTCATTTTTCACTCCTTTGAATCATAAAAAAATTTCATAAATTACTGTTATATCAGGTGAAATCTCAAAAAGAACAGGCGAGATTTTCATCCTGCCCAGTCACTCTACGTATGGTCAAGAATATAGCGGGCAAGGCTCTCTACAGAGACAAAGGCCACCTTTCCTTCCTCCATATCGGAGATCTGTACGCCAAAATGTTTCTGGACAAGGACCACCAACTCAACGGCATCAAGGGAATCCAGGCCAAGCCCTTCACCAAAAAGGGGGTCCAAGTCACCAATATCCGCAGGGGTAACCCCCTGAAGTTTCAAGTCATTAACCAGAATCTCTTTTATTTGCTGCTTTGTCTTTTCCATATCTCCTCTACAGTACAGGTTATTCAGCTCTGATCCCAAAAATCATAAAAATTATACCACTGGTGGGGATAGAAGGCGAGATAAGTTTCAAGCGCCCTGCCAAACCTGCGGGTACAGTCTTCGAGCATTGTATCCCGGTTGTTCCTCGAAGCAAACTGTGGATAAAACAGATCCCAGATCTTCAACTGGTACTCATTATTCCCGACCTGAGCTGCAAAAACAACGGCAACAGGGGCACCGGCAGAAGCGGCGAGCAGATACGCACTATCGGGAAATTGCGCCATCTTGCCGAGAAAAGGGATTTTCCGCCCTGAACCTTTGGTAAAACGATCGCCCATAATGGTAACCACTTCCCCCCTGTGAAGCGCTGCCAGGGCATCGACCATCCCACCAAAACCGCCCTGAACATCGATTATCTCAAAGGGCTTTTCGTTTCCCTGGTGATCAAAATAATGCTTTGCCACCGCATTTTCGTCGTACCGCATCAAGACATTCACCTTTGTCGGCAAACGCTGCAGATTAACAAAGGCATACTGCCAGTTCCCTACATGGGCGGTGAGTAATACCAGTCCCTTCCCCTTCTCTATTTCCTGAAAAAGTCTTTCGTTTTCCAGGAAACGGCCCCTAATTGCAGAAGAATGTGCGTTCTTTCCTGTTCGCCCGAGCCAGGCCCTCTCAACCAGAACCTTGCCAAAACTGTAGAGATTCAAAAATGTATGGCAAAGCCTCCTCCATCTGCCGATACCCGGGAAACGCAGCAAGAGATAGGGACGAATCGCCCTGCGAATACGAAAACTGCAGAGGGTATAGACAAGGATCACCAGACCAAGAAGAATATAGCCACCTCGAAGGCCGAAGAGCTTCAAGGTCAGATAAAAAAACCCGTGTCCCAGGGCCTCAAGTTTTTCCAGAATATTTTTCTTCCAGTTCACCGAGCCCCCCCCGCAGACAGAGGCGCGGCCTGAAATCTTCTTGCAATTCCGTATACGATACAGGCAACGATCGCCCCCAGAACAGGCCCGACGAAAAGAGAGCCGAGAAACCAGTCCCAAAGCCGCAGGTGGATCTCTAAAAGCCATGTTTCCCAGGTGAGATGCGTCAACCAGGAACCATTCTGCATATAAAAGCCCAGCTCAATGCAGATTGCCGGAACCACAGGCGGCATACAAAGCTGGTTGGCGGCAACGGCAGCAATAACATTGATATGCAACCGGTAACAGAGATACACCAACACCAGGAGATGAAAGCCAAAAATAGGCAGCGCACCGATAAAGATCCCGAGCCAGACAGCAAGAGCGATCCAGAAAGGAGAAGTATTTTCACGGCATAAGCGGGCAAGGGTGGCAAAAGGCCTTTTTACCCTGATTTTGGTTGGACTGGTTTTTTCTTTTGGCAGAAGACTGCCATGGGGGAAAGGCAGCAGACGCCGAAACACAAGACCGGTATGCAGAAGGGTCAGCCGCCAGTTATCCAGAATACCCCGGAAATGGGAGATCCTTTGTTCAGGCGGTGGATAGTGTACAGAGACGGTTACACTGCGCACAGGGACACCGGCCCAGACAGATTTCACCAGGGCCTCGATTTCAAAATCGTAACGGGTTCTGGAAAACTTCTGCTGCAACAGAATATCTACCGGGTACAGGCGCATACCGCTCTGGGTGTCGCTGAGTTCTGCGCCGCACTCCAAACGGACCCAAAAATTTGAAAAACTTCGGCCAAAACGGCTGGAAGCCGGCACTGTATCCTGCACCATCTCGCGTGCCCCAACAACAATGGCCGGCCATGGTCCGGCCGCAGCACAGCTGACAAGCCGCTCAACCTCGGCAGGGTCATGCTGGCCATCGGCATCCACAGTAACGATCGCCGTATAGCCCTGATCTTTGGCAATACGGGCGGCGGCCATAATGGCGGCACCCTTGCCCCTGTTTTCAGACAGAGTCTCAACCTGGCAGGCAAGTCCTGTCAGAGAGAGGACACCGTCATCGTTGCTGCCATCGTCAACAACCAGAACCGCATAAGAGGTGGCAAGAGCAGCCTGCACAACCCGCCGCAGGGTTTTGCCGTGATTATAGACGGGAATGACAATCAGTACCGAATCTGTTCGAAGAGACATCTGTGTTTGGTTTTTCGTAGAGGAAAAATCGATAAAAAAAACAACTGTTCAAAAGACCTGTCCAGGACATCCAGCTCCAGCGAGCCTTCAACGTACATCCCAGGAACGTTCGACGCTCAACCGCCGGGGAACATAGGAACCATCGGCCATCTCCTTTTTCACCACCTCGGAAAACAGCCTCGACATACGCAGACTCTGGGGGGGCTCCCTGTAAAAGTTCTCCCAGGCATAGTGGTACATCTCCTGCAGCGTATCCGGAGTCATTTTTTTGGGCCGGTAGACCACTTCCGCCGTTGTATAACGTTTCCAGTCCCTGTGCAGAATCCTCCGCTCCTTTTCATAGGTTCTGGTCACCGGCGTATGCGGGAAAGGAGTCAGAATCGAAAACTCGGCCATATCAATATCAATCTCCAGCAAAAAATCAACCAGCCGTTTTATATAGTCGGCATCCTGGTTGTCAGTACCAAGCAAAACCGCGGCTTCAACCCCGATCCCGTGATCTTTGAGCCGTTTGACCCGGTTACGGATAAGATCAGAGGTATCAAAGATGGCCTGGTAGACATACCAGCAGCCGGCCTCCGCCGCCTTGGCAACCACTTCTTCATCGTCGAGAATCGGATGGCTTACCCATTTTTTCTTCAGAGGAATCAAGCCCTCGAAGAGCTCCATAACCCACTCCTTGCTCTGGGCAAGCGAATTGTCGACAAGAAAAAGCCTGTTATTGTCGATACCCTGAATCTCTTCGACGACCTTTTCGATAGGCCTTGGACGAAACCTCTGCCCGCCCAGAAAGGCGGTAGCGCAGGGGAAACAGTTGAAACGGCAGCCACGCGAGGCATGCACCAGATCGACCATCCGTACCCCGCGGTAGACATAACGAGAGCGGTTCAAAATAGAGCGCCGGGCCGGCCCGACCGATTCAATGGGAGGAAAATCGTGAAAATAGTCGTACAAGGGCTGGAGCCGGCCTGCGGCAATATCCTCCAGTACCCCTTCCAGGCGTCCGTCTTCGGCCTCACCGAGAAAAACAGAGTCTACAAAGGTCGCCACCTCCTCGGAGTGGAGCATGGTCGAGATCCCCCCCGCGACAACAGGAACCCCTCGATTTCGGTATTCGTTGGCAATCTCACGCCCCCGCGGCAACTGGCAGGTGAGCATCATCGACAACAGTACCACATCTGTATGCCTCGAAAAATCAAGGACATCGACATTTTCATCGATAAAGAGCAGATCGTATTCTTCAGGGATCGCTGCCGCCACACAGACCGGGCCATGGGGCGGCAGATGAAATTCCGTCTGCTCAGGAATCTTGTTCCATTTTGGATAGACCAGCGTAATCTTCAACATCACGTGCGACAATGGTTAAATTAACTTGCAGCTGCTCTCCGTCCTCTTCGAGGAATTCACCGGCAAGCATCCCGTAAAGCTCGGGGTGGAAATCAAGCAGCCTTTTTGCCTCTTCCACGGCCCTTGTACGAGGGGCCTCCTGATCGAACACGGCGTAGACCGGACCGGTAAGACCAAACTGGACTGCAACCTCGGCAAGGGGGCTGTTGGGCAGGGTATAGCCAAAGAGAGCGGGGCTGGCCAGGCCCTCCCCTCTCTGCATCGAGGCAATAAATTGACGATCGGTATACAGGCAGCCCCATCTCGTGCCACCGACAAGCCCCAGACAACGGCCCTTTTCACTGCATTTTTCTCCCGCCTTCAAGATCCCCGAACGTACGAGCAATGATCCGGCCTCAACCAGCAAAAGACGGCTCAAGGCCGGCATGCGCCCCCAGCGTTTTGGAATCTCGCCAAGCAGCGAACAGAGCTCCTCATCGGCATATGTTCGAAAAACAAAAGAAGGATCGTCTGCCAAAATCTTCTCCTCGTATGTAAAAACCAGTGCGGAGACGTTAACGATAGTCAAAAAACTTCCTCGGCTTACGGCCACCATCACCTCTCATCACCGCCGTGACAGAGGCTGTATCTTGAACAACCACCTCGGGAACAACCCGGAGCCGGGCCTGAAGAGCCGCTTCGACAGCCTTTTTATCAAGATCAGCAAGATCGCTGCCAACCACAACCTTCACCTCATCAGCACCCTCTGTCTGGCTCCGCACCTCGACATAGGCGCAGCACACCGCATCTATCTCCTGGAGGACGTGAAATATCGACTCAGGGTACAGGGTGGTGCCCTTGCATTTTAATCTCTGGGCGAGACGGCCCTCAATGGGGCCCAGTCGGCTGGTATTCCAGCCGCACTCGCACGGGCTGTTGTACACACGGGCCACATCGCCGGTTTTAAAGCGAACAAGCGGAAATCCCTCGACTCCCAACGGGGTAACCACCACCTCGCCAGGCTCTCCAGCAGGGAGGACATTGCCCTTTTCATCGACAATCTCGGCAATCATCATCTCTGGATGGACATGCCCTCCTTGCCCGGCACAACACTCGGCAAAGGCCCCTTCAAGCTCTGTCGATCCGTACGAAGAATGTATCCTTGCCTGCCAGGTCGCGGCAAGCTCTGCCCCGGCCGGGGTAAGGCGAAAGTCCGGCATCCGTGCCGGCTCACCAATGGTGATGATGGTTTTGATCGAGCTTTTGCCAACATCCATCCGGGCGGCCCCATAGCGTCCAAGTTCGAGCAGAAAACTCGGCACACCAACAAGAGTATCCGGTTTGAGAATTTCGATAAGCTGCCACTGCCGGGCAAGGTTGCCAGGGCCGCTGCGAATGGCGGCTGCGCCCAGAAATGTAACCCCCGAGTAATAGGCGAGTCCGGCAATAAAACATCTGTCAAGGGTTACGGTCAAAAGCACCCTGCTCGACGGCCTCACTCCGGCACTGTAATAGGCCACGGCCTCATTGAAGGCCAGGCGCTGCAGATCACCTGCACTGTACGGAATCACAAGCGGGGTACCGGTTGTCCCGGAGGTCAGGGCAATGTCATGTATCGGACACCCCTCTTTCCGAGTAAAATCTTCTGCATAACGTTCCAGATCGGCCCTTGGAGTCAGCGGCAGACTGGCCAAAAGCGACCGGAGATCAACGGCTTCTTCAACGACGATCTCTTTTAAGCGCTTTCTATAGTAAGGGGTTGCCAGGGCATGCCGAAGATGAAGCCGCAGCAGCTCAAGCTGCCGTTGTTCAATCTTCTTTTGTGAAGCAGATCGCAGGGCAACGGCCTCGGAAAGTCCGATGCCCCGCCATCTGTTCTCCTGACCCTCTGAGAGATCGTCCATATCGAATATCACTCCATACAAAAAAGCCGCCGGTAAAGACAGCGGCCAGACATTCACCACTTTCTCTTCTCAAAACACCGCAAAATCGACACAACGGGTAAAGGCACACTACGGCACAGAAAAGACCTCAAAATGGCCATACTGGTGGAGCTTCTTCTCAATGACCTTTTGCACCCGCCTTTTCAACTCCACCTTCTGCCTTTCTCCGACCAGCGAGATGTCGGGATACTCGGCCGGAAGGACCAGCATTTGCACCCTTCCCGGATTCAGGAAAAATTCCCCTGGAGCCATAATCCGGCCGGAGCCTAACAGACACACTGGAACCACCGGGACCCCTGATTCCACGGCCAGGGCAAAGGCCCCGTTTTTGAAACGCCCCAGGCTGCCATCGCGGGAACGATGGCCCTCCGGCCAGATGGTTACAGAACTCCCGGCATCAAGAAGCATCTTGCCTTTACGGCAAACCTCATCCCAGCCCTCAAAGGCATTGGCATAACCAGCGACATTCATAAAACTCTGATAGACCGGAATCTTGAAGGCCCAGGAAGTAACAAAGCTGTTCTCAATCGGTATCATGCCAAAGAGATAGGGATCAATGGCCGAATTATGGTTTGCGACAAAAACCGACGGCCTATCTGGCCTCTCCCCAATATATTCCAATCTCGTCGGGCCAAAAAACGGGACAAGCCGCACCAGGACCCAGCCGTAAAAACGAATGGCACGACGCATCGCAGCGGCAACCCGCCTTCTCCAAAAAAGCCTGTTGACCAGAATAATTGCCGGCAGCAGCAAGATACCCAGCAGGGTTACAAGGGCAAAGACCGGCCAATAGTAGAGATTGAGAAAAAATTTCTTCAAAAAACGGCTCATTACGGTTTCTCGTTCAGTAACGAGCCTAGAAAGAGAAACAGATCATCCATCGTCCGTATCGAACGAAGGGCTTCTTCGTCGGTGAGCTTCTGCCCAAAGGTCTTTTCGAGAACCACAACCATATCCACAGCATCCAGACTGTCCAGCCCCAGATCGTCGTACAGGGTCGCCTCAGGGACCATGGCCGCGGGATCAAGTTCGAATTCCTCAGCCAGAACTTCAACAACCTTGGCACGGAGAGCCTCTTGGTCGATCATCTGCGCATTCTCCTTACAGCCAGAGAGGTATTGATCCCTCCCAAGGCAAAATTATTTTTTATCACAACGTCCAGTCGAACCTGAGCTGGTTCCTGCAAAAGATTGACCACCGCACAGCGGGGATCGATATTTTCCAGATTTCTTGTCGGGATGACTTCCTGTCTTTCAAGCATTTCCAAAACGGCAATCAATTCCAGACAACCGGCGGCTCCAAGGGTATGCCCAATATGCCCCTTGATCGAGCTTACAGGAGGCGCACCGGCAACCGCCTCAGAGATCGCCGAGGCCTCAGCCACATCCCCCAGGTCAGTACCCGTGGCGTGGGCATTGACATAATCAACGTCCCTTGCTGCAAGCCCCGCCTCGGCCATGGCAATGCGCATGGCACGGGTCATCGATGCCGTATCAGGATTGGCGATATGCCCGCTGTCATTGACATTGCCAAAACCGACAATTTCCGCATATATCCTGGCTCCGCGGGCAACGGCCGAATCCAGGCTCTCCACAACAAGAACACCGCTGCCACCGCCACAGACGACACCCGTCCGCTCCCGGTCAAAGGGGCGACAGCTTTTTTCCGGCTCATCGTTTCTCGAAGAAGCGGCCCGCAGCAGATCAAAGATCCCGGTAACCGTTGGATGAACCTCGTCGGCACCACCACACAATACAATCTCCTGGCGGCCGCTCTGTACCAAGAGATAACCCAGGCCAATGGCCTGGGAGGAAGAGGTGCAGGCACTGGCCGGAGCCCACTGCTCACCGGTGATCCCCAGGGCCAGGCTGACATTGGCGCTGCAGCTATGGCCCATCATCTTGAAGAACTCGCCGGACTTGATCTCGGCCATACGCCGATCCGGCAGGTACTTTGCGTAAAAATCCTCAAAAGCCACAGCACTGCCGGTCGTGGAACCAATCACAAGACCTGTTGAGCCGGCCCTTACCCGATCTTCGCCAAGCCCGGCATCAGCAACCGCCTCTTGTGCCGCCAGAGTGGCGTATATCGCAAGTGGCCCCATGGTTCTGCGCACAGAGCGGGGCAGCAGCTTTTTACTCTGAAGCTCGGGAACGCAGGCGGCAACAAAGCTGCCAAGACCGTCAACCTCTGCCCAGTCATCGATGGCACGGATGGCGGTCCTGCCCTGCCAGATACCTTCGAGAAAGCCGGGAACCCCAAGCCCAAAAGGAGAAACGGCACCCCTGCCGGTTATAACCACCCGCTGTTTGTTCACCGCTGGATATGCCTCCACAACCATTCCAGCCCCAAAAGCTCCCCGGCGGCAACCAGACCGGAGATGGACGCCCCAAAGACCCCATTCATCAAGGTCGACTGGCCGGCCAACAACAGGCCGGGCAGTTTGGTACGAATATCGGGATTATACTGATGCAGGCAGTGACGGGCACCATAGGCGCATCCCTCCGGAGCATTCAGCTCATCCCGAAAAGAGAGTGGCGTACCGATGGCCAGCGATTCCATGGCCCCGCAAAGCGGCGCCCATTTTTTCTCTGCCGCGGCGATCATCTGCGAACCAATCCTGTTTTTGAATTCCTGGTAACCGGCCTTTCGCTCTGCTGGCCGGGCGGTCGAGAACGGCTCTACATCATCCCAAAATCCAAGGCCGAGTAGTATAACGCCATTTTTTTCCTGCCGCAAGGAACCATCCACGGTCGTACGGGTCCCGGTCATCATCATCGGTCGTTTTTTCATCGGAACCTTGCCGGATCTGGGTAAAAGCGCGACTCCAGAGGGGATATGATAATAGTTCAGGGCCTCTGTAAAGGGATTGAGACCTCTCTCGCTGCGAGCAAAGACCGCAAACATCGACAGGGTATTGTGCAGCCCTTGAAGACGTTTGGTATAGGCCGGGCGAAAAATACCCCTCGGCACCCTCGAGACAAGAGAGGACGGGTGCCCGGTATAGACCAGAGCCCTGGTCTCAAGCCGCCGGCCGTCACTGAGAACGACACCGCGCACACCGACATTATCTGTCAGCACCCTTTCCACAGAGATACCCGAGGATACCTCTACCCCCAGCTTGTTCAGGCTCGCTAAAAAGCTATCGACAATGGCCTGTCCGCCACCTTCGATCGTATAGGCTCCCTCGTAAAAGCCATGGGCGACAAGGCTGTGCACCTCGAGGGAGGCATCTTCAACGGGTGTGCCATACAAGAAGGCGGGAGCAAGAAAGAGCGATATAAGAGTCGGGTTGTCGGTCAGAGAGTGTAAAAAACGCAACAGAGAAGAGGGTCTGGACTTGTAGCCGCGAAGAAACTCTGTGAGCCCAAGCTCCGGACGGTAAAAAGGGACCTCTGAACAAATCGACTGTACCGCCGCAAAATAGGCGTCGATAGCCTTGCGCTCGGAGAAGAAATGGCGTTTCAATTCTTCAGCAAGGCGTTGGTAATTGAAATACCCCCGCACAGGGATATCCCAACCCTCACAGTCATACTGATCATAGCCACCGTCGAGAAAAACGGGTTTTAAAGCCGGAAAAAGCCCGCAGTACCGCCAGAGCATCTCAAGCATCTCACCCTGACCAAGACAGCCGCTATAATGAAAACCAACATCAAAGGCGAGCCCTTGCCGCTTAAAGCGCCGCAGCGCACCGCCCAGACGGGGCAAGGCTTCGACCAGGATTACCTTCTTACCCGCCCTGGCCAGTATCGCGGCCGCGGTCAGGCCCGATACTCCGCTGCCAGCTATGACAACATCCGCTTTCACCCGCTGTCCCTACCGTAAATTTATCGATTTTCCCCAAATGCAGGACTGTAAAAAAGATTCGTCTCTCTTCTCTGGCACAAAGGCACTTCGGAACATTTTTTACAATGTATCGATAAACGGTGCAAGGACTGATCGCGGTTATCCGGATCCCTCCCAGACAAACATGCCTTTGGGGGATACCGTTCAGTGATATTGATCGAAAATAGAAAAATAATCGTCAGAACTTCTCAATTAAGGAAGGGAATCCTCTCGGAGAGCGGTCTCTCCCGGTGACCAAGGGTAGAACTGTTTCAGAAGCGGGACTCCTGAACGGGGCTTGCAATAAGCCGCGTTAAGACGGAGCGCGGAGCGGTCCGTCTTAACAGCAACATAGCCCGTACACGACCCGGCGACTATCTGCAGGTGCCGTCATCTGCGCAAACCTGAACCGAACTCACCATATTGAACAGGGCCTTGCTCAACTGCTGGATTTCAGCGACCGTTTTCTTTTCCTGCTCGTTCCTGACCGGGAAGATACCGGCCTTTTCGGTGGCAACGGTGCGGATCTCGCCGATCAGAACATCGCTTTCCCTGCGATTGCTGAACACCGCTACATAGCTGATCAGCCCCCAGTTGTTTTTCCCCATCTTCGAGCAGAAGACCTCAACATTGGCCTGATAACCATAACGACTCTTGCCGTTAAAACGATTGACCCTGACATCGGCACATTCTCTGATCGGGGCGAGAATCTGCTGCAACCGTGCCTCAGGGCTGATACCCGGCTGCCGTTTCTGAAAGACCACCCGAAACGGGCTGTTTTCTGCTGTAGAGCCTTCGGGAATCCACTCGGCTATGCCGCCACCTGCCGTCGGCTCGCTCCTGGTCTGCGTCCAGTTGATCCATCCAGGAAGACGAAAAGAGACAGAGGCAAAGGTTGGATCTTGCGCTTCCTGCACGTCTTGCTCTGAAGATGCTGTCTGCGTTGAAGAATCCGTTGTCTCCGCACAACCAGAAAACAGCAAAAGAGTCAGCACAAGGCCTGCCCCCAACAGGGAAAACATTTTCATAACTATTCCTCATCTTCAGGATTACGCAGAAAAATGGCGTCAAATATACAAAAAAAACAAACCGTGCCGAACAAGTATATCCGCCCGGCACGGTCAAAACCACGATAAACGTCCACCGCTTTTACTCTTTAAGCAATTTACTGTTTATCACTGTTTGCGTAGTCAGCCGGTTTTTCAGACTGAAAAAAGCCCTCGCCGCAGTCTCTGGGCAGCCAGTAGAAGGATTGGGCAAGACGCTCATCATCAAAGATAATCTTGTACTGGCACTGTCTTACGCTGTAATCCTCGGCATCGCGAAAGTTAAAGATATAATCCCACTCTCGGGCGCCAAGCCTCTCGGAAAAATGGGGCGGGCCGATCAACTGATAAATCGCCTGTCTGCTCATCCCAGGGCCAAGACTCTTGACATTACCGAGAACCGGGAAGGTTCCCTCTTCGTTCCAGGCATCGGCCTTATCCGGGAAAACAACCTCTTCGGGCACCCCTTGATCGCTGATATTCTTGCTCAACTTGGAACTACAGGCCGGCAGGCTCAGCAAAAGGGCCGCCAGAATAACATATAGTATCGATTTCATATCTCTCCTCAAATATTCTGTCCGGGTACCCTGAATATCAACAAAGTGCAAGATTCTTCAAGGTACCCGATTGTTTGTCTCTTACCACATATAGCCCATACCAACAGAAAAACCAGCGTCTTCCTTGTTAAGGCTGGCGCTTCCCTTAAAGAGCCATTTACCATTATCACTCATTGACGAATAGCCAATGGCAACGGCATTATGGCCGCGGTAGGTGCCGGCACCGGCGGTTATCATATTTGAACCGGCTGTGTAGGCCTGTGGCAGTGCAGCAGCGGCAAGGGCAGAAGCCGTCCCCCGAGAGCCGTTGTCATCCACATCATCAAGCTGCGAAAGATTGACCGCATCGGTAGGTCGGGTACCCGGGGCGACATTGGTTATCTGACGGCCAGCCGCATCAATGCCACTTTTACTGACACTCGGACCATTTTTGATAAACAGACCGTTGCTGTTGATCTGGGTATCTCCGGTGGTCACGCTGTCAACATGCAGATTCGGGTTCAGATCAAAGGTCAGGTTGTTCCCATCCTTTTTAATCAGAATATTGCCATCGCTGTTATTGAAATCAACGGTAGACCCCGGGCCAACATTACTTGAATCCTTGCCATTGGCGGTAATGTTCCATCCGGCGTTTGCTGTCTGGGTAACACTGGCAAGCTGATCTTCTGTCGCAGCCTGACCGGAAGTGAAGTTATTCGGATCAAAGGTGGTGTTGGTCAGGCCGTTGATGGTGCCTGCCGTGCCATTGATGGTGACCGGATTGCCGGTACCGATAGTCACCTCATCTGCCAGCCCCAGCTGTACACCACCGGCTACCGTGGTACTGGTGATATTGCTGTCACCTTTGACATTGATAGTATCTCCCAGGGCATAGTTATTGTACCCGGTGGTACCACCAAAATTAATGCCTTTGGCAATGTTAGTGGCATTGTTGGTCACATTGAGATTGGTGGCATAGAGCTGACTGCCGTTCACCGCATCGGTGCTGGTCGGGTTAAGGGCTGCGGCAGCGACGTTGGTAATATTGTCACCGCCAACGTCCAGACCATCTGCTGTACTTGTCAATACGGTGTTATTGGCAACATCACCTATGGTTACCTGTTGAAACTCGACCTGATCCTTGGTCTTGATCTCGTAGTTGGTGCTACCATCCGCGTTCGTGGTCTCGACTACATCGATATTTGTACCCGCGGTCGTTGTATTATGGGCACTGGCAGTAGCGTTCAAACTGGTTAACGCATCCTGAACGTTGGTGTAGTTGTTACCGCCGACACTTAAACCCGCCGTAACCGTACCGGTCGTTGGGTCAAATGTTGATGTGCCGCCCAGGGCCGCCGCCGTAGAACTCCCCAAGTCAAAGAGCTGGCTGCCGTTGATCGCATCGGTGGAGGTGGCTGAGATTTCACCCTCTGCAACGTTGGTTATCTGATCGCCACCAACGTCGAGACCATTTGGGCCACTGGTTAACGTAGTCGAGTTGGCAGGGTCAGTTGCATCACCAATGGTTACACTGGTGGTCGCATTAACCGTCTCTGCCGTAACGCTGGTTACATCCAGATCGTTTGCCAGACCAATTCTTACCGTATTATCTGCATCTACAACGGTATAGATGTTTTTACCCGCATCTGACTGGGTAAAGTCTGTGTTAGCTGCATCGCCTACTATATTAAGCGTCTCGTTTGGTTTAATCTGCGCATCAGCCGCAGTTGTTGGACTAGCTCCGGCAATGGTAAAGCCGGCATTGGCCGTGGTATTGATCGACTGGATCGCATCATGGATGTTGCTTTCGCCTGTGCCGCCAATATCGGTAAAGGTGATATTGCCATCAGCATTTAAAGCCGCATTGCCACCAAAATTATTTTGTACAGAGTTGGCAAGATTGTCTAACACCGTATTGGTTGCATGCAGCTGACTGCCGTTGATGGCATCGGTGGAGTTGGCTGAAATTTCACCGGGCGCCACATTGACGATCTGTTTTTCCGCACCTGCCGCTCCAACCGAAACAACACCGTTTGCGGTACCGGCAAAACCGCTATAGGTGAGATCACCCACCGTGGCAGTAGTAACCTGTACATCATCTTTTGTGACAGCCCCCTGCCCCAGGGCAACCGAGTTTTCATGACTTGCGATGGCATCAAAGCCCAGGGCCAGTGATTGATTGGCGGTTGCCTCAGCTCGATAGCCAATGGCCGCAGCCTCTTCGGTACCGCCATCCGTTCCGGCAACGGTTCCCAGACCGATAGCAATAGAGCTTTCTGTCTTGGCTTTTCCACCCTGGGTGGCCAGAGAGTTTCTTCCTACAGCCTCTGAGCTATCGCCCATAGCGGTCGACGAATCTCCCACGGCCTTTGATTGAGTGCCCATTGCCACTGCATCTTTGCCCCTCGCTTCGGTATCCCAACCCAGAGCAACAGAACTGGAACCGTACGCCTCTGCCGCGTTACCTACGGCAAATGAGTCGTTGCCCGCGGCTATAGTTTTATGGCCCATGGCCGTAGAGCTGGTACCGGAAGCGGTTGTTCCGTTCCCCATCGAAACGGCATAATCTGCACTCGCTGTATTTGTTCCATCTCCGCCGTCTCCTCCGATAACTACCGCATAATCTCCGGTGCTCGTTGCTTTATAGCCTATGGCAATGCCGCCTTCTCCGGTTGCCCCTGCACCGAAACCAGCCGTAACAGAATAGTCACCCTCAGCACCGGCTGTATCTGTAACACCGCCCAAATTGTTTGCGACATCACCCACTCCCTGCGTCATATTAGGATCATTGAAGTGGAAATAGGTCTGCGTGCTCTCCTTGATATTATCCTGAATATCTTTGGTAATCACAAACAACTGGCTGCCGTTGATGGCATCGGTACTGGTTTCTGTAATCGCGCCCGGGGCAACATGCTTGATCTGGCGTTCATACCCTGCCGCACCAACGGAGACCTGGTCGCCAGCAATAACATTGTCATCTCCGGCAAATCCGGAATAGGTAACCGCATCCGCACCCGTGCCGACTGTTGCATCATCTATTGCCTCAGCATCCGTTACTGTCGTTGCACCTGCCCCCAGTGCCACAGAATTCTCTTTGGTCGCTTTCGAGCCAATACCAAAGGCCGTGGAGGCAAAGGCCTCGGCCCTCGATCCTGTACCAATCGCCGTTGCCAGGGCACCAGTGGCCTTGGATTGCACACCGAGGACAACAGAGCCTGCACCATTTGCCTCTGTTTTAATATAACGCGTGGCAGGACCACCTGTTACATCGACCAGCCATTGACCCGTCTGGTCGTGATATTGTATAGCCGTAGCCGATGTATTGAACCCGGCATTGGTCAAACCGGTTGCATTCCAGGGCGGTGGATTATCATTGGCCACTCGATCAAGATCATCGCCACCGATGGCAATCGAATCAGCACCCGAGGCAACGGTATCCCCGCCAATGGCAATGGACTGCTCTCCGGTTGCCTCGGTTCCTTTGGAACCAAGGGCAACAGTTTGCTCCCCATTTGCCAGTGCGTTAGAACCAATTGCTATGGCATTTGTACCATCAGCTGTTGCAGGGTCTCCAAAACTAGGGCTTGTAGTATTCTGAGAGCCTATTGCTATACCGCTATTACCTGTAGTCGTCGAATGACCCAGGTCAAATAATCTTATATACCCTATTCATTATCTCCTCCCGCTTGGTTATACATGCGTCGTTTTGACAAAAATTTACGTTCCAACAGATTACGACAGCCCATCAGATTTTTCTATCCTCAACCGCTACCGGGCCTCCGGCATACCCTGGAGCCTGTCTTGTTGCAGACACTATATAATTCAAAACAAAAAAAACAAACCAAAAGCGATAAAACTTACCATTCTTTTACCCTAAAAACCTCGGTTTTTCAAGAGTTCTGGGGAAATGCATAGTATCTTCTCTCTGTTGTGTTGCCCCAGGACGATCTCCGGAGCCGCAATGCTCCGCGGCTTTCGTTCTCATCCCGGTGCGCGTCATTACTTCAACAGGTTATCTCCTTCTCTCATCGAACCGGCAAGAGTTGTTTTCACAACAAGAACGGCCAGGGCCCAAAGAGTTGAGGAATATAGGATGCTTTTTTCGATCAGTTATGGTAGAGCAGCAAAAGGCTTTTCAGAACAGGAAATCGTACGTACCCGACCTTGAAAAACCGGAGAAGCTGATCAGGATAAAACATTGCAGAACTTTCTCGCAAAAGGGTCTGAGATGATATACCACGCCATTTATTCGACGTATGGAATGTTCTTTACGCGCACTCTCCTCCCCTGCCTGTTGCTGCTGTCAATGGGTTCTACAGCCGCCGCCAGAACCGTTGACCAGATTGCAGCAATTGTCGACGACGATATCATTACCCGTAGTGAAGTCAAGGCAGAGATCAGAGAACTTCACAGCATCCTCAGCCAAAAGGATCCTTCTGCCGACAGGCCGGGGATCGAGGATCAGCTGTGGCCGCTTGCCCTTGATAAAAGGATCGGTCGCCTGCTCGTACAACAGAGGGCCAAAAAGCTGGGGATTTCCGTTTCGAAAAAAGAGGTTGACGAGGCGTATCAGAAAAATCTCGAGCAGATGGGGCTCAACGAACAGCAACTTGCAGAAGAACTTGCTGCTGCCGGCATCAGCATTGCACAGTACAAAAAAAGGCTTTGGGAAAGCATCCTTCAGAGCAAGGTTCTCGGCCGTGAGGTCCGGTCGAAGATTGTCATCACCGATCAGATGATCCAGGAGTATTATGCTGCGCATTACATCACACAGGTCGATGACGGAGATTTTTATCTGCTCCAGATCGGCTTCACCTGGGAACCCGAGCAAACGGACAGGGCAAAGAGGCCAGAGGTCCTGAAACTTGCGCAAAGGGTTCACAGGCTTGCCAAAGGAGGCGGGGATTTCAAGACACTGGCCAAGCGTTTCTCGCAACTGCCGTCCGCGGTTGACGGTGGGGATATAGGTGTTTTCGATCTGGAAGAGATGGCACCGGAGATGCGTGCTGCAGTAAAAGACCTCAAGGAAGGGGAGGTCAGTGCTATCGTCGAGATGAACAACGGATTCCAGTTTTTTAAGCTTCTCTCGAATGGTGACAATGCTGCGTTGGTTCAGACACCCGGAGAAGAGTTGAAAAAGGAAATTCACGAAAAGATCTTTGAGGAAAAAATGCAGACGGCCTACCGCCAATGGCTCGAAAGCCTGAAAAAAGACACCTATATTGATATTCTGCTTCCAGATAATAATTAATTTGTATTATTGTTTGACTCCCCTTATAATCAACGGAAGTATACCTTCTGCAGGCAGCGGGAAAAAATATTGCTAAAGGTCTGGGTACACGAGCTGGTAGAAAACGAGGTATCCCATCCCTCTCTCGAGTTCTGGCCGGCAAAGGATTTCACGAGGAGATACACCATCTGAAAATACATCTTAGGGCATGAGATAGAGTCAGCAGAAGAGGGCTTTTTGGGATTTTCGCCGCTGGTGCTCTTGCCCTGCAAACCAAGACACTGGACAGATATGCCATCTGAAGTAAAAGACTCTCCCGAAACAACCCTGGGTGAATTTCTCCATACAACACGACAGCAAAAAGGCCTTGATCTTGATTCCGTTGTCAGGGAGACAAGAATATCACTGAAGAATCTGCAGGCAATGGAAGAAAATGATTTCAAAAGCCTCCCCGCCGATGCCTTTGCAAGGGGGTTTTACAGTCTCTATGCCCAATGCCTTGGTCTGCCTTCCCAGGAAGTTCTCGACAGATACGATAGGGAAAGGGCCCTTGTTCCAGTCGAGACAAAACGGGTCAAACCGGATGAGGACTCGATTGATCTGGAATATATCACGGCCTCCTCGAGCAGGCCTGCCTTTTCGATAGTCGGCCTGCTGCTTATTATTGCCGCCTTCGCTGCCTTTTTCTGCTGGTATTTTTCCTGGAATCCTGTCACCTACCTCGGACAGAAACTCCAGCAGATCCAGGGGAGTGCAAACTATGTTCAGCCCAAACTCAAGAGCCCGGAACGAGAGTTCTATGTCTTTCAGAATATGCTGTCCACGCCCTGCGAGGCAGCCGCTTCCGATGAGCCTTCCCGGATTTTTCACGCACTGCCCAAAGACGGTGACTATGTGCTTGGGGCGGCCTTCAAAGAGACGACAAAGGTGACTCTGGCGATAGACAACAGTCCGGTTTTCGATCAGGTATATCACAAGGGAGAACAGGCCACCTGGACCGCCAAAGAACACATTAAGATAACCTTACCAGGCACATCCGACACACTGCTTACCTTCAACGACAGTCCGATACCTCTGCCGCACACCTCAAATGCCACCCTGACGGTATCCCTGCCCAGGGATCTCCTCCGCTAGCACGCAGCTGGTCTACGATGGAAACCGATGCTATTGTTCTTGATACAACGGATCATGCGGATTCTGATCTTATTGTCACTTTTTTTACACAAAACGCGGGTAAAATCTCCGCCATCGCCAAGGGCGCCAAAAAGAGCAAGAAACGCTTTGTAAACAAGCTGGAGCCGTTCTCATCGCTACAGATCCACTACCAGCAAAAATCACAGAACGCCCTCGCCTTTCTGCGAGAAGCCGAGCTGCAAAACAGCTACTATAACCTGCGCTGCGATCTCAACCTCTACAGCGCGGCCTCGGTCATCAGTGAATTCCTGCTCCTCGGTATCAGAGAAGGCTCTCCTGAAAACAACATTTTCAGACTGACCCTCTGGGCAATGAACCAGCTGGACAGAGGACGGGAGGCAGGCCAGGTTCTCGCGCTCTTTCTCGTCCGCTTCTACGATTATCTCGGTTACCGGCCAAACCTTCGCCGCTGTACACACTGCGGCAAAAAGCTCCAGGGGCCTGCACAGTATATCCTTGACGGCGAAACACAGCTCCGCTGCACCAGCTGCAGACACTCCGGGTACCCTGACCAGCGGCTCTCCTTCGGGACGATCAAACTGCTGCAGCGAGCACAGGACCAACCGCTGGAGAGGCTCCACATTCTGAAAATTTCCGGGACAATCCTCTCAGAAGCCTTACATTTGCTACATCTCTACGGGAGACAAATCTTCCAACGGGATATACAATCATGGCAGAGTCTACGCTGGTGTGGTAGAGTACCACCGAAGCCGGATTATCGGAAACGAATTGGAACCGAGGCCCAGAGTGCGTGATAAAAACACTCGAGTCTACACACCTCGGAAGCTCAAAGGGTATTCATACCAACAAAAGAAAAAAGGAGGAGAAATGCGCTATCTTTCATTACTTATGCTTTGTATGATCAGCATACTTATCGTCGCCGAAAATGGTTTTGCAGGTAACCACAGGCTGGGAGGGGGTGCCAATTACTGGGTTGCCCTCGATGATATTGAGAAAGACAATGGGGATAATATCGATGAAAACGGGCTTGCCTTCCTTGTCTCCTACCAGTATTGGCCATCAATTCTTGGGCTTGAGGTCTGCGCCGAACTCCTTCCCGATCGTTTCGGAGAGTCTGCAATAGCTCCGCAGGCATACGTTCTCTTTGGCAGCGGCCTGTACGCCGGAGCCGGAATAGGCACGGTTTTTTCAGACGGAGAATTCAGCGAGCAACCCTTTTTCGCCCTCAAGGCCGGAATCAATCTGGAGCTGTTGCCAAGGGCCTTATACGTTGACGTCTTTGCCAACTACCGATTTAATGAAAAGGCCGAGTTGAGCGACAGTTCCACCGACATTGATACGGACACCGTATTTCTCGGCGCGGCAGCACGCTTTGCCTTTTAGCCCGGATATTTCATGAATATTGTGCCAAATTTTTAAAAACTACTGATATTCCAATATACTACACGGAGAACATTACAGTTTTACAATATCCAAAGTGTTCACCAAAGGTCAGTCCATACGGCGCCATCTTCTTTGCGTATTTTTGCAGTAAATAGAGTTTACT